>OGJU01000144.1_pt1 | contig 89696 bp, 71 predicted proteins | sample 1572251 | NCBI WGS metagenome assembly OGJU01 (sample SAMEA2582144, study PRJEB24529) | metagenome | biome: Human gut stool | place: China | collected 2011
CGAAGGGATTGCCGTCGCAAGGAAATACAAACTCCAAAATCAGGAAACAATAAAACCGAATGGCGTTAATATAACACCATCCGGTTGTGAGAGTCAAGAAAGTTGCGTAACTTCGCAACAAACAGCTGACAGTTTTTTTGTCCGATACTAAACAAGCTGTCAGAACAAGTCTTGACTATTACAAAATATCCGATTCTACAAGGGGGTATTTTGCCTTTTTGGACACCCTCTTTTACTTTATGTACATGAAACTAATCGAATTCTTTCCATTCTAGTGTAGTTAAATGTGTGGCATCTCTTGTATATGCATCAGTATCATATCCTAAACCAAATTTCAATAAAGATATCCCTAAAGAATTCAGCCTGTATTTATTGGGGCCATTGGCATCTAATACAGTATTATATATAACACCTGCACTTAATAACACATCAGTCGAACCTTCTTCAAAATAATCGTTTTTATATTTATAAAGTTCTGGTAAATCTGAAAAAGGAATACGTTCAAGTATTGTGGTCAATCGAATAAAATCTTTAATATCAATTTTTCCCTGTATTTTGGCCTTCATCAAATTTGCAAGAACATCTACTTTATTTGTATTGTCTAATTTTTCGATTACAGCCAATAACACCTCGCAACCATTCTCTTTATTTTTTTGTGTATATTCTTCAATGAACTTTTGACGTTCTTGCAAAGATGTGTCTCTTGTCTGAAAAATAAAACGATGAACCTTTTTCATTAAGCGATATAATTGCAGATTTCTTGTTGCTTTATATGCTCCTTTTAGTATTCCCAAAATAGGGACACCGTCCAACATTCCTCCATCTATAACTGCATCAAAAACGATATCGCCTGCTTGTGCGACTAAATCATAAGCAGTTTCACTCTCATATGTATTTTCAAAAGACTTTGTTATTTCTTCCATGTTTCCTATTCTTTTAATAGGGAACACACAAAATATAAGCCAATTATTCTACTAATTCATTTTGGCATAAGAATATGACAGATTGACTTTATAATTATTAATCAACAATATATATCGTTCCGCAAGTGCAGGAGTATCGTCTGTTGCTTTTCTGTTGCCGTTGCCCTCCGCACCAACCACTTGCGGAACATGTCCGTGTAGCAGGTGTCGAAACGGTAGGCGATGGGAATGATGAGTTCCAGACTGTACACATCCACGCTCGTGCGCTCATTGACACGGACGCACCGGCAGACCTCGTAATCGTTCAGCGTGTCCGTTCTCAGTATGCTCCGGATGGCGTTCTGTACCGAAGCCGCCGTCACATTGAACAGCCCGGCTATCTCCGCCGCACTCATCCAGATGTTTTCTCCGGTGGCGCGGACTTCCTTTCCTGTAATCTGTATTATATCCCGTTTCATGGCGTATGGTTTAGAGGGTGTCTATAACATATTCATTGATGCTGTTGAGCCGTGCCGACAGGTTGTCCATGTCACGGTTCAGTTTTTCCTTTGTCATCTTCGCATAGATTTGAGTGGTTTTTATGCTCTTGTGTCCCAATATGGAACTGACCGTTTCGATGGGCACCCCGTTGGAAAGGAATATGGTCGTGGCCGCCGTATGACGGCTCAGGTGCCAAGTGATGTGCTTCGTTATCCCACACCGTTTTGCGACTGACCTGATGCCGTGCAGACAGGTCGCATAATGCGGTACGGTGAATATTTTTCCGTCTTCGCTAAGTCCTCGGTATTTGGCAAGTATCTTCAACGGTATCTCCAGCATCTTGATGTCTGACCGGACATTTGTCTTTTGGCGGTTGATGGTTATCCAAAGATGCTCATCGAAATAAGAGCAGATATTGTCCTCTGAAAGATTGCGCATGTCGCTGAACGAAAGCCCTGTGAATGTGCAGAACAGGAAGAGATCCCGGTAAAGTTCCTGCTTGGCGTTTTTCAGCTTGCCGTTGATCAGGAGCTGTATTTCTTCCCTTGTGAGGAAGCCACGCTCCGTTTCCTCCTTCTTGATTTCATAATCACGGAACGGGTCTCTTGTAAGCCAGCCGTTGTTAATGGCGACCGACACCATTGTCCGGAGCGGGCAGGTATAAATCCATACGGTGTTGTTGCAGCAGTGCTTGTCCGTGCGGAGGAACATGTCGAAGTCAGTGATGAAAGCGGGGGCAAGCTCTTTCAGTGCGATGTCGCTCACATGGTACCGCTGGTAGAGAAACTCTTTCAGATGCTTGTAAACGACCTGATACTTGTTCAGGCTTTTGGGGGATTTCATTCCTGCCTTGACAAGTTTCTCGTAGTCCTCGTTGTATTGCTCAAATACTTTCAACAGCGTGTGCTGACGGTGTTCCAGACCCAGGAAGGCGTTTTTGACTTTCTCTGCCGTGACATAGTTGTCCCGGTCAAGTATTTCCTGATAGTGGCTGTTTATCTTCACACGGATTTTGTCCAGCATGCGATTGGTCTCCAATGCTGCCGCACTGCGGCCTGTCGCCCGTCCTGCCTTCGTGTCCCAAAGTTTCGGGTCTATGGTCAGCTTGCAGCTGAACTGGCATTGCGTGCCGTCAATCGTGATGCGGCCCATTACGGGGACGGTGCCGTCTTTCTTGACTACCTGGCGTTTGAGGTAGAAAATGCTTGAAAATGTACTTCTCATAACTCCACGAATTTTAAGTTCCAAAATTACTTGGCGTAGAGTTATAGGCTGTTACGCAAAACATTTACAATCACGGAATATAAATCCTGCGATTGACTTTCTTCCGGCATTTGGTCTGCCATGCCTTGAAAATGGCTGAATTTGTGCCCGGATTGCCGACCGTTTCACCCGTTTGCCGTCCGATTTCCGGTTACAAAGCATGGTAACGATTTGGCAATTCTGCTCCGGTTCAACCTGTCTTTTCTGCGGTTTTGGCTGACTTTACCGATTTTTATTCCAAAGCCCTAAAATCCTTATTATAAACTAATCCGCTTCGTATTTCCCAATCTCGGCTTTTATATCTATCTTTGTGAAACTAATCATACGAAATCTATCTTGACAGATCTGTTTCCCAATTATACCGAAGAAAAACAAAGCATCCGCAAGTTCTTCAGGAGCTATGTTTACCCGGCCATGTTCAACATGGTGGTCATGGCTTTGTACAACATAGTCGACCGGATATTCATCGGGCAGGGAGCCGGCGCTTTGGCTATCTGCGGACTGGCCCTGACGCTTCCCTGCGTTTCTTTGTTGAGTACCGTCGGCACCCTGACCGGAGTCGGAGCTGCTGCCCGCATTTCCACTTCGATTTCTTTAGGCAACCGTTCCCTGGCCTGCTGTATCCTGGGAAATGCCACTGTATTGAATATCCTGTTATCTACGATTCTGATCGTTTACTCCCTGTATCATCTGGACTTTATCCTGGATATCTTCGGAGGAAGCGGGCAAACTATCCCCTATGCCCGTAAATACATGTCCATTCTGATCCCGGCCAGCTTGCTGACGAATCTGAATTTCACCTATTGCCATGCCATCCGTGCCTCCGGTTTTTCCCGCAAATCGATGACCATCGTCTTCGCGGGAGTGATTGCCAATATTATCCTGGACCCGATCTTCATTTTCGGTTTCGGCCTGGGCATTGAAGGAGCAGCCATTGCAACAGCCCTATCTATGTGTATCAGCTCAGTATTGGTGATCCGTCATTTCAGAAGTCCGTCCAATATCCTGAAACTCCAAAGTAAATGTTTCTCTCCCCGGTTTCCGATCTTAGTTTCCATCGTCGGAATCGGTATGGCCGCTTTTATCATGAACATCACCACAGGTATGGTGAATATTATTATGAACCGCTATCTGGAAAACAACGGAGGAGATTACGCTATCGGAGCCTATGGGATCATCAGTAGTTATTCCATCCAGGTCTCTATGTTGCTCATGGGAATATGCCAGGGCATGCAGTCTGTCATCGGTTATTTTTATGCGGCGGGCCATCGGCAGATGACGCTCCATATCCTGCGGAAAGCCATCCGTACGGGAAGTCTGATCGCCTGTTGCGGCTTTATAATCGGCGAAGCATTCGCTCCCTGGTTGGTCAAAGCCTTTACTTCCGATCCGACGCTGCTACAACTCAGCGAAGAGGGGCTGCGGTATACTTTTCTCGCCATGCCCCTGTTAGGGTTTCAACTGATCGTCACCAGCTATTTCCAGTCGATCCGGCAGGCACCTAAAGCCATCACCATGAATATTTCCCGTCAATTCTTATTTCTGATCCCGGCCCTGGGACTGTTTTCACACTGGTGGGGACTGACAGGCATCTGGCTGGCCATCCCCTTCGCCGACCTGATGGCCACACTGATCGCCCTCTTTTTCTTATGGCGGACCGACCGGAAAGCGGATTAATGGATCAGTTCGTATACATTCATTTCCTCCCCCACTACCCAAACCAGATCGCCGGCTTCGAACACCGTATCGGCATCCGGATTTCTTAACGAGGCCGCTCCCCGTTCCACACCGACTACAACACATTTGTATTTGTCCCGGATACCGGAATCCCGGATACTCTTTCCGTTAAAAGGAGAATCTTCGGTGACCACAAACTGTTTCAGGCATACTTCGCTCTGTGTCAGGTCTGAATCCATCGGTGGCAAGGTCATGGACTGCAGTTTACTCCCAAAACGTTCCAGCTGCTCGTCACTACCGATCACCTGTACCCGGTCTTGTGGAAACAAGCGTTCTTTACCACCCGGAATATTGATACAACTCTGTCCCCTGAAAACAGCGACGACCATCACCCCGAAACGACTTCCCAAAGCCAGATCGGCCAACGTATATCCGGCCCACAACGATTCGGACGGAATTATAAAATCGGCCATATGTAAATCCCGTGACAGCAGATGTCCGGCAAATTTCGGAGGCAGCCGTGTTCCGGCATGCCGGGCATACACCTCTCTTACCCGGAAATTCCGCAAAAAATGCCGTTCGATCTGGATAGACTGCTTTTTCAGGTAACGGGAATAAAACATCCCGGCCACCAACACGCAAGCCACTCCCAGCAACAAAGCGATAGAAGCTTTAAAAAGCGACACGATCACCACCATGACATACAATATCGCTATCACGAAACGGAATATGACCAGCGACACCAAATAAGCCCGGCTAAAATATCCATCGTTCCACAGGGTTTGAAACTCGGCCGAATGGTTTTTCTTGGCTACGATAGCCCGCAAAAAAGGTGCGATCAATAACAAAATCAGAACGGCACACAACAACCCTCCCCAAAAGCCGGGCAGCGATCCCCGGATCAAGGGCACCAGAAATTGAAACGAGAGAATCAGAATAGCGATGATGATCACCGAATAAATTACCATTATCCGGATCAGCGAGGTCAGTAAACGCTTCCAGTTACTTTCATGATTGACCACCCGGGTACCGGAAGTATAATGCTCGATAAAACGCTTCCATTTCCGTGGCAAATGCTTTTCGACATAGGGATAAGCCGGCTCGGCAGCCCGGATCATATAAGGAGTCAGAAAAGTCGTTATGACGGCTACAGCGATCACGATCGGGTACAAAAAATTACTGGTCACGTGCATCGTCATGCCCAAGCCGGCGATAATAAAAGCGAACTCCCCGATCTGCGTCAGACAAAATCCCGACTGCAAAGCCGTCTTCAGCGGTTGACCGGCCAATACCACTCCCAGGGTACCGAATACCGACTGTCCGATCAAAACGGTAAGCGTAATAATCACAATCGGCCAGATATATTGGGCGATCATCCCCGGATCGACCATCATCCCCACTGAAACAAAAAATATCGCGGCAAACAAATCTTTCACCGGTTTCACCAGACGTTCTATTTTTTCCGCTTCGATCGTCTCGGCCAGAATAGACCCCATCACGAAAGCCCCCAAAGCAGAAGAGAAACCGACGGCTGTAGCGAACACTACCATCAGGAAACACAAACCGAGAGAGACGATCAGCAAGGTCTCGTCACCCATCAGCAAACGGGTACGCCGGAAAAAAGTAGGAATAATATAAATCCCGGTCAGGAACCACAACAGCAAAAAGAACAAGAGTTTCCCGATACTATACACCATTTCCATCCCTTCGAAATTCTTACTGACAGCCATCGTAGAAAGCATCACCATCAAGACGATAGCGACCAGGTCCTCGATGACTAAAATTCCGAACACCAGCCCTGTAAAACGTTGTGTCCGTAATCCCAAATCCTCGAAAGCCTTATAGATAATCGAAGTCGACGACATGGCCAGCATACCTCCCAGAAAGATACTGTCCATCTGTTTCCACCCCATCGCTACCCCGACGATAAAACCCAAAACCACCATACCCACAATGATAGTCAGGGCAGCGATGATAGCAGGACCTCCTACCTTCATTAACTTTTTAAAACTGAATTCCAATCCCAAAGCAAACAACAGGAATACCACCCCGATATCTGCCCAGGTCTGAATATTTCCGCTGTCGATAACCGTCGGGGTTAACGTGATATGCGGTCCGGCAAGAATACCGGCCACGATATACCCCAATACCGACGGTTGTTTCAGACGCTTGAATATCAGGGTCATCAATCCGGCTGAAGCCAGTATAAGAGCCAGATCCGTAATTAATGTAGGTAAGTGTGACATAAACCACGTAATTTGGCCACAAAATTAGCATTTAAACCCTAATTCCGTTCACTTGATCGTCCGCTTATTGAGGAATTCCATAAATTTATCTTTCGAGGAATCTGCTATCGGAATATAAGTCTTTCCGAAAACGATCCGGTTTCGCTCGATGACAGTGATCCGATTCAGATTGACGATAAAAGAACGGTGTACCCGGCAAAAAGAAGCCGGCAACATCTCTTCAAGCGATTTCATACTGATAAGCGAAACGATAGGCGAAGTCACCCCTTCGAGGTATATTTTTACATAATCCTTCAAACCCTCGATATAACAAATTTTAGCCAATTCGACCTTGACCAGTTTATAATCCGATTTTACAAAAATACAATCCTCTTCCAGACTGTCCCCCTGCGTTTCACGGGTTTTCTCAAACCAATTCAACGCCTTGTTAGCGGCCTTTAAAAATTCAGGATAGCTGACCGGCTTCAATAAATAGTCCAGCGCATCCACCCGGAAACCTTCCAAAGCATACTGTTCGAAGGCGGTTGTAAAAATCACTTTGATCTGTTTATCCAACACCCGGGACAATTCCAACCCATTCAGTTCAGGCATCTGGATATCGAGGAAGATCAGATCCACCGCCTCTTCGCGTAACACCTGCAACACCTCCAAAGCATTCGAGCAACGGGCAACCAATTTCAAAAAAGGTGTCCGCTTGACGTAACTCTCCATCAAATCCAAAGCCAAAGGCTCATCATCGACTATCAAACAATTCAGTTCCATCCGTTTCAACTTCCGATCTTTAATTGAGCGACAAATTTGTTTCCCTCCCGTTCTGTCCGCAAATCATATTTTCCGGGATACAATAAATCCAGTCGTTTTTTTAAATTTTCCAGTCCGATCCCCGATCCGCTCCGGTCGGTTTCTTTCTTGGGAAAATAACTGTTTTCAATGTAACAGCAGATTCCTGAATTTTCCAACCAATTGAAACGGATATGAATAAAAGAAGGCTCCGTGGGGCTCACTCCGTGTTTAAAAGCGTTTTCGATCAAAGTGATAAACAACAACGGAGCGACCAGCACACTTTTCCCATCGTCCGGCAAATCGACCTTCAACTCTACATTTCCCGACAACCTCAGACTCATCAACTCGATATAACTCTTCATGAAATTCAATTCATGATCGAGCGATACGAATTTCTGATTGTCTTCATACAGCACATGCCGCAACAGCCGGCTCAGATCATGGACGGCAAACTGGGCCCGGTCAGGATCGATAGCGATCAGGGAATAAATATTATTGAGGGTATTGAACAGGAAATGAGGGTTCAGCTGGCTTTTCAGATTCTGCAATTCCGCTTCGGAACGGGCATTTTCCAATTCTTTTTTTTCTTGCTCGAGGATATACCAGTTTTCGGTCATCCGGATAGCGACACTCAGAGCCGACACCAAAGCCATCATCACTCCATCCCGGATAATAAAAACACTCCGTGGAGGAAAAGGTCTCGAATGCCTCGGTCCCTCATTGACAAAATGAATAAAATAATACTCCTGCCATCCATGTAAACATAAGCTCAGCAACACAAAAAGGAATAAATTGACAATAATAAATACCAATAACCTTTTCCGGAACAACAAGCGATCGATAAAAATAAAATAATTGGCATAAAATACAGTAATAAAAGCGATGGGAACACCGACATACCCCAGAAATTTAACCCAGGTCATCGGATTTCCCTCTTTCCAGGTGAAAAAAAGAGGGAAGCCGAATACCAATCCCCAGCCGATCACCTGGATCAGAAACTTTAAAATTTTATTCTTGTCACTCATATTACAAAGATAAAGATTTATTTGTTTATTTACCGGATCAACCGGTAAATAAACTACTCATACCGGATCGCTTCGATCGGATCGAGATTAGAAGCTTTCTGTGCCGGATACCAACCGAAGAAGATTCCCGTCACCGTACAGACCACAAACGACAGTACAACAGAATACAGCTGCACATATACCGGCCATCCCGCAACCAACTTGACCACCCACGAGGCTCCGATACCGAACACCACACCGATCAATCCACCGGTCACACTGATCAGAATCGCCTCGATCAGGAACTGGGCCAGAATATCCCGCCCCTTCGCTCCGATAGACATTCTCAGTCCGATTTCCCGGGTACGTTCGGTTACCGACACATACATGATGTTCATAATCCCGATACCGCCGACCAGTAAAGAGATCCCCGCAATACACGCCAACAACATCGTCATCATGTCCGTTGTGGAATTCATCATCGAGCTCAGTTCTTGTTGGGAACGGATGTTAAAATCATCGTCATCCGATTCTTTCAGCCTGTGATTCCTGCGCAGGATACTCGCAATCTCCTCTTCTGCCAGTTCGGTCTGATCTTCAGAAAGCGCCGAACAGAATATACTTTGTAAATGGGTGATGGCCAGGATACGTTTCTGGACGGTTGTATAAGGTGCTAAGATAAGATCATCCTGGTCCATCCCCATTGTATTATAACCTTTCGATGTCAGGACTCCGATAATACGGAAAGGTATTTTTCCGAAGCGGATAATTTGCCCCACCGGATTTTCCCCATTGGTAAACAGATTATCCACGATCGTTTTCCCGACGACACAGACTTTCGCCGATCCGAGAATATCCTCCTCCGTAAACATATCCCCTTCCGCCAGGGTATATTTACGAATTTCAAGATAATCCGGATTTATCCCATAGATACTGGTCGGATAATTATTGGATCCGTAGATCGCTTGTCCACTGCTACTCACCGATGGCGAACAAGCCGAAACATAACGGGTTTCATCGACAATCGCCTGATAATCGTCCAGTTTCAGACTTTGCATGGCAGCCGGATCTTGCCGTACCCCTCCCCGCATATCCGCACCCGGATGAATCATGATCATATTAGAACCCATCTCCGCGATCTGAGCACGGATACTCCGCTTAGATCCCTGACCGATAGCCAGCATGGTAATCACCGAAGCGACACCGATAATGATCCCCAACATCGTCAGAAATCCCCGCATCTTATTATTTCCCAGGGCCCGCAAAGCAATCCTGAATAAATTCGCAAAATTCATTGTATTTCGATTTAATTAATCCTCATTCTTCGGTAAAGCGGCCAGCGTCTCTTTGGCCGAAGCAATCTTTTCATTCCGGGTATCCTGAATCACCCGCCCATCCTTCAACACGATAGTCCGGCTGCTATACGCCGATAATTCGGGATTATGGGTGACAAAAACAATAGTCCTTCCCCGGGCATACAATTCCTGAAACAACGTCAGAATCTCGAAAGAAGTACGGGTATCCAGGTTTCCCGTAGCCTCATCGGCCAAAATCAATACCGGATCGTTCACCAACGCCCGGGCTATAGCCACCCGTTGCTGCTGTCCTCCGGACATCTGATTCGACTTATGATACAACCGGTCATGTAACCCTACCGAATCGAGCGCTTCTATCGCCCGTCTTTCCCGTTCCTTAGCCGAAACCGCCGGATTATACATCAACGGAAGCTCGACATTCTCGATCGAAGTAGTCTTCGGAAGCAGGTTATAAGACTGGAATACAAAACCGATCTTATGATTCCTCAGCTCCGCCCGCTCATTCTTTCCCATCTGCCGGACCGAATACCCGTCCAGCCAATACTCCCCGGCTGTCGGCGTATCCAGACACCCCAGCACATTCAGTAAAGTAGATTTCCCCGATCCGCTGGTCCCCATGATCGTCACGAATTCTCCCGGCTGAATAGCAAAGGATACCCCCCGCAAAGCATGTACCGTCTCATTTCCTACCAGAAAATCACGCTTGATATCTTTTAATTCAATTATAGCATTCATTGTGTGTGAGTTATTGAGTTACTGAGTTGCTGAGTTATTGAGTTACTGAGTTACTGAGTTGCTGAGTTATTGAGTTACTAAGTTACTAAGTTGCTGAGTTACTAAGTTCCTCTACTTTCTAAATCATCGATTTACCTTCTCCACCAATTTCCCGCAACTCCCCCTTATCTCCTCCTCCCCATCTTTTAGCCTATAGCTTCCAGCCTATAGCCTTTTACATTTTACTTCTTACTCTTCTTATCTTGTCCCGGTGGTTTCGGCATAAAGGGACTGGATTCTGTTTCTCCGGGTTGCGGAGTTCCCATCGCTTTTTTACCGGATTGTTCCATCGCCACGACAATCTCGTCTCCCTCAGCGAGACCACCGGTGATCTCCAGGAGTGAAGTCGTCGCAGTAGCCGTCTGTACTTCTTTTTCTTCCAACGTTTGTCCATTCTTCACCCACACTGTTTTCTGTAAGGCAGAATTATCCACATGGATCGGTTTCAGTACGATTCCATTAGCTTCGGCCAAAGCCTGATCGGGCATAAATTTCAATGCTTTGGGAGGAATAGTCAATACGTTATTCTTCTCCAGTGTATAAATCGACACGGTAGCCGTCAAGCCCGGTTTCAGTTTCAGATCCGGATTAGGTGCACTGATCACCACTTCGTAGGTCACCACATTCGATTCCACGGTAGCCTCCAGCCGTACCTGAGTCACAACCCCTTCGAACGCATCGTTCCGGTAGGCATCTACGGTAAAGGTAACCCGCTGTCCTTCGCGTATTTCGCCGATATCAGCCTCATCCACGTCTGCAATCACCTGCATCTCCGTCAAATCTTTAGCAATGGTAAACAAAGTCGGAGTTTCGAATCCGGCAGCCACCGTCTGTCCTTCTTCCACTTCCCTACTGATAACGACACCATCTATCGGACTGGTAATCACGGCATATCCCAAATTTCTTCTCACCTTTACAATATCGGCTTTCGACTTTTCGTAGGTACTTTTAGCCTTTTCATAATTATACGTCGCCTCTTCATAATCGCTGTCGCTGATCAGTTGCTTTTCGAACAGCACTTTACTGCGGGCATAATTTTTTTGCTGATACTCGTATTCTGCTTTGGCATTCGCCAACTGAGCCTCCTGCGATTCCAGTTCTGCCTGTAAGGTCACCTTATCCATCTCGGCAATCAGCTGCCCTTTTTTCACAACACTATTGTAGTCGACATAGATACGGTCGATGATACCCGAAACCTGCGTACCGACATCCACCTTGGTCACCGGCTCTACCGTCCCTGTCGCCACTACGACATCCGTCATCGAATTACGGGTCACTTTTTCAGTCTGAAAACTGATTTTCCCTTTTGAAGAAGTACCCATAAAGAAATATCCGCACAAGGCCAGAACTACGATAGCTCCCCCGATCGTTATTAATTTCCCTTTTTTCATATATTCTTTTTTATATTGTCATACAATCACTTGGTTCTCACATACCTCTATCATTGGATACTGATCTCTATACCCTGATAGAAATTCAACAATTGCTGATTCAGGATCGCCATATATTTGGCTTGTATCAACTCGAGCTGGGCAGCCAACAAGTTGTTTTTCTCCGTCATCAATTCTACCGTATTTTTTGCTTTCAGGAAAAACTGCTCCTGAGTAAGCTCGAAAGACAATTCTGTAGCGGTCAGATTCTCCCGGGCCGAACGGAAACGGTTCTGCGCCGATACCGCATCCTGATAAACCGTCTCTACCGATTTCAGTAATTCTTTCTGTACGTTCTCATAATTGAGTTGGGCATTCTCGATATTCAGTTTAGCCAGATTGACCGCCGTCTTGGTCGAACGTTTATTAAAAATCGGTATATTCAGCGTCAAACCGATATTTTCACTCCAATTGTGTTTCGTCTGTGTCCCGAACCCCGTGCCGATACCCGAAGCATGACTGGTTCCTAAACCGGCAGACAAGGTAACATTAGGTAAATATCCCGCCCACGCTTTCTCCTTCTCCAGATTCGCTACCCGGATATTCAATTGGTTGTATTTCACTTCCGGCATGATTCCCAGCGAAGTCAGGTAAACACTCTCTTTAGACGGTAAAACGACCAACACGCTTTCATCTGTCAATTGCGGAATAGCCAGTTCCATCTGGTCGTTCACCCCTAATTCGAGCAATTGTTTCAATTCCAGCTGAGCGTTTGCGAGCGTTGTCCGGGCTACAACCAACTGATATTTATCGGTGGCATACTGAGCTTCCAGCTGAGCGAGATCGGCTTTCGATAATGCTCCTGCCTCCAATAAAGCTTTGCCACGATCCCGCTGGGCTTTGGAAACTTCTACCGTCCCTTCGTTAATTTTCACCGCTTCGTCAGCATACAATACCTGGACAAATGCTTGGGTAATCGCCAGTTCGATGTTATTTTCAGATTCCTTGATCGTCAACCCCTGCACCTCATTTTGCAGGTCCATCTGTTGTACGTTCTTCCGGATTTTTCCTCCTTCGAACAGAGATACGGAAGAATTCAGGTTATAACTTCCGGAATACGAATTTTTATCACCGGCTTCGGGACGGGGACGGTTCACATAATTGTGAGCCGTTGTAAAAGAAAGAGAAGGCAGCCGGTCCGCTTTAGCCTGCTTCGTATTTTCTAAACTTTCTTCCCATGCGATCCGACTTTGCCGAATCTGAATATTATGTGCCCGGGCATAATTAATGCAGGATTTCAAATCCCACACAGCCGGTTTTTCCTGAGCCATCACCGGGGCGGACAACACGACCAGTCCCAAGACTATCCCTTTCCAATATGCATTCATAATGTATCTTTTAAGTTCATTTTCACGTTACAAATGTATTTTCTGTTCTCCACCCCTACAATTTAAATATATACATTCCCCCTTTTTCACGACGAATCCCCCGATTCACCCGATAATTATTTTAGCATTTACATATTTTCACATTAATATTGGCATCTTTTTTGTTAGCAAAGGGGCAATACATCTATTTCAATTAAAATCTGTTACTATGAAACCGATATACAGCCTGTTTATTATGCTATCCTTTGCCGGACAGTTGCGTGCACAAAACGATACCACCGAATTATTTCCTTACGGAGATATGAATCAGTGGATGGTACGGGTAGTCGACGAATCCCTTGTTATCGGAGGAAATACAAAATATCTGTATGAGATCACACCGGGCGATACGCTGAAAAACAACACCCCTTATAAGAATAGTATATCTCCGTGGGCTACGTCGACCGTCATGGCTAAAGTCAGCGGAGTGGTGAAAGCCAGTGTAACCGTATTCCCGGAGAAAAGGGATTCCGGTTATTGTGCCCGGCTCGAAACCCGTATGGAACGCGTCAAAGTGCTTGGATTGATCAATATATCGGTATTAGCCACCGGAACGATATTTGTCGGTGAAGTGATGGAACCCGTGCGGGACACTAAAAATCCGCAAAGCAAACTCAATAACAATATTCCTTTCACGAAACGACCGAAAGCCCTGGAATTCGATTATAAAGTAGAGCCGGGCGGGAAACAGATCAAAGCGACAGGTTTCAGCCGTATCGTCGATATCCCGGAACAGAATAATGCCGAAGCCAGCCTATTGCTGCAATACCGCTGGGAAGACGAAAAAGGGAATCTGTTTGCCAAACGCGTCGGCACAGCCTACGAACGTTATGACCAGGAAGTAAAAGAATGGCAAAACGGCCATCGGATAGAAATCCATTACGGAGATATTACCGGAAAGGATTTTTACCAGCCTTATATGGACCTGGTAAAAGGTGAATCGACACAATATGCCGCCAATAGCCAGGGGAAGATCGTCCCCATCCAGGAGATCGGCTGGGCCTCTCCCGACACTACTCCCACCCACATTATCCTCCGTTTCTCCTCCGGCCATGGCGGAGCCTACATCGGTGCCCCGGACGCCAAATTCTGGATCGATAATGTAAAACTGGTTTACTAAAATATCAAAAGCACATAATAACTACAAAGTTATATTAAAACCCGGCTTTAACCGATTAAATTCTTAGCATCCCGTACCATCATTTTAGCAAACCGGGCCGAAGCTCCGGGTTGCCCTAAACGGCGGATCACCTCATCGTAATTCCGGAGCATTTTCTCCCGGTCACGTTCGCTGTACAGGATACGGGAGAGCTCGTTGAGGATATTTCTTTCGGTCAGCCGGTGCATCATCAGCTCTTTGACGACTTCCCCACCGAAAATCAGGTTGACTAACGAAATATAGTCTACTTTAACGAAGGTCTTGAACAAATAATAACTCAACCTACCTCCTTCACCATTGTAACAAACCACTTGGGGAATACGCAGTAAAGCCGTTTCCAGGGTCGCCGTACCCGAGGTAACCAGAGCCGCTTTCGCCTGACTCAACAAACGATAAGTCTGCCCATACAAAATACGGACCTCCCGTCCCTTCAGGTAAGGAGCATAATCGGCATCCGACATCGAAGGAGCCCCGGCGATCACAAACTGATAATCGGGGAAATGATCCACCATCCGAAGCATTGCCGGCAGCACATAACGCAGCTCCTGGCTCCGGCTGCCGGCCAGTAAAGCGATGATCGGTTTATCCGGTAAATCGTTCGCTTTTATAAACCCGGCAAAAGTCTCCTCCCGGTAAGGCCGGGCATCGATCGCATCCACCAGCGGATTACCTCCGTATTCCACCGTATAATGATAGCGCCCGTAAAAATCCGTTTCAAAAGGAAAAATCGTATACATCCGGTCGACATACCGCTTGATCTTTTTCACGCGCCCGGTATTCCAGGCCCACAACTTCGGCGAAATGTAATAAAATACTTTCAAACCGATCCCTTTGGCAAACCGGGCAATACGCAGGTTGAAACCGGCATAATCCACCAGGATCACCACGTCCGGCTTCCAACTCCGGATATCCTCACAACACAAGCGGATATTGGCCTTGATCTTACCGAGATTCTTCAATACGGTCAGAAATCCCATGATAGCCGTATCTTTGTAATGCCGGACGACCTCCGCTCCTGCCTCACGCATCAGGTCCCCGCCCCAACCCCGGATGTCGGCTTCCGGATCTTCAGCCCGTAACCCCCGGATTAAATTCGACGCATGCAAATCGCCCGATGCTTCCCCTGCTATAATATAATAACGCATAAAAGGTAAAGGTTAAAAGTAAAAAATAAAAACTCAACAGTACTGTACAAAGATAGCAAATTACAAGCCAAATCATTACTTTTGCAAGCGATTATAGAAATTTAATAGCAGTCGGTACAAATATGAATATTGCAGGGAAGAAAGTCGCTTATATCACCTTGGGTTGTAAACTGAACTTTTCAGAAACGTCTACCATCAGGCACAGCCTTGAAAAAGAAGGCACTGAAACCGTAGCCGATAAAGAAGGCGCCGATATCTTTGTGATCAATACCTGTAGCGTGACCGATATGGCCGAAAAAAAAGGCCGGCAGTTGATCCGTAAAATTATTCACCACAACCCGGGCGCCTATATCGTAGTTGTCGGATGTTATGCCCAGCTCAGAGCGAAAGAAATCATGGCTATCGACGGAGTGAGCCTGGTATTGGGGGCCGGAGAAAAATTCAATGTCGCCCACTACCTGCAACACCTCGAAGAACAGGAAAAGCAAGAACCTCACTCGTGTGATATTTTCCAAATCAGCAATTTCGACCTGGCCTACTCTTTCGGCGACCGTACCCGTTGTTTCCTGAAAATCCAGGACGGTTGCGACTATTTCTGTACTTATTGCACCATTCCTTTTGCCCGCGGAAGAAGCCGGAGTGCCAGTCTGCCGCGGATCCTCGACGCTCTCCACGAGGTGGCCGGCAAAGGGATCCAGGAAGTGATACTCACCGGTGTCAATACCGGCGATTTCGGCCGGGGCACGGATATGAATTTCTTACAACTATTGCAACAACTCGACCGCCAGGAAGAGATTGCCAGGTTCAGGATTTCTTCTATCGAGCCCAACCTGCTGACCGACGAAATCATTGAATTTGTAGCAACCTCCAAGCGCTTCATGCCCCATTTCCATATCCCCTTGCAATCGGGTAGCGACGAAGTGTTGAAGCTCATGCACCGGCGTTATGACCGGGAATTATTCGCCGGTAAGATCCGCACCATCCGCCACCTGCTACCGGATGCTTTTATCGGCGTCGATGTCATAGCCGGCATGCGGGGTGAAACCGAAGCCTGTTTCGAAGACGCCCTCCGGTTCATCGAGACGCTCGACATTTCACGGCTTCACGTATTCCCTTATTCCGAACGCCAGGGAACCAAAGCGCTGGATATCCCCCTGATCGTTCCTCAGGAAGAAAAACACCGGCGGGTAAACCGGCTGATTTCCGTATCACAAAAAAAATTAACCGCTTTCTATCACCGGTTCGAAGGGGAAACCCGTCCTGTATTGTTCGAAGACAACAAAATCGGACAGTATATCTGCGGATTCACAGACAATTATATCAAAGTAAAACTCCCTTACGATGCCGGATTAGCCAACCGGATTATTCCCATCCGGCTAGAAAAAGGGCTCTTTTGTGAAGACGAATAAACAACTCATAATAAAGTGATTAACCCCATACACAAAAGGCACATACTTATTGTGTCTAATTAACAATATTTAATTTGAAGCGTTCACAATTAGTATTACCTTTGTGTAAGAATCAATTTCATAGTTTGTTTCTGTTTAGGGTTAGTAATTTAAGTCGTCAATTCATGGCGACTTAATTTTTTTATTTCATCCGATATACCTATTTTTGTTATAAATACTTTTTAACTTTGTATCAAAAATATAAACATCGATTGTTAAGTAATCAGCAATTTACTTTTTAATTAAAGCAACGAACCTAATGCAAGTTTTAATTACCGGAAGTGCCGGATTTATCGGTTACCACCTCGCAAAAGCTCTTGCCCGGCAAGGCATAGCCACTTATGGCATCGACTCGATAAACAGTTATTACGACGTATCCCTGAAAAAAGCCCGTTTAAAAGCATGCGGAATCGATCTTTCCCGTCAAGAACAGGAATACCGCTCTACCCTTTACCCCAATTATACGTTCAGGCAAATGGACCTCTGTGACAAACCTGCCCTCGACGCACTTTTCGCTTCCCGGGCCTTCGATACGGTAATCAACCTGGCTGCACAAGCCGGAGTACGTTATAGCCTCGAACATCCGGAGACCTACATCGACAGCAATGTGTCGGGTTTTCTGCATATATTGGAAGGCTGCCGCCACCATCATATTCCCCGTCTGATTTTCGCTTCTTCGTCATCGGTATATGGCAATTCGACCGAAGTACCGTTCCGCGAAGATGCGCGGGCCGATCATCCGGTCAGTATCTACGCCGCCACCAAAAAGAGTAACGAACTGATGGCCTATACCTACTCCCGGCTCTACGGCCTCCAGACTGTCGGACTACGCTTTTTCACCGTTTATGGTCCCTGGGGACGCCCGGACATGGCACCGATGCTTTTCGGCCGATCTATCCTGGAAGATAAACCGATCCGGATATTCAACGAGGGACGTTTATCCCGGGATTTCACATATATCGACGATATTATCGCCGGGATCGTCACGATACTCGACCACCCGGGCTTAGTGCGGGAAGATGTCCCGGGAGTACCGGCCGTCATCTATAACATCGGTCACGGTTCTCCGGTTCAGCTCATGGATTTTATCGGACTCCTGGAACAACATCTGGGTAAAACCGCCCGGAAAGAATTCGTCGGCATGCAACCCGGAGATGTGTATCAGACCTGGGCAGACACCACCAAACTCCATACCGATTATAATTACAGGGCCACCACCTCACTCGGGAAAGGAATCGAACAGTTTGCCCTCTGGTTCAAAAAAATGAAAACTTATGGATTATAATATATTCAAATCGCCCCTACGTCACTTTATCAAAGCAAAGATAAACGGTGGGGCCGTCTTGCTTTTCGTTGCCGCAGCCGCAATGATCATAGCTAATACACCCTTACGCGAAGCCTACGATGCCTTTTTTGCCAAAGAGGTCATTTTGCAATTCGGAGACATCAACCTCTTTCACGTCCACGGAGGGAATATGACCTTCATGTCCCTGATCAACGATGCGCTGATGGCTATCTTCTTCTTCTCCGTCGGTCTGGAAATCAAACGGGAGATCCTGGTCGGCGAACTCTCTTCACCCCGCAAAGCTTTACTTCCGGTTGTCGCAGCTTGCGGAGGAATGCTCGTCCCCATCCTCATCTTTTCCCTGATTTGCCCCGAAAGCCCTGCCAGCCGGGGAGCCGCCATCCCGATGGCCACGGATATCGCTTTCTCATTGGGAGTATTATCCTTACTAGGGAAACGCATCCCCCTGAGCCTGAAAATCTTCCTGACCACTTTCGCCGTAGTAGACGATATCGGTGGCATCATTGTCATCGGAGCCTTTTACAGCAGCAATCTGATCCTGGAATACTTGCTTTGGGCATTAGGGATTATTTTCATTCTGTGGATAGGCGGTAAAGCCGGAATCAACAGCAAGCTGTTTTATATCTTCTTCGGCATCGTCGTGTGGTACTTATTCCTGAATTCGGGGATTCATCCGACCATTGCCGGTGTCATCGTAGCCTTCACCGTCCCGGCACGTCCCAAGCTGAACATCTACAAATATGTCGGAGAAATCCGGGCCAGCTTGCAAAAGCTTCCCGAAACCGCCGACATGGCCAATAATAAATACATGCTGAGCAACTCGGAACGCGCTATCCTCCGTCATGTCGAATCGGCCTCCGACAAAGTGATCAGTCCCTTGCAATCGATGGACGATAACCTGCATCCCCTGGTCAACTACATGGTGATGCCTCTCTTTGCCTTCGCCAACGCCAGCATCTCTTTCGAACATTTCACCCTGGCCGATATCGAAGGAGTGACACTCAGCGTATTCATCGCCCTCGTCCTGGGCAAATTGCTCGGCATCTTCTCATTTACATGGCTGGCCGTGAAAAGCAAATTACTGAACATGCCGGAACACATGGATGCCCGTAGCCTTCTCGGTGTATCCATGTTGGGCGGAATCGGCTTCACCGTCTCCCTGTTCATCGCCAACCTCTCCTATGCCGGGCTCCCCGACATCGGTCCTACCCTGCTCAACCAAGCCAAATTAGGTATCATCAGCGGTTCCGTATTCGCCGGTCTCGCCGGTTACCTGTTGCTAAAACATTTCTATAAAAATCCCCGGAACCGATAAATCTATCGGTTCCGATAAAATTTTGTATATCAATCTATTAAAACAAAACAACTAAATCACAACGATCACCCCAATGACCAATTACAAAAAAACTCTTATTATTTTGTTTTTTTTCAAAATTCATCCTATCTTCGCATCCGCATTGGAGAGGTGGCAGAGTGGTCGATCGCGGCGGTCTTGAAAACCGTTGACTGTCACAGGTCCGGGGGTTCGAATCCCTCCCTCTCCGCTGAAAATCAAAGAGTTAGCTAAAACTGACTCTTTTTTATTTGTGGCAAATTGAAGGGGAAAAGGTATTTTGAGGTAAAATCTGGGCTCGCCCGGATAGTGTACCCCAAAGTGTGTAAATCCCAGTAATTTTTATTTTTGTAATGACGAATTTCAAAAATGAATTATTATGGAATTTACACAGGAACAAATCTCGGAAATAATTCTCCGGTTGAAACTCTCCGATTTTCAGTCCTTAGCAATCATGGCTTGTAAACGCCTGTTGTACAGAAGTAAATTTACACACTTAGGGAAACACGATCTTATTTTTTGTCCAACAAGGGTAAATATGCCCCATACCCCTGGGCTTCCATGTCCTCTTTGGGAATAAAACGCAGAGAAGCGCTGTTGATACAATAGCGTAATCCGCCCCGGTCTTTCGGACCGTCGTTAAACACATGTCCGAGATGAGCATCACCCGTCTTGCTGCGTACTTCAGTCCGGCGCATACCATGGGAAGTGTCGGTCTTTTCATCGATCAGCCCCTGGTCGATAGGTTTGGAAAAACTCGGCCATCCGCAACCCGAATCGAACTTATCGGCCGATATAAAAAGCGGTTCACCCGTTGTGATATCTACATAAATCCCTTCCCGGTATTCGTTCCAATAAGCATTTTGAAAGGGCGGTTCCGTGGCATTTTTCCGGGTAACGGCATATTGTTCGGGGGATAATGTTTTTTTCAGGGTCGCATCGTCCTGACGGCGGTAAACCGTCTGCGGGGGTTTCATCCCTTCACCGGCCGGCCGGAGATTAGCCTGACGGGCAAGCCCGAACAGAGCCGGATCGATATGACAATATCCACCGGGATTCTTGTCCAGATAATCCTGGTGATAACCTTCGGCCGGATAAAAATTGTCCAAAGGTTTTACTTCTATCGCCAAAGGACGATCGTATCGTTTCGACAGTTCGTCCACGGCCCGGACAATCACCTCACGGTCAGCAGGGTCCGTATAATAAATCCCGGTACGGTATTGGGTTCCGCGATCGTTGCCTTGTTTATTCAGGCTAGTGGGGTCTATGGTTTTAAAATAAAGGCCGAGCAACAGAGGTAATCCCACTTCGGCCGGATCGTAAACCACCTTCACAGCCTCGGCAGCCCCGGTCCGTCCGCTACATACCTGCCGGTAATCCGGATCGGCAAGGGTACTGTTTGCATAACCGACCTGAGTGGCTTCCACTCCCCGGATCTGTTTCATAAAATGCTCTGTTCCCCAAAAGCATCCCCCTGCCAGATAAATTTCTTTCTGATTTTCCATAGTCGTCAATTCCTGTGTTTTACCCTTACCTGCCTTACTCTGACCTGTACATCCGAAAGCTGCAAATAAGGCTAGACAAATCATCATCGTATTCTTCATCATCTTCCTTTCCCCAAGGGTTAATAACCGATAATATATCGTAACCGCCCCCCACAAAGTTTCAAAAACATATTAAAACTCCTCCTTTTACCTCCGAATCCTTCTTCTATTTTCCCCAGGACTTCGAAACAGGCCTTGTCTAAAGGTTTGCACCGGATACCGGAATCCCCATCGGCACGACAATCCGCAAATTCTACGATACGGCGGACCGATTCGCCGGGGACAACGGGATCTCCGGCATAGGATCAACCGACATTTGCCAGGGCTACCAAACGACTCTCCGGCCGAAATTCGGCCAAATAGAAAGGATAGGAATATTGCCCCAGCAGACTGCTTGCCTGCTCCATAAAAGCAGGGGCATCGTAAAGCAGCAAATCGATGTATAAATTATCGCGCCCCATAGTTCCTCCCAATAAGATTCCGATCTCACGGCCGGATCCCTTTTTACCGAGTACTTCTGCCGTCAACCGGTCTTCGATCTCATAGCGGAGTTTCAACATCCCGGAACGATCGGCTTCTCCCACCGGCATCACCAAAAATACCGCCTTGCTCCCGCATGCAGCCAACTTATCGGCATTCTCCGTCTCCCCATTGAAATAATCCTGCAGAAGATCGGAAAAACAGGTGGTCCCGATGACCATATCATAACGTAAATCCTTAACGGTATCGAATTCCATTCTATAAACACTATAACGCTCGTCAGGACGGGTAAGAATCTCTTTTTTAGCTTCTTCGAGCGCTACGGTCATACAAGCTTCCAGCCTGGTAAGGGGAAACATGCCTGCTTCCATCCCATCCGCCTTGTCGACATTACCGATATAGATATGCGACAGCGCCTCACCGATCGTCAGCTCCATCATGATATAAAAAGCATTGTAACAAGAATTATCGTCGAGAGAACAAAGTTGTTCATCATAAAAACGGATATCGAAATAATTCTGGTCTTCCTTATATTTCAATCCTACCATCACCTCATCCAACTGCACGTCTTTACCGTACATCTGAAATCCGAAACTCTCCCCATGAGTGCCCTGCATGCAAGGAAAGAAATGCCATTTTCCGCGGAACTGCTCCGGCATCTGCTCCACCAACCAGGGCAACAGATAAAAGAGATAGTTCTTCCCTTCGATGGTGAAGGTAAATTCATAATCACCACCGAGATTAAAATTCAGCTCGCCGGAGATCAGCTGTACTCCTCCGGAAATAAAATCCACCATTTTATCCACATCCTCCTCTCCCCGTTTTTCAATCATAGCAGCCAACCGGGGTTCATTGTCCGTAAACCATTGCCAGAATTCAGCCGTACGCTGCCGGAAGGTCTTGCCCCCGGTCATCGCTTCAGGGGTCGTCAGGCGGGCATTCAGTTTCTTTACTTTTCCCCCGGGTGTCAGCTCTTCGTCACACCATCCCAAAAACATACGGGCATCCTGATCGTCAGGGGTGAGCCGCAATACCTGTTCGAACCTTTCTTTAGCCTGCCCGAACCGATCACTATAGTAATATGCATACCCCAGACGGTAATGCCACAAGGGATCGTGCTGCCCTTCCGCTTCCACGGTCAATAACACTTCAGCAGCCGTCTCGTAATCTTCCAGGTTGTTCAAAGCCCTGGCCAATTGCCCGGTCAAATCGTAATCACGTTCTTCTTCAGGAAGAGCCAGTATGGCATCTACTATTTTCTGAAATTCATCGTCTTCGTGCCACCGGGCCAATTGCTTCAAAAATTTTTTATCCATATCGTTCCGTGTATCATGCCAAAACAGTCGGAAATATCGAATCACCCCGGCAAAAGTTTTACAGGAAATTCGGCCGCCACAACTCTTCAGCTTGTTTTTAATATTTTGTATAACCAGCACCTATCCTGTCGTCCCAGATAAACACTTGTCGATAAATATAAAAAACAAATCTGAAAAATCGCAGGCTTCACTACAATTTATTGCACGACCTCCCGGGACCACCGTGATTTTATAAAATATGGAGTAATTTATTTGAAACTATTCGATAGGATACAAAAGTTGCAGCTATAATCTATTTACTTTCAAATCCTTCCGGTCTATATAATTTTTATAACGGAAAGCGGGCATTCCCAAAGCCATTCCGGCATATATTTTTCCATCGATCCCCAATTTCTTTTCCAATGTCCCTTTTTTATCCTGCTCTATGGCCGAGCAGACAAATCCGGTATAAAACTGGCTTACTCCCAGACACTCAGCCATCAGCGAGGCATTCTGATAAGCCAGATTGGCATCCTGATAACCGAAACGGCTGGTCCGGGGAGCATGGATGAACACAACCGCTTTGGCTTTTCGCAGGATGAGATCGTTTCCTTTGGTATCCTCCCGCAACAAGCGTTCGAATACAGGGATATACCGGAAAGCATCGGGCATAAGCCATTTTACCAAAGGAGTCAATAAAGGATTCTGCATCTTTTTGAGTGCATTTTTGAATACTCCTAAAGTAAATCCGGTGATTTCCCGTAACCGGACCGGATCGGTAACTACTGTAAAACCGATCTGCTGGGCATTGCTTGCGGTAGGAGCACGGTGAGCAGCCTCCAGGATCTGTTGTAACAACTCTTCGGGGACAGACTGAGCGGTGAAGGCCCGGTTGGAGCGCCTGGCTTTACACAACAGCATCATCTGAGCAGGTACCGGGTAATCGGAGTAATCGAATTCGTGTACCTTCCCGGCAGGAAATCCGGAATGTTCTACTGCACCGGTAGGGCAAACGGCCACACAGTGTCCGCATACGATACAATTTTGCCATTCTTTCACTTCCACTTCCCCGGCAGCCTTTGCTTGCTGCAGAATCATCGAAGGACAAACCCTGACGCATTTGCCACAACGGATACATTTTTCCTGATCGATTTTTAATGTCAATTCCATCACGTGTTATTTATAAAGTTTAGCCCCCTGCCGAACTATCACAGTTTTTGACATACGGGACAATAGTATACCGTACCGCCGAGATATGTTTCGCGGATAATCTCATGTAGCCTGCCGGCCGATAATGGTAGATTCGGGTATTTCTATCATGGAGTTCGGATTAGGATAATGAAACCGATCCCCGGTTTACTCCGGACGATTGCCGGAAGCATATTCTCCGGGGCAGATATCCATCACTTCCCGTTCGGGTTGCAGCAAAGCCTTCTCATAGCGACAAGGCCAGTGTACTTCGGCACTCAATTGCCCGTCTTTGAGTCCACCGATGGTCTCCCCCGGTTTTACGGGAGCATCGTGCCCGAAGAGATAGCCGACGGCACGATAAGCATGATCTACCACATCGTTGGGATCGAGGCCGTGGAAATGATATTGTACATCGGGTAAACCGACAGCATATAGCCCTAAGGAATCTACCATCATATCCTCCGTACCCTGGATATTGAAAAAACGGATATTCACTCCAAAATACAGAAAACGGTCATCTCCCCGGTACGGATTATTCAGCAACTGTTGCCGGGTAAGCAGTTTACCGCTAGCCGGGATCCATACTCCCACACAATCATCGAATAGCTCCAAAGCAATTTCCAGCCAGCGGGCGAGCATACGGCAACGAAGCTTGTATTCCAATCCGGCAGCCAGGAAATCGGAAAGCATCAGTTTATACTTACAACTGTCCAGCAATTTTTCTCCATCCGGACAATCCCACAACTGGGAACGTTGCATCCGGTCGACAGAAGCCGGATCGAAAGGAGTGAAATCGGCCATCAATACCTGAGCCGGAATAACCTTTTTATCTTTTTTGTATTCTACCGGAAAATCAGCGATGGCAAAAGTGGCCAACGAATGATCGACATCCGCTACCAGATCGACCTGCCCGAATTCTTTCTGCAACCTACCGAGGATTTTTTTCCCTTCCGGCCGTTTCCCCTTTTCCCGAAATAACAAATGCATTTGATACAATGCCTGAAATGTTCCTTTTTCCTCCAGGTTTTGCCGGAGTACTTCCTGCCCGTTATCCGATGTTCCCATAATGATGTGCTTGATATTTCCGCCAAAGATATAAAATCTGTCCGGTCTTTTTCATCCTTTATTCCGCATTCTTCACCCGGTTTATCCGTTCCCTTACTTTTGCCCAGGCCGGTGTACCGAAGAGGCAGCTTTCACGCATCGTGTCGTACATTACCCTAAACCGTGACATAGGAATGGTAAAGCTCAGGATATCCGCTTCAAACCAAGGCCGTACCGAAGGATCGAAGAACCCCAGAAAAGTTCGTTTCCCTCCCATCCGGTTTTCCAGAACGGCCTGGGTCACGACAGAACAACAACCCGATCCGAACATAGCCATTACCGTATCCGGACTATTATTATCGAAATAAGCCCAGGTAGTCAAACCCGACAATATATCCGGTGTAGCTAAAAACAAGATGCCTTCCAAGCCGTCGAAATGCTCTACCCGATCGATCCGGGCAAAATGCAAATATTTTTTCTCTGCGCGGGGAATCCCCAACTCATCGACAAATTCCTTTACCATTCCGGGAGTTTTCTTGTATTTCTCCTTTAACGACACAAAACCCGGAACATGTTCGGGCATCGGAGCAAATCCGGTATAAAACTTTCCTCCCCCACATCCGATGACTTCCGCATTCAAACTAATCGTATTGCCGGCACGAACCTCTTGCATACCTTTAAAAAAACACCCGCCGATCTTTTCGGTATGCCCGGTCTCTTCGTCGGAATACCAAAATACAACCGGCAGTCCGGCCGCTTCGCCGAAAGCTTCCCGATAATTTTCTATAAACTTTTCAATTTCCATTTTTGCCGTTTTATTGTTTATGTCAAATATACGCATTATATTGGTCCCAAAACGAAATAGGGATGAAAAATAAATCTTCATTTACCGTCCGGCAGGAACGCGAAGCAGAGTTCCCGGCTATTTACGAGCTTATCCGGACAGCTTTCGCAACAGCAGAAGTCAGCGACGGAGACGAGCAGGATTTTGCAAACCGTCTGCGCATCCATGGGAATTATATTCCCGAACTAGCCCTGGTCGCAGAATGCCAAGGGAAATTAATCGGCCATATTATGCTGACCCGGACCGTAGTCACCCAAGATGACGGCACTCCATACGAAGCTTTGATGATAGCACCCTTATCCGTCGTTTTGGACTACCGCAATCAGGGTGTCGGATCGGCCTTGCTCAAAGAAGGCTTACGACTTGCCCAAAGTATGGGTTACCGGGCAGCTTTTCTTTGCGGCAATCCGGCCTACTACGGACGTTTCGGTTTCAAAGCGATCGGAGAATACGGTATCCGGCAAGCCGGTCTGCCGGAAGAATTAGCGCCCTATTTTATGGTCCACGAACTGATTCCGGGTAGCCTGAAATCTGTCCATGGCACAATCGATCTTCATGCTTAACCTCAAAACGATTATTTACGATGTTTTCCAAACTATTTTTTTGCCTGATCTTCCTCACTGCGCTGACACCGCTTTACAGCCAGGAACCACTCGCCCAACAGCTAAAATCTATTATTGAAAATAAAAAAGCCACCGTCGGAATCGCCGTATTATATAACGGTAAAATCCTGGTAACCGTAAACGACAAAGCCGGATATCCGATGATGAGTACATTCAAGTTTCCCCTGGCATTAGCCGTGCTGGAACGTCTGGATAAGCAAGGGCTTCCGTTGGAGACCGAGTTATTTATCAGTAAACCGGACTTGCATCCGGATACCTACAGTCCGCTCCGGGAAGCCCGCCCGGAAGGCAATTTTAAGATAACTATCGGGGAACTGCTGAAATACAGTGTCGCCCTGAGTGACAACAATGCTTGTGACATCCTGATCGATTATCTGGGAGGCACAAGTGCCCTACAAAAATATGTCCGCCGTCAGGGTATCAAACAAATGAAAATCACAGCTACCGAGGACCGGATGCATAAGTCCGGCGACCCCTACCTGAATCATACCCGTCCCTCTTCGGCTGTCCGTTTGCTGGAAAAATTCATACAGCAGGAACTGTTATCGCCTGTTTATCAAAAATTTCTCGAAAATACGATGATAGCGACTTCCACCGGCAGCGACAAACTAAAAGGTCTTTTACCGGCCGAAACGATTATCGGCCATAAAACCGGGAGCTCCGACCGGGACAGTACAGGCATGAAAGCCGGAGACAACGATATGGGATTTGTCTATCTTCCCCATGGCGGCGATCATTATACAATTGCCGTTTTTATAACCGATTCGATGGAAGACGACAAAACCAATGCCGCCATAATCGCCCAAATTTCAAAAGCAGTATACGATTATATAAACGAAATATCTTCGTAAGGTGTATCGTAAAACCCTGTCTTTCCGTAAAACCGACATATCTAACTCAAATGTTATCATTATGGAAGACAAAAAAACTCAGTTGACAAACGAAGCCGGGATACCTGTCGGAGACAATCAGAACAGCCGCACAACCGGTCCCCGGGGCCCTGAACTACTCGAAAATGTGTGGCTACTCGAAAAACTGGCCCATTTCAACCGTGAACGAATACCGGAACGCATCGTGCATGCCAAAGGATGTGGTGCTTTCGGTACTTTCACCGTCACGAACGATATTACCCGTTACACCAAAGCGGCTATTTTTTCTAAAGTAGGGAAAAAGACCGATCTGTTCGCCCGCTTTTCGACGGTTGCAGGGGAGCGGGGAGCAGCCGATACAGAGCGTGATGTACGCGGATTTGCACTGAAATTCTATACCGACGAAGGCAATTGGGATCTGGTGGGAAATAATACGCCGGTATTTTTTGTCCGGGATCCCCTGAAATTTCCGGATTTTATCCATACCCAAAAACGGGACCCTAAGACCAACCTACGCAGCAATACAGCGATGTGGGACTTTTGGAGCCTGACCCCGGAATCCCTTCATCAGGTGATGATCCTGATGAGCGACCGTGGTATCCCCCGGAATATGCGGCAGCAACACGGTTTCGGAAGCCATACCTACAGTTTTTACAATGCCGGAGACAAACGGGTGTGGGTGAAATTTCATATGATCTCACAACAGGGAATCGCTAATTATACCAATGAAGAAGCCGAACAGATCGTGGCCAAAGACCGGGAACATTCACAACGGGATTTATTCGAGCATATCGAAAAAGGAGATTTTCCTAAATGGAAAATGTGTGTTCAGATTATGCCCGAAGAAGAAGCCAAAACCTATCGTTTCAATCCTTTCGATCTGACCAAAGTATGGAGCCACAAAGATTATCCGTTAATCGAAGTAGGCCTGATAGAACTGAACCGGAATCCGGAAAACTATTTTGCCGATGTAGAACAATCGGCTTTCAATCCGGCCAATGCAGTTCCCGGAATAGGCTTCTCTCCCGACCGTATGCTCCAGGGCCGGTTATTCGCATATGGCGATGCCCACCGCTACCGTTTGGGTGTAAATGCCGATAGCATCCCGGTCAATCGCTCTCATTGTCCGGTGCATAATTATCACCGGGACGGGCATATGCGTGTCGACGGCAATGCAGGTGCCAGCGTCAACTACGAACCGAATAGTTTCAACGGTCCGGTATCCGACACGAAATACAATTATCCCCCCCTGGAACTGGAAAACGCTGCCGGCCATTATCTCCAGGACAACGATTTCTACACCCAACCGGGAGATTTATACCGCCTGTTGCCGGCAGACGAAAAAGACCGCCTGACTTCTAATTTCACTGCCGCAACAGCCGATGTTCCCGAACCGATCCGGATCCGGGCTATCGCCCGTTTTTATCAGGCAGATGAACATTGCGGTAAAGAAATGGCCCGGAAAACCCAGACCGATCTCAAGAAAGTACTGGAAGAGGTCAAACGCCAGCAAGCCCTGGAAAGCAGGTAAAAATTCCACGAAGACAATGGTTGAAACGGCAGCCCACCGATAACCGCCAATTCTGGCCAGCCGTTTCAACCGTTTTACCTCTTGTCACCGTTTTTAATCATTGAAAAATCGTATTTTCCTTGTACATTTGTGCCCGGTTCAGTTCAGGTGAAATGACAAACATGAAAGAAGCTTTTTTTAAACTCCATCTATCCGTTCTGCTCGCGGGGGCTACGGGCATTTTCGGGCGGCTGATTTCGCTCAATGAAGGTTTATTGGTCTGGTACCGGATGTTGCTGGCAGGTCTGCTGTTCGCCCTACTATCGGCAGTCCGGAGACGCTTTCCCCGGATAGGCTGGAAAGAAGTTTTCAAGATCGGTGGCATCGGGATATTATTAGGACTGCATTGGGTATTCTTTTATGGGAGTATCAAAGCTTCCAACATCTCCATCGGTGTAGTCTGCTTTTCACTGGTCAGTTTTTTCACGGCTTTTCTGGAACCCTGGATCAACCGTCACCGCATCTCTGTCAAAGAAGTACTTTTCAGCCTGCTTACCCTACTGGGTATAGCTTTGATTTTCCATCTGGACACCCGTTACCGTCAGGGTATCCTCTTAGGGATCACCTCTTCGGTCCTGGCCGCCTTGTTTACGATTACGAATAAGAAAGTAGCTGCCGGCCACGATGCCAGTACGATGCTCTTGTATGAAATGTCCGGCGGATTTGTCGGTCTGAGCTGTCTTTTACCTTTTTATCTCCGCTATTTTCCGGTAGAAACGATCTTCCCGGACGTCTCCGACCTGATCTATCTGATCCTATTGGCTTCCGTTTGTACCATCGGTTTATACCTACTGCAAATACAGGTCTTAAAAGTAGTATCGGCCTTTACGGTCAACCTGACATATAATCTCGAACCCGTATACAGCATTATCCTGGCTATGCTTTTCTTCCACGAAGCCCGGGAGTTGAACGGGGCTTTTTACATCGGTTTGGGCCTCATTGTCTTGTCGGTATTATTACAAACTTTTGCCGTATTCCTGCCCCGGCCGGACAAAGCCGTTTCTTCTTAATCATTTTTCCCGGTACAGCGCGATCAAACGGGAAACGGCATATTGTTCCAGTTCCTCTTCCGGTACCTGTAAAAAGCGCTGCATCGCCGGAGAAAAACGTTCTACTTCGATCTCATAAAAACGGGCGTAAATAATGCGGTGTGAAAGTACATGTTTGGGCATGATGAAACTTCGGAGTATCTGTATTTCTCCTGCCTCTTGCATCAATTCCAGATAGGCCGGGGTTTGTTGCAATACCTCCAATTCGGTTTCCTGCCCGGTTTCGATCAACGGATATTCGTACAAATTTTGCCAAATATCTTTCGCTTCGCGACGGGCCAGCAAATTCACACCCCTGCAATGGATATGCAAATAATTGAAATAACGGGGCTTAACGACTGCTTTTCCTGCTTTCACCGGTAATTTTTCAACTTGACCGGAAGCCAGTGCCACACAATTTTCCCGTAACGGACAATATAAACAAACGGGGACTTTCGGCGTACATTGTATGGCTCCGAAATCCATAATCGCCTGATTGTAAAGGTCCGGATGCTGCCGGTCGAGCAGTTCGGCAGCCAACCCGGAAAACACTTTCTTCCCTGCGTTACTGTCGATAGGGGTATCGATACCGAAAATCCGGGCCAATACCCGGTAAACATTCCCATCCACGACAGCATAGGGCAATTTCCAGGCAAACGAGCAAATAGCCGCCGCCGTATATTCCCCGATCCCTTTCAGGGTAAGTACATCGGAATAGTTGCGGGGAAACTCCCCGCCGAATTTTTCCACAATTTCCTTTGCCGCTGCATGAAGATTACGGGCACGGCTGTAATATCCCAGGCCCTGCCAATATTTCATCACCTCATCTCCGGGTGCTTCCGCTAATGCCCGTACATCGGGAAAACGCAACATGAAACGGTTGAAATACTCCAATCCCTGCACCACCCGCGTCTGCTGAAGGATAATCTCCGAAATCCATATCCGATAAGGATCGGTGGTTTCCCGCCAGGGTAATTCCCTTTTATTTTCTGCATACCAATGAATTAAAGTCGCTGCTATATCCACCATTCCAATTTTATACTGTTTATCAAGTTACTCCGGAATCAGGGAAGTCTAGTCAGGTGAGAATAAGATCGGTAACCTCTGCCCGGGTAAATTCCACCAGATCGGCCGGCGCAATCCTGATCTGTAATCCCCGCATCCCTGCACTGATGTAGATATACCCGAAATCCATGCAAGTAGTATGAATAAAAGTGGGCAAAGCCTTTTTCATTCCGACCGGAGAGCATCCTCCCCGGATATACCCGGTTGCCGGTAACAGTTCTTTCATATGGATCATCGCCGCACTTTTATTGCCGGAAACTTTTGCCGCCAGTTTCAAATCGACTTCGGCATCTCCGGGGACAACACAAACGAACAAGCCGTTTTTATCTCCGCGCAATACCAGTGTTTTAAATACCTGGGCGATATTTTCTCCCAGTTGTTCCGCCACATGGGTGGCTGCCAGATTATTTTCGTCTACTTCATAAGGTACCAGCTCGTAAGCGATCTTTGCTTTATCAAGCAAACGGGCAGCATTGGTCTTATTTATTTTCGCCGTCATATATTTTACACAGTTTTTTCAAGCGAGCCTCAAAAATTCCTTTCCCATATCCAGTCCATTTGTCCAGGATCTTCCCGTCAGGACCGATAACCACAAATTTCGGGATCCCGTCAAAACCATACGAAGCGATCAATCCTCCTTCTCCCTTAAAATCACACAACTGTATTCCTTTCAGATCCCGGATAGCCTCTTTCCACCCTTTTTCCGAAACCTCCAGGCTTATGCTGATCACGTGCAAACTATCCCGGAATTTTTCCGCCAACTCTTCCAATTCGGGTTGTGCCATCAAACAAGGACCACATCCCCGGCTCCAGAAATCCAATAAAATATATTTTCCCAGGTAGTCCGACAAGTGATGCTCTCTGCCTTCACGATCGAAGAGGAGGCCGTCTGCCAACCGATCTCCCACCTCACAGATTTTCACCGGATAAAGATAAATGTGGATTTCATTCCCCCGGGCAGTAGTTTTGAGTGCCGGATCCAGGCGCAAATAAAGCTTTTCAACCCTTTCCCGAAGTCCTGGCGGACATTGGGGTGAACGCAGTTTTCGCGCATGCTCATACAATCTTTCCAGTCCGACTTCCGACAAAACGGCCTGTTCTTCCAAAATTTTCAGGTCGGCTTCCGCTTTAAGGGCAGACAAAGAGTCGAACAAACGGGTCACGGGATAATCCTTCATCTTCGGATGCTTACTATGCTGATCCTTATATTCCGCCACATATTCATCCTCTTTATCGAACCTTACCCGCTCATATTCGCGGGTGATGCGGGCGGAGTTTTTCACAAACCGATTCTCTTCCTGCTGTTGCCTCAACTTACTTTTAACTTTCCAAAGGGCGACACAAGGTTCATCCCCTTCTATTTTAGTCAACGGTTCACCGACCCAAAATGAGAGATTACCATATAATGCCGAATCCCCCTCAACAAAAACCGACATCCGTAACGGCACCTCTTCCAGCTTTCCCCGAAATGAAAACCGTCCGTCTTTCAGGGTATCGCTCCCGATAACCTTCCCCATATTCCCAGCCCACACTAACAGTTGCACCACCGTATTTCCGGCTGCATTCCGCACTTTTCCTTCGATTCTGTATTCTTTTTGTCCGACGGCAGCCAACGTAACCAGAAGAAACAAAAACACACTACATTTTTTCATCGTCTTTGTATTTTATCAGTCAAACAAAAATAGAATAAATAAGTTGAAAGTCGGCAAAATTTAAGCAGTTTATAAAACATATACCCAAAAAGTATCAACAATAAACAAAAAATGTCAATGCCTGCAAAAAAAAAGAAGGTCTTCTCTTGTATAATTTTATTTCCTTTTTACATTTGTCAGTGTGGTCAAAAAAAGACATCTTTTAAAAATATTATACGATGAAACAAGCCTTAACTTTTACTCCTCCTATCCTCTCGTCAACCGAGAGTAAATTGAACGTGGAAGCTTTCGATGCGAGCGTGGAAGCTTTTGAAAATCACGAGTATCTGAAATCATTTTATGCCTTATTGGATTATATCAACGGAGATTTCCGGACGAAATACGGCAATGTACAGGGAAACGAATTTCATATTCCCCACGGTTCTATTATCGTAAACATCAAATTGGACGAGGAAAAACTCAGTATCACCGCTCCTTTTGTCGCTCTTCCTGAAAAAGGGCGGATACCCTTACTCCGTCAGGTGGCAGGACTCAATTTCAACGCCATGGATCTGGCAACGATCTATTTGCGGGATAACCGCCTTTCGTTTGAATACAGCTGTCCGATCCAATTGATCAACCCTTACAAAATCTATTATATCCTGCAGGAAATATGCTGTACGGGAGACAAATACGACGATGAATTCGAGACTAAATTCGGGGCACAACGTATCTATGAGCCTAAAACGACCCCTTACGATACAGCAAGCCTGGAGAATATATACCAAGCCGTGCAAATCAGTTGCAAAGAGTGCCTGGATGCCGTAAAATATTTCGAGCCTTCACGCAAATACGGTTATATCTGGAACATAATCGACACGACCCTGATGAAATTCATGTATTTCGCCCAACCTCAGGGTCAGCTGCTCAACGATATGCAAAAGGCAATCCGGGAAATGGACCGCGAAGATATACCGCTGCCCGAAATCACAGCCCAGGGAAAAGCAGTCATCGAAAAACTACAAAAAATGACCCAAGAAGAACTGGCGGAAGATCTTTATTTTGTCGAGACTTTTATCCCGAACAAACGTCGTTCCAACCTACAAAACATTCAGGAAAATTTCGAGGACAGTTACAAAAAGATTTCCGGTTATATGGAATCGGGTGATTATATGACCGCTTGTGTCATGATGCTTTATAAATTCTACGAGATGTATTACTATAACAATTTGCAGGAGGATGTCAACCAAGTGGTTGTAAAAGCTTTGCAAAAGAGTTCCGCCCAACCGTGGGATGAGGCTGCTCCTGTACTCTATAAAGCGATGGAAGCGATCATGGAGGATGAACTCGACGAAGAGGAGGAGGAAGAGGAAGGCACCGTCGACATGAACGAATATATGAAAAACGTGCAGGCCATGCAGCAACAAATGATGCAAAACATGCAACAAATGATGCAGGGCAACGGTATGCAAAACTATCTGCAACAAGTGCAAGTATTACAGCAACAATTGGCCAGTGGCCAGATCAGTGCAGAAGAATATACCGCCAAAGTACAACAATTGGCAGCCCAGAATTTCGGTAACTAATCAACTCAAAAACAAAACATTATGGATCAAAATATATTTCAAACCGTATATAAAGTCAATCATGCCGGGGGATCAGGCAGCTGTTTTTACCTGAAAAAACACGATCTTTTCGTCACCAATTATCATGTCGTAGAAGGATTTCGTCAGGTAGCCCTGGAAGATAACCAAAAGAACCGTTATTTAGCGAATATTGTGCTGGTCAATCCGATACTCGACATCGCTTTATTATCGGCAGAGGGCGATTTTACCGCTTTACCGGAAATCAGCCTGGCCTGTACCGAAGTCACGCTGGGCCAAAAAATCAACGTAGCCGGTTATCCCTTCGGGATGCCGTTTACAGCGACCGAAGGAACCGTCTCGTCTCCCAAACAACTGATGGACGACAGTTATTATATCCAAACGGATGCAGCTGTCAATCCGGGTAATAGCGGTGGTCCGATGTTCAACCAAAATGGCGAAGTAGTGGCAATCACAACCAGCAAACTGACCAATGCCGATAATATGGGATTCGGCATTCCCATAGCCTCCTTGTGTACCTTACTCGAACAGATTTCAGAACTCGACCGCAATAATTTCAATATACAATGTAACAGTTGTGAGGAATTTATATCCGAAGAAGACGAATATTGCCCCTCATGCGGGGAGAAATTACCGGAAAATATTTTCCAGCAGCGAGGCCTTACCGAACTGGCAGCATTTTGTGAAAAAGCCATCGAAAACATGGGTATCAATCCGGTGTTGGCACGTGTCGGCTATGAAAGCTGGACTTTCCATAAAGGCAGCTCCGAGATCCGGATGTTCGTATACCAGCGTTCGTATCTGTTCTGTACTTCTCCGCTGAACAACCTACCGAAGAAAAACCTGGAGCCGGTACTGACTTATCTGTTGAGTGCAGAAGATATCAAACCTTATCAACTCGGACTGGACGGGAATCAGATTTACCTTTCTTACCGCATTCATATCTCGGATATCTTCTCTGATTTTGCAGAAGAAATTCAAAAGAATATCACCGATATGGCTTTCAAAGCCGATGAAATGGACAACTATCTGGCCGATACTTTCGGCTGTGAATTCTCGGAATACGCAAAGAAAGATGCTATTTAAAGCATAATTAAAAACAACAAATAAAGTCCATAAAGCCAGCGGCCGCTGGCTTTATGGACTTTATTCCTCAATTCGGCCACACGGTATACCACGCCCCCAACATCATCGTGGAGAAAGTGAGAGAAACGGCTTTCCAATCATAGAAAACTCCTGAATAAAGTGTACCTTTGCACATCGGATAGAGATAATCAGGTATGTATTGGACACTTTTTCTGACATTTGTAAAAATCGGGATGTTCACCATCGGCGGTGGATATGCCATGATCCCCTTGATTGAACGTGAAGTCGTTAACCGCGGTTGGCTAGACAAGCAGGATTTTATGGATTTATTCGCCATGACACAGTCTTTACCAGGTATCTTTGCTGTCAATATCTCTATTTTTGTAGGCTACAAACTCAAGAAAGTAACGGGTAGTATCGTTTGTGCCGGCGGAACCATACTCCCCTCCTTTTGTATCATATTGGCCATCGCTCTGTTTTTCAATCATTTTCAGGACAATATCTGGGTGATGAAAATATTCAACGGTATCCGGCCGGCTGTCGTTGCCCTGATCCTGGTTCCCTGCATCTCAGCAGCCCGGTCGCTTCATTTAAAATGGGTAGAATTGATTTTACCAGCTATCGGAGCCGTATTGATATGGAAATGCGGAGTATCTCCGGCATATATTGTTTTGGCCGGTATTATCGGAGGATTGATTTATACCTTCTGGATCAAAGGAAAAATGAAACAGAGGAACGGAGAGTAGAGAGTGAGAAAGAGGACGGAGAAATCAAGGAAAAATAGTATACAGTACTCTAAATGAAATACGACACATGATTTATTGGCAATTGCTCGGTGTTTATTTAAAAATCGGAATCTTTGGATTCGGCGGAGGATATGCCATGCTCTCCCTGATCCAATATGAAGTGGTAGATAAATATCACTGGTTGACTTTACAAGAGTTTACAGATGTAGTGGCTATCTCACAAATGACCCCCGGCCCGATCGGAATCAATAGCGCTACTTATATCGGCTACACCGCCACTGGAAGTGTCTGGGGGTCGGTGATCGCCACCTTTGCCGTCTGTCTGCCCTCTTTTTTACTGGTATTGTTGATTTCATTTTTCTATGCCAAATTCAAAAACAACAAATATGTCGCCGCCGCCTTTACCGGTTTACGCCCCATGACTGTCGGGCTGATCGGAGCTGCTGCCCTCTTATTGATGAATAAAGAAAACTTTATCGATTATAAAAGTATCCTGATCTTCGCCGGCGCTTTTCTACTTACCTGGAAATATAAAATACATCCTATTCTCATGATCTGCCTCGCAGGAGTGGCGGGGTTGGTGATTTATTGGTAAAAGGCAAAAGCCAGAGGCGAAAGGCTAGAGGCGAAAAGCGAAAGGGAAAGGAGAAACCGGAAAAGGAGAGAAATTAAAAAAACAGAAAAAGCGGTTTATTATGGAAAAAGCACATTTGACACTTTATACGGTAATCGGATCCCCTCAGCATATTTTGACTGGAATACAGTCTTTATTTGCACCGGTAATCCAGTCGGTCGATACCGAAGCAGACCAGATCAGAGTAACTCTTCAGGATGACAGCCTACTCGTATTCCACCTTTCCCATGTCCGGGAAAAGGCCGGATTTATAGAGATGCACATCGAAGGAATGGCCAATTATTTCGCCCAGGCAGCAACCAGTAACCCGGCATTGAAAGAAAACGTGCTGCGCCAGATCCGCTGTTTCAATTGTGTTGTAGGGATCGTATTCGAAACCGACGATAACAACGACCGCACCCGTTATCTCATCAATACCCTTTTCGACCTGGCCCATCAGGTGAAGGGATATCTGCTTTATCCCAATATGCACTTGTACGATGGAGAAGGCAAGCTGGTATTTTCACGGGAAGGGGAAAGTGAACTGACTGAATTTACTCCGGTCGCCCATGCGGACCTGCTGGACGGCGACAGGCCGGAAGAAACTTCTGCCGAGCGGGAACGCAGGGAACGTTCTGTCGCTCTGCTGCAAACACAGGGGATTCCTTATCTGGAAACACTGAAAAGTGAAGTGCCGGAAACCGAAGTACACCTCAAAAGCAGGGAAGAAATGATGCAACGTGCCGCTACTCTGTTTGCTGTTGCGGTATATTCGGAAGTGATGTTGTCCGAAAACCCGGACCGGAACGAAGCGCTGACCTATTTCAATAAAATGGATGAAATTTATGGAATACAGTCTTGGCTGACACCGGCAGAAGCGGCCTATATTTCCAACCCGGACCCGACCGGGCAAGAGTGCATCCAATTCGTATGGCGTTATGAAAACTGCGCCGTACTGTTGTGGGCAGCCGGTATTGTCGAAGAACTGCCTTATCCTTCCGAGATCTGCGATGTGCCTGTCATTGCAGCCATCTTCTGGCAACACAAAAGTATCGGCGACCTGCTCGGCCAGGGAATCGCCAGAAGCACAACGGAAATTCTCGACCAAGCGGACCTGACCTACCGATACGACTGGGCTTGTGTAGATGCACATATTCACAAGCAAGAAGCACCGGCCCGGCTGGACGGCGGAATCGTCATGGAACGCCATTATACCTTCAACTGGATAACAGGAGCCAACAAGGGGGCAGCCTGGGACGATATTCAACCCAATACTTAAATATTTCTGAAAGAATCTATCGCTATTTTGTGAAGGAAAAGTCAAATCTGTTAAATAATCCATTCAACACTAAACTCTTTTTATAAAATCTGGTCTGAGGTTTTAGTTAGGGCAAAGTTGAAAAACACAAAATACAATAGATAAACTATGAATGTAAGAATCCTGATCTCAGCAATGCTTTGTTTTTTGCTGATAGGTTATGGAGTGAAGCTCCAGGCAGAACCGACCGAATCGTTACCGGTAGAGGCCGGTGTTATCCGGGGGAAAGTAATCGATGCTAAAACCCGTGAACCGATGCAATTTGTCAATATCAGTGTGCGGAAAGCCGGCACCACCGTACCCCTGAAAGGCATGGTGACCGATGAAACCGGCACTTTCCATATCGCCCAGTTGCCGGAAGGGAGTTATACACTTTCGATCTCTTTTATCGGTTATAAAACAATCGAAAAGCCCTTTACCCTCTCCAAACAGATACCGGGAGTCAATTTCCGGAACCTGCTATTGCAAGAGGACAGCCAATTGCTCGGCGAAGTCAAAGTCACCGGCCAACGTTCCCAAATGAAATTCGATATCGATAAAAAAGTATTCAATGTCGATCAAAATATCTCTTCTACGGGAGGAACGGCCAGTGATGTCCTGACCAATATTCCCTCTGTCGAAGTCGATAACGAAGGCGAAGTATCCTTACGGGGAAGCAGTGATGTCACCGTATGGATCAACGGCCGGGCTTCCGGGCTTTCGGCCGACAACCGGGCACAAATCCTGGAACAATTACCGGCAGAAAGTATCGAACGGATCGAAGTAATCACCAATCCCTCGGCCAAATTCAGTCCCGAAGGAACTTCCGGTATCATTAATATCGTATTGAAAGAAGACCGCAGAGCAGGTTACTACGGTAGCCTGCAAGCCGGAGTCGACACCCGCGGCGGCTGGAATGCCAGTGGCAATGTCAACTACAGCAGTAATAAAACGGAGATGTATGCCGGAGTGGGCTACCGGGAACGGAAAAGAGACGGCGGTGGTTTCTCCAATCGGACCAATACGGATGCTTCGGGTAATCCGGTATCTTTCCTCAATCAGACTTCCGACAATGACGGCCATGGCGGACAAACTTTCGTCCGTGCCGGCCTGACCTGGCATCTGACCCAGTCCGACCATCTGAATCTCGGCGCTTTCGGAATGTTCGGAACCCGTAAACAAACCAATACAATCAACTATTTAAGCGATATCCCTAATTCTTTTCTCTCCAGTGAGCGTATTTCCGATTCGGACAATCCGATGAAAGGAGGCAATGTCGAACTCGGTTATAAACACGATTTCAGTAAAACCAGTAATCTGGATGTAGTAGCTTCGTGGAACACCTGGAATATGGATCAAAAGAGTACCTATCTCCAAAGCTCTGTTTTTGAAAATGAAGAAACCACACACAGTTATCAGTGGCAAAAGAATAAAATGCAATCCCACAATTGGGAGTTACAGGCCGATTATGTCAATGCATTCAACGAATTCAACAAGATCGAAGCTGGATATAAAGGTACTTTTTCCCGCCAGGAAAGCCCGGTAGAGACCAAGAGCGGCGAAACGGCCGAAGACGCCCGGCCCGACGAACAACTTTACAACCGTTTCTATTACGATCAGGATATCCATGCCCTTTATGCGACTTATTCGGGACGTTTCGGTAATTTCGGCTACCAAGCCGGATTACGGGGCGAATATTCCCATACCGATACGCGTTCCCTTGCCTATGGACAGGAAAAAGGCGAGGTCTCTCCCTATAAAGACGACTATTTCAGCATTTTCCCCAGTGTGTTCTTAACTTACACCCTGCCTGCCCAAAATGAAATCCAGTTGAATTACAGCCGACGGATCAACCGTCCCTGGGGGCATCAGCTGAACCCCTTCCTGAATATCACCGACTCTACCAATATCTCTTTCGGTAACCCTTATCTGACTCCGCAATATTCCAATTCGATGGAACTGAATTATATCAAAAACTGGGAGGCACACACGCTCTCCGTTTCTGCCTATTACCGCAATACCGACGATGTCATCCAGCGTATCAGTTACCTGGAAGACAATATCATGAAAAGTACGTTCGAAAATGTGGCTGAAACCCAATCTGCAGGTGTAGAAATCGTAGGAAAAAACCATTTGTTCTCTATATTGGATCTGACCACGACAGTTAACTTATATTACAACAAACTCGACGGTTTCTCTTATCTGCCGGCGGGTGCGGATCAACCGGTGACCGGTAAGAGCAATGAAGATTTTTCATGGAATGCCAAGATAATCGCTAACCTTATCCTCCCGGCTTCTTTCTCTCTCCAACTGACCGGTAATTATAATTCCCGTCAATTGATCGCACAGGGATATAGAAAATCGAATTACAGTCTGGATGCAGGAATCCGCAAAGCTTTTCTCAACCGGAAATTGAGTCTGAGCATCAATGGACGTGATCTGTTCAATTCCCGGAAATGGAAAACCGAAACTTCAGGGACCGGTTTCCGCCAATATGCTTCAAACTGGCGGACAGGATGCACGATAGGCTTTACCCTGACCTACAGCTTCGGAAATATGAAGGCCGGAAAAAACAAAACCCAACGTCCCGATCACGACGAAAATAACCAGATGATGAACGAGATGGAGGAATTTTAAAGGTAAAAGGCTAAAAGCTATAAGCTAAAGGCTAAAGGTAAAAAGTAAAAGTAAAGAACGATATAATATAAGTTTCCTCTTAGTTTATGACCTTTCGCTTCTCGCCTTTTGCTCCTAGCTTATAGCCTATAGCTTTTAGCCTATAGCTTATAGCCTATATTAGCCTATAGCTTTTAGCCTTTTACTTTTTACCTTTTCATTATAACAATCCCTTCTTCCCGGCTGTAATCGCTATTTTTAATGATCAGACGGTCGTTATAATACATTTCCCGGACGGAAACCTCGATCCCGTCTCCCCCGACAGCTGCACCGGAAGTAAATTTGAAAAGTACCCGGACGGTATCTACATCGTTCCGGTCGAACCTGACATAAAACCGACTGGGAGTGACCCAAATGTTTCCCGGGACGGAAGTTCGCCAATAGTACAATCCTTTTTCATGATCATAGCCTACGCTATTGTGTTTATAATTGTATTCTCCCGATCGGTCAGGAACAAAATCCGTCGGAATCACTTCGGGGTCGCCGGGGACCTCCATTCCCGTCAGGGGCAGGACAGCCCCCGCCTTTAAACGGAGTACGCTTTTCCCTTCCGCATCTACAAAATAAAATTTCCAGGGATTAGCCAACCAAAAAGCATCCCCTTTTAAGGGAGGATTTTCCCGGGTCTCATCCTTACAGGCAAACAGGCACACCAGCGATAATAGAAACAAACATCCAACATTTCTCATCCGCTCTCCGTCTATTTTTGTTGCCAACGTTTCAGTGCGGGGAAAAATTGTCTCATTTCTGCCAAGGCTTGTTCCCTGGTCCTGGGAACATCGGCCTCCCGGTTGAATTCGTCCAAAAACTGCAGGCAGTGCCCGATCATTTCCTCCATGGTGTAATCCTGGGTAAAAGCACCTTTTTGATAACAATAACAACAATATTCTTCGTTCAAACTCCCGTCGGCATTCGTACCCCATTGGTCTTCGGCCTGCAGGGGCATACCACAACTCTGGCAAAATTTCATTTCCATCCTTCTTTATTTAAATTTGTATAAAACAAAGATAAATAATTTTATTCAGGAAATAAGTCAGAATCAGACATGCTGAAATTTCCGGCTGGCACGGAGCATATGCCGCATAATGCTGACTAACTCCTGTGACTCCTGCAACAAATTCAGGTATACCAAAGACAATTTAACACTACTGTTCTCTTCCTGCATTCTTTCGATACGCATTTTATGCAAACGGGATAAACAGGTTTTCAACTCTTCCCCTTCGGCAAGTACCAAATCGGCCTCTTCATAATTTCCTTTGTCAATAATATCTTTTGTCCGTTCGAGCAAACTTTTCAGCATATCCCGGATCGGTACGAATTCTTCGGCACACTCTGCCGGTAAGGGATTAAAATTGTTATCCACATGTTCTTTACAGGGCTCACACATCCGTTTAAGACAATACATCATCTGCTCGCTACTATTGCTTCCCAAGTGGAACCAGGTATTCTTTTCAATGGCCACATTCCTATCGATCCGCCGCATACCGAGTGTTTCTTTCCGCCGTATTTTCTTCAAAATATCTTTTTCGTCATTGGTAGAAGAAACGGCCTTTCGCAGGCTTTTCAGATCTTCCCGTATAAATCCATCCGTCATCTGTCCATAAGTATTGGCGGCAAAATCCAGTACTTTCACCAGATTTTCCCTCACATGCTGACGGAGCAAATTCCAAACGACCGCCTTATCTTTAGAGGAAAGCATCTGTTGAAAAACATCGTCCTGTTTTTCACTCTTCATCTTTTTCCGGTATTTGTTATTACTGCGGATCAAGATAAAAGCCGCCACTCCGATCATAATAACCATGGCCGTCATGCCACCAAAATACATGATCATAGTTACAAAAAAGCAGATGATAAATGCAGCTCCTGCAGTAATAAACCAACCACCGATCACCGAGAGCACACCGGTCACCCGGAATACGGCACTCTCCCTTCCCCAGGCCCGATCGGCCAGCGAACTACCCATAGCCACCATAAAAGCGACATAAGTCGTTGACAAAGGCAATTTTAAGGAAGTACCTAATGCGATCAACAAACCGGCCAATACCAGGTTTACCGAAGCCCTGACCAAATCGAAAGCCGCTCCGTTAGCCAGGATCGCCTCATCTTTGTTAAACCGGCTATCCAACCATACCTTGACCTTCTCCGGAATAATCTTCGAAATGTTATTCCCTAAAGTAGTCATCGAACGTACCAGACTCCGTGCAATAGCCGAAGAACCGAACATCTCGTTTCCATCATCCTGACGCGAAAGATCGACAGAAGTCTTGATTACATTTTGGGCTTTTTTGGAAGTAATCAGAGAAATAACCATAATCACTCCGGATAAAAATAAAAAGATAAACGGTGTTTTCGCAGGCTCATTTAAAGCTCCCATAAGGTAGTCATTAGCCACCCCGTTTCCATTTGCCATAAAATCGGTATAACTGGAAAAACCGGCTAAAGGAACACCCACAAAATTAACCAGGTCGTTACCTGCAAAAGCCATGGCCAAAGCAAAAGTACCCAACAAAACGATCACCTTGAAGACATTCACTTTACACCAATGCAGGATTTGCATGAGCACGGTGAAGAAAACAAAACACCCACCGACAATAGTCAAAGTATTGTCTTTTACCCACAACTTATGAGCATCTGTCATAAAAGAAGCATCTTTTATTCCTTTGATCAGCATAAAATAAATAATGGCCGTCACAGCAATCCCGCCGAACAAGCCAATCGTCCATTTTAGTTTAGTAGTATAATTAAAGGTAAAGATAATCCGCGACAAGTATTGCACCAGCGTTCCGAAAAAGAAAGCGATAGCCACCGATAGGAAAATACCTAAAATAACGGTCAATGCTTTCTCGGTATTCAGCAATTCGGCAAAAGTCAGAGACTCGGGACCGGCAGCAATTTTCAGCATAGCCAAAGCAAAAGTACCTCCCAGCAGCTCAAATACCATCGAGACAGTCGTCGATGTCGGCATCCCCAAGGTATTGAAGATATCCAGCAACACCACATCGGTCACCATGACCGCCAGAAAGATACACATCAGTTCATTGAAATGAAAAGCTTCCGGCCGGAATATACCGTGACGGGCAATTTCCATCATCCCGTTACTCATGGTTGCTCCACAAAAAATACCGACAGCAGCAATCAGAATAATCGTTTTAAACGAGGCAGCCTTGGCACCGATAGCCGAATTCAAGAAGTTTACGGCGTCATTACTGACCCCTACAGTTAAGTCGAAGATCGCGAGGAGAAAAAGGAAAATAACAATTCCCAGATAAATTGATTCCATTCTTTAGGTTTTACTTACAGCCGCAAAAATAGAAGGGAGTTGTTACAGGTTTATTTCAAAATTGTTACAAAATTGTTACGACAAAAGAAAAAAAGTTGAAAAGTGGCTGATTCACTGAATTGAAGGGTTATTGTGGTACTGGGAGAGGGAGTAAAAAAAGAAACAAAAAATCCTTCTGTTCTGACAATCCCTGACAGATTTACTATTTTTGCATGTAAATTCATTGGAAGATGTTTTCAAAAAATATTGCGATCACCGATACGACAGACGGATTGCCCAATCCCCGGCGGATATGGGCAGTGATAGCAGCTTCGCTGGCGTTAATCATGTCGGTGTTGGATGCTAATATTGTCAATGTAGTACTTCCGACTCTTTCGCGTGAATTCGGGACTTCTCCATCGACCACGATTTGGGTGATGAATGCTTATCAGCTGGCTATTACGGTGTCCTTATTGTCCTTCTCTTCACTAGGAGATATCTACGGCTATCATAAAGTTTTTCTTTCGGGAGTCGCCGTTTTTTGTGTCACATCGCTGATCTGTGTCTTATCGACTTCTTTTTGGATGCTGACTGTAGCCCGGGTGCTCCAGGGGTTCGGAGCGTCGGCCATCACAAGTGTGAATACGGCACAACTCCGGACCATTTATCCCCGGAAATACTTAGGACGCGGCTTGGGGATCAGTGCGATGGTCGTTGCCGTATCGGCTGTCGCAGGCCCTTCTGTTGCGAGTATCATCCTTTCGTTAGGTAGCTGGCAATGGCTTTTTGCGATCAATATCCCCCTCGGCCTGCTGGCTTTGATAATGGGCCTGATCTATCTCCCCCACCGCGAGAAGAAGCAAAACCGGAAATTCGATAAAACCAGTGCTCTCGCCAATGCCCTTACTTTCGGACTGCTCATTTACTCGATGGAAGGATTCGCACATCATGAAAATGCCTATTTACTTGCAGCCCAAATCTTTTTGTTATTTATCGTCGGTTATTATTATATCCGCCGTCAATTACATCAGGACTTTCCGTTATTACCGGTAGATTTGTTAAAAATACCTATTTTTTCCCTATCGGTATGTACATCGATTTGCTCGTTCACTGCCCAGATGCTGGCTTTGGTATCTCTCCCGTTCTTCTTACAAAATACGTTAGGACGCACGGAGGTAGCTACCGGTTTATTGCTGACTCCCTGGCCCGTAGCGACTTTGTTCACGGCTCCTTTGGCAGGGTATCTGGTAGAACGCATACATGCCGGAATTTTAGGAAGTATCGGGATGCTGATTTTTGCTACCGGTCTTTTCCTGCTGACTGTATTGCCGGCTATTCCTACCGATGGGGCGATCATCTGGCGTATGATCGTTTGTGGGATCGGTTTCGGACTTTTTCAGACTCCCAATAACAGTACAATCATGGCCTCCGCCCCCATCCAGCGCAGTGGAGGGGCAAGCGGGATGATCGGTACGGCCCGGCTTTTAGGGCAAACCCTGGGAGCAACCCTTGTGGCCCTATTGTTCAGTTTCGCTATGCACGACAAAGGAACTACGGTGTGCCTGTGGGCCGGAGCGATATTCGCCTTAATAGCCGCTGTCGTGAGTTGTTTCCGCCTCTCTCAGCAAATGCCCCTGAAACACACCGATCGGGAATAAAAACATAGGCAGTTATATACATATTTACACTTATAAACGTACAGTTAGGGTAAACCGTATATAATACCCAAACATAAATTTATAGCCGATAAGAGGCAAAAAATGATTTTAATACTATCTTTGTTCACCTACCTAAAGAAAAAAAGATGAAAGCAATTTACAAATACGACGGACCATTAGGCACATACGCCCTAGAAGAGCAAAACGGATTACTTACCCGCCTATGGCTCGGCAACCGGATGGCCTTGCTTCCCGGAGAGACCGAAATAAGTGAAACCCCTCTATTAAAAGAGGCCCACCGACAGCTAACCGCCTATTTTGCCCGGGAACAAAAACAATTCGACCTTCCTATTGCGCCGGAAGGAACGCCTTTTCAACTCAAAATCTGGAAATTATTACAAGAGATTCCTTATGGCACTACGATCACCTATGGTGAACTGGCACGCAGAAGCGGAGATATAAAAGCCAGCCGGGCGGTAGGTATGGCCAACAGCCGTAATCCCCTACCCATCCTGATTCCCTGCCACCGGGTGATCGGAAGTGGCGGTAAGCTGACCGGATATACCGGAGGACTGAACATAAAAATCGGTTTGCTGCAAATCGAAGGAGCGCTCGACCTTTCTTTATGGCCGGAATCTCCGAACTACTGAGATATTTTACAGTTGTTTTGTATATTTTCACACACATTCTTATCAAAAATCCAAAATCAGCCATTATCTTTGTTCAAATCACAAAAAAACACATCATGAAACATTTATTTCTATTATTTCTTTTGATCCCTGTGACACTTTTTGCACAGGTCGACAAAAAATATTTAGCCGGTGCTGTGCCTGTTGTCGATGACAGAGTTGTTTTCACCGAAGAACTGAACCTCCCGGGACGTTCTCAAAATGACATATTCGCCACTTTGTTACAATGGGCGACTACCCGTTTTATAACCACCGAAGAGCTGCAAAGCCGGATACTTTACTCCGACCAGGATAAAGGACAAATCGCCTGTATGGGACAGGAATACCTGGTATTCACCAATAAAGCTCTATCGCTCGACCGGGCTGTAATCAATTACCAAATGTTCATCACCTGCAAACCGGGGAAATGCGAATTAAAAGTTACCGCTATCCGTTATCAGTATAACCGGGGCACTGCCGGTCAGGAAATAATTCCGGCCGAAGAGCAGATTACCGATCAGCATACACTGAATAAAACGCAGACTAAACTGATCAAGTCTACCGGGAAATTCCGGATCCATACCATCGATCTGGTAGATAAATTATTTGCCGATGCAGCAGCGGCTGTCGGAGCGACACAGGCAAGTGCTCCCGTCGCTACCCAAACACCGGCCGTACCCCGGGTTCCTGTCACTTCGACTACCGTACAAGCACCGGACAATACCATTACGCCGGCCAACCTGGAAGGTTACCGTCAGATCAGTCCCGATAAAATCCCCGGAAATATCTATAAAATGTTGTCGGAAAACTGGATGCTGATCACAGCCGGTAATGACGCCCAATACAATATGATGACTGCCAGCTGGGGCGGCCTGGGACATATGTACAACAAACCGGTTGCTTTCTGCTTTATCAACCCGACGCGGTACACCTATCAGCTGATGGAAAACAACGACACTTACACCTTGAGTTTCTACACCGAAACGTATCGGGACATCCTCAACTATTGCGGTACAAACAGTGGAAGAGACAAAGACAAAGTGAAAGAAGCCGGCCTGACACCTATCACAACCCCTTCGGGCAGTAAGGCATTCTCAGAAGCCTGGATGATTATCGAATGCCGTAAAATGGTTTCTCAATCGCTGATCCCTGAAGCATTACACGATTCCCAGGCCAAAGAAAAATGGGGAACGCAATTACACAAAATGTATATCGGAGAAATTCTGAATGTCTGGGTTAAATAACAACGAATTCCGGCTTCATCAATTCAGTGTTGAAGTCTGTGATATTATCCGACAAATTCCCGCCGGCAAGGTACTGACCTATGGTCAGATTGCCCGTCTGGCGGGATTTTCAAATTATTCCCGTTGGGTGGGTAAAGTCCTGTCACACCATCCGGGCACAGCGGCCCTACCTTGTCATCGGGTGGTCAACAGCCAAGGACGGACAGCTCCTCACTGGCCCGGACAAAAAAGCTTACTTGCCGCAGAAGGAATCACTTTTCAACCGAATGGTCGTGTCGATCTGAAACGGCATCTCTGGTTGTCTATTCCTTCTTAGCTTTTTTTCCCGCCCGGAATATCAGGTGTTCCAATATCAATACCGTAATGACCCCCATGACAAATCCATTTCCCACGATAGGCCGGATCAGAGCAGGAATACTATTCAATGCTTCGTCGGGAGCAAAAGACAATAATAAAGCGACCATCAATGAAAACCCGACCACAATCCCTCCGTCGAAACCGTCGACCGCCTTTTCCCGGATCATCATTTGCATACCGGCCGACAACTGCGAAGCCATCAGATAAAGCAAAACCGCCCCCATAACCACTCCGGGAATGGCATTCAGACATTCGATAAAACCCGGAAAAAATGCACAGACAACCAATCCGATACCGGCCGGTATCAGCGGGAAACGGGAAGCACAACCTGTTGCAGCGATAATCCCCGGACTCATAGAATAATCTACCGGTCCGACAATCCCTAATGCCCCCGATACCACATTAGCCAAACCCGTGATGCCCACTCCGCGGGTAGTACGGCGTTCCATATGATCGGCACCGATCATCCGGCCTACGGCCTGAATAGAACCCAATTCGTTTACAATCAGCGCAATAAAACAAAAAAAGAAAGACAATACCGCTCCCAAATCGAATTTCCAGGACCATAATCCGAAATACCCCTCATGCCCGGCTTGTATCCCTCCTGTTTCGGGGAATCCCATCACACTATAATACACCATACTTCCAACCAGAATCCCACCCAAAACCACAATGGATTTCCAAATTCCTTTCAATAATTTATTGGCCAAAATCATTGCCAAAGCCAATAACAAAGCAAAAAACAAATGGAACAAGACAAACGAATTTCCTGCAAAAATCAAACGGAGGATCACCGGGGACAGAGTAAAAGCAATCAGACACAGAATCACAACAATGATCCGGGGAGTAAATACGGCTTGTAAACGGGACAATAAACCGGAAAAAGCCAGCAAAGTGAGTATTCCACCTCCGATCATCAGCGAAGTATAGATACCTTCGACCCCTATCGAAACCGTCGAAAGAATCCCGATCAGTAACACCGAAGCCGGTCCGATGACTAAAGGCAGCCGATGTCCCCACAACATCTGGACAATCATAGCCAATCCCATGATTCCGAACAGCTTCTGCATATAAAAAATCTGTTCGACCTGATCCGTGTAATGCAAACGGGCTACAATAATCCCGATAATTACCACACAAGGAATAGAAACAATCCACCATTGCAGTCCATACATCAACATCGGGAAAAATCCCGGCCTATCGTTCAAATTAAATTTCATCCTACAAAAAATAAAAATTACCGTCTGTAAATTTACTATTTAAAACCCACAATAACAACAAAAGTATCCCCCACTCTGTATCATCGCCCGGAAACATTAAGAAGATGAAATTTTCATTTTGAAGTATATCCGTATTTACCGGAAAAAAGTCCCGGACATCGCCATTGGCCGGACTAAAAAACAATCGGGCTGTAATAAACAGACATAACATACAAAAGAAAAAATTGCGATCTTTGCACTGTTTTTTCAGAGAAGCAATATGGAACTAAAGACTATTCTAAAAAGATACCCGGTCTTCATCCTCGGGCTGTATTTCCTGTCCCTGGGTATTGTGCTGATCGTACGTTCTGCACTGGGGACTACCCCCATTTCCAGTATAAACTATGTCCTCAGCATCAACAGTGCGCTTTCGCTGGGCACGTGGACCTTTCTTTTCAACCTGCTGCTGATCGCCGGGCAATTCTGGCTCATCCGGGACCGCTACAGCCGCCGGGACATCCTCGAAATCCTGCTGCAGATTCCTTTCTCTTTCCTGTTTGCAGCCTTCATCGACTTTAATATGATGTTCACCGGACAGTTACATCCTGGCAGTTATGGACTGTCGGTCGCCCTGCTCCTGACCGGATGTGTCGTGCAATCCATCGGCGTCGTGCTCGAAATCAAGCCCCGGGTGGCTATGATGAGTGCCGAAGCCTTCGTAAAATATGCTTCCCAGCGTTACAACCGGGAATTCGGAAAATTCAAAGTCTGCTTCGACATCACTTTAGTCACCCTGGCCGCAGTCCTCTCCTTCCTCCTCAGCCAACGCATCGAGGGCATACGCGAAGGATCGCTCATCGCCGCCTGCATCACCGGCTACATCGTCACTTTCCTCAACCGCCGGATCATCACCCGCAAAACACTTTACAATCTGCTGCCCATCCTTCAAAAAAAGACCTCCCGGAACGGATGATGCTGCCTCCCCCCTCGGAAAGACTGCATTTCAAACGACCATCAGTTTCCGTATATTCCGACCAATAGCTCCCAGACATGAAACTTTGCGTCTTTTCGCATTCACAGCTAGTTTTCAGTTTTCAATCCTCATCAGATATACAGCTTTCATACCTCATCTTAGTCAATACAATGTTTTCTTATCACAATTCACTAAGATTATAAACCAATATAAACGAAGTTTTATCTTAAAGCAGAAATTACATTATTTTTGCATCGGTAAATGCGAATCCGATAGTTGCGCTTTCTATTCAGCAAGCAATTAAAGGTAAACTGAAAATAAGCTATTTAAAAATAATTATAAAACAGCCATTCCCGTTGTAATGAAAACCGATATAATACCTTATCAAAAAATGACAGCAGAAGCCATATTATATAAAGAAAACGATCCCCTTCTGCGATATGCTATTTATAAAGCATACAAATATCGATGTGCATACACAGGTAAATTTCTTTATGATTACTCATCCATGCATCTTGATCATATTATACCACAGAATACTGCCCCTGAAGTACTTCAGGAAAAAATACGGAAATATCATTTAGCAGACGATTTCACTATTGATAGTCTGGAAAATATTTTACCAACCAAATCTTTGCATAATAACAGTCAGAAAAACCGACATCCGTTCAGTGAACCTGCCGAACGATTTTTTTTGGAATATGCACAACGTGGAAAATGGAAAATCGAACGAGAATATAAAATCTTGAAAAAACAATTTGAACTTTCAAAATTGAAAGTATTTGCTGAAGCTCAACTTGTGGAATTCAATTTATTACCTCCGGAGGTATACAAGGCAAGCAGGAAAGTTACAAACTCGCTTTCAATACATAATCATTTCTGGCGGTCAACAGAAAATATAGCACTTAATGGTTTCCTGCCCTCGAAATTGAAGGAAGAGGGAAGTTGTGTTATTTCTTTTTGTAACCGGACAATCATGATCACTCTGGATCATAAGACCATTCTTCAACTCATAAACAAACTGGAAACATATTCTCTGAATGATATTATACTTCGGGGACATTCCTATCAGAACACGAAGACATTCGTAGTACTAGGTAACAATGCAGTCCATTTAGAAAATGCAGTTTATGAAGAATTGCTCGATATTCTTCAGGATTATTTAAAAGTGTATTCGGAAGAATACAGCAAATTCCAAAAGTATATCGGGGCAGAAAATTTTTCTTTTTACAAAGATACCAATGATTATATGTTATTGGAAACAAGCCGGGAGAATTGGCGTAAGTTAATCCAATACGCCAGGAAATTCGATACAGAGCAAGGAACAACATCAGAATATTGTTTCAATTCCAATGATCATCATCTTTTAGCCATTTCAGCACAAAACAATATAAAGTTCCGTCTTTTACCAGCTAATTCTATCAAAAACGAAGATTCATTTTTATTCCCCGATGATCAATTATGCATTTTATGGGAAATACCCGATACCGGAAGCAGAAAAGCCATCGAAACAGGAGATGTATGGACTGCACAGCAGACTTATGAATGGCTGCAAAAGTTACTTCAGCAATTTACAGACGAAAGCCCGGATGCCGATCAAGCCGTTCCCGGCAAACAGAGATTTTTCAGGAAAATGCTGGATTTCTTTTTTAAATAGATATTCCCAAAGTCCTATTAAAAAAACGCTTGACAAGGGGGGTACATGACCAACTACAATTTCAATTCTATCAAGTTCAATTTAGAATATGGTCTTGGAGGAAAACCTGTTAGCCGCGGCTTATTTCAATTCTACCAGTTCTCATTAATCCCCTGCCAGGCAACCAAAATCACCTGGCAGGAACTGTTTCTATGCGCCTTATTGATTCTCATAATCAAACGCCATCATCATATCCGTCAGCTTCTTCTCCGCTTCTTCCAAAGCAGTTGCCCTTTCATTCACCGTAACCACATAACTCGCACAGGGTAACGTCACAAACACTTCGGCCCCTGCTGTCTCGTCAATGATTAATTTCGCTTTGGGCTTGTCGCCTTCTTCAATCAGCTTGGTCCGGATGGCCCCGGCAATATGGTTTGCATTATCACTTACAGCAAGCGCCAATGTCTCCATCAGACTAAAAGTACGGGCCTGATTGGAAGTAATCCGCCAATTGATCAAAGCATTTGCCAATACAGGAATGATCTTTTCTCTTTCAGCCTTCGGCATGACCAGACATTCTCCGAAAACATTTTTCGATTTCACCCACCCTTCAGCTTCCAGGGCAGTAATCATCTCCGGGGACAATTCCGGTTCATGCTGATTGGTGGTAACGCAAAATAAAGCCCTCAAATCAATAGCCATGTCAGCAACAAACAAACCTGTTGCCCGGGTATTGTCAGGAATCCAAATCCGTTTGGTTAAAGTACGGTTGTTATTCTGCAAATATGCCTCTATTTCTTCCTTTGTCATTAAACGGTCACTACCCTCTATCCGTACATTAACCGGATGCCACTCAGGCCGGTCACTACGGTCAAAGGTGATATTCTCTTTATCCCGTTCGAGGCCTCCCAATAAAGGATGAATGGGACGCATCGCAGATACCGACAAAGGACTCCGGCGTTTTAAAGCAACCATATCCTTTCCAGCCCGCATCCAGCCTCCAATCAACTGGTCGATATACCTGGGATCACAGGGAGCCCAGGTTTCTTTATTTTCCAGACCATCTTTTTTCGTTATATTATAATTAAAAGTAATTGGAGCCATCGGTACGTTCAGATCATCGGTCAAAGTTGTCAGGATACAACGTTTTATTTGCTGCCCGCTTGAATAAGGCACCATCCGGTTAAATAAAGGATCAAAATAGGCTTTCTGTCCTTCCTGCACACAGAATACAGTATGTTCTGCATGTTTCAGTGTTCTGATGTAAATGTATGGTTTCATTGGATTACAATTTTATTGATTACAAACTATCGCATAATTAAACCGGACTAAAGTCAAAAAATAAGGAATATTATCCACTGGCATTGAATGAATAAGTTTTCCGATATCCTCTGCAAATTTTATATCAGGAATTTGAGGAATAATTTGCTGCAATTCATTCAGAAAAATCATTCGGGAATTAGTTTCCAATATCTTATTCACTTGATTCCTCCTTGTCATGTTACTTTTTTTATCCCCAAGTACATAGGTATGTAACATTTGAGCAATTTCCCGGGATTTTTCCCACAAATCTTCATTATTCAACATAGCTAATATCCAAATTATGTAAGTATAAAAATTAATTCGTTTTTCTTCATTTTCAGCGTCATATACCGGAATCTTTCCTTTCATCATATATTCTTTCAGGCCTTTGGGTTCTAATGCCGACACTCCAATCATCCCCATCTGGCATGAACGTAAAAATCCATAGGCTGTACCGAACAAATGCTCTGCTTTTTTTGCATTCCTCATACCGAATAATTTGATATAAAGCTCCACGGTCCTTCGGATTTCAGTCAACACAAAAGGAATAAAACCGACCGTGATGTTGGTTTGTCCCAAACTATACACATACCCCATCATCCGTACATCCTTGATCTCCCGTGCAATTGCCATCAGAACATCGGTCCAGCTCCGGGTAACCACTTCATAACCGTCCTCTTTTGCAGCAAAAGGCTGGAAACCGATCAAAGGTTCATCCTCTATAAAATGATCACTAAAATAATGAGCCAACCACTGTCCGTTCCAGGTATTGATCTGGTTTCCCCTTAATCCCTGCATTCGTTCCAGATATTCCCGGTAAATCCGCCACCCTTCAAAGAGGGCCATTAAAATCTGTTCCTGCTCAAAAAGAATAGACAAGCCTCCCTGAACTCCTACCCCAAAACCACTTCCAATCCAGGACAAATAAACATCTTCGCGGGATACGGGTAATTTCAGATTCGTGATCTGTCCGGAAGTAGTCGCAGTCGAATCCAAAGAGGGGAAACCGATAGCAATACTGGCATCTGCCTCATCCCTTTCAATCTTTTCCTGCAAAATCCTTAACTTTTCCCGTCTTTCAACAGCCGTAAGACATTTTCCTTTCTTTATCCCCTGTACAAAAGGTGAATTGGTCACCCATTGCATATACTTTTCATGATCGAAAAACAAAGGGAAATACTGTTCCGTAAAAAAAGTTTTTGCATCGTAATGAGTTCCAAACTTCCGGTTATATGCCAGAAGAAATTTTCTACCTATAGTCGCAGCTATCATTTTAATAATCCTTCCTGATTAATTTCACATTTCGTATAAACAAATAAATCAGCCGACAAACCAATCTCTTTAAATTACAGTTTATTTCCTGTACCCGCTCCTCATTCTGTCACTCAACAATCCCAATTCTTCCGAATAGGCCCGGTCGGGAATCACAAACGGATGTACCCCAACTGCTAATTGCCGCAATCCTTTTGAACGGATACTCCGAAAACTGACCGGGATTTCCAGTTCCAACCGTTTCTCAGAGTTTCCCTGTTCATAAACCATGCAATCAGATTCACATATACAAGCAACAGAATCGATCTCCAGCCTTTCCAGCAATACCGATTTCGAATAATGATCCAGCTCAAAAATCTTCCACGCTCCTTCCCGGAATGCAACATTCATTTCTATATCTACAAAATGACAACCATTTGGGGGATAAACTTCATCCAATAACTCCTGTATCTGTCTTTCTTTCAACAATTTCCCATCCGGCAATACAGCATAACTCTTTTTCAGAATGTCCGCATCATATGGAAAAACGTCCTTCTTCCCTATTAGCGGTTGTATGACATAAATCGGTTTATAAGTCCTGCAAGCCGGTTCAACCCTTAACCGGTTGATTCTTCCCAAGCGCTGAAGCAGTGCATCCAGTGCCGCACATTCCGTAACCATCAGGTCAAAATTGATGTCGAGACTGACTTCTACAACCTGGGTAGACACCACAATACAGGCTTCTTTGCCAACGTTCATCTCCTTCAATAATTTTGCTTCCAACAATGCCCTGCACCCGCGTTTAAACCGGCCATGTATCAGCATTTTACTCACTCCTGCATATTTTTCGGCAATCCTTCCATACAATGCCTGAGCCCTTTTCACCTGATTGCATACAATCAAAACCTTCCGACCTTTTGCAATGGCTTCGTTTATCGCCTCCCCCGTTTCTTCAAAGCTCTTTACCTTATAAATTACATGACGATCAAAACTATCCAGTTCCTCCGGGGACAATCTTACCTCATACACTTCCTTTTCCCCACCTAAAAGTTGGATAATTTTCTGATATAATACCGTAGGCATTGTTGCTGTCCCGATATGCACCCGGCATCCCAAATGTACCAGCACTTCCACCAGTTTCAGTACGATAGCCTGCATCACGTCCGAATAAGTATGTATTTCATCCAATATGACATCACAACCTTTCAGATCAATGACCATCGCTTCATACCCCTTTCCTCCGAATACAACAGACGCGATCTGATGAGGAGTCATTACCTTCACAGAAGCTCCGGTCATCCGTTGCAGAATTCTTTCTTCCGGTTCCTGCCCCGCCCATTTTATACAAGACACAGCATGCAACAAAGTGACAAAAGCATCTGTCCCCTGCAAATCCTGCCTTACCCGCTCATACATCGCATTGATGGAAGCCTGGAAAGGCAAAATATAAAATACCCTTCCCCTGCAACGTCTGAAAAGGAAAGAGGTCTTTCCTGATCCGGTGGATGCTACAACCATCGTATGCCGGCGTCCATCCCGCGCATCCCTTAAAGACAACGGATAAAGTGGATCAGGGTTATCATAGCACGATAAATCGGGGATCACAAACAGTCTGGGTAAAACGGCTTCCACGTCTTCACCATAAGCCGAACCCAGCCAGTCGGCTGCCAGCATAAGCCCTTTCCATTCAGAACATCCCAACTTCCGTTTCCGGCAATAAGCAACCGCCTCTTCATAATTTCTCCTGGCTTCTTCAAGCCCGATCTTATGAACGACAAGACCTAACTCCTGCAAAATACCCAAAGCATCTTCACTCCACTGTTCGAATCCCCGGGCATGTAGCTCAAAATTATTGTCTTCCCAATCTTCCATATCCAATAAGCCCAAATTCCGCTTATCCCCGGAAAGCGATTTATGATGGGCAATAACCATCTCCAGCACAAACGGACGTTCTGCTTTCTCCACCAGCGAAAGGAAAAACAAAGAGGCAATCTCATGCCGGAATCTGAAAGGAAAAGGATAGGTTGCATTTTGCCGTAGAAAGTTTTGAAACAAGATGCTTGCTTTCCCAATATCGTGCAATAATGCCCCCAACCGCGCAATCCTCGGATCCAAACCCATCCATCCGGCAATATACACCGCACAGATAGCCGTTTGTCTCAGATGCATAGCCAAGGAAACAGCCCCCCGCATTTCACTTTTTGCCCATATATGATCATAGCTACCCATCATCCGGCAATTACAGGTTTCCCACTGACTTCCAGCCATCCGTACATCGGCTCACTTTCGGCGAAACGATTAAAACCGACCAAAAAAGAATGTTCCGTTTGACCAAAACGAAGCTCAAAACCCGGTAACCGACCAAATTCTGCTTCACTCAGCTCTTCCACCTTCTCATCCGGTAACAACAAATCCTCATTCCGGCAAAGACAGATATGTTGTTCTGCTGCCCTTCCGGCCTCTTCCTTTGTTGGAAATGCCAGTGTCAAAACCGGATTAACCATCACTCCCCGATCCAGAATCGACTGTTCACGGACCATCAATTTCTGTGTCTTCTTGATCTTCCAGCCCCTCGTTTGCGTACGTTCCTGCTGCACACTAATTGCATCATAAGTCAGCTTATGACGCAAAACCACAGCTACTTCCAGCTTCTGGCGAATCCCCTCGATAATCGAAGGGGTCAGAAATTGCTGACTAAAGGTTTTGCTATCCCGGACCGCACACCAGGGTTTGATAAATCCGAAAGGCCCCCTATATCTTACTATATAATAACCCATACTCAATAAATCGATCCAAAACCGGCTCCGGTACTATTTCCAATCCCGGTCGCCCATGCAAATACTTTAGTTTCCGGCTTCCCCTGAATACGCACAGGGCACCAGCTTGTCCGGTTACCGATTCCGTTATAATAAATGGTTTTTATTTTTTTCTTAGGATATTCCGTAGCAAAAGAAATCTTCAGCGTTCGGTCATCAGGCAGACCGGCAACCTGCATTTTATGCCTCAGCGTTTCCTCCAATAAATTTCCTGCAACAGTATCCTCATAGGTGTAATGTTTATTGCTCCCGTCTTCCAACCGTCTTTGAATAAAAACCGGACTCCCTATTTTAAAAAACTCACAATTTGAAAGATCAGGATCTGGCTGAATACTGACATCCGTCACGATCAAACCTTCGAACATAACCGGATCCTCCAGAATCGTCCGTACAATCTGCCTGATCCGGTCGGGATCATGAAAACTGATAAAAAACCTTGCCCCGTTATCGAAAACGATTCCGTTAGTAGTCGTACTTCCTCCCATCAGCCACGAAAAAGAGTGCATTGCAAGCTTTCCATGAATATCATTCGGCCCGAGCCATTTATGCAATGTCCCTACTAACTTCGGTTGATAATTAAAGGGAATGCACATTTGTGAAGAAGTTGTTTTAAGATTTATTCTCATAATTTCAGAATTTTGATGGACAAATATATAAAAAACTTCCAATGTAAGTGTTAGTTTTATTGTGTAAAAAAATTATAGACAATTTAAATAAATGAAGTTATGAAATGAACACTTGTTCTTTTAAAGTCTAACCATTACTTTTGAGTCCTCTTAATTGTACTGACACAGAATTGAAAAATGTATGTGACAGGTTTATTATGTCTTAAATTGTACTCTTATAGAATTGAAATAGCGCAGCGCCCTATATTTTCTGACGATCTGGATTATTTTAATAGAATTCAATAAAATTGAAAGATCGCATACACAAATTTTGTCGCTGGATCGAAATAGCTTAAATCGTACTGTTGTAGAATTGAAATACCATAGGAATAATCTGCTCTCCTTGAAACGCTAAGATTGAATCGCACTAAATAGAATAAAATTTTCCCTATAAAAAAACATTCATTAAAACATCTTACAAATTTCTCTCTACCCGTACAAATAATTCCATCTAATTTTTTCCTTTCCTCTTCCATTTTCACAAAAATTATCTTAACTTGCCGGAACAAGATCCTAAATTGCGTTCATTATGCCGGAACATCCTTTATTGAACTTTTTTGATCAGTTAAAGATCGATAATACCTACGAATTGTTCTTTCCTAAAAAGGAACAAGGACTGGTAATTATCTGGCTGTATGAAAAAATCAAAAACAAGACTTTTCCCAACGGGATATTCAAAGAGGCAGATATTCAGCAGGCTTTTCAGGAAATCAGTTTGCTGAGCAGGGAAAAAATTGAAAGGAATCCCTGGGATCACTACAACAGCCACATCATGGCTTTACAGGAATTTTTCCTGATCTACAACGAGGAGGACCAGACCTACAAGCTCCGGGATTATGCGGAACACATCTGCAAAAAGATATATACCATTCTCTCCAACCGGTTTAATCCGACAATCATCGAGATCACTTGTATGGATCTGGCCGCCAAATTGAATAGCATTGGCAGTCCGACAGACCTGCAAAACTGGCTGGATGTCCACTTAGATAAGTCCAAATTTGTATTAAAAGAGCAGATCGATTTTCTCCAGCAACAGATCGACACCACCATACAGGCTCTCCGGGATAAAGCCAAACTCAAGGATTGCACTTTGACCGATACCCTGAAACAGGTGGAAGAGGACCTGGATAAAATCCGGCAACAAAACAAGGAACTGAGAGGAGCTTTCCGCGAAACCAAGAAGATTAAAAACGGCCTGCTGGACCATCCTTTCCGGGACAGCAGTGACGAAACAGACGAAAAGACCGCTGAAGCAATCGACTATTTCGAAGAAATCCGGGTGTCGCTCGATATGGTAGATTCCCGCATCGACCGCTTGCAACCCAAAATCAAACAGTTTTTCAATGCTCTCAACCGCCCGTTGTTCAATACCCGGGTGAGCAAGTTCCTGAGCTTCCTGCTGAACCGTTCTTTCATACAGAACAACCAACTCGTTCTACCGGAACCGGTACACCCTTTTGTCACGCATATTCCAACCACCACTTTCACGGTCATTCAGCGGCAGACAGAACTGTTTCCGGTGCATACCAGCCAAAGCAACACCTACACCGAAGATCCGCAAAAAAGAGACAAGGCATTCAATGCCGAGCGTATAAAACTGAAACAGCAAAACCTGGCAGGTCTGTGGATTTCGCGCATCCGGGACCAAAGGAAATACCGGAAAGATATCCATTTATCGAAATTGTTTTTCCGGATTCTCGACGAAAATCAGGAAGATATACAACTGGGGCTGATTGTCATCTATCAGCTCATCAAAGCATTTGACAAAGACGAAAACTGGCGGGTAGAAATCCATCCCGATGAGTTGGTTTCCATGCCCGGACATTCATTTGTAATACACGACATATGGCTGAAACAGAAATAAACAACCGATTCGATTTCCTCGAAGCACCGGAAGGCAAAGAACTATTTGCCCGGATCGATTTTGCCCTGAAAGACGGCATGCACATACAAAACCGGACGAAACAAAGCGAATGGTATTATTACCTCTGCCAATACGAGGATACCCTGAAACAGTATTATCAGGATTTTTTCGGTCTTTCCCTGGAAAACGGGGACGGCGGATTCGGAAAGTATTTTTACCTGAATTTTTATCCGGAAGCCCGTATAGGGATTCCCCCGGACCACCGTAAAACCATGCCCAACGAATTTATCATCGTCGGATTTCTGCTCTATACCCTTTATTTTACAGACTATAACATCGAGCTCACCTCGCTGGAACAGTTCAAACGGCTGGTAAGGGTGGAATATCCCGATTTTAAGGCAGGTCTGAACCTGACTTTAGCCAAAACGAAACAGATGAAAGCCACTCAGCGCAATGACGAGAAAATCGACCAGTGCATCCAAAGTGCCTTTGCCGAATTCAACCGCATCGGCTGGATAGAACTCGAAGGGGACCGTTTTGAAATCCTCCCCGCCTTCCAGCGGCTTGCCCTGATTTATAGCGACCAGATCAACGACATCGATAACCTGCTCAAACAAGCACTCGAAAAATGAAAAATTATCCACGCATTTATAGCCTGTCTACCCTGGGATTGATCCACCATTACGAGAATGATTACCTGTTCCACAATATGCGGACGGATTTCGTCGGTGACAGCGGCTCCGGCAAGAGCATCATTGCCGATCTGCTGCAACTCATTTTTGTCGGCTCCGAAATGTTTGAATCAGCTACCCGGACGATGGACGAAAAAAGGGAACTGGACGGACTGGTGCTGCGTACTCCCCATAAGGGAATCGACATCGGCTATACTTTCCTGAACATTGAAATCCAGTCCCGGCACTACATCGTCATCGGTTGTTACCTGGAAAGCAACAGCAAACGCACCAAACCTTTCATCATACAGGGAAGCAGCGATCCCAAGGCCAATCTGTTGCCCATCGGCCAGCCTTTGCAAACCAAAGATTTTAAACGGGAAGGCAATATTTGCCCTTTGGATGATTTGCTAAGCCAGATGGAAGAAAAAGGATTGTTTCTGTCCTATTGGGAGACGGTTAAACCCTATCACCGGATTCTTTACACTCACGATATTTTACCGCTCGATCTGGCTTCCAATGAAAAAACGCTGAAGGACTATGCCAGCGTGATCCGTTCATTTTCAAGGGGCAAAACCATAGACACCTCCAACAGCAATAACCTGAAACAGTTTATTTTCGGAACAGAAAAGATAAAGGAAAACCGGAAGAAATACGAAGATGCCCTGAAAGACTTTACGGACACGATCTTCAATTATAATCAAAACCTGAATACCATCAAAATCCTGACCGACAAAGAAAAAGCCCTTTCTACTCTATACGGACATCTGAAAAACCGGCAAATCACCGAACAGGAATACCGTCAGGAAGAAATTCTGGACCTCCGCCAACAAACGTCCCAACTGAGCAAACAGTTGCACGACAATCTGACCCACTATCTGACTGCCCGGCAAAATTTCGGTAAACTAATGGAGCAGGCTGACAAAGACATTGCTAAAGCCCGGGAGGAGGAACCCCTTATCGAACAACAAACAAAACGGGCACTGGAAGATTACACCCTTCAAGGCTATGAAAATAAAATACTGGAGAAAGCCATCACCCTGCAAAAACAAACCGGACTGACCGACCTTCGCGAGTTAACCCGCTTTTACACTCAATATCAGCAGTCCTGGAAACGCCATACCCTGTTAACCACCTTTGAGAAAGAGCTGCAACAAAAGGATTTGCTCGACAGTTTTCTGCATTCCGAATGGACAAAAGGATACGAGGCGGGATTACAAGCTTTTCTCCAACATACCGAAGCTCTGCGGAATGAACTTGAAATCGGGCAATCGCTTCAGCAATTCAGTGACCTGGATAATCCGGATTCCCTGGCCCGATGGGCATTATCCCTTCATCGTCCGCTAAACCGTGCCGAAGAAAGTCTGATTATCCACTTTCAGGACCTGAAGCGGCATAAACCCATTTCTCCTAAAGCCCGCAACCGTTACTTGCCTCATCCGGAGGAATTATTCAATCATCCAACCTTGGAACAGGAAGAGCACGGCTTCTGGATCAATCTCCAGGGTGTCCGCGAATTTGTCAGTTACTCCTCTCATCCGGTTTTCAATACGGACGACCAGAGCCGGATTGAAGATTATTTCAGGCAATATTCCACGGATTTGAAAAAACGCATGGAGCGTATTACCCAGGAACTACGCCAGCAAACGCGATTGAAAGAGCATCTTTCTTCCTTATCCAATCTGAATGAAATCCTGACGCTTTATCAGTCTGCCGAGCCCCAAAATGAATTCCGGGAAATCCCGGCCCTTCATATTCCCCAAAACGAATTCGACCATTATATCCGGAATCTGCAACGGCAATCCAGTATCAAAAAAGAGTATCAGCAAGCCTGCCGGCTTTACAAAGATTACGAAAGCAGACAAACTGAAATCAAAACGCTATTAAATAAACTGGCTCCCAAAGTTGAAAGATTCAGAGAAGAGTTAAAAAATTCAGAATCAGGCACTACTATACCTCAAATTGCACGAAAACTCTCCGTGACAGCCAGCCCGGAAGAATATGAGCTTAGTTTCTATTTGGACGCCGACGATAAAAATGAATGCTTTCAGGACGAATACAACCTGACATTCCGGGAAAACCTCCTCTTATATCCCCGAATCTTAACCGACTGGGAAAGTTTACAAAGAATAGAAGAAGAACTAAAAGTCAAACAGAACGCCTACCCAGCTGATTTTCCGCCGTTACCCGACTGGGATATTTCCCGGACTGCACCTGCCCGGACAGCCGAAAAAAAGGAGGCATTTCATAAAGCGGATACCGTCTATATCACCCAGTTTGATTTCATTGTCGATACCTATTTGTCTTCACAGAGCTATAAATTTCAGACTTTCCGGGATTTCCGGGAACTCAGTATGAACCTGTTACCCGAAATCTTCCAGGGCGAAGAACCTCTGGAAAACGAAGTCATCGAAGCCATTGAAAAACAATTGAAACGGATCAACGACAAAAACCGGGAACTCAATGACAAGAAAATAGAAAAAATCAGCCGCATCCTCGAAGATGTATGGAATCAGATCAGCCAGCAACGCGAGCTAGTCCGCCGGATCAACCGTTTTTTCCATTCGGGCGAAAAAACCATCACCGGAAACAACCGTCTGAACCTGGAATGTACCAACTCCACCCTGTTTCCACCCGAATGGCTCAACAAATTCCAGGACAGCACCGGTACTCAGTTCGACCTTTTTAATCCCAGTATCAAAGACAAACTGGTAGACGATATTTCCATCGGCGAAAAACTGATCCATGCCTTCCAGGAATTGACGCACAGCAAGAAGGAAAAAGTCCGGGTCGACGACCTGCTCAATCCGAACAATTATCTGGAACTCAAATTAATCATGCACAACGACAAAGGCAAGTCGAACAAAGGTAGCACCGGACAGACCTATGCAGCCATCGCCCTCCTCTGTATTGCCCGGCTGACGATCATCGGTAACCAGAAACAAGGGAAAGCCAATACAGGTCTCCGTTTTATGCCCATCGATGAAGCCGAAGGACTCGGGACCAATTTCGACCTGCTCTACGACATCGCCCAGGAATTCGATTACCAGATCATCAGCTTTTCCATCAACCCGATCGGGCGTTATCAGGAAAACGAACGTTTCATCTATATCCTGCACGAAAATCCGGACACCGACGACGAAGTCAACTATTCCCCGATGGCCATTTTCAGCCGGGAAGATATCCAGGAAGATTTAATCACTTGGTTCGATGCCTATGAATAACAGTCAGATCAAATGGCGCATTCTCAAAGCCCTGAATGCCCTGTACGAAAACAGGAAAACCCCTTCTACGATCCTTTCAGATGGTTTTGTAGATTATTTGACGCACACCCGCCGCTTGCTCCGGCGAAAGCTCAGCAATGCCAATTATCTGGAACCTTGTAACGGTTTCGCCGCATACTACGAAAAGAATTTTAAAACCGATTTTCAAAATGCCGAACAATTCCTGAGCGCAGCAGGCCTGGAACACGATGCCCGCCGATCCTACACGCTCAACGACATCAACACCCTGCAATTCATTGCCGCAAACAAATCCGAATTGCAGCAATCCCTCACCACTCTCCGGACTTTCTCATCCCGGGTTTTCACCTACGGTGGTTCCAAATACCTGGAAACTCACCGGAGCCTGCTCGAAGCCGTCTATCAACTATTGGAAATCGAGCAATTTCCGGCAGAGGACCCTAAAATCCTGCAATGGCGCTTTGTAGTCGACTGTCCCGACGCCCGGCACATTGTCCTCTGCGAAAACCTCAACTTTCTGAAAACACCCCGTATCGCCCGCGACAACCACATCGAACTCTGGTACGTCGGTGGTAACAACATCAGTAACATCGATTATATCCCCGACCATAAACTCACCCTCCCCCTTTACTACTCTTGCGACTGGGATTACGACGGCCTGAAAATCTACGAACGCCTGCAAGACCGTTTCGCCCGGAAATCGAAATCCATCACCCTGCTCTACCCTTCCCCCATCCTGCGCAAATCCGTCGATTCCCCGGAACACAACAGCCGCTGGAAACACGACCAGCCATTTTCCGGCCTGATCCGATCCGCCTACAGCCAGGAAGCCATTTCGCTCATCCAGGATTTGATCGCCCAGGACGAATGGGTGGAAGAAGAGACCTGTGAGTTGATCGAAATGGTGAAGCTGACTTAACTCACCCTTTCATCAACTCCTCTAACGTCACCACAAACGGCCGGGCTGACATTCTCCCTCCTTCATATCCGGACAAATGCGCCACATCCCACGTCCTGTCCCTCAATTCCGGTTCTTCTACCTCACTGATGGAATATACCAGATAAAAATGCTCTTTCACGGTTTCCTTTTCTGATGCCGGATAATGTTTTTTCAGCAAATCATGCTGACTATACAGCCGAGGACCACCGGGAACAATACGATACAACCGCGCCATATGCAATCCCCCGGTTGTATGCAATAATAAATATCTTGCAGCAATTAAAGCAGTATCCAACTGAAGAGAACCTGTCCGTGTCCCTGTCCGGACGTTGTATAACCGATGCTTTAAAATCCAGTTCAAATGCTCTTCACTCTTGTAAAACCCAACCAACACCCTCGTCTCATCCGGGAATAATCCCCGGTTGGCACCAATATACTCCGGATACGGTTCCTTTACTATCGCTGGTTGATTTTCTTTATAGATTTCATAAGTACGCCAGGCCATTTTTTCACGCTGGGAGGTCCGGTTAAGGAAATGTTCCACCACCTCTTTCAGGAAATCTTTCAAGTCTTCTACTCCCTGACTATATTTGGAAGGATTAATGGCAAATGCCCCGACACCCGGCAAGATTTCATGAAAGCCTCTTTTTTCAAAAGAACCACTCCCAGGATATAAAATATAGGCTCCTGCACTGCGCCGGATAGCATCATGGTAGGCATGCATTTTCCAGATATCTTCCTTTTGGCAATACTGAGGATCGTCACCCGTTTTCTGCTTCACATCAAACAATTGAGTTGCTTTACCCAAACGATATTTTGCATCAAAATGCAAATGAACAATCAGTTCTTCCCGTTCGGCCTGCTCCTGCGTAATCCCCACAGGCCAGATCGTTAACGTATAATCAGGCCGCATCTCCAACGTCCAGCTTCCTCCTTCCGGATAGGTCGTACCCCCTTTAAAACGCCGGTTATAGCTAAATTCAATATTCAACCGCCGTGATTCACATTCATACACTCCGGATAGAGCAACATGCTGTCCCTCTTTCAATTGCAAAGCTAACCCATCCTCCGAAGGAACAATCAGTTTTTCTACGTTTTGCAACTTCAAGTAAAAAACCTCCTCCACCAAATGCAGCAACCTGAAAAACAACCAATATTCGTACAATTTAGCGACATCTTTTTTACCGGCCTTGTACACATCATCTCCTCCCCGCCATACCAGTTTCGCCGCCAAATCAAACATCAGCCATACCCGTAAAACCTCCCGGTAGCCTTCTTTACGCTGCAGCACCGGACTATTCAGCGGTAACAAATCGGGCATCCCAACCTGTTTCAACAGGGCATGATTCAAATACTGCGACAAGAAAGCCACCACTCTTTTCCCCTCTTTTTTCAATCGGTCACCCGCCGCTTTATGTGAAACGAAAGTATTACAAAAGGTATAGAAAGTAGAAAGGGCATATTTCACAAAACGATTTTCAGGAGTATCCACCGTTTCCCTCAAACTTCTGGTTTCAATCTTTTCAGGTAATGTACTGAACCTTCCGTAAAGCGGATGTCGTTCGGGAATTCCTATACGCTGGGCAGAACACCTTATTTGCTTCAGAGCCTGACGATCCAATCTTCTTACTCCGCATACGCTTCTTAATTCTTTGTTTTCATCCCAGCAAGTCACGGGAGAAGAGAAAATCTGATGAATAGCGTTGGCAAATTCCGCGGAATCAATGAGCGATTTGATAAAGGCAAACCGTTGATATAAGATTTGCGCATCACCCGATGGGCTCGGTTCAAAATACTGACAGACCGGAGAATTACAATACATCAACAGTTCTGTGGAATGTTCCGTGATCTCCTCCAGCATCTGGCGATAATCTTCCCGGTAAGTCTCTTTAACAGAGCGAACTTCCAACTGAACTTCTCCGCACCATTTCTCTCCCCGGCAAACTGCCACAGATAACATCCCCACCTGGTTCCCAGTCTGTAAAATCCCTGTGGATTCGTTCAACCGGGAGGAATAAACGACCTCTCCTTCCAGGTGATAACCGGCATCTATCCCATACTCATAGCTCTTGCCTTCCACCAATTGACAACACGATTCCCCATAGGCCCGCGCTTCCTCCAAAGAAATCTCAAACAAAGTTCCTTCTTCCCCAAACAGTACCAACGAAATAGTTTGTCCATCGTTCAGCGTTACGGTTAAGTCCATTAGCTCATTTATTGCTTTCTGAAACTTTACGTTTCGTTTACGTAATCTTCTTCAACAAAAGGCATTACAAAATATTGCATTCCTTTCTATTATCTATACCTCAAGCTCTTTTAAGCCTCAGCATAACTAACAAATCCATTATTGACAACCCCTTTGTACATCCGAACCAATTTATCCAAAGATAAAGGATATTTTACCCCAGCTATCGGCTTATCCTTTACAAAATAATCTTCCACATTCTGCCCCTCATTCAGACACAATTCCCCTAGCGTGCGCAAAATACCTTCCAATTTCCGCTGGGAACCGTGTAATTTAGGCAACAATTTCTGCATAATTACCGCATCAATCACTTCATCTTCCGTCCACTCCGGAACAAGCCGGTCAGCAATAGCCACAAAAGCACAAATTTCCCTGGCACTCCGGAATCCAAACTCCGCCCCTGCATTTTTCAACCGACTGAAAAAATGAAGCAATGTTTCATTCAATTTTTCACTCTCTTTGGGTTGCAATCCCTTATGGACAGCCATCTCCACAAAAGACTCCCCCATTACAGCTCCTTCACCCTGAATCTTTTTTAAATCAACCGGGACTTTGTGTTTTAAGAATTGCTCCATTTCTCCGGCTGTTACCCGAAACTCAATCACATTGGCCCGGTCCAGTACTTTCGGACTAAACATATAAGTCGTTTCGTCAATGTTCACCGTACCGATAATAAACAAATTCGACGGCAAGCTGATTTTAGCAGGAACCCTGCATTTTTTCCAAATTTCGGTATCCGGATGTAAAGGAATAGCCTCTTGCGATTCCATCACACTGAGGAAATCAGCAAAATAGCGTTCCACATGGCTTAAATTCATTTCGTCCAGAATCAGGAAATAAGGTTTATTCCGGTTCTCCTCCTTACCGGCCTGAATCAAAAGCTCCAAAGCCCCGTTTTCAGGCATTACATATTCTCCTTCGCTCAAAGCATTCGGATATCCCAGCAAAGGTTCCCGGTTGGTCCAATCCGCCCCCACCGGCACCATACACACTTGCTCCTTCTTCTCACAAATCCATTGAGCAAACACCTGAGCTAATTTCGTTTTCCCTGAACCCGCCAATCCCGTCAAGATCACAAACGGCTTAGCCAACAGAGCCGTCACAAAACGGTTGAGTAACTTATCTTCAAAGAGCAAACCCGTTTGCAGCAAAGCTGTTTTTAACAGTTCTATCTTAAACTCCTTATTCTCATTTTTTTTCATTGGCCCACCCTCCATCAGCTGTTTGTATTCTCCAATAATTTGCAATAAATCGTCTTCCATACTCTCATAATCTAACTTTTGAGAAGTATCATATACTTTAAAAACATAAGATTCTCCATATCTCTCAGGAACAATATCAAATTTTTCAAAATAAGTGTTTATAGTCACCGCCTCTTTGGGTACAGCCCATTGTTGGTGAGCCAGATAAGTTTCACTCACTCCATAAGCCAATACCAACTTTTGATATTTTTTGTAATATAAATAAACCGGATAAATTCCTTGACTAGTAGTCTGTCCTTCATATAAAAAAGAAATCCAAGGTATTCGTGCAAAACCTCCCTGTCCAAAACTTACCTTAACCTTCAAACCCTGGAAACTTTTCCTATATCCTTTTGTACTCAATTCCCCTGCTTGTGACTGTGCCAAAAATTTCTTCAAATCGCTCGAAAAACTTTTCTCCTGATCCACAACTACTTTCTTTTTCTTATCTACAATTTGAAAACCTCTATTTTCCAACAGCTTAAAACATTTGGATTCCTTCCCTCCAGAAAAATTATTCCGATCCAATTCCTCCCCATTAGCAAAAACATTAGCATAAGAAACCACCAATTTCGGAGGAAATCGTTCACCTTCGTATAAAACGTCGTAAGTCGACGACTGTGCATGATTAGGTACTCCTTCTTTCCGAATTTTTTGAATAGCTTGTAAAATATGCTCACGAGTGATCGTACTAAATTCTTTCATAATAATCGACTCTGTTTTGATTCCATTTTTCAAAGATAGATAATATAATTTTCAAAATTATTACTTTGATTCATATTTTACCAATATGATATATAAAAAAACTCTCCCCTCAGCCAGATTCCCAAAAATGGTCGTATATCTGATATACACCTCTGTTCCTGCGTGATAAAATCCTTTTCGAGCAGGCCACGCAGGGCAGACTGTACGGAACTTGGATAGGACAGACGGTAATTCCGGACAAACTCGCAGGAAGTGACAGCACGGACCTTGCCTTCCTTAGCCAGAGCAATCAGCAATTCCTTCTATTTTCCAGGCATCCGGTACAACATTTCCAGATAGGTATATTAAAAAAATCCATTACACTGTCGAGGGCCGGAAAAATCATATCCCGCGTATAATTCCCTCCCGGAGGAGTCGAACTGTACAAAACATTCAGCATCTTTTACAGATACCAGGTGATTCCTTCAAATTGCCGATAGATCGCTTCCACCACTTCCGGTACAATCATTTTTCCTCCCTGTTCGAAATGCCGGATGGCAAAAGCCGTGTATTCAGGCAAAGCAATGCTTTCCAGATACATCATCGAAACACGCTGATAAAAAGGACGGGAGGCACTCAGGAACATATTTCCCATGACATGCCGCCGACTGCCCGCAAAAATAAAACAGGCTCTTTTACCCTTGGCTTTAAACCTTCGAGAATCACCTTACTCAGTAGAAAAACGAAATCCCGCAACGCAGCTATCGCATAAATATCCACAAAAAAAAGTATAGTATGGACGGACTATAGACTCATTTCTGAATCAATGTTCTATCAGTCCGCTTTTACCGCATTCTGCGGGTGGAAATCAAAGCCAGATTATTACCATTACTGATCTCCCGGATCAACTTTTCCATCTACCGGTCACAAAAATATTCGGGAGAAACATGCCCGCTGGTTACGAAAAGATTTATCAGAATGGTCACACTTCACAAAATTAATTGATACAAATACAATTATTATAAAGCAATAATCAAAATCCAATAAAACACAGAAACCGACAAAAAGAAAAACCGCGATGGCCGCTAATAGCCATCGCGGCAAGGTTTTCTCTATCGCTAACCTTCTTCTCTACTTCCGGAAGCAGCCGTTTCGGCAGCAGGCTCCACCACTATCGTGTATATCCCCGGCAACACAAAGCTACGTCCCAGGTTCCACACCCGGAGGTCGGCCCTGTATGTGCCCACTGGGATCGTATGCTCCTTCGCGATCCGGAACACCCCGGTCAATACCACCTCCACCTGCGAGGCGATCCCGGCCCTCACTTCCCGGCCCGAGTCATCCCGCAAGGCTGCCAACTCATAGTATATAGGGAAAGTACCGATCACCCCCTGTATCTTCTCCGATTGATAGGGTATCGTATCCCTGCTGCCCGGATCGGCGGCAATCCGGAGCGTATCGGTGACATACCCGGCTTCGTCCGTTTCCAGATACCCCTTGGTGATATCATCGCAACTATAAAACCCGATCCCTGCCAGGATCAGCATTCCTAATATTCCTATTTTCATAATACATCCTTTTATTGTCATTTGAATTTTAACCCAATCTCCCTTCAACGTCCTCCTGTCCTCTCCTCACCACCGTCCACCACCGGGTCGGCCATCTGAAAGGTGGTCGACAACGAATGCACCACGGCATTACCGGTCATGATATCCCCCGAGGCCACGTGCCCCGTATGACCCGATTCCAGGAAGTGGAAACCGATGCCGTCCGCTCCGATGTCCGGCATCCCCTGCCAGCTGCCCTTCACCCGGTACACCCGCAAATCCAGACCGTTCAGGGTTTCAAAGACCATCCCCCCTTCCAGCGTACCCTGCACCTCATAAGGGAAATCCACCCGCACATGCCGTCCTGCAATCACATACGACAACAGGATCTCCCGGCACAATGCATCCGGCATATCCGCCACCGAGCGGTAAACCAGCTCCCCCTCCCCGTCCGTCGTTCGCAAAAGGAACTGCACGATACTCAGATTCGTCAGACCGAACACCGTCATCTGCGGACAATCCGGGTCTTTACCGTCGAACAGGTCCGCCAACCCGGCCTTCCGGATCATGATCACCAGCGAGTCCCAGTTGCCGTGCCCCGCCTGCATATATTCCCAGGCCGTACCGTCGAAAACCCCGTCGGCCAGGCCCGTATCATGAAACGTATCTTTTTCGCAACCGCCTGTTCCGCAAGCGATGACGAACATTATTCCTATCATATAATTTTTCATATTCCATATATTTTTTGTTGTTTTCCCGCCGGAAAGGCATCCCCCGGCAGGAAAACACAGATTATAAATCGACGGCTCAAAACTTTCCTACCCAGTAAGCCGTCTGTTTCACCTTCGGGTTATTGTTCATCGCATCCAGAGATACCGGCAGGAACAAAGCCCCGGCCGCCACATCCGTTTCCGTCAGATCACGGAAGCCCCCTTTCAGCAGGTTATAGGTGTGATTGCGCATATAATCGAAATACCGCACCCCCGTCTGAAACAGCAACTCCCTGTCGCGTTCCAGCTGTATCGCCCGCCGGAGATCACCCTCCGCCTCCGAATAACCGGCCACGCCCGCACGGCGGCGGACAACATCCAGGTCGGCAACGGCCCCTTCCCGGTCACCCGTCGCCGCTTTCATCTCCGCCCTCAGCAGCAGGATATCCGGCAGGCGGATCAGGATATCGTTCGCTAACAGCGTACGCGGCGTACCGTCATAAATTCCGCCCGAGTAGTATTCCACCTCCCGCCACATCCGAACATAGGCAGCTCCTTGTGTCACAGACACCGGCTCTTCCTTCATCCGGAAGAAATCGGCAAAATAGGCCTGTAAACGCAAATCCTCCGGCGTGTAAAGCCTTTCCACCGTCTCGTTGCGGATAAAGAATTTACGCCGCGAAGCAGGGGTCGTCCCTTTCAACACCGGCCATTTTTCGACCGTCCCCCCGATATAGCTCCCGAAATCCTTATACTCCCCCCGGCTGTCGTCATAGCACACCTCGAAGATCCCTTCCGCAGAATTTCCGGCAAGCACCTCCGTACATACCTCCTCCGGGCTGGCCACCAGACGGTAATTCGGGTCTCCGATCACCTTCCCGGCAGCTTCGATCCCCAGGGCATAATATTCCGGTTCCTGCCCGTAGCCCGCTATCCACGCATACACTTCGGCCAATATGGCATACGCCGTCCCCCGCCCCGGGATCTGACGGGCCGTAAGTGGTTTACCCTCCGGATCCTTCAGCTGATCCGCAGGAGGCAGGTATTCCGCTGCCAGCAGCAGGTCCGCCACGATATGCCCGGCGATCTCCCGCCAGGGCGTGCGCCCCTTCTCCGAGATATCCTCGTATTCCAGCACCAGCGGCGCATCCCCCCACAACCGGATAATCTGGAAATACAGGCAGGCACGGATACACAATGCCTGACCCATATAAAAGCGGTAACGCTCCTCCGGAAGATCGGCCCGGTAAAGATTACCGATCACCAGATTGGCCGCGCTCACGGCTTTGTATTCGTACATCCAGCTGAACTCCACGGCTGTAGCCGTATAGCCCGAAAGGTTATGCTCATTGGCCTCCCGCCACCGGGCAAGGCCGAAATTATCCAGTAGCAGACCGCGGTCGCGGTAGTCCTGCGTAAAACTTCCCAGTACCTCACGGAACTGGGTGTGCATGCCGTAAACCGCTGCTTCCACATCCGCTTCGCTACGGAAATGGTTCGCTACCGTCGTATTATTCTCCGACAACTGCGTCAGGAAACTGTCACATCCCGACAGGAGGAATAAAGCCAGTCCTGCGATATATCCGATCATCTGTTTTCTCATCGTTTAAAAATTTAAGGTTAGTCCGATTGTAAAGCGGCGCGACAGCGGATAGGCGTTGTAATTGTCCACTCCCGTATACGGGTCCACCGTCTCCGGGTCGCCGCCCCGGTAGTCCGTCAGCGTAAAAAGGTTCTCACCGCTTATGAAGATCCGCGCACCGAAACCCGTCGCTTTCCGTACCGCCTCCGGCAGCGTATACCCCACCGTCACCGCCTGCAGTTTCAGGTAGCTGATCCGCTGAGCGTTCGAGGCCAGGTTGGTGGCGAAATTATACAGCCCGTTCTCCATCCGGTTGGCCGGATAAGGCGCATCGTCACCCGGATGCTCCCAGAACAACCCGTCGAGACTACCCGTCAGATAAGGACGCGCCATATCCGCCGGATTCAGCGCAAGGTAAGTACCCAGCGAAGCCCCCCGGGCAGCATCCAGCACCCACTTGCGGCAAACGAAATTGAACAGCACGGTCACATCCAGCCCCTTCCACCTCAGGTCCGTGGAAATACCGCCCTGAAACTGCGGCAGGGGCGAACCGATATATATACGGTCCTCCGCCAGCGTGCCGTAATTATAAATCTGACCATTGCCGTCCATGTCCGTGATGATCCGGTCGCCCGCCCGGTAGTAGGCGCTCCCCTCTCCGCGGAGGTATTTCTTCACCCCGTCCTCATAATAAGAAGGCACGTCGCTCTGACTATCGTAAATCCCCCGGTCGTCGAAGGCATAAATCCCGTAAAGCGGCAGCCCGATCACCGAAAGGTTGTTCGCAAAGCGGGCCGCCGTATTCTGGAAATCGCGCCCGTTCAGGCTCCGGGCCAGCCGGTTCCGGTTCCTGCTTACATTGAACGACAGGTTCCACTGCCAGGTCCTCCCGCGCACCAAGTCACCCTTCACCTCCAGCTCCACGCCCTCGTTGTCGATGCCGTACATATTCCGCCACGGGGCCAGGAAACCCGTATGCGTGCCGGGAGTCGGGGGATTGTACAGCAACCCCCGCGTCCGTTTCAGGTAATAATCGAAAGTGAGGCCGATGCGGTTGTCCAGCAACCCGAGGTCCAGCCCCGCATCGTATTCCGTCGTCTTCTCCCAGGTCAGGCCGCTGTTCGAGACACCTGCCCACCATTCGGGGACCACAGTCGGATGCCCCAAATAGGGAGCGCCCTGATCCAGTTCGCCCTGTGCCAGGTAGGGATATTCGAAGATACGGCCTGTACGCCCCTGTGAGAAGCGCAGCTTACCGTAATTCAGCCACGGCTTCAGCGCCTGCATAAACGGCTCCTCCGTAAACGTCCATCCCACAAAATACGAAGGGAACCAGCCCCAGCGGACATCCTCGCCGAAGGTCGACGAAGCATCGCGCCGCAGGGTGAAGCCCGCATAATACCGCTCCCTGTAATTGTAGTTCAGGCGGCCGAACAGGCCCACCATCGTTTTTTTCTCATAATCCGAATAATAGTCCTTCAGGTCGAGGCGGGCCTCCGCATCGTACACCTGCGAGTACCAAGGGGCGTAATGGATGGTGTTCGAGGCCGCCCCGAGCGCCTTGCCCGTGTTGTTGTTCATTTCGTCCTGCTGAACGGAAAAACCGAGCAGCAGGTCGACCGTATGGCTGCTGCCAAACGTCCGGCGGTAGGTCAGCAGGTTCTCGTTGAGCACCATCAGGTGGCGGGCGATCGTGCCGCTGCTGTATGTCTTGCCGTATTCCGTCACCTCCTTCGGCAGGAAAACGTTCTGGTTGTTCTGGATATAATCGACCGCCACGCCCGATTTCAGTGCCAGGCCGTCGATGATCTCGTACGTCAGGTCGAAGGAAGTGCGCAGCTTGTAGCTGTCGTTTTTCTCCCTGGTGCTCTCATACCGACGGGTCAGCTCGTCGAAATAAGGCGTACCGGGACCGGGCAGCACCGTCGAGGTGAAAAGAAAGTCCGGCAGCGTGGAATAAGCTGTCGGCGCCGGATTGAAGGCATCCACCCCTTTGCGCGAGCGGTTGTTGTCGGTATAGGCCAGATAGAAGCGGAAATTGCCGTAAAGGTGGCGCGCAGGCTTGAAGGCCAGATTCGAAAAGGCCGAAAAACGGCGGTTGCCCGTACCCCGCAGCGTTCCCGCCTCGTCGTAGAAGCCCAGGCCGACGGAATAGGCGATTCCCTCAGCCCCGCCCCGGACCTGGATATTCGCATTCGTGGCATGGGCGGGGCGCAGGTAATACGCCATCAGGTCGGTGGAATTGTTATAGAAAGGGTTCAGGCTGTCCTGATAGACGGTCATGTCCGCGCCGTTGCCCTCGTTCCAGAAATAATCGTAAGGCTTGCCCAGAGCGTAGCCTTCCGGATAGCGGTAGGAATCCGTCTCCCGGTCGTAGTACACTCCCGCATAATTTTTCATCGCCTCCAGACGGGCGCGCCGCTCGGCATTCCCGCCGATCCGCTCCGGCAGCAGGGGCTGCAGGATAAAGGTGTGGCTGACATTGGCCGAGAGCAGAGGGTGCTGGTTGTAGCGGCCCTTTTTCGTCGTGATGATCACCACCCCGTTGGCAGCCCGTGAGCCGTAGATGGCTGCCGCTGCGGCATCTTTCAATACGGTGAACGTTTCGATGTCGTCCGGGTTGAGCGAGGTGAGCGGGTTGCCGCCCACCTTGAGGCTGGCGTCGTCCGAAGTGATCACCCCGTCGATCACGAACAGCGGGTTACGGTTGCCGGCAATTGCCAGGTCGTTCGCACCGCGGACGATGATGCTCACATCGTTACCGCCCGGATCGCCCGACTGGCTCGCGATATACACTCCGGCCATCTGGCCCTTGACCAGCGTCAGCACGTTGGATGCGGGCTTGTTCTGCAGCCGGGCGGCATCCACCGTCGCCACCGAACCCGACACCTGTCCGCGCCGCTGCTCGCCGTAGGCGACCACCGTCACCTCCTCCAGCGATTCACGGCTCTCTTCCAGCCGGACCCGGAGCATTTCCCCGGCACGGTAACCCACCGTCACCGTCTTATAGCCCACACACGAAAAGGTCAGCCTACCGCGCTCTTCGGGCAGGCGGAGGGTAAAACGGCCCTCGTTATCAGTCGCCGCGCCCGTTATCCCGTAACTGACAGTCACACCCGGCAGGGGGACCCCTTCCGCATCGGTCACCAGACCTTTGACCGGATAAGTGGATTGTGGCTGCGGCACACCTGCCTGTAAAGGGATAGGCAGGGTAAAAGCAGCCAATAAACAGAAAATAATGACGGTCAGCCGTCGCTTTCGTAAGCTCCGGCTAACGCTACATGCGTTTTTTTGCATAACTTTGTCGGTATTAATATTAGTAATAATGTTAATTAAGGCGGGAGGACTAGACGAGCACGCCAATGTCACCCAGTCCCCCGCTGTTCTTTTATGGAGCCTTCATTTTTTCCGGTTCACCTCCTTCCCTGTTTTCATGGTTTCGTTTATTTTATTGCCCCTATATCCTTCCAGACAGGGCCGCCTCCTCACTGGCCAGATCGGAAGGATCGATACGCAACATTTCCTCCAGGTCCGTTTTTACCCGGCAGAAGAAGATCAGGTCATGAGCGATCAGGTCATGCAGTTCCGAAACCTTTCCCATAAAAATACTCTGACGGTAAAGGATATTGTTCAGGCGCCGTTTCTCTTTTTGGGAATCCGACGAATCCGTGAACAGATAAAAGCTGCAGGCCTTGATCAGGAAGGGATTGGCTTCGGCCCAAGGATGGGTGTCGAGTAATTTTAATAGTTTGCAGGTCTTTTTTACGCGGGTATAAAGGATGTGCAATATTTCACACTCTGTCGAGTCCGCGGTGACCGACGGACACATCATCCGGGACATTTGCAGGTAAAAGTGTTTTAACTCCTCATCATCCGTCAATATGAATCCTTTGGGCAGACCAGACCCGGTCATACCGGAATTTCCCCGCCGGAAGGTTTCTTCTTCTAAGTCAGAATACCGATTCTCTGTCGGTTGAAAAATGTCGGGGTGTTGTTCGTTTTCCATAATTAAAGTTTTATTCGGTTTGTAACTAAAAATGATTAAAAACTCTCTATTAAAATTGGGTTAATAAGTCAGGCAGGAGGTTCCATACCTTTTATTTAACAGGGCGTTGATATAAATTCCAGTCTTCATATATTTTTAATGCGGCCTTGGCTGTTTTCCTTTTCGTGTAGATTCTTGTTTTCTTGCATCAATTGGTGGTTTTAGGCTAATAATCCAGATTCTATTATATTTATTTTCCGTATTTAATTTTTCTTTTTCAACAAATCCTCGTAACTCTATAAGTTTACAAATATTTACACAAGTAATTCTATAGGATTACACTTGATTTCCAAAAAAAACCTTTATTTGACAAATGAATAAAGGTTATGAAATCTCCTATAGAACTATATGTTAGTAAAAAAGCCAAAGAACACCGCCTTGCAAAAGGTTGGAGCTTACGTTATCTTGCTGATTGTATGAATGTTTCACATACTTTTATTAAAAATATAGAAGATCCAGAAAGCGATAAAGCATACAACTTAGACCACATCAATATGTTAGCAAAAGTTTTTGAATGTAAAATAAGTGACTTACTTCCAACTTATCCTTTAGATTAATCTTTAATATTTCCATTAATCAATTCTTAAATAAGCGGAAATTAAAAACGGTCCCGCCTGTCCCGTTGCATTCCACTCCAAGAGCAGTGGGCACATTAATGCTCCACACGGGGGTACGGAACCGCCGTATGGAAAGGACAAGGCATAAAAAATGCCTGTCGACAATCGGCAGGTTTCCCCGCTCTTGAAATATGGAATGCATTACAAATATATGAATTTCTATAGACATACCAAAATCAATCTTTCTCATTTTTCAATTATTTTATATACTTCTCCCGCACTCTAGTGTAATCCCAAGAATTACCCTCTTTGATAAATAAAGAATTTTTCATAAATTTATAGGATTCAATCCGGAAACTATGTGCTTATGGTAGACTTACAACTCATACAGAGCAAATATATGAAATCCGCGGGCAGCGGGTAATGCTGGATTTTGATCTCGCACAAATGTATGGAACGGAAACCGCACAATTAAAACGTGCTGTCCGACGAAATAAGAAACGTTTTGACGGTGAAGATTTTATGTTTGAGGTTACGCGTGATGAACTTTCAAGATGCCAAATTGGCACCTTGAACAAGAGCCGTGGGAGTAATATCAAATATCTGCCCTTTGCTTTTACAGAGTTGGGAATTGCTATGCTAAGCAGCGTACTTAACTCTGAAACAGCCATTAAAATAAACAAAGGTATTATGCGTGCTTTTGTTGCTATTCGTCAATTGATAGCCAATCCCCCGCCAGATAAACATTCCCTGCTTCAAAAAGAAGTAAAGGAGTTAAAGCAATATATCGAAGAAATATTCACCGACCAGAACGACATCAACGAAGACACCCGCATGCAACTTGAACTCATCAATCAGACACTGGCAGAATTGCAGGTACATCAGAAATTGTCAGACAAACCGCGCCGCCCCATTGGTTTTATCCAGCCGGAAGAAGATTAATTGAGTTTTCATATCATCTGAAAAGACAGTGAGCACATTAACGCCCCAACACGAGAGTACGAAATCGCCATATATAAAAAATAACAGGTATAAAGTAACAAATTAAACCGTTCAGCTTTATTGATTTCTTTTTTATCCATTCAGCGGCAACCCGCATTTTCAACTGGTGGCAATTTGTCACCAATTCATTTTCTTCTTCTTTCAACTTCTATTCCATATCTTTTACAACTTTTTTTTAAAAGTAAGTTATCAGAACAGTCAAGATCGGTCAATACATCCTTTACCAGAAATACCTATACACTTATCTAATTATTATTGCATTTTAAGTACTTGATAGAGGTCACCTCTCTATAAGACAAAAGTTTTCAGGGAATTACAACCACATTTTAGCCTACATAATTTGGAAAATTCATCCAAATATTAATTTTTCTTTTAATCTAAATGCATTAGGATCAATTGTCATTTGATAAATTTTAATATCCTGATTCAGTTTCTTGGCAATGCCTATTATTTCCGATTTCTCATCAGCTTTCAGGTTTACTCCTAAATATACAGATTCGAAACAGTCCCCTCCAATTTTAGGAAAAGCCCGCACCTCTTTCCAATCAATGCGACCTTTATCACCATTTTGGCCCGGCAATAAACTCATATATGTCGGCCAAGGTTCTAAAATAAATAATCGAACTTCTTGCTCATGTTCCCATACTTTTGCCTTTGTGGATAATTGATAATGAAAAAAATCCTTAGCATCTCTAAAATAGTCTGGCTTATCTACAATATCTTTATATTGGACCTCTACCTCACAACAGCCAATCATGACCTCTCCATGCATATGAGAAAGATACTTTCTGACTTTTTCCATATCCAGACCTATGCAGATTCCTCCATGTTTACTATAATAACTCCACATTAATATAGAGTCGTGTATCTTCGAAAGACTGCAAATCCACGCCTCTTCTCTGGTTCTTCGAAATGGATCACTCCTTAATTGTTCAATGATCTCCGGAGTCCATCCGCCACATGCATTCTCGGGAACCTTAGAGAAATCAATCAGTGCCGGATGGCAATCAAATGGATCATTCAGCTGCGTAGCATTAGTAAATTGAAGATTACTATGATGCAGCATCATCCTTCCCCCATTATAATCCAGATACTTATATAATTTAACTGCTCCCATAAATCTATGAACAATACTATCCAATCGACGGCAATCCCAGCTCTTCCAAAAATTTATTATGTTTTTCCCTCGCCTCCTTGATCTTTTCTTCTATTCTTATCAGTTGTTCATTTACAGCGTGAAGATCAATCTTTTCTTCTTCTTTAGCAATACTGACATAACGGGAAATATTCAGATTGTAACCATTTTCTTCAATCTCTTCCATCGAAACACGACGGGAATAACGATTTTCTTCTTTACGATATTGATAGGTGTCCACTATTTTCTCAATATCTTCTTCCCTTAAAATATTTTGACGTTTCCCCTTTTCATAGCATTCACTGGCATTGATAAAAAGCACATCGTCATACTTTTTACACTTTTTCAGAACGACGATACAAACAGGAATACCTGTAGAGAAAAACAAATTAGCAGGCAAACCGATAATCGTATCTATATTTCCGTCAGTCAATAATTTGGTCCGGATTCGTTCCTCCGCTCCACCCCGGAACAGTACCCCATGAGGCAAAATAATTGCCATCGTACCATCATTCCGCAAAAAATGAAAGCCATGCAGTAAAAAGGCAAAATCCGCCGCAGATTTAGGCGCAAGCCCATAGCTTTTAAAACGGAAATCCTTTTCCAGTTCTTCCGTGGGTTCCCAACGGTAGCTAAAAGGCGGGTTGGCAACAACAGCGTCAAACTCGATCTTTTTAGCTGGATTCATTTCATTCAGCATATCCCAATCATTCAGTAAGGAATCGCCGTGATGAATTTCAAACTCCGAATCTTTCACGCCATGCAGAAGCATATTCATCCGGGCCAGGTTGTAGGTTGTGATATTTTTTTCCTGACCGTAAATTTTTCCGATGCCATGCTCACCCATCTGCTTGCGGACATTCAGCAATAACGAACCGGAACCACAGGCAAAATCGAGTACCCGCTCCAGTTTTATCCTGATCCCTAAGGATGGTTCCTGACTATCCAATGTAACTATTCGCGACAGGATGTTTGAAATCGGTTGGGGAGTATAAAACTCTCCGGCCTTTTTACCTGAACCCGCAGCAAATTGCCCAATCAGGTATTCATAGGCATCTCCCAATATATCAGTATCAGTCGAAAACTTGGCAATGCCCTCGGCAATTTTTTGGATGATAACACACAATTTAGCATTACGCTCTTCATATTTGCGACCCAATTTTTCGGAGTTCAGGTTAATTTCTGAAAACAGGCCCTGGAAAGTGCTGTCAAAGGATTGATTTTCAATATATTTAAATCCACCATCCAAAGTCTGTAACAAATCTCTGTGTTGAGTACGCGCCAGCTCGGCTATGTTGCTCCATAAATATTTCGGTTCTATCACATAATGCACCTTACGGCGCATCAGTTTTTCAAATTCTTTTACATCTTCTTGATTCTCATCGTACCAAACCGCCAAAGGAATCCGCCGATCGCCCTTGTCCAGCTTCGGATAATCGGAACCAAGCTCCTTTTTCGCTGCACTTTCATAGTTATCGGACAAATAACGTAAAAAGAGAAACGAAAGCATGTAATCTCGAAAATCATCGGCATTCATGGCTCCCCGTAACTGATCCGCTATATCCCAAAGGGTTTTACCCAACTGTTGCTGTTCTCTCGCTGTCATGATTTTGTTCTTTTTTCTCTTCTATGAGTATTTCAGGCAAATAGAAATCATATTTATCCAAAAAGGCCTGCAATATATCCTTAAATAATTTTTTTGTATCTTCTCCCATCTCTACCGGTTCATACAAGGAATATTTTCCATGACTCAATAAATTCAGGGCACGGGCATAAAGTACTTCATCATCAACCCCATGAACGCATTTGGAAAAGTCATCGTAACCGAAAAAAGTAGCCGTTTTTTCCAAAACACAACGGAGCATATTAAAATGATACGTTTTTATACTCCCGGTGTTCATCACTTGCTGTAACTCACTTAACAAGGCAACATGGTGAAAAAAAGGAGTTTCATCCGTAGCTCTCAAGGTATACCCCTCTGTTCCGTTCTTATGGAAAAAATACCGTTTACACCTGCATTTTTTCAACTCATTATACATCACATTAAAGAACAGGTGATGATGAGATGAAATGACAATTTTTATCCTATCCTTCCCTTTTTGCAGAAGTTGAGAAAGATCACTGGCAACAGCTATGGCATTATTATCGTCGAGCGATGAAATGGGATCATCGATATAAACATACTTTACCCATTTATAAGCTTCCTCCCCTTCAATGACCAATTCACAGATCGCCAGGAACACACACCAGATAAAAATATTTTCTTCTCCCCGGGACACTTTTATATGGGTTTCTTTTCCCTTTGAAAAAATAATGTTCCAATTTTCATAATCTATTTTAAAATCAAAATCGGCATAACACTGCAAGTATTCGAATATCTTTCCCTCCAGTGCCAACTCCTTAAAACCACTGAAAAAACTAGAACCAGCATTGATCTTCAAAAACCGGTCCGTATCATTTTCAAGATCGTTATCCCAATAAAACAGGTCTTCGGTAAAAGCATTAAAATAAAGGGTATCCCGGCTATTAGCTTGGTCATTTTTACCTTTATTTTTAAACTCCATTGAAAGACGGGTTTTGCCTGTCCCATTGTAGGCATAAAGCAAAACAAAATCATAATCTTTCAAATCAGACCGCAAATGAGTTGCTACCTTAAACAAGGTTTTAAATGGATATACTTTCGGACTATTATTCATATTACATTATTCAGTCATATCAGGAAATAATTGCTGCATTAATCCTTTTTTATGGGTTTTAAGTGCTTCCAGTTTCTGAGTTAAAGCCGTGATTAGATCATCCAAGGAAGAAAGACAATCGGCAATTTTTTGTTGCTCTTTTTTCTTTTCAGTAATCAGAATGACAAAATTTTCAAAAACACTTTTACTAATAATGGGAACAGCAGTTTGTCCTGCAAGAGATTTTAATCTATCATTATTATAAGATATAGCATAGTAAACAAACTCATAATCATAATCCGGGTAACATATTACTGAATTAATTTGCTGGTTCGTAGCACATTCAATCTTATTTATCCCATTTAAACCAATTGAAGCAATACAAGTTACAAGTATAGAATTCTGAGGTATTACCTTTAATTTTTTCCTTCCTTTTTCCGTAAGTTTTAAAGTTGAGTCATATATGTACTTATCCTTAAAATCTTGTGCCGTTATCCAAACAAAATTTCCTCCCCAAAATTCTTTCTCATTTTTGCTTGGAGTATTGCCTGTTACAACTTCACCTATTGTCTGTATAGTTTTTTCTTTCCACTCTCCAGCATCCTGAAATTCTGGGAATCGAATAACAGGAACTTTCTTACCTTTGGCAGGAAATAACTGTTGCACTAATCCCTTTTTATGAGCTTTTAATACTTCAATCTTTTTTACAGTCGATGTTATTAAATTGTCTATAGAAGAAAGACAATCAGCGATTTTCTGTTGCTCTTCTTTGCTTTTCGGATAATAAATTTTAACCTTAGATAGACGTTTAGATGAAATACCATAAATTTTTGCACCTTGAGCTTCTCTTTGAATTTGAAGACGAAGATATTTGGATAAAAATAAATGACCTCCAAAACCAACAATTAATTTATTTCCTTTTGGCCTAGCAAATAAAGTATGTAAACCAGCGACAACTTTTTCATCATTAAGATTTATAATTTCAATGCTTTTTCCTACATCCTCCAGATCTTCAGATGCATCTGCAAAAATCATATCACCTTCTTTACAATAACACTTTATCTTTTTAGGTAATAATGAATCATTTATATAAGGAACTATTTCTTTAGTAATATCAAATAATGTCGAAAATTTAGTATGTATATCACCATAATGGATATTTTTTACAGACCCATTACTATAATTTAAGTCATCCCTTGTTAATGAATTTGTAATTTCAAATGAATAAAGGTTCTCTAAAGGCTCTATACTCCAATTTTCTGTTTTCTGAAACTCCGGGAACCGTAACTTAGGCACAACCGTTTTTATCTCTTTATTCTTCATATGCTGACAGTCCTGAAATTTCATGCCCTGCGGCCAATCGTTTTAATAAAGGTATCAAATCTTCCATCAATGCCAGTTCCTTCCGGGTACGGGCTTTCCATCCTAAATCCAGCGGTGCTAATAAATCGTTCAGTTTCTCTCCATCGAAAATCATCCGATCCATAATTTCTTTTACAAACGATTTTAACGAATCTGCTTCCACACCATGATTTTCTGCGATCTTAACTATTTTCCTGTCATATTTATCCCGCTTAAACTGCTCAAACCCTTCCTTTACCTCCTCTACCGTCATTCCGTTTACTTCTCCCAAACTATTGATATATTCTACAATATCTTCCCGGTCTTCAATCAGGTTAGCACTCGACATAACCAGATTGATCAACTGCTCTTTAGTTACAGTCCGTTTAGAAGATTCACGGCCGGCATATCTGGCAATCAGGCCCATGATATAATCATAATCGATAATCGAAGAAGCAAACAAAACCAATTCAAAATCCAAATCTTCGACCTCCGGGCTTACCCCGTTATCCGTTTTTTCCCGTTTTTTCCTCAACTGTTGTGCCGTCTCTATATAAACTCCCCGGAATGCACGCAAGGATTCTTCCGGTAACAACTCCTCTATTCTTTGACGACTTTCTTCGTTCAGGTCCGTGTATTGGTCAAGTTTTGTACGGAAGCGTTGCACCTCTTTAAAACAACTGATAAAACCGGCACGGGCTTCATCTCCCCTTAAGTTGCACACCTCCTCCGCTTTACATTCCAACCCATGAGATTGCATAAACTTCTCCAATTCGACCACAGCATTCTTATATTTCTCTACGACAACAGGAGCAGGATCCACCAGCCAAATCTCTTTTGAATGTTCCTTTTTGTCTTCGGAAAACAAAACAATAGCTCTGTCTACGGCTTCCTGCTGACCACGAAAATCCAGAATATTACCATACGGCTTGGTGTCGTTCAAAATACGGTTTGTACGCGAAAACGCCTGTATCAATCCGTGATATTTCAAATTTTTATCGACATACAGGGTATTCAGGTATTTTGAATCAAAACCCGTCAGCAACATGTCGACAACAATCGTTATATCAATCTTATTCCGGTGAGCATAATCCTTATTACTATACTGCTGATCCTTTATACGCTGTTGTATATCCTGATAATAACTGTCGAATTCATCCAGGATGTGATTGGTACCGTATTGCTGATTATAGTCTTTGATAATAGCCCGGAGTGCTTTTTTCTTTCCAGCCGGATCGTGCATGTTATCTATTCTCTCCTGTAGCAAATCCTCCTGCAATTGCTGTACATCCTTATTTCCTTCGGCAGGGGGAGAAAACACACAAGCGATGTTCAACGGCTCAAATTCTTCATCCTCTTGCTGCAGCTTTGCCTGCTTCTTTTTAAATAAACGGTAATACTCAATTGCATCATTGATCGAAGCTGTGGCAAACAAAGCGTTAAAACGACGGGAATGTGTCGCCGCATCGTGCTTGGCCAATACCGAATCCACTACGGCCTGTTTTTTGACAGTTCCGTCAGCATTATAAACCTGCTTCCCCTCCGGCCTGAAATAATCGATATGAAAACGAAGTACGTTGTTATCATCGATAGCATGGGCTATGGTATAAGCATGCAACTCTTTTTGAAAAATATCCTGTGTCGTTTTATAAGAGGCTTGCTCACCGTCTATTTTAGTATAAATGGCATTATCCGGGAAAATCGGAGTCCCTGTAAAACCGAACAACTGCGCATTGGGGAAAAAGTTTTTGATAGCCTGATGATTGTCGCCAAATTGGGAACGATGGCACTCATCAAATATAAAAACAATCCGTTTATCCCGCAACGGCAACAAACGCTCCTGATAATTCTTTTTGTGATCCGGATCAAGCGCAATGCTCAACTTTTGAATGGTCGTTACGATGATTTTATCTGCATAATCCGTAGACAACATTCGTCTGACCAGTTTCTCCGTGTTCGTATTCTCTTCAACGGCACCTTCCTGAAACTTATTGAACTCCTGACGGGTCTGCCGGTCCAGATCCTTCCTGTCGACAACAAATAAACATTTTGCAATATCCGGATTATCTTTCAGCAAAGTCGAAGCCTTAAAAGAAGTAAGTGTTTTTCCACTACCCGTCGTATGCCAGATATAACCATTTCCCCTGTTCTGCCGGATACAATCGACGATCGCCTTTACGGCATAAATCTGGTAGGGACGCATGATGAGTAATTTCTGTTCGGTAGCCACCAGGACCATATACCGGCTGATCATTTCGCCCAATGTACACTTTACCAGAAATTTATCTGTAAAATCATATAAATGATCTATTTTGCTGTTATCTTCCCGGGCTAATTTATAAACCGGCAGAAACTGCTCGTCTGCACTGAAATTGAAATGCTGCTGATTATTATTGGTAAAATAGTAAGTGCTTGCCTGGTTGCTTACGATAAAAAGCTGCATAAAACACAGCAATGTATTAGTATAGCCATTACCCGGATCATTTTTATAATCAACGATCTGTTGCATGGCCCGCCGCGGAGAAACCTCGAACGTTTTCAGCTCCACCTGTACAACAGGAATACCGTTGATAAGCAAAATGACATCATAACGCTGAAAACTATTCTGTGTATTCATCCGCAACTGATGAATAACCTCATACTCATTCCTGCACCAATCCTTTATATTCACCAAGGTGTATTGTAAGGGAGTTCCGTCTTCACGCATAAATGTATTGCGTTCCCTTAATCGTTGTGATGCCACAAACACATCCGGCGTAATAATTTCTTCCAGCAACCGGCCGAACTCCGAATCGGTCAGATGGACTCTGTTCAAAGCCTCAAACTTCACCCGGAAATTACGCTCAAGAGAATCCCTATCGTGAATATCTTCCCGATATGTATATTTCAGCTCCTTTAATTTCGTTATAAAACCCTCTTCAATTTGTTTCTCTTTAATCATAGAATACTCCAAAACCCAATAATAAATACCTGTTCAGCATGTAAAGATAAACATATATCAGCAAACGGGGAATAAGTTTTCTTCTTATTTCTATCATCAAATAGCAATAAGCCCGACTTTCAGATTTAATTTCTCTTGGAAATCCTCGGGAATATCATTCCAATGCTCTGCCAAAATATCTACTAATTGTTCGCCATTGATTAAGCCAATCCGGGGAAATCCTTGTTCTACTGCTATTTCTTTTGCTTTGTCCTGATAATCGGCAGTTGTTATAAAAGCTCCTTGCCCTCCGTTGGGAATATTCGCTCTCAAATCCTTTACCACTTTGGCAGGTATTTTTGCCCCTAATTTATAACGTTTTGCCTGAACGAATATTTTAATTTTTGCCATATTAGCAACATTCAACTCGCCGGTTGCATCTACTCCGCCATCTCCGACTTTCCCTGTATGTTCCGAACCTTCAAACCCCAGAGCCGTTAAAATATGCGTAATTAAAATTTCAAATTCCCGGTCATCCAATTCCAATATATGCTCCAGTATTGAGGTATAGTAATTATATTTAGGACGTTCATTATTAGGTATCAATTCCGGTTTGCCAATCGTAAGAAAGAAATTTTTAATATGATCAATTTTATATACAGTCAGAGACGAACGTATGGTATTCTGAAAAGGAACAGAAAACTGACTTCGCTGAATAGGAGTTTTATTCCAGGTGACCCGTTTCCGCTGATGGTAACGACAACCGTCAGATCCATCGGAAAAATAATACGCATCCTTTTCTACCCTGCCATAATAAATATATTCTGTATTCGCAGCAGGAGTAATGACATAATCCCCTTCCTGGATTTCTAAAAGGAATCTCGCAATTTGTCCCACTTGCTGACCAATAACTACGGGACTTTTATCATTCGGATACACTGCTTTATATAAAGAATATAATTCTTCACGACATGTAATTGCCGATAAATCATGATCAGGCAGCCAACCAATACCGATATAACTTCCGTCTAAAAAATGCTGCGTATAACGCCCGAAATCAGCCCTTACACAAAAGATATTCATCATACATTCCAATTTAACAAATCACTAATTTACAATATATTACCCAAACACAAATTATACTTAACTCTTAATAGATAACAAAAATAATAAAACCTTTGTATCTTAAAGACTCTCCCGGTAAAATATTCGATAAAAATTCCCCGGCCACGACAGCCGGGGAGTGTTCCACAATAAAATTCCGAGATATTCACGTATCGCGCCGGTCACGGTGTTCCCAGCGCCAGCGGAGCCAGGCGACGATGATTGCACTGCAAATGCCACCGATTACGCCCAGTAGGTTTTCCCGCCAAAGTTCCATTCCCTGCCCACCCATCAGATTGCTGATGCTGAGGGTAGACAACCAGCCTGTCATAAAATAAATCAGCCTGTTCATCATCCGGGAATTCAGAGTATAACTAATTGCAGATAGGACGTACGTGAGGTCTGTGTACCCTCCTGGTTGCGGGCAAAGGTGTAGAATTCGCAATTAACGGATTCCCAGTCTTCGGGTAGCTCCGCCGTAACTTCTCCACCTTCTTTGCGGGCTTTCAGCGGATAAACCTCGGATTCGTGCTGCACTTTTTCGTATACGACGACCCAGGCGACGTCCGTCGGGTTACAGGTCAGCGTTTGCTGTTGTACGGTCTGGGTAAATACAAATTGTTTTTCCTCCTCCTTAAAGCTCACCGACACTTTCGGCACCTTGAGATGCCCGGACGAGCAAACCAGCCTGCTAAAATCAATTGTGGCTTTAAATGCATCGTCGACCGTCACGATCTCCATATTGTCCTGCACAAACCGGTTATTTGCACTCTTTAAACCCACTACTTGCGGATAGCCTATGGAAAGCGCAGGGCCGAAACCACTCACCAGCCCGACAAGCGCTTTCATTTTTGCCCGCTGTATCCGTTGTTTGTCGGTACGGGGATTGTGGACATCGAGCGGCTTACTCCTCACAATACTCACTCCTTTTGCAATATACATCGTCAGGTTCGCTACTGATTTCTTCACATCGCCCAACAAAAAAGATCTGAAAATTGCCATAATAGCATGTTTTTAATGTTGTTATCGTTTCTTATTCCGGTGATTTCACGACGGAAATCTTCGCAAGTATCCTACCAATAGGCAGAATACGGTTGAGCGGATTATTCTCTCCGGTGGAGTATCTGTTTTATATTTTAGATTTTTCTCGGTTTGACTTAACCGATTGAGAAATAAACTTTTAGCGAATTATTTGAGAAATAGAAGTAACGATTTAGCAACTGTGCGAATTTCAGCGTTTTGCGTTGCTATGCTGTCAAATAACTCTTTCATTTGCAAATATAACATCTTTTTCCGAAAGTACGAACTTTCGGTGGCAATTTTATAAAATCAACTTGCGAAAAAAGAAAATCATTCATCCCATTCATGGGTTGTGTCATCGGTGGCGTTGTACTGTTTCCAACGTCCCGATTTCTCGCCGTCGGTGTATTGCCCCTCGATGGTTATATAGGGTTTTCCGTCCCGTGTCGATTCCACACGATAAAAGCCGTCAAGTTTTCCGTTACGGTAGTGTCGTGTAGTCCTGCTGCGAAGCGTGCGCCCATCCTCGAATATTTCCCATTCCTCACCCTCTTTTTTGCCGTCTATATAATGAGATTCAAAAATCTGCTCACCCGTCTTGCTGTCAAAGCGGCGTTCCCGTCCGCTCTCCACACTCTGCCTATACTCCTTTTCGATTTCTATTTTGCCGTTACGAAAATAGGTCTTTACAGTTCCGTCTATCTTGCCTTGCTGCATGGGTGTTTCTTTTCGGGGAGTAACGCCATCTTGGTAATACTCCGTGAATATGCCGTTGCGCTTTCCTTTGGCATATATGCCCGATTCACGCAGTACCCCATCACGATAGCGGAGATAATCACCGTTTATTATGCCGTCGGAAAGTTTAACACGCTCCTCGTCAAGCCCTCGTATAATGCGATATTCTCCCTGCAACGGCTGTTTACTGCCTTTTTCATAATAGACCGTGCGCCGTGCGTTATCCGTTATAGTCTGTAAATCGTCCCATTTTACTATTTGTTGTGCGGAAGCCGTGCCACACAATAGCAAAAAGAGGTATAGTGTTAATATTCTATTCATTGTATTTTTGCTTTTCGAGGTTGATAACGGTTCTCAGCTATACGCAGGCAGGGATTTTAACCACTGAACTTCCTACGAAGAACTGAACTTTAAATTTACCACTTAACTGTCCTACGAAGCACGAAACCCCTGCTTGCGTATAGGTGATGTTATGCGGTCGGTTTTCATTTTCTCTTCTTTCTCGTTAATTTCTGCTGCAAAGTTACTAAATTTGCAGTCAAGTATTC
>OGJU01000151.1_pt1 | contig 87577 bp, 68 predicted proteins | sample 1572251 | NCBI WGS metagenome assembly OGJU01 (sample SAMEA2582144, study PRJEB24529) | metagenome | biome: Human gut stool | place: China | collected 2011
CTCAATTCTATCACTATATCTTTCCGCATTTCACTTTTTTGTAGTAACTTTGCAATCGAACAAAACAAAATATGCCATGCGACACCTACTACTTATCATATTTATAATTATACCCTCACTATGTTTTACAATAAATGCGTCGCAACACCCCAGCGACAGCCTCATACATCTTCTGAAGTCAACAAATTCTTCTCCTCAAAAGATTCAGATATGCAGAAATCTGGCGGATATATATTTGGATGCTCCGGAAGCAAAGATGTATCTTCTACAGATGTATCATGAAGCCTTAAAGATTAACAATAAAGAATATGCTTTGAATGCCCTCGATGATATTATTGCGGAAGAAGTAAATATCTTGAATAAAGATTCTCTCTCTAAATATATCAATTGCATCAAGAAGATAGTCAGTCCGGAAGAATTCCAAAGCCTGTTACCTCAATACCACATGCGCATTTTCGAAGCGCAAAGTTTCTCCGACCAGAAAGATGAAGCCATTGAAAAAGAATTGGATTTGATGAATTCCAAAGAAAACACAAGTAATATTTATAAAGAAATTGCAACAACATACACTGTAGGAACTAGTTTTTACGCAAATCAGAAACACAAAGAGGCTTCTCCTTATTTAGAGAAAAGCCTGAAATTGGCGGAATCACTGCCTGCCAATGTGAAGAGTAAGTATCAGAAAAGAATTATGTGGAAGTTGAGCATGGCATACGCCAAGAGTGATAGAAGACGGGAAGCGGTGCAGTTAATAAAAGAGTTAATCAATATGGTAGAACAGGAATACAAAAGAGACTATCAGAAGCAACGTCCGTTTTATAATATTGGCTCCTATCGGATGCAATATTATTCGTTTCTGATAAGTAATCTGGATATACTAACGCCGGAAGAAGAAAATTATTATTGGAAAAGGATTCTGCAGATCGGCAAGAATCTGACCAACGACTTTGATAAGTACAACTATTATTTATGTGCCAATAATTATTATACGAATAGCCGGACCCACAAGGATTTGTCAAAAGCTATTGCAGCGAATGACACTCTCATTAAATTTGCCAGGACTCTGGCTCCACAAAACTTACCGGGGTTGTTGAACACGATTTCCCAGCTTTATGAGAAACAAAAAGATTATCCGAATGCTCTAAAGTATTACAAAAACTCGCATTACATACAAGATTCGTTAAGCAGTAATGACGCACGTCAACAGTTGAATGAACTCCAGGTGAAATATGATGTAAACACACTGAACAACGAAAAGGCTGAACTGGAAATAAAAAACAAAAAGACACAGATTATATCTTTAAGTACTTTATTGATTATTGTGATCGGGGTTTGTAGTTATCTTTACTTCTCTCTGAAAAGAGAAAAGAAAATGAAAGCGGAGCTGAAAGTCCTGAACCGTAAAGCGCAAGAAAGCGAAAAAATGAAGCAGGCTTTTATCAACTCGATCTGCCACGAGATACGTACGCCACTTAATGCGATTGTGGGGTTCTCCGACTTAATTATGAATGAAGATATTGACGAAGAGACACGCCGGGAATTTCCCGCCGAAATACAAAAAAGTACCCAGTTGCTCACTGGGCTTGTCAACAGTATGCTGGAAGTGGCGAATCTGGACGTTTCGGAAGATAAGCTGCCTTGTGAACCTGTTGATATCAGAAATATGTGTATGCAGGAAATGGAAAAGATTTCCCCCAAACCGAGAATAAAATATCAATTGGATATTACAGAAAATACACTGTTTATTCCGACAAATGCCCAATATCTCACTATGGTGATTGAGCATTTACTGAATAATGCCAATAAGTTTACAGAAGAAGGGTTTATTGCGTTAGGGTATAAGGTCAATCTTTCGAAGAACCAAATATGTATCAGTGTCACCGATAGCGGTTGCGGTATCCCGAAAGAAAAACAGGAAGAGGTATTCAACCGTTTTTCCAAACTTGATACTTTCGTTCCGGGCAATGGGTTGGGATTGTATCTCTGCCGTCTCATCGTGAAACGACTTGACGGAGAGATTAAAATTGACCCGGAATATACGGATGGCACAAGGGTGGTTGTCAATTTACCGATGAATGAATAGAACCATGAGTTATTTCCCGCTTATTTAAAGCGGGAGGTATCGACTTCTTCCCTCTTCTTCTCTTTGTATCCTCCGAATTTATAGTTAAACGAAATACCGAATGTACGGGTAGTGCGCAGATAGTGGTTTTTCACATTCTGCAATCCGTAACGGACTTGTGTCGAAATGGTGGAGGTATTGAACAGGTCGTCACACTTCAGCGTCAATTGTGCTTTTCCTTTTGCAAAGGTGTAACGAAGCGCTGCATCCAGATTTCCCGAACGGGGAAGATCGAAAATTCCCTGTATAGCTCTATTTTGATAGAATCCGGTCAAGGTGAATTTTAAGTCGGGTTTGGTGGAAAGGGTAAATGTGTTGTCCATCGTCAAGACGAATGTATATAGTTTACGGTCAAATGGGATATCCCAGAAGTCACTATCTTTCTGGCGATAACGAAAACCGATGGCCGTGAAACGGGAGTCGAGCCATTTTTTCACCTTAAAGGGAACTGTCATTACCAATCCGGCTTGTGATGAAAAATCAAAGTTGAAGAATTTGTAAATCTCTACCAAGCGTTCCGGTGATTGGTAGAGGGTTTGCATTTGCTTGTTTTTGGTATAGCTATAAAAGGCGGAAAAAACATACTTGCCTTTTAGTATATAATTAAGGCTGGTTTCATAGTTCGTGGCAGGTTTGAGATGGGGATTTCCTTGAATTTCAGAATATGCTCCCATGTAAGAGATTGCATTCTGTACGCTCCAGTATTCGGGATATTCCTTGTCACTACTTAATGAAAGTTGCAGGACATGTCCGGCAGCGGGCATATAAGTTAGATTGGCTACCGGGTACAGGCTCCATTCATTCCAGATATTTGTATGATATTGCTCTGCTGCCAGAGAAACATCGGCCGAGAGTTTTTCACCGAAGCTTTTGCTTAGTCCGGCATACACATTCAGGGTTTGTTCGCGACGGCGGGAGTTCATGTTATTATCCGGTAACAGGTTATCTGTTTCCGGGTCATAATATCTTTGGTAGCTATGGTCTAAAGCAGTCGTATAGATTATGCCATAATTCAATCCCCAGCCTTTGCCCAAAGTATGTTCTTGCCCGGCATAAAAACGCCATTGATTGATTTGCTGTTTATCCCGGCTTAAGAAATTCATTGTCTCTGTTCCCATCGTGCTATATAATAATTGGCTGCCGGGAGAATGATAGGATGTAAATGCCACTCCAGCTTTCAGCCCGAAAGGGGTTTGATAATCTAACTTTGCGTTATGGAGCTGGCTGTCTCCCTGTGAATCGGTAACAGAGTTTTGCGCACCGGTAGCTATGGAATAATGTTTGGAATCGGTAAAAGCTGTTGTGTAGACCAAGCTTAACAGATGATCTTCTGCTAGAGAGTAATCCATTCCGAGACGTATCTGATGACTGTTGGTACGGGAAGTCATTATTTCATCCATATCCATCTGATGCGCTGAACCATCGGCTAACGTGTGAAGTGCTTCTTTCTCCGTAATCCTTCGGTCGCGATCATAAGAGTAAGAGTAAAGAAGATCTGCAGAGAATTTACGTCCGGAGTACAGAAGACTTCCACGTTCTGCCAAAGATTCGTAGTGATGTTGGTTAAAAGCTGTATAGAGTTCTCCTTGAAGGGAAGATGCTTGTCCTGTGCCGGGTGCTAATATCAGGTTAATCATCGGTCCGCGTACCTGATAGCGTGCCGGAGCGGAATACATCACTTCCGCCTTCTCGATCCGGCTGACGGGGATCGATTTTAATAAAGCATCTAATTGCTCGGCAGACAGTGTGGTAACTTTTCCGTTGATGACAACGGTAACTTCCTGTCCTCCCAACATCAGACTATTATTCATATTTACTATACCCGGAAGATTTTTCACAACATCATAGGCATTATCCACAGGCAGGTTGCCCACCAGTCTCGGCACGTCATACACGAGTTTGCCTTGTTCGGCTTTCACGATAGGGCGTTCACCTGTAATCATCACTTCGGGCAGTTCCTGAAACAAACTATCCATATAACCTATATTCTTGATACTGTCGACAGGTTCCTGTGACTGTTGTCTGACTTGTGCTGTAGCGGATATCCACACACATAGAAGAGACATAAATAGTAAATTAATCCGTTTCATTTCGTCTTTATTTTTGGAATACGACAAAATACGGTAGAAAAAATGGAAATTTGCGTTATCACTGGCTTATCTAGTGTTATTTAGTCTTATCAAAGAGAAGAATAAGAATAGTTTCCTATTATCTTTGTCAGTATGAAATTACCACTAAAACATATTGTCATACTGGTTATCTGCTCATTAATCGGAATCTTTGTTTATCAAGCTTATTGGTTGACAGGGCTTTACCGGTCGATGAAGATGGAAATGGAGAGCAATATCAGAGATGCGATGCGGACGAGTGACTTTAACGAGGTCGTGCTCCGGGTAAATGATTTGCAAAAAGATAATGTGGAACACGGTTCGCTAACGGTATCGGCCGGATATGATGCGGACGGCAATTCATTAGTGACTAAACAAACGATTTCTTATACGGATAGTAGCCGTCAGGATACGATACACTCCCGGACAGAAACTACTACGGATACGGTAAAGGCCGTTGGTAACGCTCCGGAAGATTCTACACCTGTTGCAAGTAGTGAGAACGGGCTAGATGTGTTATTGAAAAAGCAAGATTCGCTAAAGGAGCTGTTAATGAGTATTCAGCAGGGTATTCATTCGGGTGTGGACACTTATATAGATGTCAATCTGCAGCGATATGACAGTTTACTCACCCATGTGATGAAAGAGCATAATCTTTCTATTCCTCATCACACTCTTTTGATTTATACCGGAATCAGTGCCGATTCTTCCATTGTATATACCGATACATTAGGTATTGCGGGAGATAGCAGTTATATTCCCAGTCCCAAGGCAATCCGCTATGACTATGAATTTAATATGCATCACAGCCAACGCTACCAACTGGTGTTCGAGCCGATCAATTCATTGGTGTTAAAGCAGATGACAGGTATTCTGGTCACTTCATTTGTAATTCTTCTGATTCTCGGATTCTCTTTCTGGTTCCTTATCCGGACGCTTCTGAAACAGAAAACGCTGGATGAAATGAAAAGTGATTTTACCAATAATATCACACACGAATTAAAAACTCCCATTGCCGTAGCGTATGCGGCTAATGACGCATTACTGAACTTTAACCAAGCGGAAGAGAAAAGCAAGCGCGACCAATATCTACGCATCAGTCAGGAGCAGTTGCAAAGGCTTAGCGGACTGGTGGAACAGATTTTATCCATGGGAATGGAGCGTCGCAAAACGTTTCGTTTGCATCCGGAGGAAATCAACCTGAAGGAGCTGATTACTCCGCTCATGGAGCAGCACCAGCTAAAAGCGGACAAGCCTGTACATATCGAATTGGATATTAAACCGGAAACGCTTGTCATTGTAGCCGACCGTACACATTTCAGCAACATCATCAGTAACCTGATAGATAATGCTGTGAAGTACTCGAAGGAGGAAGCCGAATTGTCTATTTCCTGCCGACAGACTGGGGGGACAGTAACCATCAGCGTTACCGACCGGGGAATCGGGATTCCACTTGATAAACAAAAGCATATATTTGATAAATTCTACCGGGTTCCGACGGGTAATCTTCATAATATAAAAGGTTACGGACTAGGACTGTTCTATGTAAAGAGCATGGTCGAAAAACATGGAGGGACTATCACCGTAAAAAGTGAACCGGACAAAGGAAGCACTTTTACCATTACTTTATAAACCCATAAAATCATGAGTAAAAACAAAATTACCGTATTACTGGTAGAAGACGAACAAACGCTCGCCATGATTATCAAAGATACACTTGAAGAAAATGATTTTATCATTCATACGGCGAATGACGGCGAGGAAGGACTAAGCCTTTTCTTCGAACTTCATCCGGATGTACTTGTAGCCGATGTGATGATGCCGAAAATGGATGGCTTTGAAATGGTACGTCGCATCCGCCAGACGGATAAACAGACTCCTGTCTTATTCCTGACTGCCCGTTCGGCCATCAATGATGTGGTGGAGGGCTTTGAACTCGGAGCAAATGATTATCTGAAAAAGCCTTTCGGTATACAAGAACTGATTATCCGAATCAAAGCACTGATGGGAAAGGCTTTTCTCTTCACAGAGAATAAGGTTGCCAATCATTTTGAGATAGGGAGTTATCTGTTTGATCCTGTTGCACAAACTTTATTACACGCAGGAACGAGACAGGAACTCTCTCACCGTGAATCGGAAATCTTGAAACGGCTTTGCGAGAACCGGAATCAGGTGGTCAACACGCAGGATGTCTTGCTCGAACTTTGGGGAGATGACAGTTTTTTCAATTCCCGAAGCTTGCATGTGTTCATTACCAAATTGCGGCATAAGCTCTCGCAAGATGAACAGATACGTATTGTCAATGTACGGGGAATCGGTTATAAACTGATTGTCAACTAAACTCTTTAACACCGCAAAGTGCCATGAATAAAAGACAGTTCACAGGATTTATGTTTTTACTTTGTACCTGTACGGCATTTGCGCAACAGGTGGAAGTGAAAAAGGATAGCATCGGCCGTGCGGTTCTTCTGCCACCGGAGCAAAAGCAGCCATTAAATATGGATAAGGAGGGCTTCATCTTACCCGATATGAATATAACGCCGAACGACAGGAAGCCAACCATTCAAACGGATAGCATGACGCTTCATATATCTCCTCCCGAATTTATAGATACTCCCTGGCCTACTCCCAGACTGGGTACTTCTTTCGATCCTTTCAGCCGCGACTATAATCGGTCGGATATTTTCGGGATCAATGCTAACAGCTATTTAAGTACGTATAGTTTGCATAATACGTATCCTACCATGGGGACGCATATTCAGGTAGGTGCCATTTATACGTATGCCCTTAATGAACGATGGGAGCTTTCAGGTGGGCTGTTCAGTGCCAAGTACACAATGCCTTCTTTCCAACATGGTGCCAGAAATGATTTTGGTTTTAGCGGTTCGGCCGCTTACCGGATTAATAATTTTCTGCGTATACGGGCTTTCGGCGAATATTCTGTGAATGGCGAACGAAATGCTTCGCAGGGGTATCTCACTCCTATCTATCCGCAAAGCGGTTATGGCATGATGCTTGAAATCAAGTTCAACGATTATATCGAACTCCATGGAGGTATGGAACGTTCATACAACCCGATGAAAAGGAAATGGGAGACGGCTCCTGTCGTTTATCCGGTGATTAAATTGAAAAGATAAGTTTTTTTCTAAGAAAACATAACGGAAGCGGATAGTCAGGTGGAAATTATCTATCTTTGTGGTAAATCAACCTTTACGAAGATGAAAAAACTGATTCTATTTCTTTCGCTGATATTATCGGTCGGTTTTGCATCCGCACAGTCGGAAATTCCTTCCGATAGTATTCGCCGTGCTCCATCCACCAATATCAAAGAGTTTGGTGGTTTTCTGCTGGATATGGGGTTAATGAACGTAGCAACTCCCGAACTTCCCAAATTTAATTTAGATATGCCTAATATGACGAAAGATTATAATCAGCTCTTTCGTTTAAACACGGATATTACCTATTCTCAAGGATTCACCGACTCTTTTTCTTCGTCTTCTTACTCCGGGTTTTCCGGTTTTGGATACGGATATGGTTGGGGATTGTCTTCTTCTCCACAGTTTATGCAGATGGGATCTTTCAAACTGAAAAACGGAATGAGAATCAATACTTACGGAGATTACAACAAGGATGGCTGGCGGGTGCCTAACCGCAGCGCTATGCCTTGGGAAAGAAATAATTTCCGGGGAGCGTTCGAACTGAAATCTGCTAATGGTAATTTCGGAATACGAATTGAGGTGCAGCAAGGAAGAAATACTCCTTATTAAATAATAATTAGGCACGGATTTCACGGTCTTTAGGGTTATCATTGCTGAAAAATAACCGCGTTAATCCGTGTAATCCGTGCCTAAAAAATAGCAATTAATTAGTGGCAGGTACTTATTAATCAGAAAGCTTTGTCTGCCGCACTGATTGCATTGGCTATACGGTCACACCACGAATCAAATTCCGGGTCGGGTGTTTGAGTTTCCGGATGAGAAAGCATATAATGTACAGCTTGCCGCAATCCGTCCGCCATAGAGATATGGCATATAAAATCCGGGACGAGCCGCTTTATCTTCGAATTATCGAAAACAACCGTAGCTGCTTTATCTCCTAAGAGTTCCCCCCTGAAATCATAATGATCGCTATGTTTGGCAAGGAAATCGGATGCCACGTGCAATGCGTTCAGAGGTTTGTCTAACGCATCGGCGATTGTCTGGTAAATCTGATTCCAAGTCATACTTTCATCGGTAGTGATATGAAAAGCGTTACCAATGGCATGTGGATTCGCCATCAGTCCGACATAGCCTTTGGCAAAATCTATGGAGTGAGTCAGTGTCCACAAAGAGGAGCCATCACCGGGAATAATGACAGGTTTGCCGTCAAGAATCCGTTTGAGAATCTGCCAGTTTCCCTTATCTCCATGTACGGCTACGGGAGGTTTGGTTCCGTTATAGGTATGGCTGGGACGAACGATGGTCACCGGAAAACCACTTGTCCGGTAGGCTGACATCAATACCTCTTCCGCTTCTATCTTGTTTCTGGAATACTGCCAGTAGGGATTGACCAGAGGGGTGCTTTCGGTAATGCGATAATCGGTCAATGGCTTTTGATAGGCAGAGGCACTGCTGATAAAGATGTATTGCCGCGTTTTATTCTGAAACAGACGGATATCACGCTTTACGTCTTCTGCCGTATAACCGATGAATTGCGCAACCACATCGTAATGTTCAAGTGCGATGGCTTTTGCCACAGCTTCTTCATCATTAATATCCGCAATGATACTGTGAATTCCTTCCGGCATTTTTTTTGAGCCGCGGTTAAGGAGAGTAATCTCCCACCCTCTCTGTTGCGCCAATGCAACTACATCTGTACTGATAGTACCCGTTCCTCCAATGAATAATGCTTTCATAAAACCTATTTTTTATATTCTCCAGAACAAATATATCAATTCCATGACTTACTTCCAGCAATCATTGCCATTTATTTTTCCGCCCGCAAGTTTATGTAGTATACAGATTACTGATTCTTGTACCCTTATTACTGATTTGAGGAATGAAATAAAAAAGATACCTCCAAATGTTTTATCTTTGTATCAGATTAATAACAAAGCATATGGATGAAATAACAAAAATTGAAACCGTCGATCAGTATGACCAGTTGTTTGGACTGGAGACATTGCACCCTTTAGTTAATGTAATCGACTTCTCAAAAGCTACCAAGTCGGTTGAGTATATCCGTATGAACATCGGATTCTATTGTTTGTTCCTGAAAGATGCCAAATGCGGGGATCTTAAATACGGACGCAAGAATTACGATTATCAGGAAGGAACGGTTGTCTGCATGGCACCGGGACAAGTGAGCGGAATAGACAACCGTAACCGAACGGTTCCCCGTACCAAGTCGATTGGCGTTTTATTCCACCCTGATTTAATCCGTGGAACTTCATTGGGACAGAGTATCAAAAACTATACTTTTTTCTCTTACGAGGTTAATGAAGCATTGCATCTTTCAGATCAGGAAAGAGAAATCGTAACCGATTGCATACATAAAATCCGGCTCGAACTGGAGCATACTATCGATAAGCATAGTAAGCAACTTATCGTGCGAAATATCGAACTGCTACTGGATTACTGTATGCGTTTCTACGAACGGCAGTTCATTACACGCAATCAGGCGAATAAAGATATAGTCGTTAAATTCGAGCAATTACTGGACGAATATTTCCAAAATCAGGTGGCAATGAGCGAAGGACTGCCATCCGTGAAGTACTTTGCAGACAAGGCATGCCTCTCTCCTAATTATTTCGGAGACCTGATAAAGAAGGAAACCGGAAAAACTGCACAGGAATATATCCAGTGCCGGATTATCGAACTGGCCAAGGAAAGAATTCTGGAAGGTGTTCAAACTGTCAGCCAGGTAGCTTATGAACTGGGATTTCAATATCCACAGCACTTCAGCCGGTTATTTAAAAAGCATGTCGGCTGCACCCCGAACGAATATAAACAAAAAAACTAGATGTATTTTAGATACAGGAGTCTCAACATCATGGGAGATAAAGTACTCAAAATAGGAACCGTGCATCAATGTAATTGTTGCCTGGGGAGTAAGACACTACACCCGCTGGTGAGTGTCATTGATCTTTCCAAGGCTGACTTGTCAGCTCATACGGGCATCAGGTTCGACTTTTATACGATTCTATTGAGTGAGTGTAAATGTGAAGCATATATGTATGGTCACCAGTATTATGATTTTTCGGATGGTACTTTGCTCTGCCTTAGTCCCGGAGAGTCTATCAATATGAAGGAAAACAGTAAGAATTTTCCTTCCAAAGGATGGATATTGGCTTTTCATCCCGATCTGATTTGTGGCACTCCGCTCGGACTTAATATACATAGCTATACTTTCTTCTCTTATCTGCCTGAAGAAGCATTACATATATCTTTGCGCGAGAAGCAAATCATTCTGGAGTTTATGGATAAAATAAACCAGGAACTCGAACGTTGCATTGACCGCCATAGCAAGAAGATAGTTTCCAAGTATATAGAACTATTGCTGGATTACTGCGTCCGTTTCTACGAACGCCAATTCATTACACGTAATGAAGCGAATAAAACGATTATCAAACAATTCGATAAAATCATAAATAACCATTTCGAAACGAAACAGGTACCGACTGTCGATATACTTTCACATAAGTATTGTGCAAACCTGCTTCATTTGTCTCCTGAATATTTCAACGACTTACTGAAGTATGAAACGGGGAAATCATTTAAAGAGTATATTGAATTCAAACGCTTTGAGATTGCCAAAGATTGGTTGGTGAATACTGATAAAACAATCAATCAGATAACGCAAGAACTGGGTTTTCAGAATCCACAGTATTTCAGCCGGTTATTTAAGAAAATCACAGGTTGTTCTCCGAATGATTTCCGGATGCCTAATTGAAAGTATATGTCAAAGGGATTAGAGGAAGATAAAGCAACCAAAAAGTCTTAATAAAATTTGAATTGGAATATCAAATTCTTAATCTATGTTATGAAACATACTTTTTTTCTTGGATTATTTGCTAAGTTGCCAAAAGTATGTACCTTTGCAATGTGTTTTTCATAGTATTAGATTTAAGGTTAACAAAGGTTGGAGCAAGGCGTTGCTCCTTTTTTTATGTCTATACGTAAGCTCTCCTCTTTTTCTTATTCATGATAGTATAGGAATTACGCTATTTTTCAATAACTTTGCAAAAAGAGAGATGTCAATTATGTCTCGATAAGACAGATCAAAAGGTTCTCTTTTTACGTTATATATAAAAAGATAATTTAATCCTTGTAGAATAATGGAAACAATGCAACCATATTATCGTCTGATGAAATCAATCCTCTTTGTATTATTGCTTTCTTTTGGCATGATTTCATGTGAGAAAGAGGATCCTGTTGCTACCTCTCCAACTACAAGGCAAACGGACGACTCAACCACTGATCCGACAGATCCCGATCCAACTGATCCTGTTGTTCGTTCGAACAATGAACAGACGGTGTTCATGTATCTACCCTGGTCGAACAACCTCACTTCTTTTTTCTATCAGAACATTGCCGATTTGAAAAGTATCATCGGAAACAATATATTGAAGAACGAACGGGTGATCGTATTTATATGTACATCGGCCACCAAAGCCACTCTCTCCGAACTTGTCTATGAGAATGGCAAAGGTGTACAGAAGACTTTAAAAAACTACGATTATCCGGATCCTACCTATACAACCGCAGAGGGCATCACTTCTATTTTGAACGATGTACAAACCTATGCTCCCGCCAAACGATATGCAATGATTATCGGATGTCACGGGATGGGATGGATACCTGTATCGAGAGCAGCTTCACGTAGCAGCTTGCAGATTAGTAAAAAGCACTGGGAGTACGAACATGCACCGATGACACGTTTTTTTGGAGGAACACAAACGAAATATCAAACTGATATTACTACGCTTGCCGGAGGTATTTCGAACGCGGGCCTAAAGATGGAATATATACTTTTCGATGACTGCTATATGTCTACGGTAGAGGTTGCCTATGACCTTAAAAACGTAACAAGCCACTTGATAGCTTCTACAAGTGAAATAATGGCCTATGGGATGCCATACGACAAGATAGGCCAATACTTAATCGGAAATATAGATTACGAAAAGGTCTGTGACGGATTCTATTCTTTTTATTCAAATTATGTGACTCCCTGCGGAACTATCGGTGTTACTGATTGCTCGGAATTGGATAATCTGGCAGCTATTATGAAAGAAATAAATCAGCGTTATACGTTTAACGAGGAATTAACAGGCGAATTACAAAGATTAGACGGATATACGCCTACCATATTCTTTGATTACGGTGATTACGTTTCCAAACTATGTTCCGATCCGGATCTATTAGAACAATTCAACGAACAATTGAAACGCACTGTACCCTTTAAAAGGAATACCAAACAGTATTTTACAGCAATCTCTTCCTCCTACTACGGAGAAAGAATTGATATCAATACTTTCTCCGGAATCACGATTTCCGACCCAAGCACTAATCCGGGTGCTTCAAAAAAGAATGAAACAGCATGGTATATTGCCACTCATTAAATCTATCCTAAGAAACATACGGTGGTAGAGAATTGATTCTCTGCATGTGGTCTGTCAAATCTCTTAATAAAAATTGAATCAAGAAAACCAATTCTTAATCAATGTTATAAAACATACTTTTTTTCTTGGATTATTTGCAAAGTTACCAGAAGTGCGTATCTTTGCACTGTGTTTTTCATAGTATTAGATTTAAGGTTAACAAAGGTTGGAGCAAGGCGTTGCTCCTTTTTTTATGTCCATACGCCAGATATTCCATATCGTTCCTATTCATATTCACTCGGAGTAATCCCATTATAGCGCTTAAATACACGATTAAAGTACGGTACATCATTAAATCCGACAGCATAACAGATCTCCGAAACAGACATCTTCTTTTTTTGCTCCAGAAGTTGGCATGCCAATTTTATTCGATATTCATTCAAATAGGTAACAAACGTCTTCCCGGTAGCCTTCTTGAAGAAAACACAAAAAGAAGCCCGACTCATTCCTACATGTCGAGCCACATCATCAAGAGTTATATTCCGCTTTGCATTACAAATAACGTATGTTTGAATCTGCTCTATCCGTTTTTTCTCTTTATCAACTTTCTGATACTTGCCAACAATCTGTACGCCCCCACTCTCTCCAATCAGGAGAATTAACCTGATAAGAGATGCGACACGTTCAGCAGCATTCTGCCGACACATTTCTTTTAGAATGGCAATCAGCGCACTGGATTTTTCTTTTGTGAACTTCACAGCATCTGTATTCCTCTTAAAACGATCTGTATAGTCACGCAACTCCTGAAACAGAAAAGCACAATGATCCAGAAAAGTAGTCTCAAGTAGCAGAGTTATATTTTCGATTTTACCTTCGGCATCGGTAACTGTATCGTCAAAAGACCAGCAATGCGGTATTCCCGGTGGTATAAGTATCACTTCACCACTGGTAAAAGGCTCTGTCATATCTCCTATCATCCGCATTCCGGCACCGGTTATTACATAAGATAATTCCCAAGTAGATTGCTGATGCATCCCTATCTGTTCATTAGGAGCAAGATGAACATGATCGAAAGTACACGATTGTTTTTCAGTCTGCGACATTGGACTATATTTTAAAATAAAGAGTAAGTCTCTCCATTTCTTCTCTTTATATGCAAATATAAGACAATTCTAATAAACGATAAAACAAACATCATACAAGATTGCAACGTAATTTTGCCCCGTCTTTAAAATGAACTATTTAACACCACAAAAAACATTTTATCTTTTATGCAACACAATGATTATCTAGCATCCAAACCGCGATATGAAATTCTGGATGGCTTACGTGGAGTAGCTTCAATGATGGTAGTGGCTTATCATCTTTTTGAAACTTATTCTCACGATCCTATGCATCAAATATTAAATCATGGCTATTTGGCTGTCGATTTCTTCTTTGTTCTCTCCGGATTTGTTATCGGTTATGCTTATGACGACCGCTGGAATCGAATGACCTTGAAAGATTTCTTCAAACGCCGACTTGTACGTCTTCATCCGATGGTAATTATGGGTACATTGATCGGAGCTTTGCTTTTCTATTTTGGTGACTGTTCGGCTTTCCCTCTTATTAGTGAAACACCCTGGTGGAAAATGCTCCTACTTTTCCTGTTAGGCTGTACGATGCTTCCGGCACTTACTTCGTGGGATATTCGTGGATGGTCGGAAACAAATTCATTGAATGGACCTACCTGGTCATTGACGCTGGAATATATCGCTAATATCCTTTATGCATTATTTATCCGCCACTTTTCAAAAACACTACTTTGCATTTTTGTAATAGGAACTGCTTTCCTAACCATCGACTTAACCATGAATTTGGACGTATTCAATCTATTTTCCGCCAACAGAAGCGCAGCTTATACGGTTATAGGAGGCTGGAGTATCACGCCCGACCAAATATACATAGGAATGACCCGACTACTTTATCCATTTTTCATGGGATTGTTACTATCCCGGATCAATAAACTCATCAAAATAAAAAGAGGATTCTGGTGGTGTTCAGTTCTTATTATTGTAATGCTGGCAATGCCCCGTATCGGAGGTATGGAAAATATGTGGATGAATGGAGCTTATGAAGCTTTTTGCATACTTATTATATGTCCGCTGATTGTAGCTATAGGAGCAGGCAGTGATATAAAAGGAAAAAAATCCGTGGCTGTTTGCACCTTCCTCGGAGAAATCTCATATCCTCTCTATATCACACATTTCCCTCTGGTTTACATGCAGATTGCTTGGGCAAACAATCACCCGGATGCTCCACTCGGTACGGTTATCTGCCTTAGTGTTTCTATTTTCATTCTCTCCGTCGGTTTAGCTTATGGCAGCCTCAAGCTATATGATATACCTGTACGTGAATGGCTAAAGAAACATTGGTTGATGAAATAATGTAGAAGCTAATAAATGGAATCATACAAGATTTAATAATAGAGAATCTAATAATATTAGATCTAATCAAATAAGAGAAAGCCACTATTATCAGTGAAGAACTGATTAAATAGATGGCTTTCTCCTTATTCTTACTATGATTTATTATTCCTCTTTCCATAGTCATAACAATCATTATCCCTTAATCACCGCCATTGGAGCCAGCTCCACCAACGGTTTCACCAAGTCCCGCTCATTCGCTATCACTTGTGCAATATCTTTATAAGCTCCCGGTGCTTCATCCAGTTCGTTCTGCGAACGAAGTCCGTGAATAATACCTTGCTGATCCATTCTCTCCTTCTCTTCATCCAGTGACAAACGGCGACAGGCATCCTTTCTTCCCATTAATCGACCTGCACCATGCGAACAGCTTTTGAAACTCTCCGGATTACCCAGTCCCTCAACAATATAGGATTTAGTACCCATAGATCCGGGGATAATACCAATCTCACCCTCATAGGCACGCGTAGCACCTTTTCGGTGTACAATCACATCCTGATCGAAGTGATTCTCCCAAGCGGCATAGTTATGGGCAATATTAATCATAGGCTCAAAATCCGTTTCAGGTTTCACCGCCTGGATAGATTCACAGATACGGTTCATCATCAGCTGACGGTTGGCAAAGGCAAAAGCCACACAATAATTCATTTCACGAAAATAATCCTTTGCCATCTGTGTCTCCATTGGCAGGTAAGCCAGTCCTGGTACCATTGCAGAATACCATTTCTCATTCCAATACTGTGCAATCTTATTATAGTGATTGGCAACCTTCAAACCAATGTTACGGCTTCCGGAGTGAATCATCACCCAAACGTCAGATGTCTCTGTATCTTTCTGAATCTCTATAAAGTGATTTCCTCCTCCCAAGGTTCCTATCTGCTTCAAACAAGCCTCGTACTGATTCTTCAAAACAGGCATCTCTTCAAAGTCGAATCCTTGCGGAAGCAATTCCTGATCCTGCTTTTTATTCTGATGATCGAATCCCAAAGGAACAACTGCACGAATCTTCGACATAATGGAAGTCAAATCCGTATAACTAAAATCTTCCGCTTTTAGATTCGTTTTAATCGCACACATACCACAACCGATATCCACTCCCACAGCATTGGGAACAATCACGCCATTGGTAGCCAACACACCGCCAATAGGCATTCCTTTTCCCGCATGCGCATCAGGCATGATGGCAATATGTTTAAATGCAAAAGGCAGTGAAGTCAAATCCATGATCTGTGACATACAAGAGTCCTCTACTTCATCCAACCAAAGTTTAGCGGGTAAACGTGTTCCCATAATTACTTTTTCCATACATTTTTTCTTTTATCAATTCATATAAATCTCGTTATCGGGAGCAAAGTAAGAAGGGAAGTACGAAATCTATTTGCGTAGTTGATATTATTTTTTATTTTTGTAGAAATAATCTATAACATCTATATATAGAACCTAATGAAGAAGATATTAATTATCGGTGCCAACGGATTCACCGGACGCCAGATTTTAAACGATTTGTCTGCTTGTAAACACTATAAGGTGACGGGCTGCTCCCTGCATCCGGATATTCTTCCCAATAACGCGGAGGATTATCGTTTCATCGAAACAGATATCCGGAATGAAGCAGACGTTAAGCATCTCTTCGAAGAGGTTCAACCCGATGTAGTCATTAATTGCTCCGCCCTGTCCGTGCCGGACTATTGCGAAACGCATCACGAAGAAGCCTATCTTACCAATGTTACCGCAGTGGGCCAACTGGCCGATTTATGCAAAAAACACAAAAGCCGTTTCATTCATTTATCCACGGACTTTGTTTTTGATGGAAAGCTAAACGAAGCTGCCGGGCTGTTATATACAGAAGAAGATCTCCCTGCTCCGGTCAACTACTACGGATATACCAAATGGAAAGGAGAAGAGAGAGTGGCAGAAACTTGCAGCAGTTATGCCATTGTCCGTGTAGAAATCGTTTATGGCAAGGCACTGCCGGGACAACACGGTAATATTGTGCAGCTGGTAATGAACCGTTTGAAAGCCGGACAAGAAATACGTGTCGTATCCGATCAATGGCGGACACCAACCTATGTTGGAGATGTTTCGGATGGAGTACAACGTTTAATAGAACATACGACGAATGGCATCTTCCACATCTGTGGCGATGAATGTATGACCATTGCGGAGATTACCTACCAGGTAGCAGATTGTATGAAACTCGACCGTTCTCTTATCCATCCTGCCACCACAGAAGAAATGAATGAAAGCACTCCCCGTCCCCGCTTCAGTGGGATGAGTATTGATAAAGCCCGGACAATGCTCGGATACAGGCCCCAAAAGTTAAAAGAGATTCTTGCGAACTGGAATAATTTATAAGGGAAAGAGCACATAACCAACTTTTTACAACCATCTATCTCGTTCCGGATATTCCTTTCTCTTCATTTATTGCATATTTATTTTGAAAATATGCAATAAATAACTATCTTTGCACCAAATTCAAAAAAGACCAATGATGAATCAAACATTACAATTACATAACGCTACTCTTTTTCTTGCAGGAATACCAATTTTCTGTAAGTCCTGTTGCGTGCATGTGCATTGGTTCAGTGGATTCATCTAAATTTCCCAACTATTTCTTTACAGGAACTACCTGCTGACTTGTTTTGTTAGTCACAGCAGTATTCCTTTCTGATTTTCAAGCAGATGTAACATCTTCTTTGAAAATTCTTTTGTGTGTTGTCAATCATCAGTTTAACCTAACCCCAAATATATACAATTATGTTCTCTATTATATCTACCATGTTTTTAGGAATCGGCATCGGCTATGTATTACGTAACTGGAGTATTCTGCAGAAGACAGAAAAGACAATTTCTCTTACAATATTCCTGTTGCTCTTTATTCTCGGTGTATCTATCGGTTCTAATAGCCTGATTGTGAACAATCTTGGTAAGTTCGGATGGCAAGCCATCGTTCTTGCTGTGTCCGGTGTATTGGGAAGCCTGATTGCTGCCCGTTTGGTACTACAATTATTTTTCAGGAAAGGAGGCGAACAATGAAAGGAAGTCTGATCGTTATAGTATTCTTTTGTGTAGGCTGTATCATGGGAGCTTTCAATAAGTTCGAGTTCGATACACACACAGTTTCCATGTACATACTTTATGCATTAATGCTACAAGTAGGAATCAGCATCGGTTCCAATAAGAACCTGAAAGCCATTGTTTCACATTTGCACCCTAAAATGTTGCTGATTCCATTGGGAACAATTATCGGTACGCTGTTATTCTCCGCCCTGGCAAGTTTGCTATTGCGTCAATGGAGCGTGTTCGACTGTATGGCAGTGGGAAGTGGATTTGCCTACTATTCACTCTCTTCCATCCTTATCACCCAGTTCAAAGAACCCTCCATCGGACTGCAACTGGCTACGGAACTGGGAACCATTGCCCTACTGACTAATATTTTCCGTGAGATGATGGCACTTCTTGGTACTCCGATCATCAAGAAGTACTTCGGGAAACTCGCTCCTATTTCAGCAGCAGGAGTCAACTCGATGGATGTACTGCTGCCTTCCATCACCAGATATTCAGGAAAAGAAATGATTCCCATCGCCATCCTGCACGGTATTCTGATTGACATCAGCGTTCCCGTTTTCGTTTCTTTCTTCTGTAATCTTTAACCCTGTCCGGGAATAATAACCTTATTTATTAATGCCCGGAAACAGCCAATACAAACTTGATATCAGCATAGGAGACAGCGTCTCCTAATGCTACCTTTATAGCGAATATTCCCATGTATTCATGTTCATCCAAATACTTGCGAATCTTCGCTATATTTTCAGCTTTCACCACCTGCTCCACTTTGATCTTTCCCGAACGGACATAATGCTCCAGATGTCCGGCAATGGTTCCGGATACCAAATCACGAGCCTTGGCTATTTCATCTATATTCATTCCCTGACGGAACATTTCATAGCTAACCAACTTCGTATCTTTCTTCGCCTCCTTCTTTTTCTCCTTCTCCGCCTCTTTCTCCTGTTTCTCTGCCTCTTTCTGCAACTTCGTCTTTCGTTGCCTTACTGTATCATCGCTATTACCGGAGGAGATTAACATATCCGTTATCTCCGGCCTCTCCAATTGATTCTCCGCCATATACTTGCGGATAATACCCAGAATCTCAAGCCCGTATCTCTCTACTCCTTTCGCTCCAAAATAAGGTATCGCCTCCAAAGCTCTTGGACTATCCGGTAGCAGATTCACAATTCCCATCAATGCTTTCTGTTGCATAATCACATAAGCAGGAACATTCATCTCCCTTGTTTTGGCTGTTCTCCATTCAGACAGGGCACGATAAAGCTCCGGATGCAGAATATCCGTAGGAACCTCCACCTTTACCTTTTCAGCACTGCGTGTACGCTCTTTCCGTTCCTTACGTTCTTTCTTCTCCTTCAAAGCCTTCGAAGAACCGGAAGACGTAGAATCATCTTCAAGGCTCAACATTACTTTAGCCTTCAACTTCAAATAATCCGTAATGGCAAACCTCCCTCTTGTAGACACAGCTTCCAACAGAGACTCTTTAATCCACAACGCATCATCCAGCGCCTGCATACGCTCTGCCAACAGCTTTCTCAACTCTTTATTATCAAGAGGCATATTAGTCTTATCATACAAAGCCCGAACCGGTTCCAACTCCTTATGAAAATATCCGGCACCGGAACGAATCCGCTCCTGCAACTCCTCATTCGCCGCATAATCCTCACTCTCATGTATCAACCGGGTATACTGATTGCGGAAACGTTGAGACACCTCCACAATCTTCTCTTTAACATGGGGAGCCAACGCCTTATATTCAGCCAACTGCTTCGGAAAGAGCTTATACAAATCCTCATCCATAAGACGAAGCAACCGTTTATAAGCCTGATCGATCGAATAGAAATTAAACAAATCACTCAACAAATCAAAGAAATATGCCTTTTGCATATCATTCAACTACTGGCTACCCGGCTTATTCTGCTCCACCGCTTTGGTGAAATTATCCACCGTAGCATCACTTATTATGGCTTCCCTACGCAAAGGAGACTCCAACACCATACCCTCCAGCGTCTTGCAACGACTCAAAGCCACATAAGTTTGCCCATGTGCAAAGGAATTCCGTGCATCAATAATAGCACGTTCAAACGTCAAACCCTGACTCTTATGTATCGTAATAGCCCACGCCAAACGAATAGGATACTGGCGGAACGTCCCCTCTATCACTTCAGTGATTTCCTTCGTCTCCTCATTCAACACATACTTATAATTCCCCCACTCTTCCGGCAACAACTGAAATTCGGATCGATCCCCTTTACCACGCACCACAATACCCGTTTCATTAACCACTACCACCTCACCAATCATACCGTTATAATACCGTTTCTCGGACGATGGATCATTCTTCAGGAACATAATCTGTGCTCCCTCCTTAATTGTCAGAAGTTTATCCGCAGGATACGAATATTCAGGAAAATCCCCCTCTATCTCGGCACTAAAATGATACGCCTTGCCGGGCAACGATGCCAATTCGCGATCATTAACCCTCTGTGCCTGATTATTATGTGTCGTCAGACGAATATATCCCTCTTCTTTTTGCGGCTGAAAGCCGGGCTGATAACGACGGTTCAGTTCATTCAACACTTCATCATCCGCCTTATTCTCCCGAATTTTATTTAATAAGGAAAGGAAGAACGTATCACTCTGACGATATACTTTCTTGAGTTCAATCGTCATATATGCCGTTTCTTTCAATGCATGACTTGCAAAGAAATAAGGAGTCTCATAATGCTTTCTCAACAATTCCCACTCATTGTCTTTCACAACAGGCGCCAACTGTTGCAAATCTCCAATCATCAACAGCTGCACCCCACCAAAAGGTTTCTCCCTATCGCGATACCTCCGCAGAGTTGCATCCACCGCATCCAACAAATCAGCACGCACCATACTGATCTCATCAATAACCAGCAAATCCATACTACGGATGATATTCCGCTTTTCTTTACTATAACGATAATGCGTCTGGGAAGAATTAAAAGTAGTTTCGGGCACAAAAGGAGCAAAAGACAACTGAAAGAAAGAATGAATCGTTACGCCTCCCGCATTGATAGCTGCAATCCCTGTCGGAGCCAATACGACCATGCGTTTGGGCGTATGTTCTTTCAATCGTCTAAGAAATGTCGTTTTCCCGGTTCCAGCTTTTCCGGTAAGAAATAAATGGGTGCCTGTATTTTCAATGAACTGCCAAGCAAGCTGCAGTTCCGGATTATTTTCCATGCTTTTCCAATTTTCGGTAAAGTTACTGAATATTCTTTTTCTTTCATCTTGATACGAAAGAAAAAGCACCAAAAAGAAAGAATCAAGGCTACGGGTGGAAGCCTTACAATGTGGAAAGCTTAATAGAATAAAAGGCCAACAGAATAATAACCGATGTAGCCGATGTAATATAAAGAGACTTATGAAACGTTCAAAAAAAGCTTTGCCATATAAAAGCCGCAGACGTTATACGACTCAATATAGCAAAGCAGAACAATATATAATAAAACTATAAACGATATAACAGCGGCTCACCAAAACAATACCAAGCATATCGCACGGCTTCCCCGCACCCCCATCCAGAACAGCTTCCCCGCAAACCTACCCCACAATACCAGCAGCAACGCCCACCCCGCCAGCTTCCCCGGCCTACTTTTTTCTCCGTCAGGCGAGCGCCCGTAACGGAGCGTTAAGAAGGGCAGACTGTTTGAGCGTAGCGAGTTTCTGCCCTTTAGCGAAGTGAAGGAAGCGAGTAGGAGAAAAAAGTCAGCCTTGAATTTTTCTTTGCTTCTTTCTTTTGTTTCAAGACAAAAGAAAGATGATTAATTACTTCATGGATCCCCCTACAATATCCAGCAATTCATTTGTAATCGCCTGCTGACGAGTCTTGTTGTATTGCTTCGTCAAATCCTGAATCAGCTCATTTGCGTTGTCCGTAGCCACCTGCATAGCCAGCGTACGTGCAGCATGTTCCGAAGCATTAGAGTCGACAGCGGCGGTAAAAATCTTCTGGCTCAATACAGTGGGGATTAAGCTCGCGATTAATTCCTCCGCGTTCGGTTCGATGATATAATCATTGGCAATCTCGTGCTCCTGTGCCTCTTCCTCTTTCTTTCTGTCCTCTTCGCTAACCACGTTCGTCAGATTAATGGGGAGATACGTCTCACGGAGAAGAATCTGTACCCCCATTGATTTGAAGTGATGATAGATTATTTCCACACGATCCACTTCGCCTGCTACATACATATCCATCAGTCGGTGAGCCAGTTCGGCAGCCTCCTGATACGTTGGTTTGTCGGAGAGCGTTGGAGAAACCTCCTGCGGTTTGAAACCCATCCGTTTGGCCGCTTCATCCACCTTCTTGCCTACCGGGAATATCAAGATATTATCCTGTCCTAAAGTACGGAATTCCCCGATAGTCTGCATCATCATTTTGATGACGTTGGCGTTGAAAGCACCACAAAGAGAAGTGTTCGAAGAAAAAACAACGATTGCTACACGCTTCACTTCACGCTCCTGCACATAAGGAGATTCGATAGGCAGGTCCGCGCTTAGGAAGTTAGTTAGAATCTTGTTCAACTTCTTCTGATAAGGCAACATATTCTCAATGGCTCCTTGTGCCTTGTGTAATTTGGCAGAAGCCACCATCTTCATTGCTGAAGTGATTTTTCGGGTACTCTTGACCGAATTTATTCTGGTTTTTACTTCTTTCAGTGAAGCCATAGTGATAATTAAAAATTAATAATTAAAAATTAAAGGGCGATCTGATTTATAAAAAAGCCAATTAGATAAATCAAAAAACCATTCAGATTTATTTTAAAGGCCAATCAGATAAACCAATGACCGATTAGATAAATTGTTTAGTGACCATAGCGGCAGTCTCTTCGATAGCCTTAATCACATTATCATCAATCACACCCGTTTTCAATACATCCAATACATCCTCCTGATGATTCAGTTGCAGCGATTCGATGAAGCTACGTTCAAAGTCCTGCACCTTATCCAAGGGAACATCGTGGAGCAGTCCGTGTGTACCACAGTAGAGAATAGCAATCTGCTGTTCTACGGGCATCGGGCTGTATTGAGGCTGAATCAGCAGCTGGCCGTTCTTACGTCCCTTGTCAATCGTCAATGCGGTAATCGGGTCCATGTCGCTGCTGAACTTGGAGAATGCTTCCAGTTCACGATACTGTGCCTGGTCGATCTTCAACGTTCCCGCCACTTTCTTCATAGCCTTAATCTGCGCGTTACCACCTACACGGGATACAGAGATACCGACGTTGATAGCCGGACGCGTACCCTGGTTGAACAAGTCAGTTTCGAGGAATATCTGTCCGTCGGTGATAGAAATCACGTTCGTCGGGATATAAGCCGATACGTCACCAGCCTGCGTTTCGATAATAGGCAATGCCGTGAGCGAACCACCGCCTTTGACAATTCCCTTCAGACTTTCCGGAAGATCGTTCATTTCGCGAGCCACTTCCTCCTGGCTGATAATCTTGGCAGCACGTTCCAACAAACGAGAGTGCAGATAGAAGATATCACCCGGATAAGCCTCACGACCTGACGGACGGCGAAGAATCAGAGAAACCTCACGATAAGCTACCGCCTGCTTGGAAAGGTCATCATAAACCACCAACGCATGACGACCGGTATCACGGAAATACTCGCCAATGGCAGCACCCGCAAAAGGAGCGTAATACTGCAATGCAGCCGGATCACCAGCCGTAGCAGCCACCACAATCGTGTAGTCCAGTGCTCCGTACTCACGAAGCGTATTAACGATAGAAGCAACGGTAGAACCCTTCTGACCGATAGCCACATAAATACAATATACAGGATCACCTGCCAGGAAGTTACTGCGCTGGTTGATAATCGTATCAATAGCGATGGCAGTCTTTCCCGTCTGGCGGTCGCCGATAATCAACTCACGCTGTCCGCGACCGATAGGAATCATGGCGTCTACCGCCTTCAATCCCGTCTGTAACGGTTGGTTCACAGGCTGACGGTAGATTACCCCCGGAGCTTTCCGTTCCAATGGCATATCATACAGTTCGCCGCCAATCAGCCCCTTGCCGTCGAGCGGTTCGCCCAGCGGGTCGATCACACGCCCCAGCATGCCCTCTCCTACACGGATAGAGGCGATACGTTTGGTACGCTTCACGACGAATCCCTCTTTGATCTTGTCCGTCGGACCCAACAGCACAGCACCCACGTTGTCCTCTTCGAGGTTCATCACGATTGCTTTGATACCATTGTCAAACTCCAGCAATTCATTGGCTTCGGCATTTCGCAATCCATAGATACGCACTACGCCGTCGCTCACCTGGAGCACCGTACCGATTTCGTCAAGTTGCACATTGGCGTTGATTCCTTCGAGCTGCTTGCGCAATATATCAGATACTTCGCTTACTTTTATATTTTCAGACATTATACAATTCTCCTATTCTTATCAATAAATTGTTGTTTCACTCGCTTCAACTGCGTGGCAACGCTTGCATCCAGTCGGTAGTCGTTGACATCGAAGATAAATCCGCCTTCGATCGAAGGATCTATCACCGTTTCGAGTTCCATCTGGGCGTGCAAGATATGCTCTGCTGCGGAACGAATCCGGTTTTCCGTTTCCTTATTGACGGGAACGGCTGTAATGAGCTTACCCACTCCGATATGCTTCAGCTTCCGGTAAAGATCCAGATACATCAGGCTGATAAATTGCAGATAGCCTTCACGCCTGTTTCGCAGTACCAAAGTGATAAAACGGACAAACTCTCTGGTCGATTTTCCGTCACCATCGGCAGCCGTGCAGACTAACGCCAACTTTTCCTTCGTTGTGATGACCGGATTATCAAGTGCTTCGCGCAAACCGGGCTGTTCACAAAAACTGTGCGACAGCGTCAGGAACTCCTGATATAACCTGTCCTCCAGACCTTTTTCCTGTGCATATTCAATGATGGCTTTTGCATAACGCATTGAGAGTATTCCGACTTCCATCTTCCTTAGTTCTTATTCGGGGTTAGTACTTCATCCAGCATACGGTCGATCATGCCCATCTGTGCTTCCTTGTCCTCAAGACTCTTGCGGAGCACTTTCTCGGCGATGTCCACAGAAAGCACGGCTACCTGGCGACGGATGTCGCGGATGGCTTCGTCTTTCTCTATCTGGATTTGTTGTTTCACCGCATCCAGTTCTTTTTGTGCGGCAATTTCGGCTTGTTTACGGGCCTCGTGAACAATCTTGTCACGTTCTTCCATTGCTTCCCTCAAGATGCGTCCTTGTTCTTTGTTGGCGGCAGCCACCAATGCGTCGCCTTCCTCTTTCAGTTTAGACAACTGGGCATTAGCCTCTCTCGCCACCTCCAAAGACTGGTCGATATAGGTCTTACGACCCTCCACCATCTTGATGATGACGGGGAAGCCGTATTTCGCCAATATCACGAACACAATCCCGAATGAGAGAAACATCCAGAACAGCAGGCCACTATCAGGTAATAGTAATGACATATCTTTTAATTAAAAATTAAAGACTATAAATTAAAAGCTGGGGTGGGTTCTCCCTTTTAGAGGAAGAACACCAACAGACAAACTACTACCGCCAACAGAGCCACACCTTCAATCAAGGCGGCGGCGATAATCATGTTCATACGGATGTCCCCTGATGCTTCCGGCTGGCGTGCGATTGCTTCCATTGCCGAACCACCAATCTTACCAATACCCAAACCAGCTCCGATTACTGCAAGACCTGCACCGATAGCTGCACCTAATTTACTAACTCCTACTGCTGCTGCAGTGGCTTGTAACAATACTGATAGTAACATAATTTTCAGTTTTAAAATGGTTTATATTTTCTCTTGTTTATTATTTAATCATTCATTCCGCGCGTTTATTCCGTATTCTTTTTATCGACGTTTTCACCGCGTTTCATTTCAATCTTCTTCTGTTTTCACTTTGGCACCTTCCTGTGCCAGACCGATAAACACTGCCGACAACATCGTAAATACGTAAGCCTGGATGAAAGCAACCAACAACTCAAGCGCATTCATAAAGATGTTGAACAATACGGAAGCCACTGTCAGCGTGCCGTTCAGTGCAGGCCCCATGCTTGCCGAGATAAAGATCAGACAGGTAAGCACCAGCATTGCCATGTGTCCCGCCAGCATATTGGCAAAAAGACGGATCATCAAAGCAAACGGTTTCGTAAAGATTCCGAAGAACTCGATGAATGGCATCATCGGTATAGGCACTTTCAGCCACCAAGGTACATCAGGCCAGAAAATATCCTTCCAGTAATGTTTCGAACCGAAGATATTCACTGCCAAGAACGTGCAGACTGCAAGCACCATAGTGATAGCGATATTTCCCGTCACGTTCGCACCTCCGGGGAAGAACGGAATCAACCCCATCATATTATTGATAAAGATGAAAAAGAACGCTGTCAGCAGATACGGTGCAAACTTCCGGTAGTTGGGTCCTACACAACTCTTGATAATATCGTCGTTCACCATCATGATGAACATCTCCATGAATCCGATAAATCCTCCCGGCGCTTTCGCTCCTTGCGGACGTTTTCTGTACCAGTGTGACACGCTCAATACAATGATGAGCAACAACACGCTGTTGAACAGCAAAGCAAACGTCACTTTCGTGATGGAAATATCCCACGGGCGAACCTGTTCGCCTGCCGCATTATACTCTACCAGTTTGCCCTCGTACTTACTTCCTTCGGGAGCGATGGAAAGTCCTTCATAAGTCCCTCCATTCTCTTCGAGACGGGAAGAAAGGAACGTGTGCCAACCTGTAGTACTACTATAAACAATAATAGGTAATGGTATAGTAATGTGCGTGTTACCCCACGTCGTAATATGCCATTCGTAGGAGTCGCCGATATGACCGAACACAATTTCTTTCACATCCACCGTGTTCTCCTGTTCCTCTTTCGGAGTAATCTCGTCCTGCGTCTGTTGTGACACCGCTTCCCCCTCCTGTTCCTGTGCAAGAACCGGCAAGCTGACTGCCGCCATGAGGCAGAACAGAATCAACGGAGCTACTATGTTATGCAACTGTTTCATTTTTCTTCTTATTTTTCTTTTTCCGTTTCTGATTCAACTCAAAAGAGAAGAAGAACCAGGTTTCGAATACCAGATATATCAAATAGAACGAGATAAACGTCAATAAAAAGGCTTTGGCTTCTTCGCGAACGGCAAGACAATAAATCAATACCAGAATCAGCGAAAGAATCATTTTTATCATCTTCGTTGCCAGATACAACAGTAACATTCTCTGTGGAGCATGCCGGCGGCAAGCGTCGAAAGCATAAATGCTAAACAGCCCGAAGAAGTAAAAATAGATCGGAATAAACGGATACCCTCCGAAATAACGCCCCGGCAAAGCGAAGTGTAGAATGACAGCTCCGAGTGCCCCGCTAATTACCGCAAATAAGGTATGCCACCAAATAAAATTCCGTTTAGTTTTACTAATATTCACCATGTTACTGTGTTTTTCTGTAAGGTTATACTCTCGTTTTTTTCAATCTCTTGATGCTTAATCTTTGTGCCGGTGGAGAGCTTCTGTCAGGAAACACAGGCGGAAACCGTACCGTCACTCATTTCGACAAAACCGCCCTGAATATCCATCGTGTGCTCTTCTCCGTCCATCGTCGTATAGCTCAAGGTTCCCTCTTTCAACGACGAAACAATGGGCGCATGCCCGGGGAGAATAGAAAACGAACCGATCATTCCCGGCAATGTGACAATCTTCACATTGCCGTCGAATATGCTCTTTTCGGGCGATACTATACTCAAATGCAGTTCTTTCATCATGCTATCTTTTTATTTTTTTGCCTGTTCCAGCAATTTCTTACCTTTCTCTATTGCCTCCTCAATAGTTCCGACATTCAAGAAAGCCTGTTCGGGAAGATAATCCACTTCTCCTTCCAGAATCATCTTGAATCCCTTGATAGTGTCTTCAATACCCACCATCACACCCGGAACGCCTGTAAACTGTTCGGCCACGGCAAACGGTTGTGAAAGGAAACGCTGCACACGGCGGGCGCGGTTCACCACCATCTTGTCTTCTTCCGAAAGTTCTTCCATACCAAGAATGGAAATAATGTCCTGCAATTCCTTGTTACGTTGCAGAATTTGTTTCACTTGCTGCGCTACGTCGTAGTGTTCCTGGCCAACAATATGCGGGTCGAGGATACGTGACGTAGAAGCCAACGGGTCTACCGCTGGATAAATACCCAGCTCCGTAATCTTACGGTCGAGCACGGTAGTCGCGTCCAAGTGGCTGAAAGTTGTTGCAGGAGCCGGGTCGGTCAAGTCATCGGCAGGCACATACACCGCCTGTACGGAGGTGATAGAACCTTTGCGGGTAGACGTGATACGTTCCTGCATCGCACCCATTTCCGTAGCCAGCGTAGGCTGGTAACCAACGGCGGACGGCATACGTCCCAAAAGGGCGGACACTTCCGAACCTGCTTGCGTGAAACGGAAGATATTATCAATAAAGAACAGGATATCGCGTTTCTCACCTTCTTTTCCTGCGTCGCGGAAAGATTCCGCCACCGTCAGTCCGGACAATGCCACAGAGGCACGTGCGCCCGGAGGCTCGTTCATCTGACCAAAAATCAGAGACACTTGCGATTTCTCCAGTTCGTTATAATCCACTTTCGAAAGATCCCAGTGACCTTTCTCCATTCCTTCTTTGAATGCTTCGCCGTAACGGATTACACCGGATTCAATCATTTCGCGCAGCAAGTCGTTACCTTCACGGGTACGTTCACCTACTCCGGCAAAAACAGAGAATCCATTATGTTTCTTGGCGATATTATTGATAAGTTCCTGAATCAATACAGTCTTTCCTACACCGGCACCGCCGAACAAACCGATTTTACCACCTTTGGCATACGGTTCGAGCAGGTCGATCACTTTGATACCTGTGAAGAGCACCTCTTGCACAGTGGTCAAATCCTCAAACTTAGGGGGTTCGCGATGAATGGAATATGCACCTTTGCGGTCGAGTCCTTTCATACCGTCGATCGAATCACCGACTACGTTCATCAGTCGTCCTTTAATCTGTTCGCCAATCGGCATCGTGATCGGGCCTCCGGTGGGATACACTTTCATGCCTCTCTGAAGTCCGTCGGTACTGTCCATCGCTACGGTACGCACCGTATTTTCGCCGATATGTTGCTGAACTTCTACAACCAGTATTTTGCCGTTTGGCCTCTTTATCTCCAGTGCGTCGTGGATGCTTGGCAGCACCAATTCTGCATCCGTACCCTCAAAGTACACATCGACCACAGGGCCGATCACCTGCGAGATATGTCCGATAATCTGTGACATAAGCAATCTCTAATTTATTTATATTATTCTTTTCTCTCCTTTTGACTTTATAATATGAAAGGAATGCACATTTTTCGCGTTTTACCTATTTCAATATTATAATAAACAGTTGAGTTCAATTTTTGTTCAACTATTTTCTATATCTGATAAACTTCTGTCCTTAGAAATAGTTAAAGAAACAACTGCACAAATGTAGAAACAATTCCGTGTCGTTGTGCTTCCTTTTTCATAATTTGTCGTTCGATAACACTTATTAGACCTACAAAGACTACAAATTGACCAATTCAGACAAATTTCTGCTATAAATTAATAGTAAAACAAGTTTTGGGGCAATAATCTATCAATAAACTAAATTTTTCCGTCGAGTTTCCTGCCTCTTTGTTAAAAATCAATGGATTAGCAATTTTACAAAATAGTGGCAATGACAACTAGTTTTGTGTTCGAACACAATAAATCCCATTTTTCGGGCATTCCTTAATAAAGTTTAAAGGCGGAATTCCCTATTTTTCGACTATCCATTTCTCTATATTTCGCATTTCCGCACTAAAGTTCACTCCAATCTTAAAGAGCTTACGATCATCATTTTCAAACGGTTGCGCATAATGCTTTTCGTTGATTTGTAGCAGAGCTTCTTCAGCCGTACCATCCAACTTAAATTCCATCACATAGATAAATTTATCCGTCTGCAAAAGAAGATCAATGCGTCCTGCACTTGTGTGATACTCTGCTTTGACGTAAAAACCAACAAGTTTGAAGACAATAAAAAGAACATTCTGATAATGTAATTCCAAGTCGCGGACTAATTCATAAGGTGTATCTGCAAAGAAACTTTGCAGACGACGGAAGAAAGAGTCATAATCTCCGGATTCCACTTCACGAACAAACTTCTGTATTTCAAACTGCGATTCCACAGCGTTGGTATTAGCATAGAAAGGAAGCAGAAAGTTGATGAACCCCTCTTCCACTTCACGGTTCGGAAATCCCAGGCGATAAATGCCAAACCGTTGATCGTATCCCTTTATGGTAAGATAACCGCTTTGGTAGATTACCGGAATAGGATTGTCTGATGTAGAATCAATGCTGTTCAATACAGTGGCAGTCGTTTCTTCGTGCGCCATACGGCGAAGATCATAATGATGTTTTTTAAGCAGTTCTACCAGATAGGTGGGAGTACCGGTCTCAAACCAATAACTACCAAATTCATTGTATTTAAAAGTATTGAGCAGACTGAACGGATTATACATACCGATAGAGTTGTGCGTAAAATGATAACCATCGTAATACTCCTGCAATTTTGCGCAAATTTCATCATACGTCATTCCTTGAGCACTGGCCAGACTATGAAGTTCATCCTCCAGATTGTCATGCAATTCCTGCTCATTAATGCCACAGATATCTATATACTGATTCCGCATCGAGATATCATCCAGATTATTCAGATCACTGAATACACTGACCTTACCGAATTTGGTTACTCCCGTCAACATACCAAACTTGATGCATCCATCCTTACTCTTCAATGCTCCGTAAAAAGCCTTCAATGTCTCACGATAGCTTTTCTGAAGCTCGTCATTACCTATGGCTTGCAACATCGGTTTATCATATTCGTCTACAAGCACCACCACCCGCTGTCCGGTCTTATCACAAGCACGCTGAATGATACCTTGAAAACGGGAAGCAAATGTTCTTTCATAATCCTGTGCGCCATAGAGAGCTTCCCATCCACGCAAAGCACTTTCCAGAACCTGATCGAGCGCTTCGGGAGCAGTATATTTCTCCGCATTCAAATCCAGATGCAATATGGGGTATTTTATCCAATCCTTTTCCAGTTTTTCCATTGCCAATCCATCAAAGAGTTCTTTCTTTCCTTGAAAATAGGCTTCGAGCGTAGAAAGCAGAAGACTTTTACCAAAACGACGAGGGCGGCTAAGGAAATAATAACGTCCAGTCTTCACCAATTGGTAGACTAAAGCCGTTTTATCAATATAAAAGTAGCCGTCATTACGTAAGCTCTCAAAATTTTGTATTCCGATAGGATATATTTTATTTTCCATACACTCCACTCTTTTTAAATTGCAATACACAAAGATACGCTTTTCGATTAAAGAAAACATAAAATCCGGCATGAAAGTTTTTCGTACAAGATTCACTTTCTCCTTTTATTTATAAAACAAAAATTTAAATACGCCGATAATCTATATATTATCCATTTTTTGCTGTAATTTTGCACCACTAATATAAAACACTCAAAATGATGAAGAAAATACTGTTACTCGGTTCCGGCGAACTAGGAAAAGAATTTGTAATTTCAGCTCAACGTAAAGGCCAGCACATCATTGCTTGCGACTCCTATGCAGGAGCACCGGCTATGCAAGTGGCCGATGAATTTGAAATATTCGACATGCTGAACGGTGAAGAACTGGAACGCGTGGTGAAGAAACACCGCCCGGACATTATCGTTCCGGAGATTGAAGCAATCCGTACGGAACGTTTATACGACTTCGAAAAAGAAGGGATTCAGGTAGTTCCCAGCGCTCGTGCCGTGAACTTCACCATGAACCGTAAAGCCATTCGCGACCTTGCCGCCCAAGAACTCGGACTGAAAACAGCCAAATACTTCTATGCCAAAACCCTGGAAGAACTGAAAGAAGCTGCCGATAAAATCGGTTTCCCTTGTGTCGTTAAACCGTTGATGTCCTCTTCCGGTAAAGGACAATCGCTTGTGAAGAGTGCCGACGAACTCGAACACGCCTGGGAATACGGATGCAGTGGCAGCCGTGGCGATATTCGCGAACTTATCATTGAAGAATTTATCAAGTTCGACAGCGAAATCACCCTGCTCACCGTTACCCAAAAGAACGGTCCTACCCTCTTCTGCCCTCCCATCGGACACGTGCAGAAAGGTGGCGACTATCGTGAAAGTTTCCAGCCTGCACACATTGATCCCGCCCATTTGAAAGAAGCGGAAGAGATGGCCGAGAAAGTAACCCGTGCATTGACAGGCGCAGGACTTTGGGGAGTTGAATTCTTCCTAAGCCACGAGAACGGAGTCTATTTCTCCGAACTTTCTCCTCGTCCGCATGACACAGGTATGGTGACACTGGCGGGCACACAAAACCTGAATGAGTTCGAACTCCACTTACGTGCCGTGCTCGGCCTGCCCATTCCCGGCATCAAACAAGAACGGATAGGCGCAAGCGCTGTGATCCTTTCCCCGATTGCCAGCCAGGAACGCCCGCAATATCGCGGCATGGAAGAAGTGACGAAAGAAGAAGATACCTACCTCCGCATATTCGGCAAACCGTTTACCCGCGTCAACCGCCGTATGGGAGTAGTGCTTTGCTATGCTCCGCTGGATGCCGATTTGGATGCACTGCGTGATAAGGCAAAAAGAATTGCCGAGAAAGTAGAGGTATTCTAAAGCCAGACAACAATTCTAAATCTAATGACAAAACACTTGAAAACCGTCAATTTGTACGGAGTCGCCATGCTGTTGCTGATGACTGCCTGTTCGCCCAAAGTGGTGACCCACATTTCGAAAGTCTATCCGGATATTATTCCGACAGATTCGGTCTACGTCATCGAACTGGGAGATAAAGTACCTAACACAGCCGAAACCATAGGCCGCATTTCAGTGGTAGACCGGGGCACTTCGTCCAAATGCCGTTACGATCAGGTGTTACATCTGGCGCAAGAAGCTACGGGAAAGAATGGCGGCAACGGACTTGCCATCACCGACCATCTGAAACCCTCCTTTTGGGGAAGCTCCTGCCATCAGATATCCGGCTTGATGCTTCGCCTTTCGGACCGTCAGGTGGACACAATGAAAGTCAATCCGGTGCAAGACATGATCGAACTCGACCATGTAGTGACTAAAGAACGGGCAGAGAACAGACGGGCTCCGTCCAGCACTTTCGAAGGGAGTATAGGATACGGATGGGTGACCAGCAAACTCTATGACGTCGATGGCCGCTCTTTGGGAAGCAAAGGCGGTGTAGATTGGAAACTCTCTTACGAATACACCTGGAGCAGTGGCTGGGGTATCGGAATGCAATATTCCGGTTTCAGAGCCTCTTTCCCCGGCGGAAACATGATGTTGTCCTACATTGCCCCCGAATGGGTGGTACGTTCCAGATGGGATAAATGGATACTAAAAGCCGGGCTAGGCTTGGGATTATTCCTCTACAACGAACCGGGTTACCATTCCAGCGGACTGGGAGCACACGCTACGGTAGGCTTAGAATACATGATTACCAACCAATGGGGAGTAGGTATATCTGCAAACACCATCAATGGCAGCCTGCCGGATCGCAGCGAAGTAAAGCTAAAAGACAATGAGCGTACCGGAATTACCCGCTTCAACGTTCTCGGAGGAATACGTTGGTATTTCTGATGCATACTTGCTTAAAAAGAAAACTCCAACCAATACGACTGATACAGTCTCATTGATTGGAGTTTTTTTCTTATTTATCCTTGTCCCACTCGGTTTCAGCGTTAAAACAGGGACACGCTTTCACCCACTCTTCCGGCTCTATCTCGCCATTTCCGTTGAGGTCGGGACTAAGATCGCGATGTCCGCACACCCGGCAACCCGGATAATCTCGCAACAGCGTGAGAATCAATACCCGCAGCGAGTGCTTCTGCCATTCGGTACGGGTGTCTTTGGGCTGCCCTTTGCAGTCGAGTCCGCCCTCATAGCAAATGCCGATGCTTTCCTTGTTGAAACCTTTGGCGTGTGCCCCGATTTTCTCTACCGCCCGCGTGGATTTAATATCTCCGTTTTTGCGGATATAAAAATGATACCCCGCCCCGTTGAATCCCCGCCTGCGGTGGCAGTCGTCCAAATCAAATTCCGTAAAACTCTTGTCCTCACGCGTGGCGGAGCAGTGCACCACAATCAGATTGATGTTTCTCATGGCCTCACTCTCCGTATTCTTTGACATTACTACGCTGCACGCACTCCTTATTAATACATTGCAAAGCAGCAGCCTGTGCCAGCTGCCCTCTCAATGAGAACATCTCTGTATGCATCTCTTTCACTTTCGAGCTAAGGTCGAAGTAATCCTTCAATACCTTTTCCAACTGCTGCATCAGAAATGTATATTGGTCTTTCACCAGTTCGCTGAACTCTTTGACTTCCTGCGCCATTGCCTGACGTTTTTTGCGATTGCTACCCAGGAAAGGGAGAATCGTCATAACGATTTCAATAATTTTATCTAGCATGATTTTTATTCAATTAAGAGAATGAAGAAAAATGAAGAGAATAAGAAAAGAGAAATAGAAAAAAGAAAGAACGGAAAAAAGAAGAATCATAAAGAGAAAGAGGGAGCAGCCGGAAAGCCGGACACTCCCTCTCTTTACTCATTATGCTGCAGGGTCCGGAGCCTCGCCGCTACCTCCGCCGGTTCCGCCTCCGGTATTTCCACCTTCGCCGCCGGAACCCTCGTTTTCAGCTTCGCCCTTTCCTGCCAGAACGAAATCCACATTATTCTCGCTGCGGGTGGAGGTATGACTGGTATTCACCAGGCGGAGCGCCTTATCTGCCACAAACCGCACATTCACCCTGCGGATGCTGCGCACCGTGCAATCTTTCTCTTTCTCCGTCCCCTCACTGCTCAATGTGATGTGAAAGGTTCCCAATCCATCAATCTTCACCTTGTCGCCTTGCGTGAGCGACAGGCGCAACTGCTCCACAAAAGCCTCGATAGAATGCTTCACATCTCCCGCCGTGAGCGAAGAATTGGCCTCGATAGCGTCCGCCAACTTATTGACGTCCATCACTCTCACTGTACCCGATTTCTGGCGTACATAATACAACATCTGTGAATCTTCCTGATTCACATACTTTCTGCGCTGATAGCGCTCCACTAATACGTTCATAATTGAAAAAAGTTAAGGTTTAGGTAATTACATTTTCTGTCCTTACGACATTACAAATATACAAAATTTGGAAGGCAAAGTCAAGCATTTTGCCATTTATTTATTCAACAAATTGAAATAAAAATAGGAAAATATTCAAGACATATATGTCATAAAATATCACGAACGTAACCCACCCCATATCCGCCCTTATTTAGCATGCTTCAACAAATATTCCAAAGGAGGAACATAATCCGTGATTTTCGTCAGTTCCGGATTGTGGTGGAAATAGGCGTTCCCTGTCTCCCCGTTGCGTTGCTTCGCTACGATCACCACCCCCAGCCCATCCGTCGGGTAGCCACTCTCCTTGTCCGTCACAATCCGCGACTGCGCCGGCCGGTAGAGCAACATCACAACGTCCGCATCCTGCTCGATAGCACCACTCTCGCGCAACTGGCTCAACTCCGGACGCCTGTCGATATGCCCCTCCGCCAACCGGTTCAACTGGCTTAACAATATCACCGGCACATTCAGCTCTTTGGCCAGTAGCTTCGCCTTTCGGGTGGCCTGCGCCACTTCCTGTTCGCGGTTACGGTTGTTTTGCCCTGTTGTCATATCGCACAGTTGCAGGTAGTCGATAATAATCAGGTCACACGCATTTTGGCTTTGCAGCAACCGTGCGCTCGAACGCACATGATCCATGCTCACCACCGAACCGTCGTCCACGTGTATCTGCAAGCGAGCGAGTTCCGCTGCTGCGGCACGGGCTTCCACCATCTCCTGCCCGCTGGCCGTTCCCGTCCGCCAATGCCGGGCACTTATCTCGCTGGCCGCTGCCAGCCAACGATCCGCCAACCGTTCTCCCTGCATCTCAAGGCTATATACCACCACTGCACGCCCTGCCATCGCTGCGCTGCGTGCCAGGTGTAACGCTAAAGCCGTCTTTCCCACCGAGGGACGGGAGGCCATCACCACCAATTCCCCGTTCTGCCATCCGGACGTCATACGATCCAGATCCGTCAATCCCGTCGGGATGCCCGTCACCCCGTTCACACTCTTGGCCATACGCGCTTCGGCTTCTTTCATGGTGTCCGTCATCAATGCATCCATGCCACGCATCGTATCATTGTGCCCGAATTCCCCCTCCAGGCGGTCGAGCAGGTTATGCGCATCCACAAGCGTATCGGCAATATCCATCGTTTCGTCCAGCGAACAGGCTAGCAGCTTGTTAAGCCCCAGAATCATCTCACGCCGCAGATACTTCTCGTGCACAATCTTCATGTGATACTCGATGTGCGCGGAGCTTGCCACCTTGCTGCTAAGCAACGTCACATTATAGGCTCCTCCCGCATCTTCGAGCGTCCCCCTACGGGCAAGTTCCTCTTTTACGGTGAGTATATCTATTTTCGTACCCGCCTGATACATCGCCATCATGGCGGCAAAAATCAACTGATGGCGGACTACGTAGAACATTTCCGGGCGTAGCTTGTCGGCTACCAGCGGCAGAGCCTCCTGTTCTATCAGGCAGGCTCCTATGATGGCTTCCTCTACTTCGGGAGCCTGTGGCGAAACTCTATTTTCGGTATTCATATTTCTTTTCCGGGGGTTAATATTCGTTGAGGAATGCTTTGTTGGACAGATAAGTGGCGGCGTGCAGCAGGTAGTTGGCATTAGTCTGATGGAAATAATAATCTTCAATATGTTCCAGAGCGAGCTTCTGCTCCTTGCCGCTTAGTTTCTTCCATTCGCGCTGCGCTTTGGCTATGTTTTCTTTGGGAAGCAGGGTGATTCGGTGATATTCTTCCCAGAAAAAGTCAAATTGCTCCTTGGCAGCTTTCCTTTGTAGTTTCAGGTCGTCAGGGCTGGCTTTGGGGATACTCACCCAATTTTCATAATTCACCACACGAATATGTAGTATAACTGCATCTTTATGCGGAATAATTTCAATAATCCCTTTTGCACACAATCTTTGCATAAACCGATATGTTTTGCCTGCCGACCAGTGGAAAACGTCCCCCCAACTCCGGTAACTACGCAGGCTCTCTCCTCTCTTGCACACGCTTTTATTGTGCCAATAATCAGTGTATTCCGTTTCGGAATAGTTCACTTTGAGAAGAAGTTTTATGAAAGCCTCCACATCGCCCTCGTGGCGGTCACAACTATTCATATATTCTGTAAACATCAGTTTAGGAATCACAATATAACCGTTTCCGGCCATTTGTTGCGGATTTACATTTTGCATACTTGTCACTTTTTTAAATTTTCAACAAAAATAGCCTATACACTGGGGCGCTCCTAAATTTTCGATTCCTTTCGACCGTGTACGGCTCTAAAGAATTGTATAGACCTATCCATGATTCCTCCCTGTGCCCGAATAAGACAGAAAGAAGCGAGAGCAAAAAAACAGAAGCTCCGTTTGCCTGAAACGGAACTTCTGAATGTATCAAATGGAGGCTCTTTCGCATGGATTTAGAGCCTTCATTTAGGGGACAAAAAAGCGTCTTTTTGCCGAACGCATAGTGGAACGGTCTCCGAAAGCAGATAACTCGCTATATGACAAACGGTTACACCTACCTAAAAAAAGACCCTTGAAACACTAACCGTATTATTATAAATATATAAATAATAAACTATATATATTAAAATATATAGTTCGATTTTTCTATTTTTGAAGATTAATGTTTCATTTCTTCGGGTGCGTTCGGGTAGATGATTGCCATCACAATTTTGGGAGGTCCCCAGCATTGAACAATGATCTCCTGCATCTTCGGAGTCAGGTAGGTGGTGTGTTCGGTGTAGCCGGCAGCTTGCAGCTCGGCGGTGAGTGACAGATTTTGGTCAATCTTGTCACGCATTCTTTTTCTAGACGCGGTAACGCCCGAAGGACACGGAAAATATTCCATCGCAAGTTGCGAGAATGGTTTGAAACCATTGATAATGTAGGTTTCCGTGACTGTTTTGTTTTCTTTCATTATTATAAAATTAAGTTGTATATCAAACCTGTTTTGTCGGTTTAATTTCCCACAAAAGTATGAAAAGGAATTGAATTACAACTATAAAATAAATTGAATTTTTAGGACGTAATTTACGTGTGTCAAAATCTATTTGTAGTTTTGTCTGATCGAATAAATTCGGCTGTTAAATCAGTAAATAATAATTATTAAAAAAAAGTTGATGAAGAAAGAAGATTTGATTTCATTTATGAAAGAAATCGCTGCCGAGTTGCAGCGAAGGGGAAATTTAGGGACTGCTCATGTGTACCGGAGCAGCTTGAATGCAATCCGCACTTTTCTAGGTTCGGACAAGATGCCGTTTCGGCAACTGACGCCCGAATGGTTGAAGCGTTTCGAGAATAGTCTGTGGGAACGTGGATGCAGTTGGAACACAGTGTCTACTTATCTGCGCACCTTGCGGGCGGTCTATAACCGTGCGGTTAGCCAGCGGAAAGCAACGTATATGCCTCATTTATTCCGTTCGGTTTACACGGGTACAAGGGCGGACCATCAGCGGGCATTGGACAATGAGGACATGAAGAAAGTGTTTACCCGCCTAGCGACACAATCCTCCGCCACTACTGCCATGCGTACCGCACAAGATTGGTTTATCCTGATGTTCCTGCTCCGCGGATTGCCGTTCGTCGATCTGGCTTATCTACGCAAGAATGATTTGAAGGAGAATGTAATCACGTATCGACGCAGAAAGACAGGCCGCACATTGTCCGTGACACTGACAACGGAAGCGATGTTTCTGTTGCAGCGCTATATGAATCGGGATGTCGCTTCTCCCTATCTGTTTCCCATCCTGCGGAGTGGTGAGGGAACGGAAGAGGCATACCGGGAATATCAGTTGGCATTGCGGGGATTTAATCACCAGCTGGCTTTGTTGGGTGAACTGTTGGGAATCAAAGGCAAGTTAAGTTCTTACGCTGCACGCCATACGTGGGCTACGACTGCTTATTATTGCGAAATCCATCCGGGAGTGATCTCCGAAGCAATGGGACATTCGTCCATCACGGTAACAGAAACCTACCTGAAGCCATTCCACAGCAAGAAAATAGATGATGCGAACAGGAGGATTATTGATTTCGTAGAGCGGTCGATAGGGAAAGCAATCGCTTGACAAATAGAACGTTACTTCGTAGGTAACGGGATTTTGAATATGCAGCAAAAGTATGCATATTTACCAAAATAAGTACACACATCATTCTCTTTTGTGGAGCGGTCATGTTGACGACGTCTTGCGTAAAGGATGATATTTATAACACTCCGCATCCATCACAGGGAGCAGTAATGATAACCACAGACTGGAGTAAGCGTTCGACTGAAGCCACACAGCCTGTATCGTACCAACTCCGTATCTCCAATCAGTCAGGGCAGACCGACGAGCAGGCTGTGAAAGGCAGCATTAATCTTTTCCATTCATTGCTGGCTCCGGAAACTTACGAATTATTGGTTTACAACTCTCCCGAAGCGATGACCGTTTCCGGTGATGTCGCTACCGTAGCTTCAACGGACGGAAAGAATTTGGAAGCCTTACCCGGCTATCTCTTTTCGGCAGCACAAACATACAAGTATTAATGATTGGACCTCTGCAGTGTTACCGGATAATGGAGAAGTAGTAGCTGGTCAATAAGGAGCAAACATAAATACGTATATATAAAGTAAAGTCCCATTTTGTTACAAAACAAAACGGGACTTTACTTTTTTAAACTACCATATAAACTCTACCATACTATCATTTCTTACTCAAAAAAACGTTTATGTATTGGCCATCATACAGATATACGAGTCGCCTTTTGGATTATTTTATCCTTCTCCTTGACCGTATTCAACAAAAAAGCGCTATCTTTGTTTTGTAATTGAGACACAACATACAATGGGAAGATTTATCAATCCCTTTACCGATTTTGGCTTTAAGGTGCGACGTGTTAAGTTGTATAAATAATTGTTTTACGTTCATAGAGATAAAACCTGCTATTCCGTTAGCAGTTGCCTATCGGCATATGCATTACTAGTAATGGTTTTGTATAAAGCTGTCGAGACAATGTAATCCTCCTTAAAAGAAAGAACTGCTTGTGAGAGTATTTCAATGATTGGGAGTGTAACCCAGTCGGGATGCTAGGCAGAGTGGTATGATTAACAGAAGTGAACTTCCGTAGGTGTCGTTACGAAAGAACAAGCCAAAAGCACTGATAGGCTTGAACCAAAAGGTGGGCAGTAGGCTATTCTCTCCTTTGAATGGGAATACACGGACATAAACTCTGTCGGCATAAGAGGAAGAATCTAACCCACTCATTTTGTTATTTATACAAAACACGGTAAACCGGTACTTCTCTATCATCTGATAGTCCGCCAACTGCAAAGAAAGCTAATGGAAGTGCCGGCAGAAGAATGTGGAAAAAGCAAACGGCACTTGGTAATAAAGTGCATAGAAGTTAATACTTCACGCGAAAGCGGGCAGACTTCCACATGGTGACTCGTTACAAGAAAACTTACAGAACTTATGAAGGAAGAAAAGCAAATGAACACGCAAGTGTGTGCCTCTACCTGCACATCGACATCAGATTGGTCCTCTATCAACTGGGACCTTTGCCGTCAATATGTAAATAAGCTGCAAGCCCGTATTGTAAAGGCTCAAAAAGAAAATCGTCCAGGAAAAGTAAAATCCTTACAATGGATTCTTGTACATTCTTTCTACGCCAAAGCATTGGCAGTAAAACAAGTGACCTCTAATAAAGGGAAGAGGACATCAGGAACTGACAAACAGAGATGGATCTCTCCTTTATCAAAATGGAAAGCGATTTTCATGTTGAAACGAAGAGGATACACTCCCTTTCCACTGCGCAGAATTCACATCAAAAAGAGTAACGGAAAACTTCGTCCTTTGGGTATCCCAACGATGAAAGACCGCGCTATGCAGGCATTATACTTAATGTCGCTAGCACCTGTTTCAGAATGTATGGCTGATACAGATTCGTACGGATTCCGCAAAGAACGAGGCGTTTGGGATGCGGTTGAACAATGTTTTAAAGTTCTCTCAAAACCTTGCTTTGCCCAGTGGATATTGGAGGGAGATATAAAAGGCTGTTTTGACCACATCAGTCATGAATGGATACTTTCTCATATACCAATGGATAAAATAATCCTCGGTAAATGGCTGAAATGTGGTTTTCTCTTTCAAAACAGAATCTATCCCACAGATGAAGGAACTCCACAGGGCGGTATTATTTCTCCAACACTTGCTAATATGGCATTAGATGGGTTGGAAAAAGAATTGGCTGTGAAATTCAAAACACGTAGTATAAAAGGAAAGGACCACTGTTTTAAGGTCAATCTGGTTCGCTATGCAGACGACTTCATCATAACGGGAGAAAGCCGAGAATTATTAGAAGAACAGGTAAAGCCGATAGTCAGCAAATTTCTAAAAGAACGAGGGCTGGAACTATCCGAAGAAAAAACTCGGATAACCCATATTGATGAAGGATTTGAATTCCTTGGGTTTCATTTACAAAAGCATAAGGGTAAACTGATTATTAACCCATCCAAAGATAAAGTCAAAAAGTTTTTGGCAGATATAAAACTTGTTATAAAGAAGAATCCTTCATGCAGACAGGATTATCTGATAAATCTGTTGAATCCCAAAATCAGAGGATGGGCTAACTATTATCAATATTGTTGTGCTTCACGTACATTTGACAATGCAGATAATCAGATATATCTCAAACTTCGAAAATGGAGCTGCCGTCGTCATCCCAATAAGAAGAAAAGTTGGGTTTTCAATAAATACTATCATTGTATAAATGGAAGAAAATGGAATTTTTCATATTGGAATGGGAACAAAGCCAAAGGCTTGGATGGATATAGCACTCTGCGACATCTCACAGACACTAAAGTCAGTAAGTACCTCAAAATAAAAAGAGAGGCGAATCCATATGACAAAGAATGGGCACCCTACTTTGACAAAAGAGAGACTTATAAGATGTTACAGCATTTGCATGGAAGAAATAAGTTATTAACTTTGTGGCAGAAACAGGAAAGGAAATGCCCATACTGTCAGGAACCGATAGACAGGAGCCATTCATGGAACATCCAAAGGAAAGAAACTGAAGATGGGAAAATGAGGATTTTGCTGGTTCATGACTCTTGTAGGAGAAGTCAAGACCAAAGAAGACGAAATAATAAGCCGGGGTTAGTTGATTAACCTTTAGGAGTTGCTTGAGCCGTATGAAGGGAAACTTTCAAGTACGGTTCTTAGAGGAGAAAGCGGCAGTGATGCCGCTGACTTACTTACTCGATTTTTTATTCGGCAGAGAGGTAGAAAAGGAGTTATTAATTGACTTCTTGAATGATTTGCTCGTAGGAGAGCACATAATTACCGACATCCAGTTCCTCAACAACGAACAGCAGCCGGAAGTAAAAACAGAGCGAGGTATTATCTACGACATATATTGCGTAACCGACACAGGCGAACGTATTATCGTAGAAATGCAGAACCGGGAACAGCCTTACTTTAAAGACCGTGCCCTCTTCTATCTCTCACGAGCCATCACGCAGCAAGCAAAAAAAGGTATTTGGGACTTCCAGTTGGATGCAGTGTATGGAGTGTTCTTCATGAATTTCGTGATGGACAAGGATATGCCCGCTAAAATCAGAACGGATATTATACTTTCTGATAGGGATACTGGGAAGCTCTTCAACAACAAGTTCCGGCAAATCTTTATCGAACTGCCGAACTTCAGCAAAGAAGAGGATGAATGTGAAAATGATTTTGAACGCTGGATTTATATATTAAAGCATATGGACACACTTGACAGAATGCCTTTCAAGGCTCGCAAAGCCGTTTTTGAACGACTGGAGAAGTTGGCTTCCAAAGCGAATATGACCCAGGAAGAAAGAGCGCAGTACGAGGAAGAATGGAAAATTTACAACGATTATTTTAATACGTTGGACTTTGCTGAACAGAAAGGCCGACGGGAAGGACGGCAAGAAGTTCTTATCGAGACCGCTCGTAAATTCAAAGAAATGGGATTTACTACTGAAATGATTGCCAAAGGTACCGGACTTTCAAAAGAAGAAATAGAAAAGCTATAAAATCGGCTTATTACGATTAGTACCTCCTCGGAGGAAAACAGGAATACATATCAGAAAAATAAAAGTCCCGTTTTGTCTTGCCAGACAAAACGGGACTTTCTCTATAAAAAAACTACTACCTATCGTTTCTTGCTCAAGAAACGCTTTGCCAAATACTTGCGTAAAGGTTCATCATAGAATTTCAAGCTTAGATAAGCCAGTACAATGCACAATGCATAAACACATAAAGCTACCTGCCAAGTCTCGCCCAGCGTATAGAGTTGATTCTTAATCAGCCATGCATAGAACAGATACATCAACGGATAGTGTATCACGTAGATCGGATAAGATATATCTCCCAAGAACTTACATATCTGCGTTGACCGCTTATCCGTCGTACTTCCCGACGCACCCAGCCACACAAGGATAGGGAAAGCAACGACAATGCAAAACGCTTCATATACACCGTTCGTACAAACCGGCTCTGCACCCTCCAAATAAGGAACGGAAAACAGGGCAATCAATACAAGGGTACATATCCAGAAAGCACCTTTCACTTTCACTGGTTTGAAGTTGCGGGATAAAAGCATACCCAAAGAGAAAGGGAAAAGCATTCTCAATGATCCGCCCAGAAAGTTTACGCCATCCAGCGTCCATCCTACCCCAATGTTTCCATAAGTGGAGACATCGAAGATGGCGAACAACGTCAACGCCACTCCCAGCAATACCACCATCACAGCCAACGCCTTATTAGACAGACGGCGAATGAACAACGCATAAAGGATATTGCCTATATACTCGAAAAACAACGACCAGCACGGCCCGTTCAACGGGAACATCTCGCCATTGCCACGAACCTCATAGCCCGCACCCGGCAGGGCAGGAATAAAAAATATGGTGCAAAGAAGAGACAACATCACCATGGATATGGCAACGTGCGTTCCATCCCATTGCACAGAACCCTGAATGCAGAACGTGATAGCTCCCAGAACAGCCCCCAGAACAACCATAGGATGAAGACGTATCAACCGGCGTTTAAAGAAATCTTTCATGGTGAGACTCTTACCCCAACGGTCGTCGTAAGCGTAACCGATCACAAAACCCGAAAGGATAAAAAAGAAATCCACGGCTAAATATCCGTGATTCAGAGTTTCAATAGCGCTATTACTGGCAAAAGCGAAGCCCTCGAATACGTGATACCATATCACCATAAGAGCCGCCACACCGCGAAGTCCGTCAAGAAGATCATAATGCGCCTTGGTGTCTGAAAAGGCTGAAGCAGAAATGTTCGACATTTGTTTTTCTATTAGTAAGTTAGTATTTTCAGAGGGCAAATATACGGTTTGCATTACGAAGTTTCTTTGCTTTAAAGCAAAAAAAATGTAAATTTCTATCTTTAGCACATTCCAACTAAGTACACAAACAAAATTAGCTTCCAAAAACATCAGAGTTATTTAAGGTATATATCCTAATATAGGAGTTGTATGTAAAGACGACTATCTATAACACATACAAAAGATGAGTAAGTAGAGTAAATATCTAAAATGAATATAATCTGTTTGCAAAAAAATACGCGGAGATCTATCGATTCCGCGTATCAAATAATAAAAAATAGATAGAATTTTATCAATCACCTACACGTAAAAATTTAAATGGAGACGATTCTTTAAAATCTTTTATGGTATTACCACTATAAATCTGTCCCTCTGATATAGACAATTTTTTAACAGGAGCACCTTCGGAAAAATTAGCATCTTTTAGGTTTACCCAAAAAGTGTTGGGAGTAATAGCAGATTCGAAAAAATAAACTAGGTTTTTGCTATCTGACACTGTCCTCCATTGAGTTGTAGATATTTCAGGACTTCCAGGCACTGAAATGCCATAAGGAACCGACACATTTCTCATTACACTGAAAACACTGGCTACAGCTATCTGTTGGTCGGCTGTTTTAGGCAGAACACCAATATAAAAGCTTGCTCTTGCAAATCTGTCTGGAGACTTATTAGTTCCAGGTAAAAATGCAAGCCCTCCCACAGACTTCCAGTAATCGTTCAGTGACAATTGTAGAGGATAAGCAGGCGAGTTTGTCATCACAACATACTCTTTGCCATGATAGATATTCATTTTATTATCTATAAACTCAAATATAGCATTGTCTCCTGTTGCATCCGATATAGCAAGATGTAAGGTTGCCATTCGCGAGCCATCAGGCATCATGTCAGAAACCAGTTGGAAATTTCCACGCTGTACTTCAGCCACAGCTTCATCGACAGTAGCAAAATTATCGAGAAAATATTGTGTCCATGCAGCTATAGTTAATCCCGGCTTATTTTTATCTCTATCTTCATATTGAGACTCTGGAAGCCACAATAAATTGGCAACTAGACCTTTTTCATTTATACCATCAGTACTCGAAAATTCATAGGCAGAAGTAACAATACTACCATACTTCGATTTCCATTTTAAAGAGTTTCCTCCCACTTCTCCATCCCGTTTCATTCCACGAGGGAATAACCAAATGTTACTGTGCATGTTCTCATTCCAGTCCATAGTGCGTCCAGTAACTACAGTATTATCTTCTCCTACATATACAGCTCGCGTACAAGCTTCCGATTTCAAGGCACTAATAAATATAAGCGCAACAATGAATAACACTTCCTTTTTCATATAACTTAAATAGATTAAATAAACAATCATCAAACTGATATAGATTGCATAAACAATTAAATGAAAAAAAAGTTTTCAATAATAATAAAAAGTTTGCTAAAAGTTTTGCTATTAAATTATTATCTAATTCACTAAACAATCTCAAATTGCACTTTCTATTTTTTACAATTTATTTCACCGTAATCAAGCCAAGTAAAAATGCATTTTTCTTATATATAAGTATGTAAAAAAAAGAATCAAATAGTATCATGTTTGAGTAGATACGACCTTATTCTTTAAGGTTAATGACGTACTTTAGGATATTTATTATTAAAACGGAAACCAAGACCGAGCATCAGATAATTAGGGGTCTGGAAATCCTGAAGATTGTAGCCGATGTGAAGGAATGAACTCCGGGTGACGTTGATCTTCAACGCAAAGACCTGATACAGTCCGCGCAAATCGCCACGTCCCAGCACATTCGTTCCCAAGCCGACACCAATGGTAAAATATGGCATCACGTATTCTGCCCGTCCGGAAAGTCCCAGCGCAAGCTGATTCTGAATGCCCGGCACGAGAAATCTACGACGGGAGGAACCACTGCCTGCATCGTACTCCACCAGCGCATCTTCGGTGTACACATTGGCACTACCGTCATAAACACCATCCAGCGAAACTCCGAAGCGCAGCTTATAGTTGAGATTGTACATCGGAGCAAAGTTGAATCCCGCTACGGGATAGCTGCCCGGTGATGCAATCTGTTTCTCGCCTACATAGACGCCTTTGCGACGCCACGAGCCGAACAACACAAGGTCATAACTGATGTGTCGCGGAAAACGGGGAACGTAGGGATGAACCAGTGACTTAGTGAGGTCGGCTTCTTCCCGGTTGAAGTTGTACACCAGTCCGATTTTCGCTCCGGTGGTGTTGACACCTGCATTGGGAAACTTGGTGTTGCCGTTGGAGAAATGCGTGAAGTCTCCACCAATGATAAAGTCGAAATAACGGGAAAGCGACCAGTTAAGGTAGATACCTGCATTGAGGTAGGCATTCACTCGTGAGCCTACGGCTCCGTTGTAGGAGTTGTAATCGTTGTCATAAGGTTTCCACCCGGCAGAGATACCGAAATTCCACTCGTAATTGAGCGAAAGGCGGGGATGGAAACGGGCAATGCGTGCACCTTGAAAGACGTAGAACGTCATCGGATCACCCAACTGCTTTTTATCGCCAAAGGTGGTGAAGGCCAAGCCGAAACCTTGATAAGCTCCGCCATAGATGCGGTCGGCACAGGTGTTGGGACGAAACTTGAAAGAGTATTTCAGATGAGCGGCAAATGAACTCTGGATGGGTTTCCACCGTTCGTTCTCGCCTTGCAGGAAAGGATTGGTGGGGAACACGTATTGCGGACGCGCCTCTATCCCCAACCGGTGAATGAATTGGTGGGGAACGTAGGGAGCTACGGTGTCGGCTCCGTATTGCGGGAAACTGTTGTGCCGGAAGCCATGAATTTCTTCCTGCAATCTCCGCACTTCTTCACGAAGTTGGCGGACATCCTGCTGGAGCTGTTCCACGTCTTGCCGCATTTCCTTCACCTCTTTCTCTTCCTGCCCTACCTCCTGCGCACAAAGCGAGGTGCCGGGGAAAAGCAAAGCGGAACAGATTACGGCGATTTCCCATCTGGGTATCTTTACTCTCATATAATAGTCTGGTTTGTCTTTTCAGAACGGAAGTTACAAATGGAGCTTCTCAATGAACTGTGCCACATGATAGCCGTCCATCAACCCATGATGGCAGGTTACAGAAACGGGCATCATCAGTCTTTCTCCGTCGCGGAAGTACTTTCCGGTGGAGATTTTGGGAACACTGTCGCCCGAACGCATATTGGTGGGGTGCTTCATGTCGGTGAATGAAAGCCACGGCACTGCCGAATAATGTATGGCATTGGGATGGAAAGTACCTCCTTTGTTGAGTCCCGTAGTGGCTTGCAAACGTTCCATTTCTGCTTTTGCCCGACGGATAAAGACGAGTTCGTCCGGATCGTATTCAAAGGCGGCAAAAGAAAAGGTATGGTCGTCACGGCCTACGGTGGCTTCGGGCAGAAGGCTGTCATAGCACACCACCTTATCGCCTTCGATGCGGTAACGGAATTCTTCTACCGCAGCAGCGGCAGTCGTTATCCGGTGGAGGACTAACAGGGAAAAGGATATGCCTTTGGCTTTGGCTTCCTGATACGCACACGTACAGTCTACCTGAACGGTCACTCCGAAAAACGGATCGTCAAAAGCACTGAAATGTTCGTAATGTTCTCTTCTGCTCCAAGTAGCAATATCGATGATCTTCTCTATCTGATTCATTCTAAACACTCTTTTTTAAGTTTCACCACAGAGGACACAGAGGACACAGAGTTTTTTCGGTAAGGTAAGACCGGAAGCAATGGAATCAATTACATTAATCCGGTGAAAAAGTTCTATAAAATCTCTGTGTCCTTTGTGTCCTCTGTGGTGAATAAATTACTGATGTTGCTCACGCAACAGGTCGTTCACTGTTTTTACCGGGTTGAAAGTGGAAAGCGGCACTTCTACGAAGACGGTATTCCAGTCGCTCATCGCTCCGTTCCACAAGCCGGGAAGTTCGAGAGCTTTCAGGTCTTTGCCGTTCTTCGATTTGTAGGAGATGAAGCCTGTTGCTTTATCTACGTACTTCACCAGGTCGAACTTATGTCCTTTATAATCGCGCACGGCGCATACGAGGTCTACCGGATTGAAGTGTGTGCCTTTCTCGAACATTTCTTTCTTTTCCGGATCGTCCATGTCGATCTGTGAGCTTTCGAGGATTTGCAGGGAGATGGTTCCGTCGCTGTTGTAAGCAAGGAACGGGCCGCCACCGGGTTCGCCTACGTTCTTCACCATTCCGCAGACGCGCATCGGGCGGTTGAACTTGTTTTTCAGGTAGATGGCGAGTACGGAATCTTCGAGGTCTTTCGTCTCCGGATTCTTGCAGAAGAGTTTCTTTTGCAGGAATTGAAGCATTTCCATCATCTGGTCGTGGGTGTATTTACCACTGTCGAGCAGGGTAAGGTATTCGAATACTTGTTTTTGCAAAGTCACGAGCACTCCGGCAATCAGTTTCTTATAAGTAACGGTGTCGGCTTTCAGTCTGTCGGGCACTACGTTGTCGATGTTCTTGATGAAGATAATGTCTGCATCGAGGTCGTTCAGGTTCTCAATCAGTGCGCCGTGGCCACCGGGACGGAACAGCAGTTTGCCGTTGTCGCGGAAAGGTTGGTTGTCCATGTCGGCGGCAATCGTGTCGGTACTCGGCTTTTGTTCGGAGAAGGTGATGTAATAGTCCACTCCGTAGCGTTTGGCAAAATCCGCCACTTTTTCGGTTACCAGTTTCTTGAAGAGTTCACGGTGTTCGGTAGATACCGTGAAGTGCACGTTTACTTTACCGCTCTTTCCGGCAGCATACAGGGCTCCTTCGGCAAGATGTTCTTCCATCGGCGTGCGTGAACCTTCAGGATACTTATGGAATTTGAGCAGACCTTTCGGCAGTGCGCCGTAATTCAGTCCGGCTGTTTCGAGCAGGGCGGATACCACTGCTTTATAGTTGCCGTCTTCGATCAGTCCGGAAATATCTTTGCCGTCGATACGCTGGCAGGCTACATTCAGGTCGTCATAGAAAGCAAAATCCTTGATTCCGTCGAAGAATGCCTGTTCGAACTTGGTAGTCGGCCGGTCATAGTCGGCGGACAGGAACTCGAACAGGTTCTTGAACATACGACTCGCTGCACCGGAGGCGGGAACGAACTTCACGACAGTCTTATCTGTGTTTGTATATGCATCCCAGGCGGCCAGATAAGCCTTCTGTTCTTCTGCATCGGGAGCTAATATTCCCTTTTCGATGGAGGCTGCCGCATCCAGCTTCAAAAAGGGGAAACCCGTCTGGAAGCATGCTAATTGTTCTGCAATTTGCTCTTCCGTGATGCCTTTCTTGGCAAGCAACTCTTTGTCCTGTGTCGTTATCATAATATCTAATTTTATTAATTGATGCCCAAAAATACAAAATGTTATTTACTTCTTGCCGAATAACCGAGAAAAAAACTACTTTTACATCGAATTAACAAGATTGAATATGGACGACTTTTTTACATCGGAGGAAAAAAAGGAGCTTTTTTCACTCTACCGGCATTTGTTGCAATCTGCAGGAGATAGCATTTCCTGGAAGGATTGCCTAAAGTTAAAGAGACATCTTATCAAAGCGGCCCAGTGTAACGGTCTGCAACGCAATAACTTCGGGATGAATCCCGTCATCAGAGATTTACAAACGGCAGTGATCGTTGCCGAGGAAATCGGTATGAAAGGTTCGTGCCTGATCGGTATCATGTTGCACGAAATCGTGAAGGGGCATGTATTGTCTATCGACGAGGTAAACGCCGAATATGGGGATGACGTGGCAAGTATCATCAAGGGATTGGTGAAAACGAACGAACTGTATGCGAAGAGTCCGGCTATCGAGTCGGAAAACTTCCGTAATCTGCTGCTTTCTTTTGCGGAGGATATGCGTGTGATCCTGATTATGATTGCGGATCGTGTGAACGTGATGCGCAAAATAAAGGATACGGGCAACGAGGAGGACCGGCTCAAGGTAGCAAACGAGGCTGCGTACCTGTATGCTCCGCTGGCGCACAAGCTGGGATTGTATAAGCTGAAATCGGAACTGGAGGATTTGTCTCTCAAATATACGCAGAAGGAAACGTATTATTTTATCAAGGATAAGCTGAACGAGACGAAGGCGTCCCGCGACAAGTATATCGCTGCTTTTATCGAACCGATCCAGAGGAAGGTGTCGGAAGCGGGATTGAAGTTCGACATCAAGGGGCGTACCAAGTCGATTCATTCGATATGGAACAAGATTCAGAAGCAGAAAACGTCTTTTGAGGGGATTTATGACTTGTTCGCCATTCGTATCATCCTCGATTCGGAACCGGACCCGGCTAAGGAGAAGCAGGAATGCTGGCAGGTTTATTCGATTGTTACGGATATGTACCAGCCGAACCCGAAGCGTCTGCGCGACTGGCTCTCTATCCCGAAAAGCAATGGTTACGAGTCGTTGCACATCACTGTGATGGGTCCGGAAGGGAAATGGGTGGAAGTGCAGATACGTACCCGCCGCATGGACGAGATCGCGGAACGCGGCTTGGCTGCTCACTGGAGATATAAAGGTATCAAGGGTGAAACGGGTCTGGACGAGTGGTTGACTTCTGTGCGGGAGGCGTTGGAGAATGCGGACAATGATTCGCTGAAAGTGATGGATCAGTTTAAGATGGATCTCTACGAGGATGAAGTGTTTGTCTTCACGCCCAAGGGGGATTTGTTCAAGCTCGCCAAAGGGGCTACGGTATTGGATTTTGCTTTCCATATCCATAGTAAGTTGGGATGCAAGTGTATCGGCGCGAAAGTGAACGGCAAGAATGTACAGCTCAAACAGAAACTGAATAGCGGCGACCAGGTGGAGATCATGACTTCAAATACCCAGACACCGAAACAGGACTGGCTGAACATCGTGACGACTTCCAAAGCACGCACCAAGATAAGACAGGCTCTCAAAGAGATGGTGGCACGCCAGCATGCTTTTGCCAAGGAGACGCTGGAACGGAAATTCAAGAACCGTAAATTGGAATATGATGAAGCGACCATGATGCGCCTCATCAAGCGTTTAGGCTTCAAGAACGTGACGGAGTTTTATCAGCGGATTGCCGACGGTGGACTGGACGTTAACGAGATTCTGGATAAATATGTGGAGCAACAGAAGCGGGACAGTGATACGCACGATGAAATTGTGTATCGCAGTGCCGAAGGGTATAACTTGCAGGCTGCGCAACAAGAGGAAACGACGTCTAAGGAAGATGTTCTGGTGATCGATCAGAATCTGAAAGGGTTGGAATTCAAGTTGGCTAAATGTTGTAATCCGATTTACGGGGATGATGTGTTTGGTTTCGTTACGGTAAGCGGTGGTATCAAGATACACCGGGCGGATTGTCCGAATGCCAATCAGATGCGCGAACGTTTCGGTTATCGTATTGTGAAGGCTCGTTGGGCGGGGAAATCGGTAGGTACGCAATATCCTATCACGCTGCGGGTTGTAGGGCATGATGATATTGGTATCGTGACTAATATCACTTCTATCATCTCCAAAGAGAATGGTATCACGCTGCGCTCCATCGGTATTGACTCGCACGACGGTTTGTTCTCCGGAACGCTGACGGTCATGGTGGGTGATACGGGACGTTTGGAGGCTCTTATCAAGAAATTACGTACTATAAAGGGAGTAAAACAAGTTAGCCGGAATTAATTCCGGCTACTCTCCTATCTTACTTTCTTCTTTATATAATAAGGATAGGTAATCAATACAAAGAAAAGTAAAGCAATGGATGCTACTATCTGTCCGGTATGTAGCATCTTATCTGTATCCAGTTCCATGTAGCAGGCGGTAGCGATTCCCAGGAAAATGCCGATTTCGGTTGCCAGCAGATGGGTGGTGTTGGCTGTTCCGCGTTGGCAATGGTGGGATAGCTTTACGAACATCACCAGGAATTCCGGCAGGATAAAGCCTAAGCCCAGTCCTAAGAGTACGGAGGAAATGCCTATGGAGATTCCTGTATTCAATAAGGACATGGCTACCATTTCCAATCCGATTCCCATAATGACCAGTCGCAGTGTTTTCTCTTTCAGGAAAAACAGACGTGCAAAGAACAGGGAAACGATGTATCCGAGGGCTGTTCCTACAAAGAACGGTACGGGGATTCCTGTGTTTCCGAGTACAAAATCGTTTAGGAAAGGGTGTACCATGGGAACCAGCAGTCCCGGAATGAAGGTTATCAGGATCAGATTGATGGCAGGAACCCATCCACGAAGCAATAGGAAGCGGTCGAAGGAATAGAGTTTGGTGACAATCGGCGCACGGAAAGGTACGTAGACTCCTGATAACATGAGGATTCCGACAGCTCCGGTTATGACAGATACAGTGAGCAGGGTTTGGAAGGATTGGCTTTGATAAAGCCATACTCCGAGGATAATGCCTGCGATCATTCCCATACGTGCCATCCAGGAGAAACTGACGTTTCCCGCACTGCGCAGTGTGGAGTTGGTGATGTCGATGGCCAATGTGATGCCGGCTGTTGTGTCTATGCCAAAGGCGAGCCCTTGCACGGTGCTCAACAGAATTAGTTCTGTGAGGTTAGTGACAAAGGCGTATCCGATGGTCGCCACTACCATCAGGGCAGCAGCAAACATACAGACGTACTTACGCTTGTATGCATCTACCAGATAGGCATGGAAAGGACCGATGAGGAACATCCCCAAGGTGAAAAAGAGAAAGATTACTCCTGTCTGTGCAGCCGGCACTCCGAGACGGTCGGCCATCTCTACGGAAAGCACCGGAAATAACACATACAAGGATATAAACAACAGCAAATTAGCTACACATATTCGCATAAAATGAACTGTCCACAATTTAACTGCCATATACTATATTTAATATTGTTCCTTCTCGTTGGGGAAGTAGCAATTCTTCACGTCAGAAACGTAACGGCTGATGGCATCGGTCATCACCGTGTACAAGTCAGCGTAACGACGCAAGAAACGCGGACGGAATCCGTTGTTCATGCCAAGCATGTCCTGAATCACCAATACTTGACCGTCTACGTGGCCACCGGCACCGATACCGATAATAGGTATGGTCAGTTCGGATGCTACGCGTTCGGCAAGGGTTGCGGGGATTTTTTCGAGTACAATGGCAAAACAGCCTGCTTCTTCTAACAGATGGGCGTCGCGAATCAGTTTTTCGGCTTCGGCGTCGTCTTTGGCACGCACGGTATAGGTGCCGTATTTATTGATGGATTGAGGCATGAGTCCCAAATGTCCCATTACCGGAATACCGGCGCATACGATGCGTTTCACCGTGTCTATGATTTCTTCACCGCCTTCGAGCTTCAAAGCGTCAGCGTGGCTTTCTTTCATGATACGGATGGCAGAAGCAAGTCCTTCCATCTCGTTGCCCTGATAGGATCCGAAAGGCATATCAACCACTACCATCGCACGTTTCACACCGCGTACTACGGATTTGGCATGATAGATCATTTGGTCGAGTGTGATAGGAAGTGTTGTCACATTACCTGCCATTACATTGGAAGCAGAGTCGCCTACCAGGATTACGTCCATTCCTGCACCATCTACAATCTGTGCCATTGTGTAGTCGTAAGCTGTCAGCATAGATACTTTTTCGCCTCTCTGTTTCATTTCAACCAGGCGATGAGTAGTCACCTTTCTTGAGTCATCTGATATATAACCAGCCATGTCTTTTTAAATTAAAAATTAATGATTAAAAATTAAAACGACGTCAAGCGCCTTCAAAAATCGCGGCAAAGTTATAACATTTAATTCATAACAGAGAAGGAAATGCAAAAAATCCTTTCAAACACCTCGCTTAGGTAGCTGGGAGGTGGTTGGAAGGATTCTGTGAGGTATAATAAAAGCTCCTTAACGATATAAGGAAGCGATTTATCAAGTGCAATAATGCGTTTCGGATTTATTCTTTCTCTTAACGATGCAGAGTCAGGAGCTTGTCGTAAGTCATACCGGTGAAGTCGTCTATTATATAATGTGCTTTGCCGGTGATGGCTTCGCGCGTATTGGTGGTGGCAAGTCCGATCACTGTTGCCCCGGAAGTCATTCCGGCTTGCAGGCCGTGGAAAGAATCTTCAAAGACGTAGGTGTTTTCGGGAGTAGCTTCAAAGATTTCCATTCCGAGCAGGAAGCAGTCGGGAGCCGGTTTGGAACGGGCAAACATCTCTCCGGTCAGGATGCGGTCTACCATTCCTTTAAATTCGGGGTGGGCATTGTAGACGTTGGCCATCTTCTCTTCGTTGGAGCTGGTGACTACGGCTATCTTTGCACCGTTACGGCGAAGATCGGCTATAAAGGCTTCTACTCCGGGGATGTATTCGTAGGACATCTTTTGCTCGTAAACGTAGAGTTCGGCGCTTATTTCAAGCTGGGCTTCGGGTTGGTCCGAGAAATACTTTTCATAGATTTGCAATAATGTCTGTCCCTTAATACGGCGGCCGAAATCTTCTTCATTCAGATATTTCCGTCCCTGCTCGTCCCAGAAGACTGTGTACTGCGTTTCTGTATCCATAATGACACCATCAAAATCGAAGAGTGCCGCAATCGTTTTCGTTGTATTCATATATAAACTTTCTTTTTACCTAAACGTTAAACGTTGTGTATCCGTCGCTGCAAAGTTCCGAATAATCATCGAATCAGGCAAATAATTCGTACCTTTGCAAAGCTAAAAAAAACGTAACATACGTTTTTATCCAACAAAATCTACTAGCGCATGAGCAAGAACGACCCACATATCTTAGGCAAAGAAAGTATCGGCAAATTGCTGTTACAATATTCCATTCCTGCAATTATAGGAATGACAATTACTTCTATCTATAATATTATTGATAGTATCTTCATCGGACATGGCGTAGGCCCGATGGCGATTGCCGGACTGGCCATCAGCTTTCCGCTGATGAATCTGGTGGTGGCTTTCTGTACATTGGTGTCGGCGGGCGGTTCTACGCTGGCGTCTATCCGTCTGGGACAAAAGGATATGAAGGGGGCTACGGAAATCTTGTCACACACGTTGATGCTCTGTATCACTAATTCGTTCTTCTTTGGTATTTTGTCTTTCATCTTTCTGGATGATATATTGGTTTTCTTCGGGGCCAGTAACGAGACGCTTCCTTATGCGCGGAGCTTTATGCAGGTAATCTTATTGGGTACTCCTATCACTTATACGATGATTGGGTTGAACAACGTGATGCGTGCTACCGGATACCCGAAAAAGGCGATGTTGACTTCGATGGTGACGGTGGTGGCGAACATTATCCTCGCTCCTATCTTTATTTTCCACTTTGAATGGGGAATGAGAGGGGCTGCTACGGCAACGGTGATTTCACAGTTGATCGGTATGGTGTGGGTGGTGAGCCACTTTGTCAAGAAAGACAGTACGGTGCATTTTGAGGGGAATATCTGGAAGATGAAACGGAGGATTGTGGAGAGTATCTTCGCCATTGGTATGTCTCCTTTCCTGATGAATGTGTGTGCGTGTGCCATTGTGATTATCATCAATAACAGTCTGCAAAATTACGGGGGTGATATGGCGATCGGTGCTTATGGGATCATTAACCGTTTGCTGACGCTTTATGTGATGATTGTGTTAGGTCTGACGATGGGTATGCAGCCTATTGTGGGATATAACTTCGGAGCGCAGAAGATAGACCGTGTGAAACAGACATTAAGACTGGGGATTATCTCCGGGGTTGTGATTACCAGTAGCGGGTTTATTATCTGCGAGTTCTTCCCTCATGCCGTATCGGCTCTTTTCACGGATAGCGATGAATTGATTGATTTGGCCGTAGACGGTATCCGGCTGGCTGTATTGATGTTCCCGTTTGTAGGGGCGCAGATTGTGATTGGTAACTTCTTCCAAAGTATCGGGAAGGCTAAAATAAGTATTTTCCTTTCGCTGACGCGGCAGTTGCTTTATCTTTTGCCTTGCTTGCTACTCTTTCCCAACTGGTGGGGATTGGAAGGTATCTGGATTAGCATGCCGGTATCGGATGCATTGGCGTTTATTACGGCGGTTGTCAGTCTGATGATTTACATTAAGAAAGTGTCTAAGCAACATCCGGAAACGGTAGCGGAATAAAGCATTAACTGCTTTACTCCGCCTGTTGGTTTTTATTCTTTATTCTGCTTTGATGCTCTTTACGGGGTTTTCATTGGCAACGTGCCAGGCTTTCACTACCACGCAAACCACGATAACCAATAGTACCAGCAGGGCTATTCCTATAAAAAGTAACAGATCCATATCAATTCGTTCGCTAAACTGTTCCAACCATATTTGCCCTGTAAAATAGGAAGCGGCAGTACCTATCAGCACAGAGATTACGGAGATATTCAGAATGTCGTATATCAATAGTTTCAGGATGCCGGAGGCTTCTGCCCCGTTCACTTTACGTATGGCTATTTCCTTGCTGCGACGTTGAGTTTCTCCATTCACATAACCAATCAATCCCGTGATGACAATAAGCAGGATGAAGCAGGATGAAATCCAGACTGCGTTACGGAAACGGTATACGCTCTTATAGCCTTCGCGGATCATGCTGTCTACTGAATTGAAGTTCAGGGCTACATTCGGGAATGTTTTTGCCACACATTCGTTCAAGCGTTTCAGGTTCTCGTCATAGGGTTCTTTTAGACGGACATTGATGGTGTGATTGGCCGATTCTTTATCGGCAATCAATACGATGGGAGACTGACTGGAATAGAAACTTCTATTACGAATATCATCAAACACTCCTACGATGGTACCTTCTACCCCACTCACTGATTTTCCTACGGCACCATCGGTCCATTTCATCAAACGAACGAGTTCTTTATTTACCAATAGATCGCCTTTTTTCTTGATGGTGGTGCCTTCTGTTATTCTGATTCCCATCACATTCGGATAATCATAGTCGCACATATTGAAATTAAGGGTGGCAATGCGTTTGCCGTCGTTACCTATCAATCCACGTGTCCAATATTCTCCCAGTACGCTGTGTGTGGATGCCGATACCCCCTCCACCATCGGTTGGCGGAGCAACTCGTCTTTTATATGTTCTACTGTTTCGCCTGACATCCAGGTTTCAGCTTCTACCAGTCCCGGAATCTTGATTCCCATATCTCCATTCATCAGGTGAGAATATTGTAACAGGGTAACCAGCAATAGTCCGAGTACAAAGGAGGTGCCCGTGAACTGGACAAATAGCAATGAACGTTTCCATCCTCTTTTTCCATCTGTATAGTGCCGGAATACCTGCGTGACGGGAATACGTGAGAACAGTTTTCCCGGTATGCCTCCTGCCAGAAGGAAAAGGACTACTACAGTGAGCAAGGGTATCCAAATGATGTCCCAGGCAAACAGTGAGGCAAGGCTGGTTCCCAGCAGGTCTTCGATCAATTCGCCCATGTTGATTATCAACAGGAAGCTAAACAGAACGGATAGTAGAACCAATACTCCGGTTTCTGCCAGAAACATGCCAAAGATGTTTCCGGAACTGGCTCCACTGCATTTATGCACTCCTACGCTTTTTGCACGACGACTGATAGTGGCTATTGAAATCAACATATAATTCATGATGGCTACAAAAAACACTGAAAAGCCGAGGAAGCCGAATATCATCAAACGTTTCTGGGTATCGGCAGAATCCAGATGGCGTTTCGAAAGAGGAACAACGCTGTATTCCAACTTCCAGTCATCCCATTGCAAGGGACTGTATTTTGCCATCACTTGTTGGATTTTGCTGTTCACCTTATCTATATCCGACGCATGACGCAAGCGTGCAAAGGCATAAAAGATATCATTCCCATTCCAACCGTTACCACTCGCATAGCGACCATCGCGGTGGATGGTAATCACAAAGTCACGGGAGAGCATCGAATTTTCGGGTATGTCTTTATAGACGCCGCGAATTGTGAGCTCCAACTGCTTGTCGGCCGAAAGGGTTTTCCCAATAGGGTCTGCACTGCCGAATGTTTCACGGGCAAAATGTTCTGAAACAAATATGCTATTCGAGATGATGAGATCTTTCGCGTTCCCTTTTAGTACGGGTATACCCATCGTTTCAAAGAAACAGGTGTCGACCATCATGTAATTTGCTTTTGACAGCAGTTTATCCTCCTTATAAATATGATAAAACTGGGAAGGAAGTACACAGGTGGCTGATTCTATTTCTTCAGGCATATCCTGCGCCAGGGTAAAAGCTACCGGATCGCAGACGGTATAGTCATAATTCATTCCGTCATCGCCCTGCACTTCGCCGGTCGTCATATTCTGTGCCGCTATTCTCGCCATTATCAGATTCTCCGCTTCCGGGTAACATTTCTCATAGCTCATCTCAAAAGCTATTTGCGAGAAAAGCAAGATGCCAACTGTTAGTCCTAAAGAAAGGGAGAGCACTCTTACAATATTCAAAGTACGCTCATGCAGTAATGTACGTATACTATAATAGATTTGTCTCATATCCACTTCTAATCAGGTTTATACTATCACACTGGCTACTACACTTCCGTCGAACAAATGAACTGTACGATGGGCAAAGGATGCATCATGTTGTGAGTGTGTCACCATGATGATGGTTGTCCCCTCTTGATTCAGTTCGGTCAACAGGTTCATCACTTCTGCCCCATTCTTTGAATCGAGGTTACCTGTCGGCTCATCGGCGAGAATCAGTTTCGGATTGGTCACCACGGCACGGGCAATGGCCACACGTTGTTGCTGACCACCAGAAAGTTGTTGCGGAAAGTGTTTGGCACGGTGGCTGATGTTCATCCGTTTCAGAATGTCTTCTACCATGCGGCGGCGTTCGGATGCTTTAAAGCCCAAGTATGTCAGAGGAAGTTCTACATTCTCGTAAACATTCAGTTCGTCGATCAGGTTAAAACTCTGGAATACGAATCCGAGTTTGCCCTTACGCACATGGGTACGTTCTTTCTCTTTCAATCCACCCACTTCTTCACCCATCAAGCGGTAGGAGCCTTCGGTGGGGTTATCGAGCAGCCCCAGAATGTTCAACAAAGTGGATTTACCACAACCGGAGGGGCCCATAATGGCTACAAACTCTCCCTCTTTTACTTCAAGGTTTACGTGATTCAAGGCAACTGTCTCCACCTCGGAAGTACGGAATACTTTACTGATGTTGTTTATTTCAATCATAATCTTTTTATTTATGTTTTTAATTATTCACTTTTAAGGCTATTCACGGGATTTTCATTGGCAATCCGCCACGATTTCCAAAGTACGCAGGCTACGATAACGAGAAGATTTACAATCGCTATCAGTACATACGCCGCCCAACTGACGGGCACGTGTTCGGCAAACATATCCATCCACATATCATTGACGTACCATGATGCCGCCACACCGATTACAACGGCTGCAACCGCCACATAGAGCACATCTTTCACCAGCATTTCCAGAATGCCGGAGGCTTCGGCGCCATTGACTTTGCGTATGGCAATTTCTTTGGAACGGCGGCGGACTTCATCGGTTGTATAGCCTATCAATCCCATCATCATCACAAAGAACATGGTAACCGCCGCCAGTATAGTAGCATTGCTGAAGACGCGGATGGAGTTATAACTCTCTTTTATCATCTGCTCCATCGAACGGAAATCGACCGTTTTATCGGGGAAAGCATCTGCCGATACTTTATTCAGTTTCTGAAGATTCTCTGCAAAAGGTTCTTTCAGCCGGACATGAACGCAGTTCCCGAAATTCTTGGTACTCATCAGGATGAAGGGGGTTTGCGGGTTGGTGAAATTACCGATCCGGAAGTCTTTAATCACTCCCACTACTTTACATACGTAACCTGAATTATAGACGGTACGGTTCAATAGTTCGGTTCCCCAGTGCATCCATTCGCCGTATGTTTCATTGATGACTACTTCGTCTTCATTTCGTGGCATACGTCCCTCCTTCATCACCATACCCATCATCTTGGGATAGTCTTCCATCATTTCGCAAAAACGGGAGGAGAAAAGTGATTGTCCACTTTCATCCTGAATCATCGTTCCGCTATAGCTATATACGGGATGGGAATCGGCACTGGACACGGACTCTACATAAGGCAGGCCGCGGAAGAAAGTCAGGGCATAGTCTTGGTTTTCTTTATTGCCGAAACCGGTATTGGCTACGACAACGTGCTTCGGATTGTATCCCAGGTCTTTGTTTAAGACATAGTAGTATTGCAGCATCACCACATACATCAGTCCGCAGATGAAAGCTACGCCGGCAAACTGCACGAATAATAGCGGGCGTTTCCAGCCTTTCTTTCCTTCTGTGTAGCGGCGGAAGACTTGTGAAACGGGGATTTTGGCAAAGATACGTCCGAGCAGTACTCCTCCTATGAGGAACAGGATAGCTACCGTCAGTAGGGGTACCCAAAGACGGTCTAAAGAGAACAGGGCTCCGAGTTCAACGGCGGTTGTGTCTTCTATAAAGTCGCGGAAGTTCAGTAAGATTAATCCCATCAGTAGTAAGGCGAAGAGAATAATGATAGCTGTTTCCAATAGGAACATTCCCAGAATTTTGCCGCTGCCTGCACCGCTGCACTTATGTACGCCGATGGCTTTGGCGCGGTATGAGAGTGAAGAGATGGAGATCAGTACGTAGTTCAAGGTAGCGATGAAAAGGATGATTATTCCCAAGATAGACATGATGTTACGCATCCGCTTCACGTCCGGTTCTTCCCTGTATACATCACAGATCGGCTTTACAAAAGCGGTATAACCTACCACTTTCTGGTCTTCCGCAGGACGATATTTCTTTATCAGGTCATTCAACCGGGCATTCACCACGGATTTGTCTGCTCCGGGACGGAAACGGATAAATGCGATCCAGCTATCGCCTCCTCTCCAGGAGTAGTTTCCCCATCCACGGCTCCATACGGTAGGCAGAGAAATCACTGCATCCGGTCTGACGGTGGCATTTTCGGGTATGTCGGCGTATGTGCCTTTCACCGTCAGTTCTATTTCTTTATTATAGGAGATTACTTTGCCTATCGGGTTTTCTTGATCGAACATCTTACGCGCCAACCGGTCACTAAGAAAGACAACATCTTTCTGCATCAGTTCTTTTTCCGGAACACCGCTCAAAACGTCGATACCCATAGTTTGAAAGAATAGTGAATCGGCTGTCACTTTGTTAGCTTCAAAACGGACACTTCCATGATAAAGAGGGGCACTCATCCAGACACAATAGCTGGTGGCTGCTTCCACTTCTTTAGGAAAATTCTCCAGTATGGCACCCGCCACCGGTCCGCAGTTCATTTCCTGCGGCTCAAAGGTTTGGCCATTGGCGGAAAAGACGGAGAAGATCTGATACAGGTTATCATAATCTTTGAAGCATTTGTCAAAGCTCTGTTCGAAAGCCACGCGGGCAAACAACAGGATGCTCATCGTCAGCCCCAACGCCAAGGAGAGGATTTTGATAACGTTGGAACCATGCCCCCGCAATAAAGTACGGATCACATAATAGATTTGTTTCATATTATATTTTATTTCTGTTTTTTCTATTTTCAAGAATGCAGAAAGCATGCCAAAAAAGAATAACAATTCATTATCAGGTGTTTATCATTTCAACCTTTCTGAATATTGTCTAATTATTAGACAGTACCGTCTAATTTTTAGACAACCGGGGGACTATTCCATTTCTCCTTTAAATTGTTCCAACAGTCTCTATTATCCATGGGGAGATTGTTCATCCCGGTAGAAAACTTTATCTTTGCATCCAGTTTTCTAAACTATTAAAGTAATGATGAAGAGGAAGAATTTATATGCACTGTTTTCGTGCTTGTTCCTTTCGGGATGCGGTATGATAGACTATCATCCGTATGACGTCCGCATCAGCGGAGAAACAGAGGTCAACGCACACAACATCGAAAGAATAGAAGCGAATTGCCAGGGTAAAACTACGATACGGTTCGTGACAATGGGCGATTCACAACGATGGTATGACGAAACGGAAGATTTTGTAAAAGCGATCAATCAACGGAATGATATTGATTTCGTCATCCACGGAGGGGATATGAGTGACTTCGGACTGACCAAGGAATTTCTTTGGCAAAGGGATATCATGAACGGACTTCATGTGCCTTATGTGGCTCTGATCGGAAATCATGACTGTCTGGGAACGGGAGCGGAAACCTACAAGGCTGTATTCGGCCCCACAAACATCTCTTTCATCGCAGGAAATGTGAAGTTTGTCTGCCTGAATACCAACGCTTTGGAGTATGATTACTCCGAACCTGTACCGGACTTTACCTTTATGGAAAATGAGATAACGAACAGGAGGGACGAGTTTGAAAAGACGGTTATTTGTATGCACGCGCGTCCCTATACGGATGTGTTCAATGATAATGTGGCAAAAGTATTTCAGCACTATGTCAAACAGTATGCAGGAATACAGTTCTGCACGGCCGCCCACACCCATCACCATCAGGACGATGTGATTTTTGATGATGGAATACATTATGTTACCAGTGATTGTATGGATTACCGTACTTATCTGGTATTTACAATAACTCCGGAAAAATACGAATATGAGCTGGTTAAATACTAATTATATCTTACGCGCAGGAGTACTGTCTGTGCTTCTCCTGCTTCCCGGTCTGATGTCTGCTACCTGCAAGAGGGATACGATTATCAACAACTACAAGGATAATTCGCTCCATTTTATCATCAAGGATGATTCAATTATCACCTTTCGCACCGGGGAGTCTTCATTCACCATTATCAAAGCGGACTCCGTGTTGCCTGCCACACCGAAGCGCACCAAACATACCCGCTATGATAATCGGGTTCACCGTTTCCGCAGAAACTGGGAGCGGATTATCCCGACTCATTCCAAAATACAATATGCCGGAAATATGGGATTACTCTCTTTCGGTACAGGATGGGATTATGGAAAGCGTAATCAGTGGGAAACGGATGTATTGCTCGGATTCATCCCGAAATATTCTTCGAAGAAAGCAAAAGTGACCATGACGCTCAAGCAGAACTATATGCCCTGGAGCATTAATATTGGAAAAGGATTCTCGACAGAGCCTCTTGCCTGTGGTCTTTATGTGAATACCGTATTTGGAAATCAGTTCTGGGTGAACGAGCCGGAACGTTATCCGAAGGGGTATTATGGTTTCTCAAGCAAAGTGCGTTTCCATGTCTTTATGGGGCAACGCCTGACCTATGATATTGACCCGCAACGCAGATTTATGGCCAAGTCTGTAACCTTTTTCTATGAAATAAGTACGTGTGACCTTTATGTGATTAGTGCGGTAAACAATAGTTATCTCCGTCCACGTGATTACCTTAGTTTATCATTCGGATTAAAGTTCCAGTGGTTATAGATGGAGGCACAAGGAGTATAAAATCAATTTTGAATTACGATTCTTGAATTATCACATCCTTTTTTCGTAAGTTTGCGCTTTACAAACTTGAACGAAAATGAGTAAATCTGGAACAATCATCATTGTAGACGACAATAAAGGGGTGCTGACTGCCATACAAATCCTTTTAAAAAGTTATTTCTCAAAGGTCGTTGCACTCTCCTCGCCTGTCACCCTGACGAGCGTCCTGCGGGAAGAAATGCCGGAAGTGGTATTGCTGGACATGAATTTCACATCGGGCATCAATACCGGCAACGAGGGATTATTCTGGTTACATGAAATAAAAAAAGTACGTCCGGATCTTCCGGTCGTACTTTTTACGGCTTATGCCGATATTGAACTGGCTATCCGAGGTATTAAAGAGGGAGCAACGGACTTTATCGTCAAACCCTGGGACAACCGGAAACTGGTGGAAACGCTGCAAACCGCAGCAACCTCTACGCACAATGACAGGAAAACGGCAAGTAAAGAAAAGCCTGTTCACTCGCCTATGTACTGGGGAGAAAGCAAGGTTATGCAACAACTACGCACTTTGATCGAAAAGGTTGCCATCACCGATGCCAACCTCTTGATAACGGGTGAAAACGGAACGGGAAAAGAGATGCTGGCACGGGAAATACATGCGCTTTCCAACCGCAAACATAAAGAAATGATTGCCGTGGATATGGGAACCATCACGGAATCTTTATTCGAGAGTGAGCTTTTCGGACATGTAAAAGGATCGTTCACTGATGCACACGCCGACCGGACAGGTAAGTTCGAGGCTGCCGAAAAGAGTACGCTGTTTCTCGACGAAATAGGAAACTTGCCCTACCATCTGCAAGCAAAGCTACTAACTGCCATCCAACGGCGAAGCATTGTGAAAGTGGGAAGTAACACGCCAATTCCTATTGATATCCGACTGATATGTGCCACGAACCGGAACCTGCAGGAGATGGTGGCGAAAGGCGAATTCCGGGAAGACTTGCTCTACCGTATCAATACCATTCATGTGGAAATTCCTCCCCTGCGCGAACGGAAAGAGGATATTATCCCATTGGCCGAACGATTTATGGCTCACTTCTGCAAGCAATATGACAAGTCGTTGATGAAGTTCACTCCCGAAGCAGAGGATAAATTGACTGCGCATCCCTGGTATGGCAATATCCGCGAATTGGAGCACGTTATCGAAAAGGCGGCTATCATCAATGACAGTCCGCTGATTCCTGCTGAATTGTTCCAATTATCCGTACCACGGACAGCTATTCAGGAACAGAGTATCTCCACTCTGGAAGAAATGGAAGTGCAGATGATACGGAAAGCGCTCGATGCCTGTGCGGGAAATCTATCGGCAGTAGCCGCTCAACTGGGAATAACCCGGCAGACGCTCTATAACAAGATGAAAAAATTCGGATTATGAGCTCACAGATCCAACAACTGGGGAGTCGGTACTGGTTCAGAGTTTTGCTGACTGTACTTTTCTGTATATCGACCGTCTGGTTCGGTATTCATCAGTCATACGGTTGGTTGGGGGTTAGTCTTTGTCTGCTGGTACTTAGCATCATCTGGCAAATCCGCCTGTACCAGCTTCACACCAAGCAGGTGCTTTTCATGATTAACGCGCTTGAGAATAATGATAACACTTTTCATTTTCCCGAAGAAAACGGTACTCCCGAAAGTCTAAAGATCAACCGGGCACTCAACCGGGTGGGGCATATCTTATATAATGTAAAAGCGGAAACCGCCCAACAAGAGAAATATTACGAGCTGATTCTGGATTTTGTCAGTACAGGATTGCTGGTACTCAATGACAATGGGGCTGTTTATCAGAAGAACAAGGAGGCACTCCGTCTTTTGGGGCTGAATATATTCACGCATATCCATCAGTTGAGTAAAGTAGACACTACACTCATGGAGAAAATAGAGAACTGCCGTCCCGGAGACAAACTGCAAGTGATATTTCACAACGAACGGGGAACCGTTAATCTATCCATACGTGTATCGGAAATCAATGTGCGCAAAGAACATCTGCGTATTCTGGCTCTGAACGACATCAATACCGAACTCGATGAAAAGGAAATAGATTCATGGATTCGCCTGACACGGGTTCTGACGCATGAAATCATGAATTCGGTCACGCCTATCACTTCCCTTTGTGACACTCTTCTTTCCATGTCCGAGGGCAAAGATGAAGAGATCAGTCACGGGTTGCAGACCATCAGCACCATAGGAAAAGGGTTGCTCTCTTTTGTAGAATCTTACCGGCAGTTTACACGCATACCTACACCGGAACCGTCATTGTTCTATGTAAAAGCGTTCATAGAAAGGATGATTGAACTTGCCCGCCATCAGAATCCGTGTGACACCATTTGTTTCCACACGGAGATTTCTCCTGCGGACTTAATTCTGTATGCGGATGAAAACCTCATCGCCCAGGTGGTTATCAATCTTCTGAAGAATGCCATTCAGGCAATCGGCAGCCAGCCGGATGGTAGAATCGAGCTTCGGGCTTATTGCAATGACATGGAAGAAATATGGGTCGAGATCAAAAATAACGGTCCTGAAATCCCGTCGGAAATAGCAGAGCATATCTTTATTCCTTTCTTCACCACCAAAGAAAATGGTAGCGGAATCGGACTTAGTATTTCACGGCAGATCATGCGTCTTTCGGGCGGGAGTCTCACTTTGCTTCGAGAGAAAGAAACAACGTTTATTTTAAAATTCAAATAACTATTGATATATGATACCTGCACTCGTCAACAATCCCTTATTCCGGGGGATCACTCCGGAAAGACTTTTTGCCGATCTGGAAGAGATCAGTTTCCATACACGTTCTTATAAGAAAGGGGAAATCCTGGCTCAACAGGGGGCTGTGTGTAATCGCCTCGTCATCCTGACCAAAGGAAGCGTGCGTGGAGAGATGATTGATTATTCGGGGCGTCTTATCAAAGTGGAAGACATCGCTGCTCCAAGAGCGATTGCCCCTCTGTTTCTATTCGGTGAGGAGAACCGCTATCCGGTGGAAGTGACTGCCAACGAACCGACAGAGGTTATCGAACTTCCTAAATCAAGTGTATTGAGTTTATTCCGTAAAAACGAGCAGTTTTTAGAAAACTATATGAATCTTTCTGCCAATTATGCACGGACTTTATCGGATAAACTTTTCTTTATGTCGTTTAAAACGATTCGTCAGAAACTTGCTTCGTACCTGCTCCGATTATATAAACAGCAGCAACAGACGCATATCACCCTCGACCGTTCACAACAGGAATTGAGTGATTACTTCGGGGTATCCCGTCCTTCCCTCGCCCGTGAACTGGCGCACATGCAGGAAGATGGATTATTGATAGCCGATCGCAAGCATATCACTATTTTACAGAAAGAAGAACTGGTACGGCTTATCCAATAATAGGAACTGTTTTAAGGATTTATGAATTGAATAATGAGTGTTTTAGATAAAAAATATTCATTGTTGTAACATTGGTTACAGAATTAGCTGAAACCTTTCTTCTACTTTTGCGTTCAATAAATAAAATATTGGACTAATTAAAAACGTAAAAGTTATGAGTATGTTCTGTTATCAATGTCAAGAAACCGCAATGGGTACCGGTTGTACCTTGAAAGGTGTATGCGGTAAAACATCTGAAGTGGCTAACCTGCAAGACTTACTACTCTTCGTAGTACGTGGAATTGCTGTCTACAACGAACATCTGCGTAAAGATGGACATCCTTCCGAACAAGCAGACAAATTTATCTATGATGCTTTGTTCATTACCATCACCAACGCCAATTTTGATAAAGTGGCTATCACTGAAAAAATCAAAGAAGGACTGAAACTGAAAAATGAACTTGCCAACAAGGTAAAGATTGAAAATGCTCCTGACGAATGTCTTTGGAATGGAAGCGAAGATGAGTTTGAAGAGAAATCAAAAACTGTCGGTGTGCTTCGCACTCCCAACGAGGATATCCGCTCACTGAAAGAACTTGTACACTATGGCCTGAAAGGAATGGCTGCTTACGTAGAGCATGCGCATAACCTGGGCTACGAGTCACCGGAAATATTTGCTTTCATGCAACATGCCTTATCCGAACTGACCCGCAATGATATTACAGTGGAAGAACTGGTTCAGCTGACTTTGGAAACAGGAAAGCATGGAGTATCGGCAATGGCACAGCTGGATAAGGCGAATACCAGCAGCTACGGAAATCCGGAAATCTCACAAGTGAGTCTCGGTGTACGCAATAATCCGGGTATATTAATCAGCGGACATGATTTGAAAGACCTGGAAGAGTTATTGGAACAAACAGAGGGTACAGGAGTAGATGTATATACTCACAGCGAAATGTTGCCTGCACATTATTATCCTCAACTAAAGAAGTACAAGCATCTGGCAGGAAACTACGGAAATGCCTGGTGGAAGCAGAAAGAGGAATTTGAAAGTTTCAACGGTCCTATCTTGTTCACAAGTAACTGTATCGTTCCGCCACGTGCAAATGCCAGCTACAAGGATCGTATTTACATCACAGGAGCCTGCGGCTTGGAAGGGGCACATTACATCCCCGAACGTAAAGACGGAAAACCGAAAGATTTTTCTGCACTGATTGCTCATGCTAAGCAATGTCAGCCACCGGTAGCCATTGAAAGCGGAACGATTATCGGAGGATTCGCGCATGCACAGGTGACAGCCCTGGCAGATAAAGTGGTGGACGCCGTGAAGAGCGGAGCTATCCGTAAATTCTTTGTAATGGCAGGATGCGACGGACGTATGAAGAGCCGTGAATACTATACGGAATTTGCTCAAAAATTACCTGGTGACACCGTGATTCTTACTGCCGGTTGTGCCAAGTACAGATATAATAAACTGGCTTTAGGTGATATCAACGGCATTCCGAGAGTGTTGGATGCAGGACAATGTAACGACAGTTACTCACTGGCCGTCATCGCTTTAAAACTGAAAGAGATCTTCGGATTGGATGATGTGAATCAGTTGCCTATCGTATACAACATCGCCTGGTACGAACAAAAGGCGGTCATTGTTTTATTGGCATTACTGGCTTTAGGAGTGAAACATATTCATCTGGGTCCTACTCTCCCCGCTTTCCTTTCACCGAACGTAAAGAACGTATTGATCGAACAATTCGGAATCGGAAGTATCAGTACAGTAGATGAAGATATTGTGAAGTTCCTATCCTAAATAACAATCAATCAAGCGGGGATTTGGAGATTCCCGCTTGATTTACAGAATATCAATCCTCTCTAGGCAATATTAAATTGAGAAGCACTCCCACTAAAGCTGCCAGTCCAATGCCGGACAATGAAAAATCGCCCCAATTAAAGGCAGCGCCACCAATGCCGACAGTCAGTGTCAAAGACACAATGATTATATTTCTGGTACGACTCAAATCAATGCAATTATTCACAAGATTACCAATGCCCGCGCAAGCAATCGTTCCGAAAAGTAATAACATGATGCCGCCCAGTACCGCACTTGGAATGGATCTTAGTAATGCACTGATTTTACCGATAACAGAAAATAAGATAGCGGAAATGGCAGCTATTCTTATCACTTGCGGATTGGTTATCTTTGTCAGAGACATGGCTCCGGTCACTTCCGAATAAGTTGTCACAGGAGGACCACCCAACAATCCGGCACAGAAACACGCCAGACCATCCCCCAATAAAGTACGGTGCAACCCCGGATCTTTCACGAAATCTTTTCCGGTGACCGTATTAACGACATAAATATCACCAATATGTTCTATCACCGGAGCAATGGCTACCGGAATCATAAACAACACAGGTTCCCATGAGAATTTAGGAAAGACAAACTGCGGCAATCCAATCCAGGCAGCATCCCTGACACCGGACAAATCTAAATCGTAGAAAAGCCATGCAGCCAGATACCCTACTACAATTCCACAGAAGATAGGAATCAGTTTCAAAAGCCCTTTGGCTTTCATTGAAACAACGACTGCGGTAACCAACGAAAGCAGTGCCAATACCCAGTTCTCTTTTGCCATATTCACTCCCGTTCCCGCCAGTGACAAACCTATCAGAATGATGACAGGTCCTATGACAACAGGAGGAAACAGCCGCTCAATCACCCTCACTCCCTGCCATTTGACAAGCGCACTCATCACAAAGTAAACTAATGCTACTCCAACCATGCCGGATAAGGTGCCGGGCAACCCATAAAGTTCTGTCGCTTTAATGATAGGCGCAATAAATGCGAAACTACTCCCCAGAAAGATAGGAACCTTTCCACGCGTGACCGCATGAAAGATAAGCGTACCAATACCTGCTGTAAACAGAGCTGTAGAAGGGTCAAGCCCCACCAATAACGGCACGAGTACCGTAGCACCGAAAGCTACAAACAAGAATTGTACCCCCACCACCCCTTTCCTCAAAGGTGTAAGATTATTTGAATCCATAAGTATAATGTAGATTATTCTTTGCAAAATTAGTCTTTTTAGACAATTTAACTCCCTTTTTTCACAAAAATACATCCAAAAAGGGTTTTTATTTGTTGTTAATAATGTGTAACTTCGCACGGTGAGAATTAATACGACAATTTTATAACTTTATAATATATTGCCTATGATATTTACAGCAGAAAACACCCTACTTATCGGTTCTATCTTACTTTTCGTCAGCATCGTTGTTGGAAAAACCGGATACCGCTTTGGAGTACCTACCTTATTATTGTTCCTCGTAGTAGGAATGTTGTTTGGAAGTGACGGCCTCGGCCTGCAATTCCACGACGCGAAAGACGCCCAATTTATCGGTATGGTGGCCCTTAGTATTATCCTTTTCTCGGGAGGTATGGATACGAAATTCAGAGAAATCAAACCTATTCAAGGTCCCGGTATCGTGCTTTCCACTGTCGGAGTACTACTTACAGCTCTTTTCACCGGACTCTTTATCTGGTGGATATCAGGTATGAGCTGGTCGAATATTTATTTACCTATCACTACTTCCCTGCTTTTGGCCTCCACCATGTCGTCTACGGACTCGGCTTCGGTGTTCGCCATTCTCCGTTCACAGAAGATGAACTTGAAACATAACCTTCGTCCCATGCTGGAACTGGAGAGCGGAAGTAATGACCCGATGGCCTATATGCTGACCATTGTCCTGATACAATTCATTCAATCTGCAGGTATGGGAGTCGGAGCTATCGTGGGGTCTTTCGTCATCCAGTTTATCGTCGGTGCAGCCGCCGGATATGTACTTGGAAAGCTGGCCATCCGCATGTTGAATAAGCTCAACATTGATAATCAGGCCTTGTATCCCATCTTATTACTTGCATTTGTATTTTTCACGTTCTCCATCACCGACTTACTGAAAGGTAACGGATACCTTGCCGTATACATCGCCGGTATCATGGTAGGAAACAATAAAATCATGCATCGTAAAGACATCTACACCTTTATGGACGGACTGACCTGGTTATTCCAAATCATCATGTTCCTTTGTCTGGGATTGCTTGTCAACCCGCACGAAATGCTCGAAGTAGCTGCCGTGGCATTGTTGATTGGTGTTTTCATGATTATTATCGGGCGCCCGTTAAGCGTGTTCCTTTGTCTGCTTCCATTCCGGAAAATCACGATGAAATCACGTATTTTCGTATCCTGGGTAGGATTACGCGGTGCAGTTCCTATCATCTTTGCTACCTATCCGGTAGTGGCGGGCGTAGAAGGTTCGAACCTCATTTTCAACATTGTATTCTTTATTACCATTGTCTCATTGGTCGTACAGGGAACAACCATTTCTTTCGTCGCCCGGATTTTGAATCTTTCCAAACCGCTGGAAAAAACCGGTAACGACTTCGGAGTGGAACTTCCGGAAGAAATTGACTCTGACCTTAGTGACATGACTATCACCAAAAGTATGCTGGAAGAAGCAGACACATTGAAAGATATGAATCTCCCGAAAGGCACGCTGGTAATGATCGTGAAGCGCGGAGATGAGTTCCTGATTCCCAACGGAACGCTGAAACTGCACGAAGGAGATAAACTGTTACTTATTTCCGAAAAATCCAAAGAAGAAGATACTGATTCAGAATAACATCAGAAAAGAGTTATTCAGCACACTATAACTGATTCGTCTCCACGCATGGAACCTCTTGCCTTGGCAAGGCATTCGTTTCATCTTCATGCGTGGAGACGAAATGTTTTATATAGGCCAATGAACTAGTTCTAAGGAAGAAACACGAATGACCTTTATCCGGCTGGTAAAATTGTTCGCTCCCCCTCCGTTAATTAACCGTAAAACTTGAATTTAAAATTCGGTTTACATCTACGAAGTATTAATTTTGCGCAGTTTTAAACTAAATGTGCAAAAATCGAATGGAACAAGAACATCAGTTCATTGATTATATTGAGCAAAGCATCATCAAAAACTGGGACAAAGATGCCTTAACTGACTATAAAGGAATTACCCTCCAATATAAGGATGTAGCGCGTAAAATCGCTAAATTTCACATCGTCTTGGAAAGTGCCGGCATCCAGCCGGGAGATAAAATAGCCGTTTGCGGACGTAACAGTGCTCACTGGGCAGTTACTTTCTTGGCGACTATCACTTACGGGGCTGTTATTGTTCCCATCTTGCATGAATTCAAGGCAGATAATATTCATAATATCGTCAACCATTCCGAAGCCAAATTACTTTTCGTCGGCGACCAGGCATGGGAGAACCTGAATGAAGATGCCATGCCTTTGTTAGAGGGCATTGCTTCGCTGGCTGATTTCTCGGCATTAGTGTCCCGGAACGAAAAACTGACTTACGCTTTTGAACACCGGAACGCTATTTACGGCCAACAGTATCCCAAGAACTTTCGACCGGAACATATTTGTTACCGGAAAGATCGACCGGAAGAACTGGCTATCATCAATTATACTTCCGGTACCACAGGTTACTCTAAAGGAGTGATGCTCCCCTATCGCAGTCTTTGGTCGAACGTGGCTTATTGCTTCGAAATGCTGCCCGTTAAACCGGGAGACCATATCGTTTCCATGTTGCCTATGGGACACGTGTTCGGTATGGTATATGATTTCCTTTACGGATTCTCTGCAGGTGCACACATCTATTTCCTGACGCGTATGCCGTCTCCGAAAATCATTTCCCAATCTTTCTCCGAAATCAAACCCAAAGTGATTTCTTGTGTACCGTTGATTGTGGAAAAGATTATCAAGAAAGATATTCTTCCTAAAGTAGACAGCAAAATCGGCAAGTTATTGCTGAAAGTGCCTATTGTGAATGATAAAATCAAATCATTGGCACGACAGGCTGCCATGGAAATCTTCGGTGGAAACTTTGACGAGATCATTATCGGAGGTGCTCCTTTCAATGCGGAAGTAGAAGCTTTCCTTAAAAAGATAGGGTTCCCCTACACCATCGCTTACGGTATGACGGAATGTGGTCCGATTATTTGTTCCAGTCGTTGGGAAACACTGAAACTTGCTTCCTGCGGAAAGGCAACCAGCCGGATGGAAGTCCGCATCGACTCACCGGATCCGAAAACGCATGCCGGAGAAATCGTATGCAGAGGAATGAATATGATGCTGGGGTATTATAAAAATCCGGAAGCTACGGCACAAATTATTGATGCTAACGGTTGGCTGCATACCGGCGACCTCGGTACGTTGGATGAAGAGGGTTATGTGACAGTCCGCGGACGTAGCAAGAACCTGCTTCTCACCTCTAGCGGACAGAATATCTATCCCGAAGAAATTGAAAGCAAGCTGAACAACATGCCGTATGTTTCGGAGTCACTGATCGTCTTACAACACGAAAAACTGGTAGCCCTGATCTACCCGGATTTCGACGATGCTTTCGCTCATGGATTGCAGCAGACGGATATTCAGAAAGTAATGGAGCAAAACCGTATCGAATTGAATCAACAGCTTCCTAACTATTCTCAAATAAGCAAGATTAAAATCCATTTTGAAGAATTTGAAAAGACTGCGAAAAAGTCAATCAAGCGCTTTATGTATCAGGAAGCAAAGGGATAAACAAATATTTAAACGCAGATTAACGCGGATTATCGCAGATTTTAAAAGATAAATTAATTTGCGATAATCCGCGTTAATCTGCGTTTAAATATAATCTATTAATTAAGTGTCATAAATGAAATAGCCTGTCCGCCTCCGGCAGCCATTCGTATGTTCAACGTATTTTCAGAAGTAACCGTTTGTTCCGTTATCTGGTAATCCGTAGGATTTGATTTCCAATCCGCATTCTCTCCATCCGCATAGATGACAGCTTTATACTGTTTGCCCGGTTCCAGGAAATCCAGTTTTATTTCCAGTGTACGGGGTTTCTCGTTCGTTGCCGCTCCCAAGAAATAGTTGCCTTTTGCTTTACGCACGATGGCTACAAATTCCCCCGGTTCTCCTGCCAATGCTTTCGATTCGTCACAATCCGGATCAAAATCGCGGAAGAACTGGAAAGCCGGATGGCCTTCATAATTTTCAATCATATCAGATGCCATCTGCAAGGGAGAATACAAAATCACCCAGTTAGCAAGCTGTTTCGCCAATGTTGTATTCACACGGCTGTTTCCTTTATCCTGATCGTTCCATTTCTGGCGACGGGGAGAATCTTTGGTATTCAGAAACAAAATATCAAACGTACCCGGTGTATAATCCAGCGGACCGGACAGCATACGGGTGAACGGCAACATGACATGATGAGACGGAGGATTTCCTTCGCTCCATGCATTCCATTCCATCCCTCTCACTCCTTCACGTGTCATCATATTAGGCCATGTACGACGGATACCGGTATCTTTAATAGGTTCGTGCGCATCCAGCGTCATCTTGTGACGGGCAGCTGTTTCCACCACTTTCTGATAGTGGTTGACTCCATATTGGCTGTGATGAAGATAACCATTCGGGAAAGCTCCCGCATATCCTGTCTTCAGGACATGGATACCGTGGTCTGTGTACCATTGCATAGCATGATCCATCTGGCGCTCATAATTGGGAATATTCCCTCCGGTCTCGTGATGGCCGATAACTTCAACTCCTTTTTCCTTTGCATAACGAACCACTTCATCAATGTCAAAGTCAGCATACGGTTTCGTAAAGTCAAAGTTTTGCATACCACCCCAGCTTTCCCAGCCTTCATTCCAACCTTCAAACAAAACGCCTTCAATCTGATTGGCAGCGGCAAAATCAATGTATTTCTTGGCATTGACAGTAGTGGCTCCATGACGTTCATCCATCTTCCAGGTTTCTACGCCGAGATGCATTCCCCACCATACACCTACATATTTCATCGGACGAATCCAATCGGTCGTTTCTATTTTACTTGGTTCATTCAGATTTAAAATCATAGCCGAATTAATCAGACTAACGGCATCCGGAACAATCTGAATAGTACGCCAGGAAGTAGTGAAATGATTACCTTTACGCACTTTCACACCATCAGGCCATGGAGCAAGTTCAGCTTTCAACGTATAGTTTCCTGCCTGCTTCAAAGTCATTTCCGAAAAATCGTACAATGCCGCTTCATGAATACTTCCGTAGACACCATCGGCAGTTTTAAAGGTGAAAGGAGTATTGGCTGTCTCCACCTCGGAAATGGGACGTTGCGCATAAAGCAATTCATAAGTTTCGGCGCTGGCAGGAATAGACCATGATGTACCGTCCTGACGAAAACGGAAAGTTGTCAATTCATCCGTAATCAATAGGGAATCCGCTGCGGGCACATTATATTCATAACGGAACCCTACCCCATCATCAAACACACGGAAACGAAGCGTTAACTCCACCTGATCTTTATTGACCAGATTTACTGCCATCTCATTATAATGATTCCTATTGGTTTTATTTTCACCCCATGGTTGCGTCCATGTTTCATCCTTACTGTCGAAAGTCGTGTTTTTTATCTGAAATCCTCCGCCCAGGTCGATACCGTTTTTCTCCGTAAATCCCAAAGTCGAATTTTCAATCAACAATGAGTCACCTACTAAAACGTTATACAACGGTTTGCCGTTGTCGTCTACTGTTAAAGCCATTTTGATATGACCGTCCGGCGATTTCACTTCTGTTTTCGGACTGCTACACCCGTAACATCCCAGCACACACAGAAAAGCTCCAATGACATAATTTATTTTCATAGCATATCTATTGTTTGTATATAGTACAACTCAAAAAGAAGAAACACTTAAATGTAGGGCGGATTTCTTTCTCCGGATGCCGGGAAAAAAGTATCTTTGCACATAAACAATCTGAATTATGGCAAAGATACTATTGGTTGAAGATGAAATTAACATCGCCTCTTTCATCGAACGGGGACTCAAAGAATTCGGGCATTCGGTAACCGTCTGCCATGACGGGAATACGGGTTGGAAAATCCTTCAGGACGAACCTTTCGACCTTTTAATACTGGACATTATCATGCCTAAAATAAATGGTTTGGAGCTTTGCCGACTTTATCGCCAAATGTTCGGGTATCAAATCCCGGTAATCATGCTGACAGCTTTAGGAACAACCGAAGACATCGTCAAAGGACTGGATGCGGGAGCAGATGATTATCTCGTCAAACCTTTTAGTTTCCAAGAACTGGAAGCACGCATCAAAGCCCTGTTGAGACGCAACAAAGAAGTCCCTTCCAATCTATTGACATGCGATAACCTGGTATTGGACTGCAATACTCGAAAAGCCAAAAGGGGGGACATAGACATCGACCTTACCGTTAAAGAATACCGCCTGCTCGAATATTTCATGACTCATCAAGGGGTTGCCCTCTCACGTATCACCCTGCTCAAAGATGTATGGGACAAGAATTTTGATACCAATACCAACATCGTAGATGTTTACGTAAACTATCTCCGGGTAAAGATTGATCGTGACTTTGATAAAAAGCTGATCCATACAGTCGTAGGATTAGGATATATCATGAATACTTAAACTCCCAAGCACACCGGCTATGAAAATAGGTTCTAAAATAGCTCTCTTCTATACATTAATCAGTGTACTGACCACTGTCATCATCATTGCTGTATTTTATATTTTCAGTACGCAGTACATCAATAAACTTTATGCTTCTTACCTGCGTGAAAAAGCCTACCTGACCGCGCAGAAGCATTGGGAAAAAGATGAAGTAGACGAACAGAGCTACCAGATTATCCAGCGCAAATATGACGAACTCCTGCCCGAAGCCCATGAGATTCTTTTAAATATGGACAGTCTCTCCGAAGTACGTGATACGCTGAATAAATACCTCACACAACACCAGCAAGCTCTTCTGCTGGCAGGACAGGACAGCATCCCCTTCTCCTTCAAATATAAGGATCAACTGGGAGCCGCCCTTTATTATCCGGATAATGAAGGAAACTTTATCGTACTCGTCATGTCACGGAATGCCTACGGAACAGAAATCAAGGAACACTTATTATTGCTTTCCATATTTCTCATCTTAGCCAGTTCCGTCCTGATCTTTTTTATCGGAAAAATATATTCCGGCCGTATTCTGGTTCCCCTGCAACACATACTAAAGGAATTGAAAAGAATACGTGCCAACAGTCTGAACCGCCGATTAAAGACCACTGGCAATAATGACGAGCTGGAGGACATGATAAAGACATTAAATAGCATGCTCGACCGTCTGGACAGTGCATTCAAGGCAGAGAAATCCTTTGTCAGTCATGCTTCACATGAGTTGAACAATCCGATTACTGCCATTCAGGGAGAATGTGAAATCAGTCTGCTGAAAGAAAGAAGCACGGGGGAATACATTGAATCTCTCCAACGAATTTCTTCGGAAAGCAAACGGTTATCCAATCTGATCCGGCATCTTCTTTTTCTTTCACGACAAGAAGAAGAACTCCTGAAAAACAATATTGAAGAGATTATTCTGGCCGATATATTAAAAGAGTTGACAGCTTCCGATGAGAGAATCCATCTTCATTTGGAAGAGACAGACCGCCAGATGACTGTAAAAGCCAATCCGTATCTGTTGAAGATAGCATTAAAGAATATAATAGATAACGCCTGCAAATACTCTGATAAAGAAGTAAATGTGACTCTCTACCGGGAGCAACAACAAGTCATTCTTGATATAGAAGACCGGGGAATCGGTATTCCACAAGAAGAAATAGAACACATATTCCAGTCTTTCTATCGGGGCAGTAATACCCGGGACTATGCCGGACAAGGCATCGGACTTAGCCTGACCCTGAAAATCATCTCTGCTTATCACGCAAAGTTGGATATATTTTCAGAAATAGAAAAAGGAACAAAAGTACGGGTGATTTTTTAATTCACCTTTCTTTTATTCCTTTCTCCCTCTACCTACTGAAAACCTACAAATTTAATCTATGAGAGTTTTTTTCACAGGATAGAAATGAACTAAATACGTCTTTGCAATAACTTTCCATTTTTATCATATAACATTCGTTCATATACCACTTCCACAATAAGAGGAAAGACAAACAGAGCAAAGAAAGTCGCTCCTATCAATCCACCGATAATGACAATAGCCAACGGACGCTGTGATTCCGAACCAATTCCATGACTCATGGCAGCGGGCATCAAACCGATAGCTGCCATTGCCGCTGTCATAATCACAGGGCGGATACGCGAGCGCACTCCTTCCTTAGTGGCTTTCTCCAAGGGCGAACCGAGTTTTAGATTCGCCTTTATATCGGAAATCATAATCACCCCATTCTGAATACAAATACCAAACAAGGCAATAAAACCGATACCGGCAGAAATGGAGAAGTTGAACTGCGTTATCAGAAGAGCCACAATACCACCCACGGCGGCAAACGGTACATTCAACAATACCAGTCCCGCATCCCGCGCATTAGAGAATAGAATAAACAGGATGATAAAGATAATAGCAATACTGATAGGAACAACCTGTGCCAGACGTTTCGTTGCACGTTGCTGGTTCTCAAAATCGCCCGTCCATTTCAACGAATAGCCTGCCGGCAGATGTACGGAAGCATTCACCTTTTTCTGCGCCTCGGCAACTGCCGTACCCATATCACGACCTCTCACCGAGAATTTCACCGCACAGAAACGAGCGTGATTATCACGGAATATCAATAATGGTCCCGTAATCGTCGTTATATCTGCCAATTCTTTGATAGGTACCATCGTTCCATCCATCGCCGGAACCAATATCTTACCTATCTCCTCTTCATTCTGGCGGAATTGTTCACTGTATCTTACCATGATATTGAACTTCCGCTCATCCTCATACAACAGTGAAGCCGATTTTCCGCCAATAGCCATTTCGATAATTGATTGCACATCTTCCTTAGCAACCCCATAACGCGCCAACTGGCGTTCATTCAACTCTATGCGAAGCTCCGGCTGACCGATGTTCCGAATCACACCCAAGTCTTCAATTCCCTGAACCGTACTAAGAATCTTATCTATCTGAACCGCATATTTCTCCGACTCATACAAGTCTTTACCAAACACTTTCACCGCAATAGATCCTTTCACACCGGAAGCAGCTTCCTCCACATTATCGGTAATCGGTTGTGAGAAATTGAAGTCAATACCGGGATAAATGGATAAATCATCCTGCATCTTATCAATCAGTTCCAGTTTTGTCAACTTGCTCTCCCATTCCTTTTCGGGATAAATATCAACGTGGAACTCGATATTATAAAATCCGGTAGCATCTGTACCGTCATTCGGTCGTCCGGTTTGCGACAGCACTTGCCGCACTTCCGGAAATGTTAATAGTTTCTTTCTCATTTTATTGGCAAGAGTCACCGATTCATCCAACGAAATGCTCTGTGGCAAAGTAGCACGAATATAGATAGATCCCTCATTCAACTGCGGAAGGAACTCCGTACCCAGGAAAGAGAAAAGCCATAATCCGACACCTGCTATTACGGTTGCCATTCCGATGGTCAGTTTTCTGTGCGCATAGAATAAATCAAAAAGAGCCGAACACTTTGCATTGATAAAATGGACAAAACGGTTGTTTTTCTCACGGACATTCTTCTTCAGTAACATGGAAGACATCACCGGAACCAATGTCAATGTAAAGATCAAAGCTCCCAACAGTGCAAAGCCCAACGTGTATGCCAAAGGAGAGAACATCTTTCCTTCTACCTTCTGGAAAGAGAAGATAGGAATCAATGCAGTGATGATAATCAATTTAGAGAAGAAAACCGCTTTCGCCTTGTCTTTTGCCGTGTGACGGATCAGTCCCATTTTAGACATCACATTAAAAGCAGGCATCCCCACTTCCCTCGCTTTCTTGTCCAAAGCCACAAACACTCCTTCCACCATCACCACGGCCCCGTCAATAATAATACCGAAGTCTATGGCTCCCATAGAAAGCAGATTGGCGGACATTCCCATCACCCGTAAACAGATAAATGCGAACAAAAGGGCTAATGGGATAACGACAGCAACAATCACGGTAGTCCGCCAATCTGCCATAAAGATCAATACAATAAACGTAACCAATAATATTCCTTCAATCAGGTTATGCGTCACAGTCTTTACCGCCAGATTCACCAAGTCCTCCCGGTCATAGAATGCCACTATCTTCACATCTTTCGGAAGCACATTCTGATTCAAGTCTTCTATTTTATCTTTCAGGTTTGCAATCACCTCACCCGGATTCTCTCCTTTCCGCATGACTACAATCCCCTGTACAACATCATTCTCATCCATTCGGCCCACTTGTCCCAGACGAGGCAGACAGGATTCGTGTACATCGGCAAGATTCTTCACCAGAATCGGAGTGCCATTGATGTTTTTCACTACGATATTTCTCAATTCATCCAGATCGTTAATCAAACCGATTCCACGAACCACATAAGCTTGCGAACTTTTAGTGATAACATCTCCTCCTACATTAATATTACTTTTAGCTATCGCATCATACAGTTCCAAAGAGGTAATGCCATAATTAATCAACTGGTGAGGATTCACACTTACCTCAAACGTCTTCACCTCTCCGCCGAAGCTCACAATATCCGCTACGCCGGACACCGAACGGAGATTACGTTCAATCACCCAATCCTGAATCGTTTTCAGTTCCCGCACACTGCGCTTGTCACTACGCAGCGTATAACGGAATATTTCTCCCGTCGGTCCATACAGAGGTTGTACTTCCGGAGTTACCCCGTCCGGAAGGTCAGCATCATTCAATAAATTATATACCTGTTGACGTGCGGTGAAATCATCGACACGATCTTCAAACATTACATTGATGACAGAAAGCCCGAAAAGAGTGGTGGAACGAATATCCGTTTTCTTCTGAACGGGATTCATCGCAATCTCAACAGGAATGGTGATAAACTTCTCTACCTCTTCGGCACTACGCCCCGGCCATTGCGTGATAATCGTCACTTTCGTATTCGTCACATCCGGGAAAGCATCTATCGGAGTATGTTTAAAGGAAACAGCTCCGGCTATAACGGCAATCGCTGTACAGAAGAAAATAAAGAATTTATTCTTCAGCGAGAAAGCCACTATATTATCTATGAATTTGTGCATACTATTTTCTGTTTTTAATCTGCATTCAACGCATTATATACCAACAATACATTATTATTCAGCACTCTGTCTCCCTCGGAAAGTCCGGAACGGATATAGCACTCCTTGCTCAACTGCTTGTACACATCCACCTCTTTCACCTGCAAACGCTGATCCGGCTCCACCACGACTATATAATTCTTTCCTCCTTCAAATACCAGTGCATGAGCATCGATACGAGGCATGGAAGTTCCATCCGCTTTACATTTCACACTTACATTCGTAAACATCCCCGGTTTCAACAAATACTCTTCATTCTTCAATTTGATGCGGACATTCATCGTTTTACTTTCACTATTCAACAAATGATACACCTTATCAATCGTACCGGCAAACATCTTATCCGGATAAGCCAACGTAGAAATGCGTACGGAAGCACCTTCGGAAACCTTACTGATATCGCTTTCATACACATCCGCCATCACCCATACGTCTGACAACCCCGAAATCGTGAACAGTTCTTCACTCTGATCCGGACGCAACTGCATATCCCTGCTGATTTGTTTCTCCACAATAAACCCCGAAACGGGAGATTTCAGCTGATAATAAGCATTTCCGGAGAAATTATAAATAGAGAAAACATCCTTTATTCTTCTTTCTTCGGCTTCGGCACTTGTCAACTCCTGCTTCGCCTGAAGTACATCTTTATCCGAAGCCATGCCGGAAGCATACATATCCTGCGTAGCATCCATATTTCTGCGTGCCAGCAATAATTGTTGTTCCGCCTCTTTCAATTGCTTTTCATAATCTGCCACTTCTCCACTGCGGATGACTGCCAATACATCTCCCTTACGAACAAAGTCTCCTATTTCAGCCTTCAGTTCTGTTACCGTACCTCCAAACATCGGATATACATGTGCCACCTGATTCTCATTAAAAGTGACCCGCCCGTTCAACGTCAGTTCGTCAATCACCTCTTGAACGTGAACCGTATCGACAGATACAATTCTCAACAAGCTATCTGTCAGGCATAAGGCAGTCGGTTCAACATTCGTTTGTTCTCCTTTACCGGAGCATGCTCCCAATATGGTAGTAAGCAATATGCAAGAAAGGAATTTATTCCAGTTCATAGTCTTTGATAATTTATGAATATTAGTAGTTCAATATAGTTTGTCCGATAGTTGTATTCAGGTTTTCCATCGCCAGGAAAACATCTTTCTTTATTTCATGTAACTGAATACAAGTTTCTTTATAGCTGTCATAGTAATCGATAAACTCCAACAAGCTGATATTTCGTTTCTTAAAGTTTTCATTCACTCCTGCTATCAGTTTTTCGAAGTTACGTTCCAGTTCCATATTGGTAGATTGATAAAGCTGAACAGCTTTATCCAACGAAGCATAAGCGGTATAAAGCTCCATATCCGCACGGTTAGCCGCATTTTCCTGTTCCGCTCCTGCCTGCTGGATACTAAAACGGGCAGCTTTCACATTTCCCTGGTTGCGGTTGAAAATAGGTACTGACAAGCTCACTCCTATTGCAAAATAGTTATTGATAAAGTTTCCGGCACGGTCATAACTACCATTCACCGAAAATTCCGGAAATGCCATTGATTTCTGCAATTTCAGATTTGCACGGGAAGCACTGACCGTACTCCGGGCAATCTTGAGATCCGGCCGTTCATTCACCATCGCTTTCAAGTCGGCGAACGATAGTTGAGACAAATCCAATTGCTTCAACACCTCTTCATCCAGTGATAACTCAACCATCGTGTCTCCCGGAAGATTTAACAAGACATTAAGTTCCCCTCTAAGGGTCAACAACTCATTTTCCCGTTCATTCTTCTCTTTCTTCAAAGAGAACAACATAGATTCCAGACGGGACATTTCCATCAATGAAATATTTCCTTTCTCCTGTTGCAGTTTCATTCCGGCAAGTAACTCTTGCAGAGAATTCACTTCCTTCTCATAAATGGATATGGATTTCGAGAGAAAATAGACTTGTACAAACTTCTCATTCAGCTCCTGACGAAGTGTTCTCATCACCTCTTCAAACTGATATTCTGCTATTTCTTTATTGATTTTCTCCAGTTTCACCTGCTTATTCCGTTGTCCGGCAAGACGAATTACCTGTTCAATCCCCACAACCATTTCGCCCTCCTTACCAAAATCAAAATACTTTCCGTTCAGGCGGTTATAAACATTCTGTTCTAACGAGATTACCGGATTCTCAAATAATTTGGCTTGCAGCACTTGTGCCTGTGCCATATCAATGTTGTACCGTTCGGCTATCAGCGATAAGTTACGTTCCAGAAAACGTTGTTCCGCCTCTTTCAGCGTTAATGTTCCTGTGGTAGCCTGTTGCGCGCATATTCCTCCTGTCAGCAGAAGAAAAAAAGAAATTAGAAATACTCTGTTCATTACTATATTTATCTTTATTACCTTATTGTAGTTGTCGCGGCAAAATTACAATTCTATAGCCGGAGAGACGGGAAAAAGCCATTATAAGCCTCTCATATCAGATTAGAATTTGATTAGAAAATAGCCATAAAGGAAGAATTGTAAACACAACAGGAAATATGGCTATCCTTCTTTTATCACAGTTCCCCTATCTTTGCAGTAGAGAAAATGAAATGAACCATTAAAAATAGAATATATGAAAATAATAGATTTAACCAAAGATAGTTTTGTAGAGAAGGTAGCTGATTATCAATCTTATCCTGATAACTGGAACTTCAAAGGGAATAAACCTTGCCTGGTCGATTTTCATGCCCCGTGGTGCGTCTATTGCAAAGCGTTATCGCCTATATTAGACCAACTGACTAAAGAATACGAAGGGAAATTAGATATTTATAAAGTAGACGTCGATCAGGAACCGGAATTGGAAAGTGCATTTAAAATCCGCACCATTCCCAACCTGTTACTTTGCCCGCTGAACGGCAAACCGACAATGAAGTTAGGTACAATGAATAAAAACCAATTGAAAGAACTGATAGAAAGCAGTTTGCTTTCAGAATAGAAATACATTAAAAGTCCGGAAAGCTTCTGATGATGATAAACTACGGGGCTCTTAATATCATACAGAACATTTGCTTTTACAATAGGGAGTATGTCAAAACGCAGATTAACGCAAATTATCGCAGATTATTTCAATTATATTGATATATTAATCAACGACTTATAAAATTATTTCTGCGATAATTTGCGTTAATCTGCGTTTTATTATTTATTATGACACACCTCTTTTGGGATTATTTCAACTATTCTTTATGCAACAGAATATCAGTTCCCGGGACAATCTTTCCCATCGACCATACACATCGCACATTCAGTTCCTTATCAAGAATCACAATATCAGCATCCTTGCCCTTTGCCAACGCCCCTTTCCGGTCACTCGCTCCTATTAAACGGGCAGGAGTTTCAGAAGCCATACGCACGGCATCTTCCAAAGGTATATTCGCTTTCTTCACCATGGTGCGAACCAACACATCCATCGTAGCCAGGCTACCGGCCAATGCAGAATGATCTGCCATCTTACATACGCCGTCCTCTATGATATAGCGAGGATCAATCGGTTCATTCCCTTCATAAGCAGCATAAGCCAAAGCATCGGTAACGAGGCACGTATTCTCTACACCTTTCAACTTATAAACCAATTTTAGAATCGTGGCAGGCAAGTGAATACCATCTGCAATCACTTCCACTGTCATCCCATCCGTCAAATATACACTCTCCACCGTACCCTCATATTTATATTCACGACGTTTATGGAAACCCGGCATCGCATTATAAAAATGGGCAGCATGAGAGAAACCCACTGCATACGCAGCCTTGATTTCATCATATTCGGCTTCCGTATGTGTTACGGCAGTCATAATTCCTTTCGAACGGGTGTACTTTGCAAAATCATGTGCACCGTGCAGTTCAGGACTGATGTCCCAACGTCTGATACAAGAGGTATGCTCCAATAAAGGAATATATTCGTTTTCATCCGGAGTTTTCAGAAAACCGTCGTACTGGGTTCCCGCCATCTTCGGATTCAGGTAAGGACCTTCGATATGCAGGCCAAGAACAGGAGAGTCCTTCTCTTTCATCAGGTTTTCACAGACATCGACTGCCTGGTAGATTCTTTCGAACGAGGTAGATGATAATGTAGGAAATATCCCGGTAGCACCATGTTTTAGGTGTGCAGTAGTTGCCGTGCGGAATGCTTCTTCCGTTGCTTCCGTATAATCATGTCCGCCACCTCCATGTGCATGCATACTTACAAATCCGGGCACAATCGTCATCCCTCTGGCATCAATAACCGTTGCACCGATAACCGCCAAATCACTGTTGGTCACCTCTAATATTTTTCCATCACAAATCAATACGGAACCATCTTTCAACCAGCCTTGCGGGGTCAATATTCTTCCATTTATTATTTGAGTCAACATAGTTTTCGTTATTTATTAGATTTAAAACAGTTTATTGGTGCCTTCCACCAGTTCTCCCATTGCCCATACAGCTCTCACATTCAAGTCTCTGTCTAAAGCAATCATATCGGCATCCTTGCCACGCTCCAGCGTTCCTTTACGGTCGAGTACTCCCATAATCCGGGCAGGAGTTTCGGAGGCCATTCTCACGGCATCCTCCAAAGGTATTTCCGCCTTCTGCACCATGGTACGAATCAGTCGATCCATCGTTGCAATACTTCCCGCCAGTGCTGAATGGTCTGCCAGCTTACATACTCCGTCCTCGATAATCACACGCGGATCAAAAGCCACCTGACTATCGCTGGCCGCACAAGCTAATGCATCCGTTATCAGACAAGTGCGTTCCACTCCTTTTATCTTGTATACAAGGCGCAAGATTGTTGGAGGCACATGAATACCGTCTGCCACCACTTCCACTGTCATATCATCAATCAGATAAATACTTTCTACCGTACCTTCATACTTGTACTCTTTCCGTTTATGGAATCCCGGCATTGCATTATAAAAATGAGTGGCATGCGTATATCCCGCCTCATAGGCTGTCTGTATATCCTCAAATTCGGCCTGGGTATGTCCTACCGAAGCCAATACCCCTTTCGCTGTGATATATTTACCAAATTGCATGGCTCCGGGGAGTTCCGGTGCGGCATCCCAACGTTTGATACAATGAGTTTCTTCCAGCAACGGAATATATTCTTCGGGATCGGGATCTTTGATATTTTCGGGAATCTGTCCACCTGCCATCGCCATATTGAAATAATGTCCTTCCAGATGAAGTCCGAGCACAGGGCTATTAGGCTCCGCCATCATTTTCTCTGTAGTTTCCGCGGCTGCACGGATCATTGGAATGGTAGAAGAAGAAAGAGTAGGAAAAATACTGGTAGTGCCATGCTGCATATGAGCTTTGATTGCTGTCTGGAAAGCCTCTTCGGTGCCTTCCATAAAGTCTCTTCCACCGCCACCGTGAACATGGATTTCTACACCTCCCGGAACAATATACATTCCTTTGGCATCAATCAGTTTGGCTCCGATAATTGCAAGGTCACAATTAGTTACTTCCAGAATTTTATTGTCACGAATAAGAACTGACCCATCCTTCAACCAGCCTTGCGGGGTGAGGATGCGTGCATTAATGATCTGTGTTAACATATCACAAATAGTTAAATTAATTAAAGGTCTGTGTGAATCAATGACGCTCTTTTTTGGGGGGAGTACATTGATTTTTTCGTTTGCAAAATTACGCTTTTCCGTTCAATCTATCGATACAATCGTCCGGTAAACTTCCAATATTATACAAAAAAAGGTTGCCAATCTTATCGACTGACAACCTCATCTTATATGGAGCGGAAAACGAGACTCGAACTCGCGACCCTAACCTTGGCAAGGTTATGCTCTA
>OGJU01000169.1_pt1 | contig 82805 bp, 59 predicted proteins | sample 1572251 | NCBI WGS metagenome assembly OGJU01 (sample SAMEA2582144, study PRJEB24529) | metagenome | biome: Human gut stool | place: China | collected 2011
ATCAATCAACTATTTTTCCTAATCACAAAAGTTGTGTCCGAAAAAAGGGTGTGCCTATAAGGGCAGCCCTTTTCGTGTGAGTGTATAGAAGACCGGGATGATCGGAGAACGGATGTGGCATGTCGCGCGAAGCGTCCGTGCGGGGAAGAGTAGTTATTCTGACAATAAAACCACCCGTGCTACCATTGCACGGGTGGTTTATATTTTAGATCGCTGGCGGGATCAGAATTCCGAGGTGAAGTAAAATCTGATGTCCTTGAAGTTTTCCTGCGCCAGGGCCAGGGCATAGCTGGTGTCGGCCAGGAATACGTCGCGGCCATGCTTGTCGGTGGCCATGTTCGTATGTTTGCGCCGTTTGAAGTCAGCCAGTTGCTCGGCGTTGTCGCTCTCGATCCAGCAGGCTTTGTAGATGGAGATCGGCTCCCAGCGGCAGGCGGCGTTATATTCGTGTGCCAGGCGGTATTCGATCACCTCGAATTGCAGGGCGCCCACCGTGCCGATGATTTTGCGGCCGTTGAGCGACGAGGTGAAGAGCTGCGCCACGCCTTCGTCCATGAGCTGATCGATGCCTTTGGCCAGTTGCTTGAATTTCAGCGGATCGGCATTCTCGATATAACGGAACTGTTCGGGAGCGAAGGAGGGAATGCCTGTGAATTTGAGCTTTTCGCCTTCGGTGAAGGTGTCGCCGATCTTGAAGTTGCCCGTGTCGTGCAGGCCGACGATGTCGCCCGGGTAGGCGAAGTCGATGATCGACTTTTTCTCGGCCATGAAAGCTGTGGGCGAGGAGAATTTCATCTGTTTGCCGCTGCGCACGTGCAGGTAGTTCTTGTTGCGTTCGAACGTGCCGGAGCAGATCTTCAGGAAGGCGATGCGGTCCCGGTGATTCGGGTCCATGTTGGCGTGGATCTTGAAGACGAAGCCTGTCATTTTCGCCTCGGCAGGCTCCACGATCCGGGTTTCGGTCGGTGCGGGGCGCGGCGAGGGGGCGATGCGGATGAAACACTCCAAGAGCTCCTTCACGCCGAAATTATTGACCGCCGAGCCGAAGAAGACCGGGGCCAGTTCGGCCCGCAGGTAAGCCTCGCGGTCGAAAGCGTCGTACACGCCCTCGACCAGTTCGGTGTCTTCGCGCAGTTGGTTGGCGTAGCGTTCGGTGATGTATTCGTCCAGTTCGGGCGATGCGAGGTCGTTGATCTCTACGGTCGAGGCGTCGGCCGTCTGCCGTTCGTCGCTCGTAAAGAGTGTGAGGTTCTTCTCGTAGATGTTGTAAACGCCCTTGAAGGTGTCGCCGCTCGAAATCGGGAATGAGAGGGGACGTACCCGGATGCGGAGTTCCTTCTCGATTTCGTCCAGCAGGTCGAAGGGATCCTTGCAGGGGCGGTCGAGCTTGTTGACGAAGACGATCACCGGGGTCTGCCGCATGCGGCAGACGTCCATCAGCTTGCGGGTCTGGGACTCGACGCCCTTGGCGCCGTCGATGACGATGATTACGGAGTCCACCGCCGTCAGCGTGCGGTAGGTATCTTCGGCGAAGTCTTCGTGGCCCGGGGTATCGAGAATGTTGATCTTGCGGCCCTGGTATTCGAAGCCCATGACGGACGTAGCGACCGAAATACCGCGCTGACGTTCGATCTCCATGAAGTCGGAGGTGGCTCCCTTCTTGATTTTATTGCTTTTGACCGCTCCCGCGACGTGGATGGCGCCGCCGAAGAGCAGCAGTTTTTCGGTCAGGGTCGTTTTACCGGCGTCCGGGTGCGCGATGACGGCGAACGTCCGCCGGCGGGTGATCTCTTCCTGTAAGGTCATAGATGGTAATAAAGGTTGTGGATAGGTTTGCTTGCGGATTATTTATTGTCCGGTTTGGGGTAGTCGGAGTTGTAGTGGCAGCCGACCGATTCTTTCAATGCGCTGCCCTGTTTGATGACCAGGTAGGCCACGGCGATCATGTTGCGCAGTTCGCACAGCTCGCGGTTGGGCTTGATCTTGTTGTGCAGCTCTTCGGTCTCTTCGTAGATGATCGACAGGCGGCGCAGGGCGCGTTCGAGCGAGAGATTCGAGCGGACGATGCCGACGTAGTTGGACATGATGGCCTGCATCTCGCGCTTGGACTGGATGATCATCAGCATCTCTTCGGTGTGCTGGGTACCTTCGAAATCCCAGTCGGGAATGCCTTCCTGGATTTCGACCGAAGCGAGCTGCGAGGCGGCGTGTTTGGCGGCTTGGTCGGCATAGACGACCGCTTCGATCAGGGAGTTCGAAGCCAGCCGGTTGGCGCCGTGCAGTCCCGTGCAGGAGGTTTCGCCCAGCGCATAGAGCCGCCGGATCGAGGTTTCGCCGTTGAGGTCTACTTTCACCCCGCCGCAACAGTAGTGCGCCGCCGGGGTGACGGGGATCAGGTCGCGGGTGATGTCGATGCCGAGCGAGAGGCATTTTTCATAGATGTTCGGGAAATGCCGGCGCGTCTGCTCCGGATCTTTGTGCCGCACGTCGAGATAGACGAAGTCCTCGCCCCGGCGGGTCATTTCGGTATAGATGGCCCGGGCCGTCACGTCGCGCGGTGCGAGCGATTTCATCGGGTGGTATTTGTCCATGAACTCTTCGCCGTTTTGCAGACGCAGGATCGCGCCGTAACCCCGCATCGCCTCCGTGATGAGGAAATTGGGCTTTTCGGCCGGATGGTAGAGCGAGGTGGGGTGGAATTGGATGAACTCCATGTTTTCGGTGATGGCCTTGGCGCGGTGGCACATGGCGATGCCGTCGCCTGTGGCGACGCTCGGATTGGTCGTCGAAGAATAGACGTTGCCGCAGCCGCCCGCAGCGACGACGGTGAATTTGGCCAGCACGGTTTCGATCTCGTTGCTCTCCAGGTTCAGCACGTAAGCTCCGAAGCAGGCCAGGCCGCGCGTGTGGCGGGTGACGAATTCGCCCAGGTGGTGCTGTGTCAGCAGGTCGATGGCGAAATGGTGTTCGAGAACCGTGATGTTGGGGTGCTTGCGTACCGAGGTTATCAGGGCCCGTTCGATCTCAGCGCCCGTGAGGTCCTCGTGGTGGAGGATACGATGTTCGGTATGTCCGCCTTCGCGGTTGAGTTCGAAGCGTCCGTCGGGTGTCTTGTCGAATTTCGTGCCCCAGGCGATCAGGTCGCGGATCAGCTCCGGGGCCCGGCGAACTACCAGTTCGACGGCTGCGGGGTCGCATTTGCCGGCACCGCAGACCAGGGTGTCGTGAATATGTTTTTCGAACGTGTCGGGCGCATAGGTCACCGAACAGATGCCTCCCTGGGCATAGTTGGTGTTGCACTCGTCCATTTTCCCTTTCGTTACCAGTGTAACGTGGCCGTGTTCTGCGGCTTTGAGGGCGAAACTCAGTCCGGCGGCGCCGGATCCGATGACCAGAAAATCGGTTTTCATGGTTTTCAGCGATTGGACAGGCCGAGATAGTGCTGGCGTGCGATGAAGCCGGATCGAGCCGACTTATATCCGGACGCAGCCTATCAGAGCGAAATTTTTTGTAAAGATAGCAAAAGGGAACGACGAGCCGAACCCGTTCGAGCTTGTCCGAACCGCCTTCTATCTGATGCAAAGATAGTGAAAGCCGAGCGCAGCGCCAAATTTATTTGAGCGTTGCCGAGGCGCCTCCTATCTAAATCAAAGTTTTGTGAGATAAAGATAGTGAAAGCCGAGCGCAGCGCCAAATTTATTTGCTGGTCTAAACCGGGTATCTTTTCCGTAAAGACCGGGATTTTTATTAATTTTGTGCCCGCTATATGCTGAAAATGGAAAGACATATCGACATAGACCGTTTCGACTACGACCTGCCCGACGAGCGGATCGCCAAGTATCCGCTCGAGGAGCGATCGGCATCGAAGCTGCTTGTTTACGAACGGGGGGAAATCTCGGAGCGCCGCTTCCGCGACATCGGCGACATACTGCCTGAGGGGACCCTGCTGGTGTTCAACAATACCAAGGTGATTCGGGCGCGGATTATCATGCACAAACCTTCGGGTGCTCGGATCGAGGTATTCTGCCTCGAACCGCACGATCCGGCGGATTACGAGCGGGCGTTCGCCGTGAAAGGTTCGTGCCGCTGGAGCTGCATCGTGGGTAACCTCAAAAAATGGAAAGAAGGCCCGCTGGTGATCGATTTCGAATATGAAGGTCGCGCGGAACGGATGCTGGCCTGGCGTGAGGGCGAGGGCGGCCGCGAGCAGATCGTCCGCTTCGAATGGACGGCTGATCTGACGTTCGGACAACTGCTGGAACATCTGGGCCGGATTCCGATCCCGCCTTACCTGAACCGCGAGAGTCAGGAGATCGACAATACCCGTTACCAGACCGTCTATTCGAAATTCGAAGGTTCCGTGGCCGCTCCGACGGCCGGCCTGCACTTCACACCGGAGTTGATCGAGCGGATGCGGACGCAGGGGTTTTCGTTCGAAGAGGTGACCCTGCACGTGGGGGCCGGAACATTTCTGCCCGTGAAAGACCGCGATGCGGCGGCGCATCCGATGCATACGGAACATTTCGAGATCCGTCGAAGCAGCGTGGAGCGGCTGCTGGAGAAGTGGGATAATATTACGGCGGTAGGTACCACTTCCGTCCGAACGCTGGAGTCTTTGACGGCGCTGGCGTGGCGGATCCGTACTTCGGGTGCGCCCGATGCGAGCCGCGTGATCGGGCAGTGGGAGTTGTACGACTTGCCCGAGGTGTTTACAGGCCGCGAAGCATTGCAGGTACTGTCAGACTATATGGTTCGTGAGGGGATCGAGAAACTCAAGGCCGCCACGCAGATCATGATTACGCCGCTGGGATACCGTTTCCGGATCGTGCGCAATATCGTCACGAACTTCCACCAGCCCAAATCGACGTTGCTGTTGTTGGTGTCGGCTTACGTGGGAGATGATTGGCATCGGATTTACGACTACGCCCTCACGCACGATTTCCGTTTTTTGAGTTACGGGGATAGCTCGGTGCTGATGCGTTGAGAACTTTGAATTATAAATGAAAACGGCCGGAACGTGATAGTTTCCGGCCGTTTGTTGTGACGGGGATTGCTTGTTAGTGGCTTACGGCCCCCATCTCTTCGGGCTTGTGTTTGTAGCGGAAGACCATTGCGAAGACGATGGCGACGACCAGCGCGTAACCCGCAAAGATATACCATGATTCGGGCCAGCCGAAAGCATCGACTACCGCACCTGCCGCGTAGGAGCCGAAGAAAGCACCGAGTCCGTTGGTCATGATCATAAAGACACCCTGCGCCGAGGAACGGATGTCGGGGGTAGTTTCCTTTTCGACGAAAAGCGAGCCCGAAATGTTGAAGAAGTCGAATGCGACCCCATAAACGATCATCGAGAGGATCAGGAAAACGGCACCCGATCCCGGATTGCCGATACCGAAGAATCCGAAGCGGAGCACCCAGGCCAGCATCGAGATCAGCATCACCCATTTGATGCCGAAGCGTCGCAGGAAGAAGGGAATCAGCAGGATGCAGAATGTTTCGGACATTTGCGAGAGCGAGAGCAGGATTACCGAGTGGCGCACGATGGGCGAGTCGGCGTATTGGGGCATCGTGCCGAAGTTCTGAATGTAACTGTCGCCGAAGGCATTGGTAATCTGAAGAGCGGCGCCCAGCAGCATCGAGAAGATGAAGAAGATCGCCATGCGTTTCTCCTTGAAGAGAGCGAATGCGCGGAGTCCGAGCGTGTCGATCCACGATTGGCTTTTCCGGGCATGACTGACCGGACAGCCCGGCAACGTGAAGGAGTAGATCGCGAGAATCAGGGAGAGGATGGCCGAAACGTACAGTTGCCAATAGGTCAGTTTGATCTGTACGCCGCCTATCTGAACCAGATCGACGAACCACATGGCGGCGATGAAGCCGACCGTGCCCCAGACCCGGATGGGCGGGAAGTGCTTCACGGCATCGAGTTTCGCCAGGTCGAGGGCATTGTAGGCCACCGAGTTCGAGAGGGCGATGGTGGGCATGTAGAACATGACGCTCATCAACATGCAGGTGTACAGGGGTCCGTAGGCGGTTTGCGAGGCGGCTGCGACGAGGAACCCGGCGCTGATGAGCTGGCAGATGCCCAGCAGCTTCTGCGCGGGGATCCAGCGGTCGGCGATGATACCCATGAGGGCCGGCATGAAGAGCGATGCGATACCCATCGTAGCGAAGAAACTGCCGATTTGCAACCCTGTGAACTGAAGTCCTCCGCCGAGGTAGGCGCCCAGCGAAATGAGCCACGAACCCCAGATCGCGTACTGCAGGAAGTTCATGACGATAAGACGGAATTTGATTCCCATAATTGGTTGATTTATGTGTTGTTTTACTTTTGCAGGCCGTTTTTCCCGAAAGGGGTTATGAACAAAAGTATAAATTTTTTTCGGAATTTTCTTTGCAGTTGAAAAATAAAGTTCTACTTTTGCATCACCGAAAGGACATTGAGCTATGGTGTAATGGTAACACAACAGATTCTGGTCCTGTTATTCTTGGTTCGAATCCAGGTAGCTCAACACAAAGAACGCGCCGCTGATATTCAGCGGCGCGTTTCTTCGTTATTGCGGTCGGCGCTTTTTAGAAGCGGAATCCGACGTAGAAACGGACGGAGTTGGTTTTCAGTTTCGTTTTGGTCGATGAGATGCCCTCCAGGTCTGCATCTTCGAGTGAGAATCCATTGTATTTGGCCTGGCCCCAGCGACCTTCCACGCCGACCGAAATCACTTTCCAGGCCACCGATCCGCCGAAGCTGTAGAACAGGGCGAAGTTGGAGTTGAAACTATCGTCGAGGTACATCATCGAGTAGGAGGGCGTGAGTTGGAAATAGAGGCTGATTTTCAGTTCGTGAACCGGGTTGATCGTAATCGAAGGACCGACCTGCATGCCGTATTCCAGTTGATGATTGCCGATGTCGATCGTTTCATCCATAATGTCGCCGACGGAACCCGAACCCGGCTCTTCCGATTCGGAGATCGTGTATTTCGAATAGTTCAGATCGACCCAGCTCCAGTCCAGACCGAATTTCAACATTCCGAGCAACGGTTTTTTGTGCAGGTAATAGGTTTTACCCCAACTGATCGACACGCCGAAATCGTTTTTCAGCTTCTCGTCGCCGAAATCCTTGAATACGAGCGATTGTTTTACGTAACCGAGGTTGAAGTACTTGGACCTGTTTTTCCATATTTTGCGATCGAGTTCCTCGTTCTTTTGGTGCCGTAATTGCTGGGATAGGTCATCGACGACCCGCTGCAGCGAATCCGTTTCCGTCGCAACGGGAGAGGTCGTTTCGGCGACCGGTTCTTGTGCTGTCGCAGTCAAGGTCCACAGGGACAAACCGATTAAAAACGTAAAGATTTTTTCATAATGGTATTTTTATTTAAGTTGAAGGTTTCTGCCGTTTCCCATACTGCAAAAATAACATTATTGTGAAAAAAAAGTTCGTTTGAATGGAATTATTGTCCGATAAGTATTATATTTCTTTGGTTACTCTTCCTCTTCTTCCAAATATATCTCCTCCATAAGGTTGTCCAGTTCGCGCCGCTCCTTTTTGGTCGGACGTCCCGTACCCCGGTCGCGGAAGACGAAGACCGTTTCGCGGGGGATGTTGAGCTTGTCGAGTTCCGATTGTGGAGTGATGTTGCGACAGTAGTCGGGGACGTTCTTGGCCGGCTGGCGGCTCGACACGTAGCCCACGACTTCGAAGAGATAGGTCACGGGCATCCGTTTGACGGCGATTCGGTCGCCGATCCGCACTTCGCGCGAAGGTTTGGCGTAGGCGTCGTTCACCAGCACCCGGTTCTGGCGGATGGCTTCGGCCGCGTCGCTGCGGGTCTTGAAGATGCGTACGGCCCAGAGGTATTTGTCTAATCTGATCGCTTCCATTTCGTTTTTTCAATTATATCGTACAGGCAAAATCCGATGTCGGGAGGCTCGGTGGCTCCGGCAGATTCGGATTTTCCGTTGTGCTGACGATTCGGGACAGGATGTCGGAACAGAGCCGAAGCCGGTAGTGTGCGGCTGCGGGCTGTCCGACGATTTTCGAACCGGAGGTCGGTAGTAGCATCGATCCCTCGGGAACGGCGGTTTCGGTGGGGAAGTGTCGCGGGCTATTTCTCATAGATGCTTTCCGATTTGGGCATGTCGTGCGATTGTTCGTCGTTCTGTCGGCTGACGCTCAGGATCATGCCCAGGGCGATAGCCGTGAAGATCGTCGAGGAGCCGCCGCGTGAGATGAGCGGCAGGGTTTGTCCCGTTTCGGGAATCAGGTTTACCGTTACCATGATGTGCAGCAGCGCCTGGCAGGTAATCAGCAGGGCCAATCCCAGGACCAGCAGACCCGGAAATGCCGTGCCGCACCGTCGGAAAATTTCGATGGCACGGAAGAAGATCCACAGGTAGAGCAACAGCAGCAGCAGCGCCAGGACGATGCCGTACTCCTCGACGAAAAAGGCGTAGGCGTAATCGCTTTCCGGGTGGATCATCTCTACGCGCATGGCGCTCTGTCCGGCGCCTTCGCCCAGGATGCCGCCGTTGTGGATGGCGATCATCGAACGCTCGGTGTCGGTCAGCTGGTCGATCGGCTTTTCGGTTTGGGGCTTGGTCCAGAGGTCGATCCAGGTTTCCACGCGGCCGCCGGCCGTTTCGCTGCGCCCCAGGTTCAGCAGTCCGGCCAGCATCACGGCGGCGAAAGCCAGGCCGAGGAGTTTCACCAGCTCTCTGATCCGCACGCGTCCGATAAGCATCATCACCCACGAGGCGAAGAAGACCAGCACGGCCGATGAGGTGTGGGCCGGGAAGATTACTACGCAGGAGAGCAGAACAGGGGCCAGGATGGGCCACGTGCCCTCGCGCCAGATTTTGCGCTGGTCGGGGCGCTTCCATCGCAGCGGGTTGAGCGAGGGGATGATCCGCAGCTTGTCGATCACGCTCTGCCGGCCGGCGAGCTGCCGGGCCAGGAACAGTACGGTGGCGACCTTGAGTGCTTCCGAAGGCTGGAACTGGAAAGGACCGAGCGGAATCCAGCGGGCGGCGCCGTTGGTCGTGGCGCCGATGAAATAGACGGCCAGCGTCAGCAGAACGCTGCCTGCATAGGCGACCAGCGCCAGGTGGTTGTATATCCGGGAGTTGATCTTGTGTACGATGATGATCAGCGGAACGCAGACGAAAAGGATCAGCAGCTGTTGGCGCAGGAAGTGGGCCGTCGAACGAGCCGTATGCGCATCGTAGGCCATCTTCGCCGTCGAGGAATAGACCACCAGTACGGAAATGACGGCCAGTGCCGCGATAATGATCCACAGCACCTTGTCCCCGGCGAAGAGTTTCATGCCGGGCTCCTGTCCGGGTGCGTCGGTCTGCACAGTCGTACCCTCTGTGTTCGGATTGCCGGCCGTTTTCTCCGTCTGTTTTTCCGCTTCCATCTTATTATTTCGCGTGTTCGGCGACCCACTGTTTGAACAGTTCGCCCCGGTTTTCGTAATTTTTGAAGAGGTCGAAGCTCGCACAGGCCGGTGAAAGCAACACCACGTCGCCCGGACGGGAAGCTTTGCGGGCCGCCTGCATCGCCGCGTCGAGCGAATCGGTCGAAATGATTTCGGGAATTATGCCCGTGAAACTTTCGACCAGCTTGCGGTTGTCGATGCCCATGCAGACGAGCGTATGCACTTTTTCGCGGGCGAACCGCTTGAGCGGCTCGTAGTCGTTGCCTTTGTCCGTACCGCCTGCGATCCAGACTACGGGACGTTTCATGCTCTCCAGTGCGTACCACGTGGAATCGACGTTGGTGGCTTTCGAGTCGTTGATGTAGGCCACGCCGCCGATCTCTCCGGCGGGTTCGAGCCGGTGTTCCACCGGCGCGAAGTCGTAGATGGAGCTGCGGATGCGGATCGGGGATACTCCGGCCGCGAGCGCTGCGAGCGCCGCCGCCATAGCATTATAAGCGTTGTGCAGCCCGGGAATCCGCATTTTGGCCGTGTCGATCTCCACCGACTCCCGGCCGACAGTTGCGGTGAATTTTCCGTCCAGAAGGAACGCATCGCCTGCGCCGCTCGCCACGGCGTTTTTGGCCGCGAAGGGGAGCTGCTTCATCCGCAGGTCGTATTTGGGCAACTGCTGCCAGATCACCTCGTCGTCGCCCGAATAGATGAAGAAGTCGCGCGAATTCTGGTTCTGCGTAATGCGCATCTTGGCATCCACGTAGTTCTGGAAACAGTAGTCGTAACGGTCGAGGTGGTCGGGCGTGATGTTCGTCAGCACGCCGATATGGGCGCGGAACCGGAACATGCCGTCGAGCTGGAACGAGCTCAACTCCAGTACGTACCAGTCGTAATCGCCGGTAGCGACCGAGTAGGCGAAACTCTCGCCGATGTTGCCGCCGAGGGCTACGTTGTAGCCGGCGTCGCGCAGGATCTTGTAGATGAGCGACGTAGTAGTCGTCTTGCCGTTCGAGCCGGTGACGCAGATCGTCCGGGCCTTACCCAGGTAGCGGCCCGCGAACTCCATTTCGGAGATGACCGGAATGCCCGCTTCGCGGAGTTTGACGATCATCGGCGCCTTGTCCGGAATGCCGGGCGACTTGACGACCTCGTCCGCCGCGAGAATCCGCTCTTCGGAGTGGTGCCCCTCCTCGTAGGGGACCTGCCACTGGTCCAGTTTGGCTTTGTAGCGGTCGGCGATCCGCCCCTTGTCGGAGAGGAAAACGTCGAATCCTTTCTTCTTGGCGAGGATCGCGGAGCCGTAGCCGCTGATGCCGCCGCCCAGGACAACTATTTTTTTCATGGGGTTATCGGATTTTAAGCGTTACCAGGGTAATGGCCGCCAGCAGCAGCGACACGATCCAGAAACGGGTGACGATCTTGGTTTCGAAGAAACCCTGTTTCTGGTAGTGATGGTGCAGGGGGGACATGAGCAGAATGCGGCGTCCTTCGCCGTATTTGCGTTTGGTGTATTTGAAGTAGCTCACCTGAAGCATGACCGAGAGGCTCTCGACCAGGAAGATGCCGCAGAGAAGGGGCAGCAGCAGCTCCTTGCGGATGCAGAGAGCGAAGACGGCGATGATGCCGCCGATGGAGAGCGAGCCGGTATCGCCCATGAAGATCTGTGCCGGGAAGCTGTTGTACCAGAGGAAGCCGACCAGCGCACCGGCCAGCGCCGCTGCGAAGACGACCAGTTCGCCGCTGCCCGGAATGTACATGATGTTCAGGTAGTCGGCATAGACGATGTGTCCGGAGAGATAGGCCAGGATGCCCAGCACCAGTACGATCGGGGCCGATACCCCCGTCACCAGGCCGTCGAGTCCGTCCGTGAGGTTGGCGCCGTTCGAAACGGCCGTGACCACCAGGATCGCCACGACGACGTAGAGAATCCAAGTGAGGGTGCGGTTGCCGCCCGTGAGCCAGCTGTAATCGAATTCGTTGTCCTTGACGAAGGGAATCGTGGTCTGGGTCGTCTGACGGCTCTCGGAGCTGACGATGCGCCGCTGGATGTGGTCGGCGATGGTTCGGCCGTGTTCGTCGAGGTAGATCGTTTCGACCGGTTCGGTCGTCTTTTCCCGGACGACGATGTCGGGCGAGAAGCACATGGTCGTACCTACGATAATGCCCAGGCCGACCTGTCCCACGATCTTGAAACGCCCTTTGAGCCCCTCTTTGTGGTGGCGGAAGACTTTGATGTAGTCGTCCAGAAAGCCGATCAGCCCCAGCCAGATCGTCGAAACCAGCATCAGTTGGATATAGACGTTGTCGAGCTGTCCGAAAAGCAGTACGGGGATGAGAATGGCCAGCAGGATGATTACGCCGCCCATCGTGGGCGTGCCTTTCTTCTGGAGTTGTCCTTCGAGCCCCAGATCGCGGATCTCCTCACCGATCTGTTTGCGGCGCAGGAAGTTGATGATGTTGCGTCCGAAGACGATGACGATCAGCAGGGCGATGATGATGGCTGCCGCCGCGCGGAACGAAATGTACTGGAACATACCTGCGCCGGGCAGGTTGTGAACGTTGTCGAAATATTTGAAAAGATGATAGAGCATGTCGCAGGTTAATTTTTAGCGTAGAGGGCGAAGGCACGGAGAGCCTCCTCCTTGTCGTCGAAATGGTTTTTTACGTCGCCGACGATCTGATACGTTTCGTGTCCCTTGCCGGCCAGCAGGAGGATGTCGCCCGGCTTGGCGAGCATCGCGGCCGTGCGGATGGCTTCGGCGCGGTCGGCGATCCGCAGGTAGCGGTCACCCGGGGCGAGTCCTGCGACCATGTCGTCGAGGATCGCGTCGGGATCTTCGTGGCGGGGGTTGTCCGAAGTGAGGATTGCGGTGGTCGCGTATTTTACGGCGATCTGCGCCATTTCGGGGCGTTTGGTCTTGTCCCGGTCGCCGCCGCAGCCGCACAGCACGAAGAGCTGTTGTCCCGGGCGGCGGATCTCCTCGACGGTCTGGAGCACTTTTTCCAGAGCGTCGGGCGTATGGGCGTAATCGACGATCGCCGTGGTGCCGTCGGCGGCCCGTACGAATTCGAAGCGTCCGCTTACGGGATGCAGCGTGCTCATGATTTGGAGCACCTCTTCGCGGTCGGCGCCCAGCAGCAGGGCTGCGGCATAGACGCAGAGCAGGTTGTAAGCATTGAAGCGGCCGAGGAAATGGACCCATACTTCACGTCCGTCGATGCGCAGTTCCATACCGTCGGGGTGTGTTTCGAGGATCTTGCATCGGAAGTCGGCCATCGATTGCAGCGAGAGGGTTTTGACGGTCGCCCGCGTGTTCTGCACCATGACCCGGCCGTTGCGATCGTCGATGTTTATCAGTGCGAAAGCCTCTTTCGGGAGATTGTCGAAGAAGAGTTTTTTTGCCCGGATATATTCGGCGAAAGTCTTGTGGTAGTCCAGGTGGTCATGGGTGATGTTCGAGAAGATGCCGCCCGTGAAATGCAGTCCCCGGATGCGCTCCTGCACGATGGCGTGCGAGGAGACCTCCATGAAGCAGTATTCGCACCCGGCTTCGACCATGCGGGCCATCATCTCGTTCAGGCGGATGGCGTCGGGGGTGGTGTGGGTCGATTCGATGCGTTCGGTGTCGATGCGGTAAACGACCGTCGAGATCAGGCCGACCTTGTAGCCCAAGCCCCGGAAGAGGTCGTAGAGCAGGGTGACGGTGGTGGTTTTGCCGTTGGTGCCCGTGATGCCGACCAGTTTGAGCTGACGGCTCGGGTCGCCGTAGAATGCGGCGGCCATGTCGGCCATCGCGGCGTTGGTATCCGCTACGACGACGTAGCAGACCGACGGGGCGAGGTGTTCGGGCAGCCGCTGGCAGACGACGGCTGCGGCACCGGCGGTGACGGCCGCGTCGATGTAGGCGTGCCCGTCGCTTTGGGTGCCGCTCACGGCGAAGAAGCAGTCCCCGGGAGCGATGCGGCGGGAGTCATACGCCAGTCTGCTCACACGTGTATCGGAGTTGCCTTCCACGCGGAGCACCTGTGTCGCCTTGATTAATTCTTGAATTTGTTTCATCTCTTTATTTGAGTGTTATGGTTACGGCTCCCCCGCGCGAGATCCGCGTGCCGGGAGCGATGCTTTGGTATTGGACGGAGCCTCGTCCCGAGAAGGAAACTCTGAGGCCCCGGCTTTCGAGCAGGAACAGGGCGTCTTTGAGTCCCATGCCTACGACGTTGGGCATCGTTTGGTCGTCCTGTGCGAGCGTCGAGATCGTGACGTTCGAGAGGGAGTCGATCCGTACCGTTCCCCAGCCTTTGCGGTCTTCGAACGAGGTGCGGGGCGAGAATTTGTCGGCGATGCGGCGGATCTGGGCGATGTCGCCGCCTTTGATTCGCCGGGGATAGTGTTTTTCCCCTGAATTTTCCGGCGAGAGATCCCAGTCGTGCTCCCGGTTGTAGAGGTAGGTGACGACTTTCTTGACCACCGGACCCGAGAGCGGGCCGCCGTAGTAGGATTTGCCGGCCTGCCGCTTGGTGTGGATCGTCGTGAGCACCGTGTAGCGAGGGTTGTGAGCCGGGAAGTAGGCGACCATGCTGCCGATGTAATAGCCGTCGCGGTAGCCGATTTTGTCGTCGGCGTATTGGGCCGTACCGGTCTTGGCCGCTACGGTGTAGAGGGTCGTGTCGCGGAAAAATCCAGCACCCGTACCTTCCGTGCCGACGCTTTCGAGAAGTTTGCGGACCTCACGCAGCGTACGTTCGGAGCAGACTTTATCCACGAGAGTCTGGGTTTTGAAGTGCTTGACCACGTCCCCGTCCCGACGCAGCTCCCGGACCAGAATCGGCGAGATCATCTTGCCGTCGTTGGCAATGGCGTTGTAGAGGGTGATGACCTGGATCGGGGAGAGTTTGATACGATAGCCGAACGAGCGGCGTACGAGCATACTGTTGGGGTCGGGCACCTCCTTCCAATCCTGAAAGAGCGGTTTTTTCTCGCCGAAAGCCTCCAGTCCGACGGTTTGGTCGAGGTGCAGCTTTTTCATGAAGTCGCTGTAACGCTCCTTGTTGTCGGCATAACGCTCCCAGATCGCCTTGGCGAAATAGACGTTCGACGACTGGGCGACCGCCGTGCGGAAATCCATGTCGTTGAATCCGGCGTGCGAATCCTGCACCCGGATGCCGCCGACCTTCACCACACGTCCGTTGCCCGTGTCGTAGGTCTGGTCCAGCGGCATATCCGCGTCGTCCAGCAACAGCAGCATCGAAGCCAGCTTGAAGGTCGAGCCCGGCTCCGTGTTACGCCCGATGGCGTAGTTCTCCCGCTCGGCGTATCCGCCGCCGGGGGTGCGGCCCAGATTCACGAGGGCGAGGATTTCGCCCGTGCGGACCTCCATCACGATCGTGGTACCCCAGATGGCGTTCTGGGCTTCGAGCTGTTCGCGCAGGTAACGGTTCGCCACGTCCTGCACATCGAGATCGAGCGTCGTGACCACGTCCAGTCCGTCGATCGGGTCGATGTTGTCGCCGTCCACGACGCGGCCGTAAAAACCCCGGGCGATGCGTTGGCGCGTGGCCCGACCGTCGCGGCCGGCCAACTCTTCGCGATAGACGGCCTCGATGCCGTAGTTGCCTCGGTCGCCGGTCAGTCCGATCGTGCGGCGCCCCAGTTCGCCCTGCGGATAGATGCGTTCGTCGCTTTCACGCAGGTTGTAAACCATGCCCATGTTCCAGTTCAGGAGCGGGTATTTGCGCAGGGTTTCCCATTCGGTGTAGTCGATGTCGCGGGGAAAGATTTGGACGGGAGTGTGGTCGCGCAGGGTATCGTAGAGTTTTTTCGGCACGAATTCCCGGTCCAAAATCCGGTCGATCCAGCGGGCGATGCGTCCTTCGGAGCGGGGAACGAGGGTGTCCTTGCGGTATTTTACCTGGTAGTGTTTGGCATGCTGCGTGCGGAACATGCGACGGTATTCGGCTGCGGATCTGTCGCCGAAATAGGCGGCAAGTAGTTTGGACAGCGAGTCGCTCTGTTCGTGGAACGTACGCACGGAGTCGAGCCCCGGGCTGCCGAAATCGAATTCGACGCGGTAGCGGAAGATCGAGGTGGCCAGCGGATCTCCGTCCCGCGTGAGGATGTTGCCCCGCTGGGCCGGGATGATCTGTTCGGTGAAGATGCGTCCGGCGAGCCGTTCGGCATTGTAGGCGACCTCCGAGCTGAAGAGCTGCACCCATACCAGACGTGCGAAGATGAGCAGTCCCGCCAGGATGAAGAGGATGTAGAGCAACCTCACCCGCAGCAGGATGTCGCTTTTGATGCGCGATTTTTCCGGTTTCATCTTGCTCATCAGTCGTCGAGAATTTCACCCGGAACGACCGGGTCGTACAAGTCGATGCCCCGTCGGCGCAGCTCTTCGAGGATGGCCGAGTGGGTCGTATGGCGGAAACGCTGCTCCTGGAGGCGCGTCGAGCGCTCGCGCAGCATTTGGACCTCGCGGTAAAGCCGCGAGTATTTCATGTCGAGGTGCAGCGCCGTGAACATTACGAAGATGCTGACGAAAAACATCGCGGCGATGCAAATCATGTAACGATAGTATTCCGAGGCTCCTTTCCGGACCAGGATATTGCCCGAAAAGAGGAGCCAGAAGATGTTCGAGCGGCGGCGCTCCTCCTTGCGCTGCTCCTCCTGCCGGGCCTCCTCTTCGGCCTGCTCCCGCTCCCGGTCGGCACGAATTTCCTCGTCGGCTTCGCCGCTCTGCACGCGGAGCACTTCGCGCCGGATGCGGCGGGCGAGCTCTTCCTCCCGCTCCCGGTCGGCACGCTCCTCGTCGGTGACGGGGTCGAATTCGTGGTCGTTGTATTTCATGTCGGTCGGAAACGGTTATTGGCGTACGATTTTGGCGGCGGCTCGCAGTTTGGCCGAGCGCGAACGCGGGTTGCGGACGAGCTCTTCCGGGGAGGGAGTGACGGCCTTGCGCGTAATGATTTCGAACGGTGTTTCGGGCTTGCCGAAGAAATCCTTTTCGATGCGCCCCTCGAAATTGCCGCTGCGCAGGAAGTTCTTCACCAGCCGGTCTTCGAGCGAGTGGTAGGAGATTACTACCAGCCGTCCGCCGGGGCGCAGCACCTTGAGGCTCTGTTCCAGCGCCATTTTGAGCGCTTCCATTTCTCCGTTGACTTCGATGCGCAGGGCCTGGAACAGTTTGGTCAGGAATTTCGATTCGTCCTTTTTCGGGGTGCAGGGCGCGACGGCCCGAACCAGGTCTGCGGTGGTCAGGATCGGCTGCGCGGTCCGTGCGCGGACGATGCAGGCGGCGACTTTCCAGGGGGTGTCGATTTCGCCCCAATCGCCCAGGATGCGGGTCAGGGCGTCGGCGTCGAGCGTGTTCACCAGGTCGGCCGCCGTGCCTCCTCCGCGCTGGTTCATCCGCATGTCGAGCGGTGCCGAACCCCGGAACGAGAATCCCCGTTCGACGGCATCGAAATGGTGGGACGACACGCCCAGGTCGGCCAGGATACCATCGACCCGGGTTACTCCGCGCAGCCGCAGGGCGCCCCGCATGAAGCGGAAGTTGCTTTCGACGTAATGGAAGCGGCTGTCTTCCGGACAGTTGTCCCGGGTATCCCGATCCTGATCGAAAGCGTAAAGACTTCCCCGGTCGCCCAGTGCCGACAGGATGCGGCGCGAATGTCCGCCACCGCCGAAGGTGAGATCGACATAGGTTCCTGCAGGATCGATGTCGAGCAGTCGGACGGACTCTTCGAGCAGGACGGGCGTATGATAGACGGAGGTCATTTGGCTTCGATATATATTTAGGGTGTAAAGTTAGGCAATTTGCCGGGAAAAATCGTTATCTTTACCGAAGAAAAAACGGTTGAGAATAGTCGCACTCCGGAAGACCGGGGTGTCCCGCTTCCGGGATCTCCTTATACCGATGCGGAGTTTCGATTGGAAATCCGAGCGTAGGTGCGATAGGCGCAAATCGGGCGTCGTAAGACTTTCGACCGATAATTAAAAGGGTTACGTTATGCCGAAAATAGATGTCGATGCCGTGCTTGCGGCAAAGGCTCCACGGATCGCCCGATGGGTGCCGGGATTCGTTATCCGCTGGCTCAAGCGCACGATCCATCAGGACGAAATCAACTATATCCTGGAGGAGTATTCCGCACTTCCTCCTCAGCAGTTTATCCAGGCTTGCTTTAAGTTTTGGGGAGTGACCTATTCGGTCGAAGGGCTCGAAAAGCTCGACCCGAAGGGACGGTATCTCTTTGCGTCGAACCATCCTTTCGGGGGAATGGACGGTATGATGCTGGCCGACGAGCTGGTCGGATATTTCGGCGATGCGCGGGTGATCGTGAACGATTTGCTGATGCACGTCGAGCCGCTGCGACCACTCTGGATTCCGGTGAACAAGCACGGTTCGCAATGCGGGGAATACCTGCGCAGGTTCGACGAAGCTTTCGCAAGCGACTGTCCGATTCTGACCTTCCCGGCCGGACTCTGTTCGCGCCGTCGGCAGGGGGTGGTGTCCGATTTGCCGTGGCGTTCGAATTTCGTCAAGCGGGCGTCGTCGTCCGAGCGCCGGATCGTGCCGGTTTTCGTCGAGGGCGAACTCTCCGATTTCTTTTACCGCCTCTCCAATTTTCGGACGAAGATAGGGATCCGGTTCAATATAGAGATGCTCTATCTGCCCGACGAGATGTTTTCGCAGAAGGGAAAACATTTCCGGATACTGGTCGGGGATCCCATTTCGACGGACGAGTTGGTCGAATGCGGATCGTGGCAGCAGCGGGCGGATTACGTACGCGAAAAGGCGTATTCTTTGGAAAAAAAGTTGCGTGCCGAAGCAAAACACGGATAAATTGTTTAGTTTTGCTCTAAATTTTACAGCATGGAACCCATCATAGAGCCTGTAAGCCGAAGTCTGTTACTCGCGGAATTGACTCCTGAACGCAAGGTCCGAAATACGAACAAGGCTTCGAATGAAATCTATATTTTCGATGCCGCCGAATGCCCGTCCCTGCTGCGGGAGATCGGACGCCTGCGGGAGGTCGCCTTCCGGTCGGCGGGGGGCGGAACGGGGCTCGCCGTGGATATAGACGAGGAGGATCTCGCCGGTGACGGTTATTACCAGTTGATCGTCTGGGACCCTGCGGAACAGGAGATCGTAGGCGGTTATCGCTTTATCGTCTGCACGTCGGAAAATCCCCGGCATCTTTCCACCGAACATTATTTCACCTTCAGCGACAAATTCCGCAAGGAGTACCTGCCCTATACCATCGAACTGGGGCGTTCGTTCGTACAGCCTTCCTATCAGTCGCGCGGCAATTCGAAGAGTATCTATGCGCTGGACAACCTCTGGGACGGTTTAGGGGCGCTCGTGGTGCTGAATCCCAAGGTGAAATACCTCTTCGGAAAGGTGACGATGTACGCTTCGTACAAGGCTATGGCACGCAATGCCTTGATCTGGTTCCTACGCCGTTACTTTCCCGATCCCGATCATCTGGTGGCAGGTAAAAATCCCGTGCAGCTCGACTTGGACGATCCCTATTACGAGCATTTTTTCACGGGCAAGACCTACGAGGAGAATTACCGCATCCTGATCCAGCGCATCCGCGAGTTCAACGAGAACATTCCTCCGCTGATCAATGCCTATATGAATCTCTCGCCTACGATGCGGGTGTTCGATACGGTAATCAACACCGATTTCGGTGGCGTGGAGGAGACGGGGATTCTGCTGACCATCCCGGATATCTATCCCGAGAAAAAACAGCGTTATATGCGTTGGCAGGGGTGGCGTGAAAACCTCAAGCAGCGACGGGAACATTTCCGCCTCCGCCTGCAGGAGCATCTCTCGCGTATCGGGAAAAAACGGGAAGTGTAGTCGAGCCGGATTTTCCCGGGTCGGATTCTTATTTTGATAAAATTACGCCTTTTCGGTGTAATTTTTTTGTTTATGGATGCGGAATTTCTCGAAAAATTGTAATTTTATAGAGAAAAGAGAAGTTTGTATGCGTACAAGATTGGTAGTGTCTTTTTTTATCTGTTTTTTGCTGCAGGCATGCTCCGGAGCTTCGACGACGAAGACGAATGGAGTGTCGAACACATCGGGAAACGATCAGGCCGGATGTATCGCCTTGGATACGATCGGCATCGATGGTGCGGTCGAGAAGTTCGTATGGAACGAAGAGGATGGAATCGGCTTCTTAATTCAGGATAATAGCTATTTGGACTTTATTAAATCGTCTTTCACATCGAGGCCGGTGTTTGCTATGCAGGCTGCTGACGGTCGAATAACCTATTCGACGGAGGATTTGATGAAAGAGATGTGGCCGAAAGAGCGGATCGAGGATCCTGTTTCGGTCGTAGCTTGGCGACCGTATGGATTTGCGTTACAAGAGGACGGGAGTTTTTTTCTTCCGGTCGGTGTGGCGCAGTATGATGAGAAGGGGTGCCGGAGCGTGCCTATGCTCGGCCGGTACCGGGGAAATCTGGCTGAAATGACACTCGATTTCGAAAATATGTTCTCCGCTGTGGAGTTGCGATTGAGGAAAGACAGCTTCGCTCTCGAACCGATTAAGGTGAAACAAGTTATTTTGCAGGGAAACGACGGTGAAATTCTGGCAGGATCGATCAAGGTGGTAGCCAGTAGGCAGGAGCTGCCCGACAGTGTGTGCGAAGAGAGGAAAGTCAGTCCTTGCGTCGTATTGGATTGCGGATCGGGGGTGGAGCTGACGGAAGAATCGACCTCTTTTTATCTGCCTGTACTGCCTGTGGAGTTTCGCCGAGGGTATTCGTTAACGGTCGTGACGGATCGTGACAGCGGGAATATGTTCAGGATTCAATGCGGTGGCAAATTCCCCGTAAGATTGAAAAAAGGTCGGATATACCGTGCGGCGGATACGATTGTTCGCCCGGCGTATCTGCAATACATGATTCCCGATCCCAATTTCCGGGCTTATCTTTTGGAACAGGGGTATATCGAAGAGATCGGCGAAAACGGGAGCCGGGTCGTAGTAACACCTGCCGGTCGGGCTGCGACGAAGATAGATTGTTCGAGGCGGGGTATCGCTTCCTTAGCAGGAATCGAGTATTTCCCGCTGTTGGAGGAGTTGAATTGCTGTATGAATATGATATCGACGTTGGATTTGACGCAGAATCCTCGTTTGGTAAAGTTGGATTGTTCGGGAAATTGTCTTAAATCCTTGGATGTAAGCCATAATTCGGTGCTAATGGAGTTACGGTGCATGTTGAATGAGCTGGTGGCATTGGAAACGGATCGGAATCCGAAGCTGACTGTTTTGCATTGTGCATTTAATCGCTCGTTGAAAGCGTTGGATGTGACTGGTAATCCCCTGTTGAAAGAGTTGGTGTGCACGGAAAACAGTCTGTCGAGTTTGGATGTGTCGCATAATTTGGAACTGAAAAAACTTATGTGCGGAAATGGTTTTGTCAAAAAGAACCGTTTGGAAACCCTGGATGTTAGTAAAAATACCAAACTCGACACGTTGGAATGCTCGGGCTGTTGGCTGAAAACCTTGGATGTCAGTCGGAACCGGGATTTGATATATTTGAATTGCAGTAGAAATGAATTGGAGCGTCTGAATCTCGGCGCTGTTCCGAATTTGAAGGAATTGGATTGTCCCATGAATAAATTGAGCCGACTGGACGTATCTCGTTGCAAGGCTCTGACATGGATTTCGTGCGACAGGAACTCGCTCTCCTCGTTAGATGTATCCCACAACCGGTCGTTAAATTGGCTGTCGTGTGGTGAAAATTTGCTTACTACGTTGGATGTGTCGCATAATTCGGTGTTGGAAACGTTGTGGTGTAATGACAACCAATTGACTACGTTGGATCTTTCGGGAAATCCGATTTTGAGAAAGCTGTATTGTTGCAATAACCGGTTGTCCTCTTTGGACTTGAGTAAAAATAAATTCTTGGAACCGAGGAATGTGTCCGATCACGGGAACTGTTTCCCGGAGGAAGAGGGTTCGATTGTGGTTAATTCCTGCTGTTTCTGAAAAATGAAAAAGGGGCTGTCTAACAGTTTTAGACAGCCCCTTTCGTTGCTTTTTGGTTTTACCGCGACGCGGCGATATTCGAGCTGTGCATGCCCCGGGAATCGCGGGCCCAGTCGTCCCTGGCGCGGAGTACCTGTTCGATGATGTCGCGCACGCAGCCGTGCCCGCCCGCGAACTCCGAAACGTAGCGCGAGGCTTCGATCACCTCGGATGCCGCATCCGAGGGACAGACGGGGATTCCGACTGCCTTCATACACTCCAGGTCCGGGATGTCGTCGCCCATGTAGATGACGTTCGCCGGATCGAGTCCGTGGCGTGCGAAGAAATCCTGCATGGCCGATATTTTGTCCATGCAGTCCAGGTAAACATCTGTGATTCCCAGCATTTTGAGCCGGTGGTCGAGCGTTGCGCCCCGTCCGCCCGTGATGATGCACACTTTGTAGCCCATACGGAGCGCATAGGCGATGGCATAGCCGTCCTTGGCATAGTATTTTCGGATGAAATCCCCATCGACCAGGGGCATGATTCCCCCGTCGGTCATTACGCCGTCCACGTCGAAAATGAACGCTTCGGTCTTTACGATGTCTTCTTTGAAGTTTCCCATATATCTTGACTTAATGATTCATAAATTCGTAACAGTCGCGGATCGTGAGCGAGTGCGGCTTCGTGCCGCCGCAACGTCGGCAGGTCGCCGCGTACGGCAGGCCCGGTCTGCACCCGATGCGGATCGCCCGAATCGACGGCTTTGGCTGCGGTTTCGGCGATCAGGGGTTTCAGTACGTCGAAGGGCAGTTCGGTCCCGTGCAAAATCTCGCCTCCCAATGCGTAGAGGTGATTGACGAAATTGCAGGCGAAAACCGCGGCCAGGTGAAGGCGTACGCGACGGTCGGAGTCGGCACGATATACCGTGCGGCTCAGATTGCGGGCGAACGCTTCGAGCTCCGAGGTGAAGGAGTCGTCGTTTCCTTCGACGAAAAGAGGTATTTTGGCAAAATCCACGCTGCGGCCTTGGGTAAAGGTTTGCAGGGGATAGAGAACGCCCCGACGGTCGAAGCGTGCGGGAAGAGCCTCTATTCCGATGCCTCCGGCCGTATGTACCACAGCGGCTTCGGCGGGTATGGGCAGGCTTTCGGCCAGCGTGGTGATCGCCGCATCGCTGACGGCCAGGATGTAGAGGTCTGCGGCGGCCAGCTCGCGCGGATCGGAGCTCCACGCGGTGCCGTTTTCGAGGGCGAGTGCTGTACCTCGTTTCGCGTTGCGGGCGAAGATCTGGAGCAATGTTGCTCCTTCCGTGCGGCTTATCGCGCGGGCGAGCGCTTCGGCCAGGTTGCCGCTGCCTATGAGGACGATATTTTTCATCTTTCCGAGTGTTTCGATTCGGGCTGCGGCCCGGAAGCCGGTTTGCGGGCGGCGTTCACTGCGTCGTCCAGGTCGATGAGCCGAAGCCGGTCGCCCGCTGTACGGCAGGCCGTCTGAAGCTCGTCGAGCGCGCGGTCTATTCGGCGCGTTTCTTCGGTCGCGGCGAAGTAGAGGCGTGTCGAACTGTAATTGTCGATGGTTCTGAAAATGTTGTAGAGCGTCATTTCGTGGATGTCCCGTCCGGGGGCGAAAGCCACTTCGCGGTCGTCGTCCGGATTCCGGATTTCGATCAGCAGGCCCGTGCGCACGAGCTGGTGCAGGACATCGTTCACGATGCGGGTGGGCAGCGAGAGTCGGCGGCGGAGTTCATCGACCGGGAGCGCCCCTTCGTTTTCCCGAAAGCGGTGTACGACCTGGAGCATGACGGCCAGGATGATCCGGCGTCGTCGGTCGTTGCTGATGCCGAGCGATTCGCGCTCTTCGGCGAAACGGTCGATATTCTGGTAGGCGAACGAGAGTTCGCCGCCGAAGAGCAGGATTTCCCACGAGATTTGCAGCCATAACAGGAAGAGCGGCAGGGCTGCGAAACTGCCGTAAATCGCGTTGTAGGAGGTCATCCATCCTTGCAGATAGAGGTAGCCCCACTGAAAGAGCATGAAGACCGTTCCTGCGACGATACCCGCCATGAAAGCGCTGCGCCACAAGACTTTCGTATTGGGCACGACGGCATAGATCAGGGTGAAGCTGCCCCAGATGATGACCAGGGCCGAAAGTTTCGAAAGAAGGATGCCGAGGAACGTATTCCCCGCGTCGAAGAACCGGAGCAGATAACCTCCCATCGTGCTGGCCACGAGCCAGAGGATCGGGGCGACCATCGCGATGACGATGTAGTTGAGGTATTGGCGGGCGATATTGCGCGAGGACTGAACCTCCCAGATGTTGTTGAAAGCGCTCTCCACCGACCCGAAAACCCGGATGACGGCCCAGAAAAGGGTTACGACGCTGACCAGGGCGATAAGCCCGCCCTGCGTATTGGCGAGGGCTTTGCGGGCGAATTCCACCATGTAGTCCAATACTTCGACGTTTTGCGGGAAAAGGGCGTAGAGATCGTCGATCAGGCCGTCCAGAAGCCCGAATCCCTTGACTACGGCGAATACCAGCGCCAGGATCGGGACGATCGAGATGAGCGTATAGAACGTCAGGGCGGCGCTGCGCACGATCGTATCGTGGGCGATCAGGCCGCGTGCCGTGTAGAACAGCAGCTTGTACTGTCTGACGGCCCACCGGACGCGGGGATTGCGGTAGGAGTTTGCGTTGCGCCGCAGGATCGTGTCCGTGAAGTAGGTGAAGACGTTCTTGACTTTCATTTCGGGACGTTTCTCAAAGATAGCTATTTTAGACGGATCGTCCAATAATCCTGCCCGATTTTCGTGAAGGCGATCCGTCGCTCGCCGCCTTCGCGTATGCCGAGCCGTGCGGCGATTTCAGCCGCCGTGAGCGGGAAATCTTGTTTCAGAATCGTCAGTCGGCTGCCGGAAAGCTCCCGTTTCAGTTGCTTGGGGTTGTAGGGCTCGATCCGCTCGATCTCCAGCCAGCGGCCCAATGTGTCTTCGGACTTTTCCGCTGCGAATCCGTAGCCGTTCGGACTCCAGATGTCGGCGCGACCTTGCAGGTAGGTCGGCGCCAGCCGGGCTTTTTGAAGCGCTACGTCGGGGATCAGCAGCCAGCGGTAAGCGGCCGGATCGAAGGGCTTGTCGCAGGGAGTTGCACGGGCTTCGGCGGGCGGACAGGAAAATTCTCCCAGTCCGAGCGCAACGGCCGTCAGCAGGGGACCCGTGCCGTCGGCATAGACGACGACTTCCTTGCATTCGTCGTGCAGCGACACCACCTCCGTGCGGCAGGGACCGAAGAGCCGGAAGGTTTCACCGACGTCGAACAGCGGGGAGTTCTTGACGCAGAGGTTCGGGGCGATGCGACGGAGTTCCGGCAGCAGCTTCGGTATGTCGGGAGAACAATCCTCCAGCCGCACCAGCTTGCGCCCTTCGGCGCTGCGTCGGTCGGGGTCGGCGTAGATCCAGTCGAAGTGGTCCCGGGTCGAGGCGAGGAACGCCTCGGCGGAGGAGTTGATAACCCGTATGTTCGTTGCGCCCAGCCGCCGGAAATTCTCTCCGGCGACGGCCGCCAGCGTCGCATCCCGTTCGAGGGTGATGACTTCGCGGAAGCGTTTCGAGAGGTAGAGGGCATCGACGCCCAGTCCGCAGGTAAGGTCGAGCACCCGTTCCCCACTGCAACTCTTGCGGGCCGCGCACGCCTCGCTCGAGGCCTGTTCGAAAGCCAGCGGCGGGAGGATGCAGCGGGCTTCGTAGTAGGAGGGGAGTTTTGTCCGTGCCCGTGCGAGGTATTTGACCTGCGTGGCGATGAGTGCCGCATGCGGAATACGCTTGTCGAGGGCGATCGCCGCAGGGTCGCGGCCGATTTGCTCTTCGACGGTACGCCGCACTTCGGGAGTCAGCAGCAGTCGGTATTGTTCCGGAGTCATCATTCCGGGAGCGAAGATACCGATTTTTTCCGTTCGGCGCTCCATAGGAGCAGGGTTGCGAAGATGAAAAGTCCGTAAACGATCCAGCATTGGGTCGTCGTGAGCCGGATGTCGAGGGCGGCTGCCGGAAGTGCCGCTGCAGCTCGGATCAGTTCGTTCTGTGCCCGGGCTGCGAATCCTGCGACGTCCGAGAAGAGCGGTGCGAGCACTGTTCCCGGGATCACGAGCCAGAGCGTGCAGCTCCCGACCACGACGTAGGAGAGCAGGATGACGACGGGGTTGAGTGCCAGCCCGACGACCGAGATCTGGCCGAAGGTATGGGAGATAAGAGGTGCAGTCGCAGCGGACGCTGAAAATCCGATGGCGAGGGTTGCGGTCAGCATATCGATGCTTTTGCGGCGTGTTCGCAGGAGGCGGCAGAGGGGGAGTCCCCAGGCGATGATGCCGGCGACGGCGATGAACGAGAGTTGGAAGCTGATGTCGAACAGGTAATCGGGATGGAAGAGCAGCATGACGAAGGCTACGCCGGCGAGTGTGTTCATCCCGACGTATTCCGACGACGAGGCCAGGGCGAATTGCAGGACGGAGAACATCAGCGCGGCCCGGACGACGCTGGGCGGGAATCCCGTCGTGGCGGCATAGAGCCAGATGAGCAGGATGACCGCGATATTGCGCAGGATGTGTCCGTGCCGGAAGAGCGGCAGCCACCAGAGCAGCAGGTTGGCGAGCAGAAAGACGATGCCCACGTGCAATCCCGAAACGGCGAGCAGGTGCGAGGTCCCGCTGCGCGAGTAGGCCGCACGGAGTGCAGGGGAGAGCGAGCGTCGATCCCCGGCCGTCATAGCGTTGCAGAGGGCCTGTTCGTCGGGCGCCAGGGACAGACGGTCGAGCCGTGCGACGGCCCGTTCGTGCAGGAACAGGGAGAGATGCTTCGGGGGAAGCTCCCGGTGCAGGGTGTCGCGCAGCAGCAGGCTTGAGCGGTTCAGGTAGAGGGTGCCGACGTATCCCCGGCGGGTCATCAGCCGTCCGTAGCCGCCGTGACGGGCGGTGAAAGGGTAGATTTTGCCGCGTACGACGGCTCGGTCGCCGGGATTCAGCACGGTCGAAGAGTCGCATCGAACCACGAGGTTTCCGGCGGCGGGGAGCCATTCTCCGGTTTCGGAGTTCCGCAGGGCGCGGAGCGATGCGCCGGAGGCCGTTTTGCCTTCCCGTTCGGAGAGGCGTTCCCGGACGACGATTTCGTATTCGCCCGGAGTGCCGGTCGGCGGAGCGGGAGTGTGTCCCAGTTCGGTGACGGTCATGCCGAAAAGCAGAATGGCTCCCAGGGTGGCGAGGTTTGCGCCCCGGTCGTCGGCGAGCAATGCCAGGATACCGCAGACGAGGAATCCGCCTACTAACAACCACAGCGGCAGTACGTAGTGGTCGGCCAGCAGGATGCCGGCCGTGAGCGGCGGCAATGCGCGGAGCATGGGCATGCGCCGGAGTTTCGACCGGAGGTTTTCGGACTTGAGTCGTAGCATAACGGAGCCGGATCGCGGGAAATGGACGGAGAACCGGGCTTTGACTTTGTGTTTTTTTCGTTTTCTGCGTTCGGCGGGACCTCGTGGACAATCACGGGCCTCGTCGATCGGATATTTGCGGTTTGCCTCCTTCGGATGCGACAGAATATTCCCGCCTCTTCGTTGCATCCGCTTCGAGTGTCGGTTTTCGGATTCGGCGGTTTTCCGATTCGTAAAGATAACTGTTTTTTCGGAAGAATGAGCCGTTCGGATGTATGGATAATACAAAACGACACGCATCGAATGGAATGATGCGTGTCGTTTTGTCGTATCGGAGGTTTTTTCGCCCGTTTAGAACGATGCGAATGTACTCCAGTTCGAATTTTGCTCCGCTGCGGCCTGGATGTCGGCAGGCAGGTTGGCGAAGAAATTATATCCGGTCAGCGCTTCTATTTCGGCGACCGATTTGGTGTAGCTCTGGTAGCTTTCGCCCGAATAGACGCGGTGAGGCAGCCATACACCGACCGTCGATGCCGAAGAGATCTTGCCCGAAGCCTCTCTTTTGACTTTGAGCAGTACCTTGTAATAGTAGTTCGGTACGGGACAGTTCTTGGTATCCTTGGCCGGTTTGATATATGTGATCGTTTCATTCCCGGTTACAGTCCGTAGGATGGCGCCCGTAACCACGTAAACCGTATCGGTCTGTTGTTGTGCGAGCGTCCGCACGTCACCTTCGAGCGTACTCCAGATGCCGGAGTTGAACCCGTTCTGAATCTGCGGCGTGGAATTCGTAGCGTAGAACGTCTGCGCACACATGGTGCCATAGGGATCCTTGTTGCGGTCGGCGTTCGGGATCTGGTGGCCGCGAGCGTAGATGTTCGAGGTGGAACCTACGTTCACTCCGTACGATCCGGCCCAGACATTGATTTGTTGCGAGGTCGGAATCCCGGGTGTCGCAGCCCACGGATCGTTCGGACGTCCCGATCCCAAGTCACCGGCCGCCAACGGGTAAGCTACCCAGTAGGCCGTGTAGGTCGAGGTGTCGTAATACATCGTGTAGTTGCGTGCCGTGTCGTAAAAGGTCCGCAGCAGCATATTGCTGCCTGCGTTGTCCTTGGCCGGAAGCTCGTACCAGGCGGCATGATCCGTCCGTGCTCCTTCGGTGGTAAAGGTTGTCGAAGAACTCTGCGGCGTGGAGCCGTTGGTCGCCGTTACGACGCCGTAAACCGTGTACGTCGTTGCGGGCAGAAGATCGGAGAGGTTGGCGGTCGCTTCGTTTCCGACAACAGCGGCAACGACACTTCCCGTGTCGCTGCCGTTCGTTGCGGAATAGAAGAACTGCACCTCGGTTGCGTAAGCGGCGTCGGTCAGACTACTGGAAACCTTCGCTGTACTCGAAGTTATGTCGCTTACGCTCGGTGTAGCAATTCCCGGGGTAGGGTCTGGAGTCGGAACTCCGCCTCCTGTTCACTCAAGCTGCCAAGAGAAATCACCGATAGTAGTACGGTTTTCCGTGTTTTGCTCGATCTTGATCGTTGCGTCCTGCCCGTTGCATACTATATCCGAGAGCTCGAAAACTTTTTTTGAATTTTTGGTTATACTTAATGTTCCTACGCTTTTTCCTCCGACTGTTACGGTCAAGGTTGCACTGCCTTTCGAACTTGTCAAGGCGTTGAACTTGAGTGCTGTGATTCCGCCAGGGATTGTTACGCTCAATGAACCGCTCTTACCTATCGTGAGGTAAGTTTCGCTGGAAACTGTGATCCCTGCCGTGTTGGACAATGTAGTACGGTCGGTTTTGGATTGGTTCGGATTACCACATTTTGCATAGGTCCATACCGGAGTCCCGGTTGTTACGCCGTTGAAAGTTCCATTAGAGTTGTAGGCTGATCCTGCATCGGGTTTATAGTTCTCGAAAGTTTCCGAAACCCATGCCTTTGCGCCGGCAGCAGCCTGCTCAACAGTCAGCGTCGCTTGGGCTGTACCCAGTGAAGTAGTGGCGGTAAGAACGATGCGTGCTGTACGAGGTGTTGCGACCGTATTTTCTGTGGCTGCGACTTCGAGGCGATTTTCGCTGCCGTTGTAATCACCTGTGGTGATCCAGTCCGGCTGTTCGGTTCCTTCAGTGCCGTCGTAAATAGCGACGGAAACGTCTTGCGTTTCGGCGTTCTTCAACGTAACGGGGATATAGTGAGTTTCCGTATCGTTATAAGACAGTGTCAGGGTCGTCTGATCCAACGTGATTTCAGGCAACTTGACGTATTCGGCAGGGATTAGGGTCAGATCTTTTGTCTGACTGCCGGTATAGAATCCAAAACCGAGAGCTGCTTGATCGTTTTTCGCCAAAATACGGGAAGGGGTCGCTGCCGATGCGATTTGGTAAGTGCCTTTGTCCTTGTCCTTGGTAATTATCAAGTCGTAAGCCTCCGTAGAGATCGTAGCGCTGTTGCCGCTTTCCCAGGAGAGGTAGTTCTCGCCTTGACTGATCGTGTAGTTGTCACCCGATTTGGTAATTGTCCAAATGAGGGTTTCGTCCCCGGTTTTGTAGGGATTAGACGGCGTAATCACTACGGGAGCCAAACGGGAGCTTTCAGCTAAAGAACTCATTGCATAGGTTGTTTCGGATTGGGTCGCCGTGATGACGTAGTCGCCGCTCAATGTTTCGGTTGTCTCTTCCGCAGCGTCGGTCATATCGACCGCGAAAGTCGAACTGTCGCCTGCTGCGAAAGCCAGGGGCCGGCCCTCCTGAACGGTTACCGTCTTGGTGAAGATCTTCGATGCGGTGGTCACGGTAACGGTGAATGTTTCACCGGCTGCCACCTCGAACGGGAAGCAGGTGAAATAGGCGGTCATGCCCGTTGCGCCGTTGGCCTTAAGGTTCATCTCCGAAGAGTAGCTTAGCGTCACGTTGTCCGAGAAATTACCGGGATAACCGTACTCCTTGACGGTGCCTGCCGTCATATCGACATAGCTACGGCCCGTGACCTTCTTATCTGGAGCCGTGAATTCGACGCCAAGGACAGGCTCCTCCGATGCGAGGTTTTTGACCGTCATCTTACCGATGGCAACGGCACGGCCGAAACTCATTTGCAGTTCGGTCGGCTGACTCTCCAGCGAGATCGATTTGGCGATCAGCAGGTCCGCGTTCGAATCGAAGCTCGTAGCGGTCGGCTGTTGAGATGTGCGTGTGACGACTTTCATGTTGGTAATATCCGTATTGTTGGACGTAATCCATGCCGAGGCGGGATAAACCGCGTTATAAACGAGCGGAGTGTTCGTATTCTCCGGGAACGATACGGCGAATTTCGCCGTGCCGTCGCTTACCGTACCTTCCTGCGAGTTGGCGTATGTGGTTTTGGAGGCGGCCGTTTCGAACACCTGAAGGTATTCGCCGGTTTCGTTCCACGAGATTTTCCCCGTCAGGGGATCATACGTCGTACGGGAACCGGATGCCGATTCGAGTTCAGACGATGCGGTGACCGTCATCGTTACTTTACGACCGTTCGACGGGTCGGAAACCGTGTCGTCTTTGGAACAGGCTGCGAACAGAGATGCACACACTGCGACAGCCAAAATGGATTTGAAAAAAGTTTTCATAGTCGTAGGATGTGTTTGTTAGTATTCTCCGTAATCGGTGTCATTAACGCTGCCGCCTGCTTCGCCGGCTCCGCCATAGTCCAGGACAGTGCTGTTGGCAAAACCTTTCTCGATCGAGATGCTGAGGATCTCAACCGAAGGAGCGGAGTACGAAGTTCCCCCCCCCTTAACCGTAGATTCGTAGTGTTTTTTCATAATCATAGAGGTATTATGTTTGAGAGTTTTTACATCGTGTCCTGGTTATGGGCTACCACAAATATAGACAATATTCAATTAAGGAACAAGAAAGAATCCAAAATTCATCGAATCTTCATATTTCGATGCGGATTATGCGTGAAAGCGTCCGAAATTTAGTATAAATTGTCGAACATGCTCTGGCTTTTGTCGTATTTCAGGTCGGCGAGGGAAGCCGCTTTGACGCCGATGTTGAAACTCCAGCTCTGATAGTGGCCGAAGGGGACCCACGCGAACGACATTTGCCAGCAATGCAGGTCGCGTGTAATGGTGATGGAGGCCGGAGTCAGCTCCTTGGCCTGGAAGTCGTAACCGCCCTGGATTGTTACACCCATTTTTGGCAGAATCGTAACGCTGCCGTTGATGCCGAGCGTTTGGGTGATGTTTTTCTGGTAGCCCGTCGTGCCGTTGTTGGTCGGTGATGCGGAGTAGCTGACCGTATAGTTGAATCCCAGGTTCCAGGGTAGCGAGAAGTCGTAGTAGGCCTGGGTCATGTATTGCCGTCGCAGGGCCGGGTTCATTTGCCCGTAAGGGTCGTAGAAAGGATTGGCGTAGGCCGGATCGACCGGGGCGCTGTTGATGTCGTTGATCGCCGGGGTGGAGTTGTCCTGGCGGGATTGGAACGTATAGCCGAACGAAGTGCTGGCCGATACCACACGGCCCGGGAAAAAGAGTTTGTTGATACGCTGGCCCTGCGGGGTGACCCGGTAAGGGTCGAGCGTAGCGTTGATATTGATGCCGAAATTTTGGAAAACGGTCGTGCGCAGCGAAATGGGGATGTTCGAAAGTCCCATGGAGTCGGCCAGGAAGTTATAGGATACCTGTCCGATGCGGAGTTCGTCGATCAGTTTGATCTTCTTCATACCCGAGGTATCGCGTTTGCTGAGCACCTTCATTTCGAGCGTCTGCGAGAGCGAGGCGTTGATGGCCATGGACTGACCGGAGCTGGGCACGCCGAAGATGCTCCCTTCGAAAGGCGAGTAGGTCTTGAAATTACCCAGCGTATCGCTCTGCACGGTCTTTACGTAGCCGTATTTCTGCTTGGAGAAGTCGGGGGCGTAGGAGAAGCTCACCGTCGGGGTGATCGTGTGGCGGATCGCCTGTACCTTGCGCGTTTTCTTCTTGGCCTCGTAGCGGCCATAGATGATCGTCGAGGCCTGCAGGCTGAAGTTGTAGTTGTACAGACGGTAGAATCCGTACTCCGGGTCGAGTTTGTCGATGCGGTTCAGCACCGGGTTCCAAACCTGCTCCTGTTTTTTGAAATACCACTTTTCGGTGTAGTTGATCGTAGGTCCGAAGTTGATGTAGTTGAAGATGTTGTACGTCGCCGAGATAGGAATGCTATGCTCGAAGCCGTACTGCATGTTCTGGAGTGTTTCCTTGGTGAAGATTTCGGACTCTTTGGCGTTGGCCTTGTTGTTGAACTTGCCGGTGTAGCGGAGCGAAATCTTCTCGTACCAGCGCTCCTTGCCCATCGCCTCCTTGCGTTTGAAGGGATAGAAGGTCGAGACGTTGAAAACTACGTTCGGCAGGGCGATCGAGAGCGTTCCGCTCTGCGAGTTCTGCGAAACGGACATATTGGCCGAAAGGGAGAACGGAGTGCCGAGCCAGCTTTTCGAGTAGGAGATCGTCGAACTGGTCTGCGTCTGGAGCGCCTGGTTCAGGTTGGTGGCCGAATAGCGGTTATAGCCGCTGGTACGGAAATCGACCGAGGCGGAGAAGGTCGAGCCCGGGTTGGCCTTGGGGTCCTGCGTATGCTGCCAGTAGAGTTGGAAGTTGTTCTGCTGGAGAAAGTCGGGTTCGCCCTTGTCGCCGACACGGACGTTCGAGTAGTTGAAATTCAGGGTGCCGTTGTACTTGTAACGCTTCATATAGCGCGACATCGCGGATGCCTCCCACGATCCGAGGGTGTAGATACCGCCCCGGATGGCCAGGTCCATGTGCTCTCCGAGCGTGAAGTAGTAGCCCAAGTCACGGATGTAGAATCCCTTGGTCGATTCCTCGCCGAAAGTCGGCATCAGCAGACCCGACTTGGGGCCGGAACTGAGCGGGAAGAAACCCTCGGGCAGTAGCGGAAAGTAGATGGGAACGTCTTCCAGGACCAGGTAGGCGGGACCCGTGACCACTTTCTTGCCGGGAATCACCTTCGCCTTGGTCATCGCCAGGTAGAAGTGGGGGTGGTCCGTCTGGTCGCAGGTGGTGTATTTGCCGTCCTGGATGTGGATGGTGTTGTCGTCCATCTTTTTGACGTTGTTGCCGATCAGCCAGCCGTCGCCCTCCTGAGTCGCCACGCCTTTGATTTTCGCCTTTTTGCTGCCGATGTTGTAGGTGATCGTGTCCATCGTGTAAGGATTGGCGGCTCCTTCGGTGAAAGTGGGGTTGGTAACTGTCGGTTTGCCGTCTATCGTGTCGCGCTTGCCGTGGGCGTAGATGATCTTTTCGTCCATATTGACCCGCATGAAATCTCCCTTGAGATTCATGTTCTGGTAGTTGATATCACCCTGGTTGTAGATATAGACCGTGCGGTTGCGTACGTCGTAGTAGAGCGAGTCCTGGTTTTTGCCGCTGATGATGTCGTCCAGGAAAGATTTTTTCCGGGTCGTATCGCGCCGGGTCGTGTCCTGACGCAACGAATCGCGCAGCAGCGAGTCGTTGCCGGTGGGAGCCGTACTGTCGGCGGGGGCGATCGGCGAGAGGGGAGGCGCTCCGAAGATCGAGTCGATCCTGGTGTCGAAAAGCGAATCCTGCTCCTCTTCCGTACGTGTTTCGGCGGTCGGGGGGCGGTCGGCTTCCCGTTGAAGGCGCCGAATCTCCCGGCGGGTTTCGCGGCGGGATTTTTGTACGGCTTGCGTCGGAGTGCTGTCGGGCGGTGTTTGGCGTTCGGGTGTCGCGGGATGCTGCACTCCGCCCGGCAGCGCCATGCCGAGCACCGGAAGCAGGAAGAGCAGCAGGAGTGCTCCCGAGAAGATATATTTTGCCTTTAGCCTGTCCAAAATTCCAAAAAAAATCATACCTTTGCCGACAAGTCGGCAAAACCGCCCGAAAATGGCTCCGAAGGCCTCAGTGCGGGGGTTTTAACATCCGGCAAATATAGGTAAAAAATTCAGAACCGTTAAATTTTCAGCCACTTTTGCTATGCGGAAATCGCTTTTTCTTTTTGCCCTGTTTTTGATTGCGACACTCTCTTTCAACGGAGTTGCCGCGCAGAATATTGCACAGGGCGTGCGGGTCGTCGTAATCGATGCCGGGCACGGGGGGCCGAAGTTTCCGGGAGCTCATTACAGAGGCGTTTATGAGAAAGATCTCAACCTTCAGATCGCTCTGAAGCTCGGGGCCTTGATCGAGAAGGAGATCCCTCAGTTGAAAGTGGTTTACACGCGTAAGACGGACAAGCAGTTTTCCGAAAGTCTGACCCAGGATTTGCAGGCTCGGGCCGATATCGCCAACAAGGCGGGCGGCGACCTGTTCATTTCGATCCATACCAATGCTGCGGCATCGGCGTCGGCACGGGGAGTCGAAACCCTGATTATGGGTGAGAGTCCGCTGGAGAAGAACGCCAACGAGCGGGCCCTCTATTATAACAACCAGGAGGAGCTGCTCGATATGTCGAACGAGAAGACGGCGGCGATCGTCCGGGCTTATATCCAGAACCTGCAGTTCACCTATGGTGAATACAGCGAAGCGATGGCCCGTCTGGTGCAGAAACATTACGTCAAGTCCGGGCGGCACAATCGCGGTGTGAAGCGGCAGCCGCTCAAAGTGCTCTACGCTACCGATATGCCCGGTATCCTGACCGAGATAGGTTTCCTTTCCAATTCGGAGGAGTATGCTTATATGAATTCGGCGAAGGGGCAGGCTCAAATCGCACGTGCGCTGTGCGATGCGGTGAAGGATTACGTCGCTTTCGTACGGGGTGCGCTGCTTGTCGATGACGATGCCATTTACGAACAGGCCGATGCCGATGTCGCAGAGCCGGCTGCCGCTTCGGACAAAGCGGATAAGGGTAGTGTCAAAACCGGGAAAGCCAAACAGGAGAAGACGTTTTATGCCGTGCAGTTGATCGCCAGCGCCAAGCGCGTGCCGCCCAAGGACCGGCAGTTCAAAAGTTACCGGGGAAAAGTCACGGAGTTCGTTACCGGCGGCCGGTTCAGGTATAAGTATTGTGTGGGGCGTTTCGATACCCGCAAGCAGGCCGAAGCCAAGTTGGCCGAGGTGCGCAGGGAGTTCCGCGATGCGTTCGTGGTGAGTTGTCGGGGCGACCGGATCGTACAGTAAATAAAACGAAAAAAACAGGTATATGAGAAGAGAAGTTAAGATCGGCATTTTCGCCGTGCTGATGATCGGTGCCCTCTGGGCGGGTATCCGCTTTCTGAAGGGGTTCGACATCTTCAGTCGCAACGCGGTCTATTATGCCGCTTACGACCAGGTCGATGGCGTGCAGAACGCTTCGCCGATTCTGATCCGGGGCGTGAAGGTGGGAGCCGTGACGGATATTTCGTTCGATCCTTCGATCGGTAACGAGGTCGTACTCCAACTGACGATTCAGCGGAAATACCGGATTCCGTCCAATTCCGAAGCCCGGATCTACAGCAACAGCATCATGGGCGCCAAAGCGATCGAAATCGCTCTGGGCGATGCCGGGACCTACCTGCAATCCGGGGACACCCTCTGTTCGAGCCGCAGCAAGGGCCTGATGGATATGGCGGGTTCGGAACTCGAATTTTTCAAGCAGAAGATGTCGCAGGTCGTGGGGGATTTGAGCCGCACGATGGATAACCTGAATCTGATTATGGAGCAGAACGCCGCGAATATCGAAGGTACGATGTCGCACCTGAATTCGATTACGGGCAGCGTAAACGGTATGTTGCTGTCGCAGCGTGCGAATCTGGAGAGCGCCGTGGCGAATTTGACCCGTTTTTCGGAGATGCTCGGCGAGAACTCTCCGCGCATGGACAGTATTATCCTGAATTTAAGCAATTTTACCGACCAAATACAGCGTGAGAATCTGGCCGGGGCGCTCGATTCGACTCTGATGAACCTCAATGCGATCCTGGCCCGTGTCAATGCCGGGGAGGGGACTGTCGGGCAGCTCGTCAGCGATCCCCGTCTGTACGAATCGCTCAACGAGGCGACTGCGAACTTGGCGTCGCTGCTGGCCAACTTGCAGGCCCATCCTGCTCGTTACGTCCATTTCTCGCTGTTCGGCCGCGATCCCGAAAAGGCCGACCGCAAGCAGCAGAAAAAAGAGGCGAAACATGCCCGGCGCGATTCGCTCAAGGCCCTGAAAGCGGCCCGATAGTTTCGAATGTTTTCTCTGTGCGATGATCTATCCGGCGAACTTTGAACAGAAAGTCGGTTTCGACCGGCTGCGTGAGCAGGTCGCGGCGCTGTGTACGATTCGCGGCGGCCGGGAAAGGTTGTGCGCCGAACAATTCAGCACTTCGCAGGCCGATGTCGAGCGGCGGCTGGCGCTGGCGGACGAGATGCGCCGTCTGCTGGAGATGGAACGGGACTTTCCGGACGACGAGTTCGTCGATGTCGATTATATCCTTTCCAAACTGAAGATCGAAGGCAGTTTCCTCGAAGTCGAGGAGGTCGTGTTGCTGCGCCGGGCGCTGGCTTCGGCGGGGGCGATCGCCGGTTTTATCCTGGGGCGCGGTGAGGAGCTATATCCCGAACTGCGGCTCCGCAGCCGGGGGATCGAGGCTTTCCCGGAGATCGTTCGGGCGATCGACGGTATCGTCGATCAGTACGGCAAGATCCGGGACGACGCTTCGCCGGAGTTGCAGCAGATCCGGCGGATGATCCGCGAGCGGGAGGGGCAGGCCGCCAAACGCCTGCAGCAGGTGTTGTCGAATGCCAAGAAAGCCGGTATCGTGGAGGCCGACGCGATGCTCTCGATCCGCGACGGCCGGGCGGTGATTCCGGTCGCAGCGGCCAATAAACGCAAGTTGCAGGGTTTCATCCACGACGAATCGGCCACGGGCAAGACCTTCTACGTCGAGCCGGTCGAGGTCGTCGAAATCAATAACGAACTCAAGGAGCTGGAGTACGCCGAGCGGCGCGAGATCGTGCGGATCCTCTCGGCCTTCACCGACTCGATTCGCCCCGAAGCGGATCGGATCGCGCTGATTGGCGACTATCTTTCGGATCTGGATATGATCCGTGCCAAAGCCCGCTGGGCCGTTGCCAACGGAGCGGTGAAGCCGATCGTTTCGACGGACGACCGGCTGGTGCTGCGCAATGCGCGGCATCCCTTGTTGCAGCAGACGCTCCGGGCGCAGGGCAAGCAGGTGGTGCCGCTCGATCTGCAACTCGACAAACGGCGTCATATCCTGGTGATTTCGGGGCCGAATGCCGGCGGCAAGTCGGTGTGTCTGAAAACTACGGGCATCATCCAATATATGTTCCAGTGCGGATTCCTGGTTCCGGCATCGGAGAATTCGGAGCTGCCCCTGTTCCGCAACCTAATGATCGACATCGGGGACGAGCAGTCGATCGACGACGATCTTTCGACCTATTCGTCGCACCTGCTCAATATGAAGAACATGCTCGCCGGAGCTTCGAACCGGACGCTGGTGCTTATCGACGAGTTCGGTTCGGGTACGGAGCCTATCATCGGCGGGGCGATCGCGGAGTCGATCCTCGAACGGCTCCGCAGTAAAGGCTGTTACGGGGTGATTACGACCCACTATGCCAACATTAAGTATTATGCGTCGAACACCGAGGGAATCGCCAACGGAGCGATGATGTTCGACGTGCAGAATATCCGGCCGCTGTTTCGGCTCGAGATCGGCAAGCCGGGCAGTTCGTTCGCGGTGGAGATCGCCCGCAAGATCGGGTTGCCGGAGGATATTATCCGCGATGCGGGCGAAAAGGCCGGCAGCGATCATATCAACCTCGAGAAACAGTTGCGTGAAATCGCCCGTGACAAACATTACTGGGAGCAGAAGCGCGACCGCATCCGGATCGCCGACCGCAAGGTCGAGGAGCTGGAACAGACCTATGCCGACCAGCTTTCGCGCATCCGGCAGGAGCGCTCGGAAATCTTGAAAAAGGCCAAGGAGGAGGCGCAGCGGATGATCGCCGACGCCAACCGTCAGATTGAGAATACGATTCGGACGATCCGCGAAGCGCAGGCCGAGAAGGAGCTTACCCAGTTGGCCCGTAAGGAGTTGAACGATTTTCGGGACAGGGTGGAGAGGACGGATGCAGCGGATGCGGCGCACGACGAACGGGTGGCCCGCGAAATGGAGAAACTCGAACGCCGCCGCCAGCGTCGTGCCGAGCGCAGACAGCAGGCCGGCGAGACTCCGGAGGTCGCACAGCCTGCCGTGCCGGAGAAACCCCGCGAGGCGGAGGTCGGCTCGAAGGTGAAGATCGCCGGGCAGGACATTCCCGGCGTGGTGCTTTCGATCAAGGGCCGGAAGGCGCAGGTGGCATTCGGACAGATTCTTACGACGGTGGATAGAAGTTCGCTCGTCGTGATCTCGGGCGCCGAATTCAAGCAGGCGACCAGGCCCGTGCAGCCGCGCACGGTGGTATCGGTCGATGTGTCGGCCCGCAAGCTCAATTTCAAGGATCATATCGATGTGCGGGGCCTGCGTGCCGCCGAAGCATTGGAGGAGGTGCGGGATTTTATCGACGACGCGATCATGGTTGGCGTCGGTACGGTCACGATCCTGCACGGCAAGGGGACGGGGGCGCTCAAGGAGGAGATCCGCCGTTATCTGCGCACGGTGCCGGAGGTCGAACGGGCTGCGGACGAACACGCCGACCGGGGCGGAGCGGGGATTACGGTGGTGACTCTGCGTATGGATTGACGGCAGTTATGTAAAGGAAAGATACGACATGAAATACATGTTATCGGAAATCGCCCGCATTTGCGGGGGCGAACTCATCGGGGAGGATTTGCCGGTGGCACGGGTGCTTACCGACAGCCGCAACTGTTCGTTCGGCGAGGAGCCGCTGTTCGTGGCCATGAAAGGTACCAATCACGACTCCCACGCCTTTATTGGCGAGATGGTTCGCCGGGATGTGAAGGCATTTCTTGCGGAGCGGAAGACGCAACTTCCGGCCGGTTGCGGCTGCGTGGTGGTTCCGAGCGCCATCGCTGCCCTCCAACAGCTTGCGGCCCATCACCGGACTCGGTTCAAGGGGCGCGTGGTCGGTATCACGGGTTCGAACGGGAAGACCGTGGTCAAGGAATGGATCGCCCAGCAGATTCCTGCCGGCGTCAAATATTTCCGGTCGCCGAAAAGTTATAATTCGCAGTTGGGCGTGGCGCTCTCGCTGCTGATGATCGAAGGGGACGAGGAGTTGGCGTTGATCGAAGCGGGGATCTCCTGTCCCGGGGAGATGGTGCGTCTGGAGCGGATGATCCGCCCCGATACGGTGATTTTCACTTCGATCGGCGAGGCGCACCAGGAAAATTTCACCTCGCTCGAGGAGAAGAGTGCCGAAAAGTTGGTGTTGGCGAAGGGAGCGCGAACCATTATTTATCATGGTGGCTCCTCCCTGCTCGAACGGATGATCCGCACGTTATACGGCGGCCGGCAGTTGCAGGACGCTGCGGAATATCCGCTGCCGGAGCAGTTGCCCGCAGGGGTTCTGGAGAGCGGGGCCGGGCGTGTCGATGCCCAGTTGGTCGGGGCGTTCTGTCGGGTGATGGGCTTTCCCGACCCCGATTTCGGCCGGATTCGGCCCGTGGCGATGCGCCTCGAGTTGAAGGAGGGAATCAACGGTTCGCTGCTGATCGACGACGCTTACAATTCGGACATCAACTCCCTCTCCATTGCGCTCGACTACCTGCATAATATGGCCGCCGGCCGTCCCATGACACTTATTCTTTCGGATATCGAGCAGAGCGGCGTCGAGGACGGAGTGCTTTACGGCGAAGTGGCCCGTCTGGTGGCCGCCGCCGGAGTGAGCCGTCTGATCGGCGTGGGAGACCGTATTCGAAATGCCGGGGCGAATTTCGCCTGCGACAGCGCCTTTTACCGCACGACCGACGAGCTGCTGCGCAACCTGCGCCGCGACGATGTGGCCGGGCGCGTGGTGCTCATCAAGGGCAGCCGTGACAGCCACTTCGAGCGGGTGAGTCATGCGCTCGAACGCAAGAGCCATACGACGGTATTGGAGGTCGATCTCGATGCCATGATCCACAACCTGAATTATTTCCGTGCGCGGCTCCGTCCCGGGGTGCGGCTCGTGGCGATGGTCAAGGCGGCCAGCTACGGCGCCGGGGATTTCGAGGTGGCCCAGATGCTCCAGCATCAGGGGGTCAATTACCTGGCCGTAGCTTTCGCCGACGAAGGGGTGCTGCTCCGCGAGCGGGGAATTAGAATGCCGATCGTCGTTCTGAATGCCGACGAGGGCAGTTTCGATCTGATGGTCGCTCACCGGCTGGAGCCCGAAATATACAATTTCCGTTCGCTGGCGTTTTTTTCGAAAGCCGTCGAACGGGTCGGAGAGGAGAGTTACCCGATCCATATCAAGCTCGATACGGGCATGCACCGGTTGGGTTTTATGGAAGGGGAGTTGGATATGCTGACCGAAACGCTGGGCGAAACTCCGTCGGTGAAGGTCGCTACGATCTTTTCGCACCTGAACTGTTCCGATATGCCCCAGGAGGATCGTTATACGCGGGAGCAGATCGCCCGTTTCGACCGTATGAGCGGCCGTCTGGCTGCGGCGCTTCCCTATCCGGTGCTTCGCCATACGGCCAATTCGGCGGCGATCGAGCGTTTCCCCGAGGCGCAGTTCGACATGTGCCGTCTGGGGTTGGGACTTTACGGTTTCGGCTTCGAGCATAACGACGAGCTGAAACCCGTTTCGACGCTCAAAAGCCGTATCGTGCAGCTCAAGCACCTGTCGGCGGGCGAAGCCGTCGGTTACGGCCGGGCGGGGAAGCTGACGCGTGACAGCGTGACGGCCACCGTGCCGATGGGGTATGCCGACGGACTGGACCGTCATCTGGGGTGCGGCCGGTGGTCGATGCTGGTCGCGGGGCGGCCCGCGCCGATCGTGGGCCGCGTCTGCATGGACAGTTGTATGATCGACGTGACCGACATTCCCGGCGTGGAGGAGGGGGACGAGGTGGTGATCTTCTCCGCGGTGCCGGGCAATACGCCCGAAGATATGGCCCGCGTACTCGATACGATCCCTTACGAGGTGATGACCTCCGTGTCGGGCCGTGTGAAACGGATTTACAGCAAAGAGTAAAAAAGAGAATCCCGACGGAGCCGGATGCCGGGGCGGTGGCAGAGGCGGGGTTTTCGATAAATGGAATGAAGATATGTCGCAGGAACGAAAACCGGGACAGCCGGGTACGCTTTACCTGATTCCGTGTCCGATCGCCGAGGATACGCCCGTGTGGGACGTGCTGCCGGCGGCGAACCGGGCCGTGATCGACTCGCTGGATTATTTCATCGTGGAGAATGTCCGCTCGGCGCGGCGTTTTCTGTCGAAGGCGGGCTTCGGCCGTCCGATCGACAGCCTGGAGTTCCGGGAGCTGAACGAGCATACGACCGATGCCCGGGCTGTGGACGAGATGGTGCGTCCGATTCTTGCGGGGCGTTCTGCCGGAGTGATCTCCGAGGCGGGTGTGCCGGGAGTGGCCGATCCCGGGGCCCTGGCGGTGGCCCGGTGTCACCGGCTCGGAATCCGCGTGGTGCCTTTGATCGGTCCTTCGTCGATCATCCTGGCAGTGATGGCGTCGGGGTTGAACGGACAGTCGTTCGCCTTCAACGGCTATCTGCCGGTCAAACCGCCCGAACGGGCCCGGGCGATCCGGACGCTGGAACGGCGTGCGACCGGCGAGAGGCAGTCGCAGGTTTTTATCGAGGCTCCTTACCGGAATGCGAAGCTGCTCGGGCAGTTGCTCGAGGTATGCGCCCCCGATACGCGGCTTACGCTGGCCGTCGATATTACCTCGCCGCAGGAGTATATCCGCACGCTGACGGTTCGTGAGTGGCGCTCGGCCCTGCTGCCGGAAATGGATAAACGGCCTGCAATTTTCATTTTGGGCTGATGCTTCTGCCGGTTGGTATATATTTTGGACAATAGAGGAGTGGAAAATCAAATAATACATCAGATATGGACAAGGAAAAGGTTTATAATGAAGCGGTTGGCGGCGACGAAGGCTTCGCGGCGGGCGATGGGTATCCCTCCTGCGACGGGGAGCCGTGTGCCAATGTGACAGATGAAAGCTCTGCCGATGCTGACACAATGGCAGGGGATAGGAATACACCGAAAGCGGCTTCGGAGGAGTTGCCTTCGCGCGACTGGGAGGCGGAGATTGCGGAGTGGCAGGACAAGTACCTGCGTTTGCAGGCCGAGTTCGACAATTTCCGCAAGCGCACGCTGCGGGAGAAGATGGAGCTGGTGCAGAGCGGAAGCGCCGAGTGCGTGAAGAATTTCCTGCCTCTGATGGACGATTTGCAGCGGGCGCTGGAAGCGATCGAGAAGAGCAATGACCTGGAGGCGCTTCGTGAGGGTGTGAAATTGATCGCACAGAAGTTCAGGGAAACGCTCAAGAAACAGAATGTGAAGGAGATCGAGGCGCTCGGACTGGAGTTGGATACCGATCACCACGAGGCGGTTGCCCGTTTCGATGCCGGGAAGGAGAAGAAGGGCAAGATCGTCGATGTGGTACAGCCCGGTTACAAGATGGGCGACAAGGTGTTGCGTTTTGCGAAAGTGGTCGTCGGAGAGTAACGGGCGTTTTCGTTTAACGGGCGCGGAGTTGCTCCGTCGCGCACTATTGTGCCGAGCGTAGAGTGTGAAAATACGACTATTGAAAAAGAATATTGAGCCGGAATCGAAGTCCGGCATTCGAATACTATGGCAGAAAAGAGAGATTACTACGAAGTGCTTGGCGTGGCGAAGAACGCCAACGCGGATGAGATAAAGAAAGCTTACCGAAAGGCGGCTATCAAGTATCACCCGGACAAGAATCCGGGGGATAAGGAGGCCGAGGAGAAGTTCAAGGAGGCGGCCGAGGCGTACGATGTGCTCTCCAATCCCGAAAAGCGAGCCAGATACGATCAGTTCGGCCATGCCGGAATGAGCGGTGCGGCCGGAGCCGGCGGCGGGTTCGGCGGATTCGGCGGCGGGTTCTCGATGGAGGACATCTTCTCGCAGTTCGGCGATATTTTCGGGGGTCATTTCAGCGGCGGAAGTTATCGGACCTCTTCGAGCGGCGGCCGTCGCGTAAGCCGTGGTACGGATATCCGTGTGCGGGTGAAGCTCTCCCTGGCGGAGATCGCTGCCGGAACGGTCAAGAAGCTCAAGATCAACAAGCAGATCGCCTGTCCTAAATGCGGAGGTACGGGAGCCAAGGACGCCAACTCCTATTCGACTTGTTCGACCTGCAACGGAGCGGGGTATGTGAATCGTGTCGAAAATACCTTTTTCGGTCGGATGCAGACCCAGAGCGTGTGTCCCACGTGCGGCGGTACGGGCAAGGTGATTACCAATCCCTGCGACGAGTGCAAGGGCGAAGGGACGATCAAAGGCTCCGAGGTGGTGGAGATTCGGATTCCGGCCGGTGTGGGCGATGGAATGGTATTGACGGTGTCGGGCAAGGGAAATGCGGCTCGTCACGGCGGTGTGAACGGTGATTTGCAGGTGGTGATCGAGGAGGAGCGGAATCCGGAATTGCTGCGCGACGGAAACGACCTGATCCATAATCTGAATATTACGGTTCCGACGGCTTTGCTCGGCGGTTCGGTCGAGGTTCCGACGGTCGATGGCCGGGCGCGGATCAAGATCGCACCGGGTACGCCTGCGGGCAAGGTGCTGCGGCTGGCCGGCAAGGGCTTGCCCGACGTGAACGGTTACGGACGCGGCGATATACTGGTCGTGGTGGATGTTACGGTCCCCGCCAAGCTCAATGCCGAGGAGAAGCGGTTGGTGGAGCAACTGGCCGCACAGCCTTCCTTCCAGCGGGCCGAGGCGTCCAAAGGACACAACATTTTCGACAGGATGAAGAGTTTCTTCCGGTAATTTCCGGTCGAAAAGTGAGAGCTCCCGGAGTGACATGGCTGGTTATTCCGGGAGTTTTTCGTATCTTTACCGAAGAAATAACCGGTTTGGACGGCTGCATTCCGATCGGGCGTAACACGACGTGTTGCGGGCCCCGTATTTTTTGCGGATGACGATGAAGCGGGCCGATGCAATTCGTCTGTTCGGAGCCTCGCCCGGGCCGCTGCTGTCTTCACCTTAAAAAACAGAATTTTATGTCCGGTTTTACGCCGTTTAAGAAACACGCCAATAAATTCAACTACCTGCCGCGCTACTACGATCCCGAGAAAGAGGAGCGCGACCGGCGTCGTGCCGAGCTGCGCGGCGAACGGGCCGAGGATGCGGGCAAAGAGTATAAGCCGGGACAGTATATCCGTACGCAAAGCCAGGCCCGGGCAGCCCGCCGCCGCGAAGAGATGTCGCGAGGCTCCGGCCGTATGTGGATGATGGTCGTACTGGTCGTGCTGGTGCTTTTGTTCTTGGTGTTCGGCTATCCGCGTGTGGTCGCGTTCATTTCCGACATGCAGAAACCCAAAACCCCGCAGACCGAGGAGTTCAATCCCTACACTCCGATTACGGTCGTCCCTAACGATTATGAGGAGTAATGGCTGATCGTATCAAATTACTGCCCGAGGTCGTTGCGAACCAGATTGCCGCCGGTGAGGTGGTGAACCGTCCGTCGTCGGTGGTGAAGGAGATGATGGAGAACGCGATCGATGCCGGAGCCCGCAGCGTGAAGGTCAATTTCCGAGACGGCGGCAAGGAGCTGATTCAGATCGTGGACGACGGTTGCGGCATGTCGCCCATCGACGCCCGCATGGCTTTCGACCGGCATGCTACCAGCAAGATCTCTTCGCTGGACGATATTTATGCGCTCAAGACGTTCGGCTTCCGGGGCGAGGCGCTCGCGTCGATCGCCGCCGTGTCGCAGGTGGAGCTGCGTACGCGCCAGGCGGAGGATGAAGTGGGTACGCTCACGACGGTCAATGGCGGTGAGTTCGTTTCGCAGACCCTCGCGGCTTGTCCTGTGGGGTCGCAGTTTTATGTGCGCAATCTGTTCTACAACGTGCCTGCCCGCCGTAAGTTCCTCGAAAAGAGTACGACTTCCACGGGGCAGATCAAGTCCGAGTTTCAGCGGGTCGCGCTCTGCAATCCGCAGGTGGGGTTCGAATTGCTGATGAACGATCAGCCGCTCTATCGGTTGCCCGCTGCTTCGCTGGCTTCGCGGATCGTCGATGTGGTGGGGCGTCATATCAAACAGAACCTGCTGGAAGTCGATGCCGACACGTCGATCGTGCGGGTGACGGGCTTCGTGGGCCGTCCCGCTGCCGCCAAGAAGAGCAATAGTTCGGAACAGTATCTTTTCGTGAACGGGCGTTATTTCCGCTCCCCCTATTTTTTCAAGGCGATCCTGAAGGCTTACGAGAAGCTGATTCCCGATGCCTGTTCGCCCTCCTATTTTCTCTACCTGACGATCGACCCTTCGCGGATCGACGTCAATGTCCATCCCCAGAAGACCGAAGTCAAGTTCGCTGACGAAGAGGCCGTGTGGCAGATCATCAACGCTGCCGTGCGGGAAACTCTCGCCAAGACGGGAGCGGTGCCGCTCATGGATTTCGATCAGACGGACAGCGTCGAGATTCCGGTGCTGACCAAAGGGGCCGTTTACCGTGAACCCAAGGCGATGTCGAACGAGAGTTACAACCCTTTTCGTGCGGATTACGCTTCCGATGTGTCGGAACGGATGCCCGACGTGGATTTTTCGGGCTTCGACGCTCCTTACGACGGGGAGATGCCTGCCGGAAAGGGTGTGGGGGCGGAGGATCGATACGACGAGATGATCCCTTCTGCCGGGTTCGCTCCGACCGAAATGGAGTTCATTCCTTCTGCCGGGGAACCGGTGCAACAACGGCTGATGGACGATCCTGCGGCTTGTTTCAGCGGTGTGACGGTGCTCGGCAACGGGTATGCCTCGGCGCTGTACGGCGGCAAGTGGGTGGTCGTGGACCTGCGCCGGGCGCGGGAACGGGTGTTGTACGACAATTACCTGCTGCTCCTGACCAACGGATCGTCGGTCAGCCAGCAGCTCCTTTTCCCGGAGCGTCTCGCGTTTTCGGAAAACGAATATGCGTTGCTCGAGGAGAATGCGGTCGATTTCGCGGCGTTGGGTTTCGACCTGGAGTTTTGCGGCGGCGGAGCCGTCGAGGTAAAGGGCGTTCCGGCCGACATTCCGCACGATACGATCGACCGGTTGATTTACGAATTGCTGCAGGAGTTCGCCGTGCCTGTGGACGTTCAGGCATTGCGGCGCGAGAAGATCGCCGCTGTCATGGCTTGCAGCGGAGCCCGCAGCATGTCCCGTACGATTTCGACGGAGGAGGCCGAATCTCTGCTGGGGCAGCTCTGCGAAGGCGGGAATGTCAGCTTCACGCCTTCGGGCAAGGCGGTCATGGCCAAAATCACACTGGAAGAAATCCGCAATAAACTTGGTTGAGAGGTTGCCGGAAGGGATATAATCGTTACATTTGCATCTAAATCTTACTTTGTCTATGAATAATAGCCGCTATTTTTCTTCGACGCCTCCCGTAGTGCTGAACCTGATTATCATCAATGCGTTGATGCTTCTTGCGACCGAGCTGCTGCCTGTCGGGAACAGAATCGTCGGGGCGCTGGCGCTTTTCAACGTCGAGAGTCCGTTGTTCCATTCCTACCAGTTGGTGACTTATATGTTTCTGCACGGTGGATTTTCCCACTTGTTTTTCAATATGTTCGCCTTGTGGATGTTCGGTCGTACGCTCGAATACGAGTTGGGGTCGAAGCGCTTTCTGACCTACTACATGGTGTGCGGCGTCGGTGCCGGGGTGTTGCAACTGTTGGTCGGCTGGCTGGAATACCGCTATGGCAATGTCGGTATGATGGCCCTGATGGTGCCGACGGTCGGAGCTTCGGGTGCCGTGTTCGGTCTGCTGCTTGCTTTCGGCGTAATGCACCCCAATGCGGTCATCATGCTGCTCATTCCGCCGATTCCGATGAAAGCCAAGTGGTTCGTGGTCGTGTATGGCGTGATCGAACTTTTCTTCGGCATTTCGGGCCGGATGGACGGTGTCGCCCACTTCGCCCATGTCGGCGGTATGTTGTGGGGATTCCTGCTGCTCTATTATTGGAAACACAAAGGGGTGATCCGCTATTGATCGATGAGCAGGGAGTATTACGACGATTACAGACACGGTGCTTCCCGGAAACGTCGGAAAAGTTTGCCGGGCAGCGTGTTCAACGGGGTGATGCTGATCCTTTCGGTCGCGACGGGTGCGGCCATGATCGTAACGCTGCTGGCACCGTTCGTGCACCCGGGGCGAACCTGGATTTTTCCGGTGCTGGGGTTGGTCGCTCCGGCGGTTTATGTAATCACCCTGCTGGTGACGTTGTACTGGATCATTCGGTGGCGGTGGCGCATTGCCCTTCCGCTTGTCGTACTGTTGCTGGCGGGCCTTTTCAAGGTGCCGCTCTTCCTGAAGCCGGAGTTGCGCCGTCATTACGGTGAAGAGACGAGCTTCGGCCGGGGGGCGATCACCCTGCTGACTTTCAATGTTCGCAGTTTTTATAACGACCGGGGACAGTGGAGTTTCGACGGGGTGACGGAGGTGATCCGCCGTGTGAATCCCGATATTGTCTGCTTACAGGAGTTCAACCGTACCTCGAGCAAGGCCGAAGAGTTGGATTCGCTGTTATCCGATTACGATCGTACGGTGGTTATGGAGGGGAACAGACGGGATCCTGTATTTCCGCTGGCGCTTTATACCAAATACCGGATCCTCGGAAAATCTCATTCGATATTGGGTCCTATGAAGCAGGACGGGCAGTCGGTATGGGTGGATCTGCTGGTGGGGGACGATACGATTCGGATCTTTAACAACCACTTGCATTCGACCGCAATTACCGTGCATGACGATAAGTATCTTTCGGAGCATCAGTTTCTTACGGATACCGCTGGCGGAGCGAAAATCAAGAATATCTTCCGCAGGTTCCGCGACAACAGCATGTTGCGGGCGGCACAGGCGGACACGATCGCTCGGGCGATCGCTGCGACTCCGGGCTGTAAGATCGTTTGCGGTGACTTTAACGATACGCCTATGTCCTATACCTATCGGGTGATGGCACAAGACCTCGACGATGCTTTCCGGGCGAGCGGTAAGGGGTATTCCTATACCTTTCGCGGATTCATGGATGTTTTGCGGATCGATTACGTCCTCTATTCCGAAGATTTGGAGTGTCTCGATTACCAGGTTTTGTACGATGTGGATTTGTCGGATCACTATCCGGTCGTAGTCCGGTTGAGGCCGGTCAAAAGATAGTTGTTGTTATGATTTTGGATTCATTGAGAAACTGGGCTTTTTATTGCGGGGCCGATTCCCGGTTGAAGCGGGCGTTGGAATACCTCGCTGCGGCCGATTTGAATACTCTTGAGCCGGGGCGGTACGAGATCGAAGGAGCTGAAATTTTTATGAAAGTGACAGAAGGGGAGCTCAAACGGGAAGAGGAGGCTTCGCTGGAGGTGCACGATAAATATATCGACGTACAGGTATTGATTGCCGGCGAAGTCGAAACGATGGGTTGGCGGGAGCGTCGGGAGTGCCGTGTTCCCCGGGGGCCTTTCGATGCGGAAGAAGACATTCGGTTTTTTGCAGACCGGCCGCAGCTTTTCGTCGGGATCAGGCCCGGACAGTTCGTCGTTTTCGGTCCCGAGGACGCCCATGCTCCGATGATCGGTCGGGGACGGATCAAAAAGGCGGTCGTAAAGGTGATGAAATAGGGGCTTGTGCCGCGTGTCGCAGGACTCGGAAAGAGATAGAAACTAAACAGGGACGGTGCCAATGACGGCACCGTCCCTGTTTATTGCGGACGAATCGGGATTTTCTACCGGATTTTTTCGGCAATGGCTTTGGCAAGTGCCGTGCAGCATTGTGCCCCCTGATCGTCGTATCCCTGTTTCATTTCTGTCGGCTGGCAGATGGCCTCCCATTTCATTTTCTGGGCGAATTCTCCCAGCAGGCGTACCGCTGCTCCAGCCCAGGTATAGGAGCCGAAATAGGCGAATTTCCGGCAGGGAATGCAACGTTCGCTGATTTTTTGCAGCAGGGACCCGACTTCGGGGAAGAGTTCGCCGTTGTAGGTCGGAGAACCCACGATCAGCGTGTCGTATTTGAAAATGTCGCGGATGACATTCGAAATGTCGGCATACGAAAGGTTGTAAACGATGATGTTTTTTACACCCTGTACGGTCAGCTCCCGAGCGATTTTCTCGGCCATCTGGGCCGTATTGCCATACATCGAACCATAGGCGATCACCACACCCGGTTCGCCTTCGTAGCGACTCAACTGATCGTAGATACCTATTACGCGCCCGATTTCCTGCTGCCATACGGGGCCGTGCGTCGAGCAGATCGTTTCGATGGGAAGGCCGCTCAGTTTTTGGAGGGCTTTCTGTACGGGGGCGCCGTATTTGCCCACGATGCAGGCGTAGTAGCGGCGCATCTCGTCCCAGAAATGGTCCAGCGAAAGCTGGCTGTCCAGGATACCGCCGTTCAGGGCACCGAACGTGCCGAACGCATCCGCCGAGAAGAGTACCTTGTGTTCGGGGCAATAGGTGACCATCACTTCGGGCCAGTGAACCATCGGCGCCATATAGAACGAGAGGTTTTTTTGGCCGAGCGAAATGCTTTCGCCCTCTTTGACTTCCCGGGTGAGGGTATGGATGCCGTAATATCCGTCGAGCATCTGAAGGGTTTTGGCATTGCCCACGATCTGCATCTCGGGGTAGAGCAGGCGCAGGGTTTTGATCGAAGAGGAGTGGTCCGGCTCCATGTGATCGACCACCAGGTAATCGATCGGCCGGTCTTTCAGGATCGCGCGGATATTGTCGATGAACTGTTCGCCGAACGATACTTCGACCGTGTCGATCAGAGCGACTTTTTCGTCGATGACCAGGTATGAGTTGTAGGAAACGCCGTAAGGAAGCGACCACAGCGATTCGAAACGGGTCGTGGTGCGGTCATTGACGCCGACGTAGTGTATTCCGGGTAATATTTCTGTAAAAGCCATAAATTGTTTAGGTTTTGATTCGGCGCGAAGATACGAAAAAAATCGTTTCGATCCATTGCTGCCGAATTTTATATATTATAAGGTGTCGAATAAGAGCGGGGTGTAAAACCGGTATTTTTCCGCTGCTTTGTCGGGCAAATGGCTTTTCCGCGCCGGTCAGATCTTAAATTGGTCAATATGGGATTTGAAAGGAGATAAATCCGAATATACGTGCTTTTTTTGATTATTTTGAATACGGTTATTTGCTTATGAAGCAATTAATTTCTATATTTGCTCGGAACTTTTATTTCAAACTCAATTTTTAAATTAACGCTTATGATTAAGAAAATTGTACTATCGTTAATTACTGTACTGAGTTTCTGTTCGTTGGCTCTTGCGCAAAACAAGCAGGTGACGGGTACGGTTACCGATGAGAAGGGAGAACCTATCATCGGTGCTACGGTTGTGGCAGAGGGTACGTCTGCCGGTACGACGACCGGAGGAGACGGGCAGTTTACATTGACGGTTCCCGCCAATGCGACGCTCTCGATCTCTTTTATCGGTTACGAAACCCAGAAGGTGAGCGTAGCCGGTAAGACGCATATCGACGTGACTCTCGGGGAAGAGGCTACGGGTATCGAGGATGTCGTTGTGATCGGCTACGGTACGGGAAAGAAGATCGGTTCGGTGATTGGTTCTGTAGACCAGGTGAAGTCTGAGAAGATCGAAAACCGTCCCAGCACCAACGTCGTGGACGCTTTGCAGGGTCAGGTAGCCGGTCTTCAGATTATGACCGGTAACGGTGAGTTGACTTCGACTTCTTCGATCCGTATTCATGGTCTGGGTTCTATGGGTGCCGATACGTCGCCGCTGATTCTGTTGGACGGTGCGCCGATTCAGGCTTCGACGCTGCAGACGATCAACCAGAATGATATCGCTTCGGTGAACGTCCTCAAGGACGCTTCGGCGACTTCGATCTACGGTTCGCGTGCTGCCAACGGTGTTATCTATGTGCAGACCAAAACCGGTCGTCGCAACCAGGAGAGTGTCGATGTGACGCTTACGGGACAATACTCCATGTCGAGTGCCGTAGCGCCTGAATTGAATATGATGAGTGCGAACGAGATGTTGGATTATATCGGTGCGGCTGTTGCCGTTCGTTTGTCGGGCGATGCCTTGACGACTCCTGATAAGATTGCGTCCGGCCGTCAATATTTTATCCGTAATTTCGGTCTGGCTAAGTTCATGGATGAGAACTATAATCCTATGAATGACTACAAGTGGTGGAACGAGATTCTTGAGAGAAATGCGCCGATGTATCAGGTCGATCTGTCGGTTTCGGGCGGCTCGGCGAAGACCTCTTACTATTTCTCGGGTAACTATGCCAATAAGACCGGTATTCTGCCCGGTTCGGAGTTGGATCGTTACAACTTCCGTACGAATATCGATACCAGGGCTAACAACTGGCTGCGTTTGGGCTTGAACCTCGGTTTGGGTTATCAGCACAGTTCGGTTGCTGATACGAATGAATCGATGGGCAGTCTGTATGTATCGAACCCGGTGATGGCATCGTTGATTACGCCTCCTTACCAGCCTCTCTATGACGATAACGGTCAGATGCTCAATTTCTTTGATGCTACCCAAGCCATCAACCCGTTGATGACTGCAGACTATATGCCTCGCTGGCAGAATCGTATTACGATGAATGGTATGGCTTTCATTGAACTGACTCCGGTGAAGGGGCTGACGATCCGCTCCTCTCTTGCTGTGGATGCTTTTGACTGGCGTTCACACGGTGCGTCCAGCCCTGAAACTCCTACTCCTTCGGGTAAGTTCGGTACTGGTAGTGCCAGTGAACTGTTCCAGCGTTTCTATGAATGGACTTGGACCAATACCGCCGAGTACAAGCATACTTGGAATGAGGTTCATAACTTTACGGCGCTGCTCGGTGAGGAAACCCTCTATCGGAATAACAACAGCTTCTCTGTAGCTTCGATCGGTATCACCTCTTCGCGCTTCCTGAATATCGCGATGGGTACGGAAGTTTCCGGCGGTCTGCCGACCTACAGCATCGCACAGTCAGCTTCGAATTCTGTATTTGGCCGTCTTGAATATAACTTCGCAGAGCGTTATTTCATCAGCGGTTTGTTGCGTAACGACGCAAGCTCGCGTTTCGGTGAGAACAACCGCAATGCGCTTTTCTGGGCTGTCGGCGGTATGTGGAATATCAAGAATGAGACGTTCCTGCGCGACAATCAGACTATCAGTGATTTGAGTCTGAAAGTGTCTTACGGTACACAGGGTAACTCCGGTATCGGTGACTACAACCACCGTCAATATATGGCTGCGGGTTCGGCTTACGGCGGTTACACGACTTGGATGGTATCCGGTATCGGTAACCCCGACCTGATGTGGGAAAGCCAGAATACACTGACCGTGGGTGCCAATATTGAGTTGTGGAAAAAACTCTCTCTTTCGATTGAATACTATCGCCGTCAAACCAACGATATGCTGATGTCCATTCCGTTGGCTCCGTCAGGTGGTTACAGCGGTCGTGCCGGTAACGTCGGCGGTATGCGCAACTCCGGTATCGACCTTTCGTTGAACTACGATATTTACGCTTCGAAAGACTGGTTCGTGAACTTCCACGCGACTTTCAACTACAACAAGAACCAGCTGACCGATCTTTGGGAACCGGGTCTTGAATTCGCTTATATGGGCAACGGTCTGCAGGCTTACAGCGTAGGTGATCCGTTCCCGACTTGGACAATGCAGGAGTGGCGCGGAGTCGATCCTGAAACCGGTCTGGATACCTGGACTACGGCAGACGGCGGCATTACTTCCGATTTCAACCAGGCTGCTTTGGTGAATCTGGGTACTTCGCTTTATGCGCCTTATACCGGCGGTTTCGGTGTGACAGCCGCATGGAAGGGACTCAGCCTGACGGCAGACTTCTCTTGGGTTCATGGCAACTACGCGTTCAACAATACGATGTATTTCGTTGCTAATGCCGATATGGGACTCTCTTCCCAGTTCAACCAGTGCGACCTGGCATGGGACTATTGGCAGCAGGAAGGCGACCAGGCGAGATATCCCCGTCTGGACCAGGCGATCAATTTTGACAGCCGTATGCTTGAGAAGGCTTCGTTCCTGCGTCTGAAGTATATCCAGTTGGCTTATACGCTCCCGAGCCATATTATGGAGAAGACGAAGTTCATCAAGGGCCTTAAGGTTTGGGTCGGTGGCCGTAACCTCTGGACTGTGACGGGCTATAACGGCCTGGATCCTGAGGCTGCAGAGAAGGGTGTCGATGTCGATACTTATCCGAATACGCGCGAGTTCACTTTCGGCCTTGAGTTTAAGTTCTAATTTTCAGTGTTCATTATAAAAAAATAAATACAAGGCTTAGACTATGAAAAAGATAATAAATTCGATTTTGGCATTCGTTACCCTCTTTTCTGTGACGTCGTGCGACTTGGATATGGACCCCGAAACGGCGATCCGGCCCGAGGATGCGTACACCATGGAATATTGCGAGGGTGTGAGAGGTTACGTTTATGTGGACCTGAAAGCGCTCCTTTCCGGTGGTTTCTACTCGACACCGGACCTTTATGTGGATGTTCTGAATGTTTGCATCGGTAGCGGTAATCAGGGTATCTATTCTTTCAACTGGCGTTTGTATCCCACTGATCAGGATGTAACGTCGTTCTGGTCCAGTTATTATACGACGATGATGCATATCAACTATGCGATCCGTCATATGGATGCAGCTTATGAATATCTTACTCCCGACGAGCAAAAGAAAGTGGATGTTTACAAAGGCGAGATGTATTTCTTCCGCGCCTATGTAATGCACCGTGCCGCGCTGCTTTTCTGTGAGGACTATGATCCGGACAAGGCCGCTGATCAGTTGGGTCTTCCCTATCCGAAAGAGTGGGAGCCGGAAGCGAAACTGGCTCGCGGTACGCTGGCGAAATTGTATGAGAACGTAGAGGCAGACCTCGTAGAAGCTGAGAAAACCGTGACTGCTCAGGGTACTCCGACGGATCAGATTTACCTGACCAAAGATGCCATTACCGCATTCCGCGCCGAGCTGGCACTGCATCTCCACCAGTACACGGAGGCCAGCCAGTATGCCCAGTCGCTTTACGGCACCTATCCTTTGGTGACAACGGCTGAAGGTCTCGAAAGAATGTGGCGCGAGGATACTTCTACCGAGAATATCCTGCAGTTGGAGGTATTGCGTACGACCATGACGACTGTGAACTCGTTCGGTAGCTATCTGAACAGCAGCTGGGAGCCGAATTTGGGGGAATACTTTTATGCTCCTACCTATATTCCGGAGCAGCATATTGTCAAGTTGTTCAAAGATGCCGATTTCCGTACGGATATTTTCCTTGTTAAGAATGCCAATGTTACGATCAGTGGAAATAAGGGGGTCGGAGTTCTTATTGGTAAGTTCCGCGGTAACAAGAATTTCCAGACCAATACGACTACGTTGGTTTATCGCAACAGACCTAAGATGTTCCGTATCTCCCAAATGTATCTGGTCGATGCCGAGGCGCAGTATCGTTTGGACCCTGCTAAAGGTTTGGATCCGCTGAACCAGTTGCGTACGGCCCGTGGTCTGACAGCCCTTACGGCGGATGATGTGAAGGATGATGTTACGTTGCTTGACGGCACGAAGATATCTGGACTTTTCAATGCTATTCAGGAAGAGCGCGGCCGCGAGATGCTTGCCGAGGGTACGCGTCTTTTCGACCTGAAGCGCTGGGGACAAGGTTTCAAACGTGATATCAATGCCAAACTTGCTCCTTTGGTTGACCAGGTGTCTTATTTGCAGACTATGAAACAGACTGCTGGTAGCCCGAAGTTCGTATGGCCTATTCCGAATAGCGAGCTGACGCAGAACCCGAATTTCGGTAGCCAGAACCAGGGATATTTGTAATAGATATCTTTGATCTGACAAGATATGTGAAGGATCGACCCGTTACGGGTCGATCCTTTTTATTTTGCGATCATATTGAAAATGGAGTGGTATGGATTCTCCTTTTTCGTTGAGAGGTTCAGCTTCTCTTTTCTGACGCGGTTTGGAAATGGATTCGGGATTCCGGATATACTGTCGCAGGAGGATTTTCGGACCTTGCAGTCTGATGCAAATAATCCGGAATAATGCAATATGCTTGTTTTTTCTTGGTGATAAGTGGGCTTTATCGGTCGGGATATTTTTGTCAATGTGGTGCGTGTCCCGGGGTGTTTGGGAAAGCGGTGATATTTATGTGTTCGTTCGTAGCACACTTCCGGATTTTGTTGCCGGGCACGAGCGATGCCGGTGGTGTTGTCTTTTCTCTCTTTTGGGTATAGGGAAAAGGGAGGGGAGGATCCGCAAAACAGTGTGTCGGAGGCGGGATTCAGGCTTTTCCCTTGCTTCGGGTAAGGCCCTGCGGCAGGGCGAGCGATAGCCGTGAGAAGCTGACGACGGAACCGGCCAGGGCAAACCCTCCGGCAAGCAACAGGGCGATATGGCAGCCGTTTTCCGGGTCGATATGGAACAGCAGGGCTACCAGAGCCGCTCCGGTCGTCTGTCCCGTGAGCCGGGCTGTTGCCAGCATACCGCTGGCGCTTCCGCTTCGCTCGGGCGGTGCGGAGGCGATCAGGATGCTGTTGTTGGGAGATTGGAACAGGCCGAATCCGAGGCCGCAGAGCAGGAGTCGCCAGACGATGTCGGCGACGTGGGGTTGCTCGGGCAGAAAAGCCAGCAGAACCACGCCCGCCGCCATGATAAGCAGTCCTACGCCGCCCATGGCTCCTGCGTGGATCCGTTCGACCAGCAAGCCGGCGATCGGAGCCACGACCATAATGATAGCGGGCCAGGCAGTGAGGATCAGGCCCGTATGTACTTCTGTATATCCGAATGTCTTTTGCAGGTAGAAGGGAAGCGCGACCATAGCGAGCATCTGGGCGATGAACGAGCAGATCGAGGTGATGACCGAAACCGAGAAGATCGGGATGCGCAGCAGGTCGAAGGGGAGGATCGGATAGGGTTTGTGGAGCTGGCTGCGCACGAACAGTGTGCCGATGACGACCAGCAGAATGACGCTTATTCCGATATAGCTGGGTTTGAGGCCGTGCGAGTAACCTTCGATCGAAGCGATCAGCAATCCGAAGGTGAGGGCGTTCATCAACCCGTCCCGCCAGTCGAAGTGGCGGCCCCGGATGCGTACCGGATTTTTAGGCAGGAATCGGTAGCTCAACAAACACGCGATGAGTCCGATCGGGATGTTGATAGCGAAAAGCCAGGGCCAGGTGGCGATGGAGAGAATGCCCGAAGCCAATGTGGGGCCGGCCACCGAGGAGACGGCTACGACCGTAGCATTCACGCCCATTCCGCGTCCCAGGTGCCGGCGGGGGTATATCAGGCGGATCAGCGTGGTATTGACGCTCGTGATGGCTGCCGCCCCGAATCCCTGGCAGACGCGGGCCGTGACCAGCGTGGCGAGAGAGTCGGACAACGTGCAGCCCAGTGAGGCGACGATGAAGATACCCAGTCCCCCGATGTAGATTTTACGGTAGCCGATCACGTCGCCCAATGCTGAAAACGAGAGCAGGGAAACCACGATGGCTAACTGATAGGCATTGACGATCCAGATCGAATTGGCCGACGAGATGCCCAGCATACGGGCCATGGTCGGCAGAGCGACGTTGGCGATGGCTCCGTCTATGACCGAGAGCGATACGCCGAAAGCTACGGCGAGGATGGCCCAGAATCGGGTCGGCATGGGAAGGCCGTCCCACTCCCTGTTGCCGGCCAGACGGGGTGCTGCACCCTGTATCGGAATTTGTCGCAGACCTGCTTTCATCGTAAAAGAATCCTCTTGCAAAGGTGCGGAAAAAGCCGCGTGCAAGGTAAATTTATCGGCATTTTGCCGGGCGAAGTACCTAAAGCGGAGGCAAAGGTACGAATAAATACGGTCGGATGGACCGTCCGTCGGCATTTTCGGGTGTCTGGAAGCAGCCGGATATTTGTGGGAGAAAACGACCGGTTCGACGTTTTGCGGGGCAGGATGTGCCGGTCAGAGGATTTTCTGGAATGCGATGCGAGGATCTCCGGCGTAATGTATTTCTCCGCAGCGGACGAAGCCGAATTTGGCCAGCAGGCGGAGCATGCAACGGTTGTCGAAGTTGGTGTCTATCCGGAAGCTGCCTGTGCCGCGCTCCCGGGCCAATGTCATGGTGCGGCGCATGAATTCGGTCGCTATGCCCTGTCCTTTGACCTCCTGTGCGACGGCCAGACGGTGCAGGACGACGTATGGGGCTTGGTCGAGCCACGTGCCGTCGATTTCGGCATAGGCCGGTTCGCCGTCGAAGACGACAGCCCCGTAAGCGACGACGAGTCCTGTGTGAGTACATAGTACGTGGCCGTATCCGCGGTCGATGTCGTCCGTTATATGTGCCGCCGCCGGGTAGCCGTTCTGCCATTGGCGACTTCCCCGCAGGCGCATCTGCGCCTGGGCCTGGCGGATGATCGTGCAGATACGCTCCAGATCGTCGGGAAGTGTCGGGCGGAAGAGCAGACTGTCTGTCTGAAGGACGGTTGTCGTTGCGTTCATCGTCTTGCGAAAAATTTTTAGGAAGGGACGGGTAGTTCGGTCGTGCAGGGTGCGGGACGAAAAAGCGTTGGATTTATTCCGCCGTAACGAACATCCGGCCGAAGTCGAAGACGATGCGGTCGAACTTTTCGAAAAGGTCCATTCCGAGCGAACCGAAATAGGGTTGTTCGGATGCGGGGCCGAAGTCAGCTGTGACGGTCACCTTTTTCAGGGTGCGGGAGCCGTTGCCGATCGTGAAGGTTATATTCTTCAGGTCGTAACCCGTACCTCGCAAAATTCCGCCGAAACCTCCTGCGGCCGTTTCCCGCTTTTTCCCGCTGCGGTCGATCTCTTCGCGGTGCAGGGTGTAGTAGTTCGGCGAAAGTCCCGTGCGGGAGTTGCCCGTGTCGAAGACCATCGGGACGGTGTCTTTTCCGGCGACGAGCGTGTTGAGAATATATTGTCCCGAGGAGGTGTCGTGCATCAGGTTTCGCCCGCTTGCAGGGGTCGGTTCCGGAGTGGCGGGCAGGAGAAAGAAACCCTCTTTGGGGCGAAGCTCGATCTGGCCGGCCAGACGCATGAAGTCGGTGCCGAGGACGGCTTCGATATGGCCGATTTGGTCCGAAGCCTCGTCGTTGTCGAAGACCATGAAGTAGGGGTGGCGGATCGTGACCGGTCCGATCTGCATGGAGTCGGTCGTGGCGAATTTCACGAATCCGTTGCCGCCGATACCGCTCACGGAAATCGAATCGCAGATGATTTCGAGGTCGTGGCGCTTGGCGAATTCCGCCGAAACGAAGCTGGCGCCGCTGCAACCCGTGTCGAAGATGAAGCGCTCGGTGCGGCCGCCGATCGTTATGTCGGTATAGAAGTTATGGACCTTTTTGTCCGTGCCGTCCAGCGGGCTTTTGACCGTTTCGCTTCCGACGGTCAGCGGCAGCCGGATTTCGCCGTCGGGTTTCGTGAGCGACGTGCGCGGATGTCGGGCCATGGTTTGGAACCACCGTTGGGTCGCCAGGGTCGAAGCCCTCTCTTCCTCGCTCTGTCCGGCAGCGAACTGGGTGAGCAGGTCGGCCGCCTGTTCGTAGGCGCCCAGCTCCTGCAGGTTGCCGATAAGCATGGAGAGGAGCCAGCCGAGCATCGAGCCTTCGGGATCGGCGAAGAGTTCCTGTTGGTAGTCGTTGAGCAGCGTCCCGATGGCATTGCAGCTCTCCGGCAGCCGGTTGAAATGACTGCCCAGAGAGGCTTCGCAGAGCAGCCGGACGAAGGGCGACAGTTCGTCGCGGATCTCCGGGTAGCATGCTTCGAGCCGGAACCACTCCTGGGCGTTGATCAGAGCGGCGGCCTGTTCGTCGGCTGTCGGTACGGCAGGCTGTTCCTCTGCCGACAGGGGCAGGGTGAAAACGAGGAAGAGGGCGAGCAGCAGTTTTTTCATAGCGTCTTAATGGTTGGTATCGGTTTTTCCGGTCAGCGTCCGCAGGTCGTTGCCCGAAGGGTTTTGGAAAACGCGCAGGTCGAATTCGGGGATGACGGCCAGCACGTGATCGAATACGTCGGCCTGAATGCCTTCGTACGGGACCCAGTCCACCGTGTCGGTGAAGAAGTAAAGCTCCATCGGGAGGCCTTGTTCGGTGGGCTGCAGTTGCCGGACGAGTACCATCATGTTTTGATTGACCCGTTCGTTCTGCCTGAGATAGAGGTTCAGGTAGTTTCGGAAGACTCCGATGTTGGTTTGGTGCAGTCCGTTGATTTTGTCTTCACCGGAGGGGATGTCGTGTTGCCGGTTATACTCCTCGACCCGCTGCTGGGTCCGGGCGATGTAATCTTTCAGCAGGTCGATGCGCTTGTATCGCTCCAGCATTTCGGGTGTGCAGAAACGGATGCTGGTCATGTCGATATTGATCGAGCGCTTGACGCGGCGCCCTCCCGAGGAACGCATTCCTTCCCAGTTTTGGAACGAGTCGCTCACCAGCAGGTAGGGCGGGAGGGTGACGATCGTGTTGTCCCAGTTGCGGACTTTGACCGTGTTGAGCGTGACCTCCTCCACCGTGCCGTCGGCGCCGTACTTGGGCATGCTGATCCAGTCGCCGACTTTGAGCATGTTGTTGGCCGACAGTTGGATGCCCGATACGAAACCCAGGATGCTGTCGCGGAAGACCAGCATGAAGATCGCGGCCGAAGCGCCCAGACCGGTGAGGAACATCGCCGGAGAGCGGTCGAGAAGAATCGAGAAGACGAGGATGACGGCGACCAGGAAGGCGATGACCTGTCCGGTCTGCATCAAGCCCTTCAGCGGCTTGCCTTTCCACTCCTCCCGGCGGCCCATCAGTTGAAATATGGCTTCCAGCAGGGAATTGACGAAGCGCAGGACGGCGATGACGATCGCTATCTGTACCAGCCGCGTGATCAGGACGACGAGGCCGTTTTGATCGGGAAAGGCGATGGGCAGCATCACCACCACCAGGATCGGGGTGACGATGTGGCACAGCCGCCGCAGGACTTTGTCGTCGAAGATGATGTCGTCCCACGTGACTTTGGTCTGCTTGACGACGCGTCGCACGACCTGCAACAACAGCAGGCGGATCAGGAAGTCCAGCCCTACGCCGATGGCGACGATGATGGCCAGGATGACCCATTGGTCGATGCCGCGGGCGCTGTCCGCAGAGATTCCGATGTAAACGAGCAGTTGGTCGATCCAACTCCGGATGGTTTGTTGCAGCATAAATTCTTCGGTTCCGTTTTTCCAAGACAGGGAAAGGTGAGAGCAATCGTGCGGGACTTGCACGCGAAGATTGTCGAACCGCTTCCGATCTTTTGCAAAGATAGTGAAAGTCGAGAAGAAAACGGGAGCTTACTCTCAGTTTTCCGAGGCGTATCCTATCTTCTGCAAAGATAATGGAAGACAAGCGGTAGGCCAAACTTAATTTTCAGTTTTCTCATCCTTGCATGGCAGAGTTCACGAGCGTCCTCGGCGCATGCTTCGAGCGTCGGTTCGTGCAAATTTGATTCAGCCCTCGGTTTTCACTATATTTGTATTTCGAAATACGATGAAAATGAAACCCTTGTTTATTTGCTATCCCCGTTGCAGCACTTGTCAGAAAGCCCTTAAATGGTTGCAGGAGCGCGGGATCGAAGTCGAAGTGCGCGATATCGTGCAGCAGAATCCCTCCGAAGCGGAGCTCGAAGAGTGGATCGATCGCAGCGGTCTTGCGGTCAATAGATTTTTCAATACCAGCGGTCTGCGTTATAAGGCGCTCAACTTGAAAGAAAAGGTCCGCACGGCTCCGCGCGAAGAGCTGATCCGCGTGCTTTCGACCGACGGTATGTTGGTGAAACGGCCTTTGCTGATCGCTTCCGACAAGATTTTGGTCGGATTCCGCGAGCCGGAGTGGGCCGCAGCCTTGTCGGAAAAAAGATAGGCGTTTCCGGCTGTACCGAAATAGGAAGCGGACGGAAATTTTCCGTCCGCAGGGGCTATTTTTTCATTTTGTCGGGTTGTCGCTCCCGTTTGATTCTCTTTTTGCGGCGGACCGACCAGCCGAAGTAGCCCAGCATACGGCCCAGTGCGAAGTATTCGCCGTGCGAATAGACGATGGGGCGGGCTTTCTGCAACTCCAGTTTACCCGTTTCGGAGTCGATGTAGCGGCTGTCGGCCTGGATATTCACCACTTCGGCCAGAAACAGGTCGTGCGATCCTAACGGTAGGATCTGTCGTACGCGGCATTCGATCGACAGGGGAGCTTCGGCTACGACGGGAGCCTTGACGACGGTCGCCGGAACCGGAGTAAGTCCCGTTTCCCGAAATTTGTCGTGGTCGCGGCCGGAACGTACGCCGCACCAGTCCGTAGCGCGTGCCAGCTCTTCGGTGGTGAGGTTGATGACGAATTCACCCGTGCGGCGGATGATGTCGTAGGAGTGCCGCTCCGGGCGGACCGAGATGTAGCACATCGGGGGATTGGTGCAGACCGTACCCGTCCAGGCGACGGTCAGCAGGTTATATTCGTCGGGGGTGGCGCCGCAACTGACCAGTACGGCCGGTAGCGGGTAGATCAGCGTTCCCGGTTTCCAGTTTTCTTTCATTGTTTTCGGAGGAATCTTGCGTGATGTTCCCTGCAAAAGTAATCATTATTTCACAAAGCCTCCGGACTGTTTTCCGACTTTGTTCCGCCGATGAACAACCGGTACCGCGCGACGGCGGCATCCAGCGACTCGGGGGCGGTATCTTCCCATAAGGTCGTTTGTATGGTGACGTTCCCTCGTCCTGCGGTTCGTTTCCAATTGCCGACGATCTGTCCGTCGCAAAGGATGACCGGTTGGAAAATTCCGTAGGAGTTGAAGGCTTTGGAGGTGTGCTCTTTTGCAAGGACGTCCGAACGGTCCTTGTAGCCGATCAGGTATTGGTCGTAGGCGGGCAGCAGATGCGTCGTGTCGCACGGAGGAGCGGCCGCTGCAGCGTTGCGGAATACGAAAAAATCCCTGTCGACGAAATGTTCGGTCGAGAGTGCTTCGGCGATGCTCGCCACGGCGCGGCGGGCTTCGGTGGCGGTGAGTCCCGACCACCAGGTGAAATCGGCGAGCGTGGCGGGGGAGTAGCTGCGGAAATAGATTCGGGCCAGCCGGGCCAATGCCTCTTCACGGGAAGGTTCTTCGCCGCGCGGAGCCCGTTCGTCGAGAAGGGCATAGGTCGCGGTGCCCTTCTTGTCGGCGCCGCTGCAGACGATGCCGTCCGTTTCGGCCCGCATCAGCAGATGCCGCAGCGCATATTGCGAGAGTGGAATGCCCCGCTGATTCAGCGCTTCTCCGATTTCCTCTTTCGTCCGGTGTTTGTTCCCTTCCAGCGTCTTTTGCAGCAGCTCCAAGGAACGCGACAGGAGCCTGGGGGTAAATTCGGCGTCGGTGCCCCGGGCGAAAGATTCGTTGGCGGTACGGATACGGTCGGCGGTGAGGGAGAGCATCCAGCGCAGGTCTTTCGAGGAGACGAAATGCCACGTCGGGCGCAACAGGTGCGTGCGCAGGATGTCGCCCCTGTTCAGGGCGGCTTCGATCTGTGTGGCATCGGTCGATGCGGTGCGGCAGCCGACGGCCCACTTGGCCATCCGGTAGTCCTGGGCTTGTATGGCTCCCATCCACTCTACGACTTGTTGCGGAGAGTCGAAAGGCGGCCGAACCAATAACTGGTTTTGCAGTCGTAGTGTGATGAGAGGCAGCATTGCGATTTCGTTTTATACCTCTCCGGCCGTGGAAAAATCGGAGCGGATTCTATGATTAAAATATATTGATTCGAATTTTATGATACAAAGTTACTACAAAAAAGTGAAATGCGGAAAGATATAGTGATAGAATTGAGTTACAGGGGTTTCAGTTGTACTTCCGATTATTCGTGAAGCCATCGCAATCACCGCTGAAGCCAAATCAGGACGCCGCTACGTTACTTGTCCGTAACCATACCCAAAAGGGCGACAAACGGACACGGATGGCGAAACAAGACGTTAAGGATTAGTGAGTTACTGACAACCCACGCAACAAATCCGGTTACGGAAAAAGATTGCGCCGTTCCTCCCCGTTTTGCGTACCGACACCGGACTCTTCACCAACTAATTTTGAACCTAAAAAAATTAAGGACGATGAAGAGTACATTTTCAGTAATCTACTACCTCAAGCGTCAGGTAGTGAAAAAGGACGGGACAGTTCCCGTCATGGGACGCATCACGGTGGACGGCAGCCAGACGCAGTTCAGCTGCAAGCTGACCGTCGATCCCAAGCTGTGGGACACCAAAGGGGGACGTGTCACGGGCAGAAGCTCGGCGGCACTCGAAACGAACCGCATGCTCGACAAGATGCGTGTGCGTATCAACAAACACTATCAGGAAATCATGGAGCGTGACAACTTTGTCACGGCGGAGAAGGTCAAGAACGCCTTTCTCGGACTGGAACACCGCTACCACACGCTGATGCAGGTGTTCCGCCAGCACAACGAGGACTACGAGAAACAGGTGGAGGCCGGCATGAAAGCCAAAGGCACGCTCTTGAAGTACAGGACCGTTTACTGTACTGCACCCCAAAAGTTGGACACTTTTGGGGTGTTTTTTATGAAATATAATTATGAGATTCGTTTAAAGGCCGTAAAACTGGTACTCGAAGGCGGACTTTCGGTTAGGGAAGCCGGATGTCACTTGGGCTGTGGCCGCTCGCAAGTTCACTTGTGGGTAACATTATTCGAGCGCCATGGCCTTACCGGCCTTAAGCTGCGCCACGGTAGCTACAGTGCAGAATTTAAGTTGTCAGTTTTGAAGCATATGCACCAAAATCATCTATCTTTGCTGGAGACAGCAGTGCATTTCGGCATTCCGGGCCCTTTTGTTATTCGTCAATGGGAGCGGCTCTATCAAAACCAAGGTGCTGAAGGCCTGCGGCGTAAACCGCAAAGAAGGAGGCCGGCCATGAGTAAATCGAAGACTAAAAAAGTCAAACTCAAAACGACTCCGCACGAAGAGTTGCTTAAGGAACTGGAGTATCTTCGTGCCGAGAATGCTTACTTAAAAAAATTGCAGGCCTTAGTCGAGGAGCGCATTGTCCGCGAGAGCGGGAAAGAGCCCAAGCCATCGAAGGACTAAGGCCGCAGTGCCGGCTTTCAGTATTGCTCAAAGCCGCAGGGATGGCGCGAAGCACATTTTATTATCACTTCAGAAAATCAAAACAACCCGATAAATATGCTCGCGAAAAAGAGAGTATTATAAGGTTATATCACGAACATAAGGGGCGTTATGGTTATCGGCGCATTACCGTTGAAATGAATAAGATCGGATATGCGATAAATCACAAAACCGTACTTAAGCTGATGAATATTTGCGGGATAAAAAGTCAGGTCAGGCTCCGTAAATACTGTTCATACAAAGGACAGATCGGACGGATAGCGCCCAATCTTCTGCAACGCGACTTTGCAGCCGAAAAACCGAATCAGAAGTGGGTTACTGACCTTACGGAATTTTCGGTTTGCGGCGTAAAGTTATATCTATCGCCGATTATGGACTTATATAACCGGGAGATTATTAGCTATAAAATAGCTGAACGCCCTAACTTTATGCAGATCATGAAGATGCTGGACGATGCGTTTGCCAGAATACCGGATTCTCCGGGTATTGTCTTGCATTCCGACCAGGGCTGGCAGTATCAGATGAAGCAGTATCAGCTCCGTTTAAGACAGAAAGGTATTACACAGAGCATGTCGCGCAAGGGTAACTGTCTGGATAACGCTGCTATGGAAAGTTTCTTTGGATTATTGAAGTCCGAATTATTATATTTGCAAAAATTCTCATCCATAGACCATTTCCGAAAAGAATTGGAAGAATATATCGACTACTACAATAACAAGCGGATAAAGAAATACTTAAACAACATGAGCCCGGTACAATACCGAACTCATGCCATCTAAACAAATACTAATCCGTCCAATATTTGGGGTGCACTTCATGATGCGTCCGCTTTTTCTTGCGGTGTTAGAAATCCGCCGGTTTTTCGATCGCTATCCGATCGCCGGTCGCCGGATGGCGGAATTCGATCCGTTCGGCATGCAGAAGCAACCGCCGGCCGGCTGTTCCGTACAGTCGGTCGCCCGCGATCGGAGCATTGAGTCCCGATGGATGGGCCGCATGGACGCGCAACTGGTGCGTGCGGCCGGTCAGCGGGTAGAAGGCGATGCGGGTGCGGCCGTTCCGGAATTCCAACACTTCGTACTCCGTGATCGCCGGCTTTCCGTGCAGGGGATCGACCGCCTGTCGGGGACGGTCGTGGAGGTCCGGTCGCAGGGGGAGTTCGATACGTCCTTTCGGCGGGGTTATCCGCCCCTCCAGCAGGGCGATGTAGCGTTTTCGGACGGTCCGGTGTTTGAATTGGGCCTGGAGCTCCTGGTGCGCTTCTTTGGTCAGGGCGAGCAGCAGTACACCCGAGGTGTCCATATCGAGGCGGTGGACGACGAGCGGTCCCGTAGCTGCGGGATAACGCTCCCGAGCCCAGTCGAGGATCGACGGAGCTTCCGATTTTCCAGGAACGGAGAGCATCCCGGCAGGTTTGAAGACGGCGGCTATCCAGCGGTCTTCGTACAGGAGCTCCGGGGCGGACTGCGGGCAGGCGCGATCGGGTTCGGGCTCGACGTCGAGTCCCCGAAGCATGTGGGCGAGAATCGGGCCGCATTTACCTCGGCAGGCGGGATAGTAGTGTCCGTGACGGCGGATTTCGCCCTTCGGCGAGGCTCCCCACCAGAATTCGGCGATCGCCAGCGGTGTAAGCCGGTGTTCGAAAGCGTATTGCAGCAGTTTGGGGGCCGCACACTCCCCTGCACCGGCCGGGGGTGTACCCTGCGGAGTCGGTGCGAATATTTCCGCCAGATCGCGTATCTCTCCGAGGGCGTTGAGCAGACGGAACTTGCGAAATAGTTTTGCCTGAAGAGCCGCAGAACGGGCCTTACGCTCGCAGCGCAGGGATTCGATTCGTTCCGCGATGGAGGTTCGTTGCGCGTGAAGCGATGCGATCCGATTTTTCCAACTCTGTTTCAACCGGTGCAGCTCCGCTTTTTCGTGTTGGCTTTCCCGGACTAAAGCCGTCTGCGTATTTTCATCCGGGTGCTCCCTGCGTCGGGCTTCTCGGGTGGCTTTTGCGATTCGCATTCGGGCTTTTGCGGCTGCGATTTCCCGGGCGGCTTCTGTTTCCGTTTCTTCTATGGTTCGGAGAAGTTCCCTGTAGCGGCCGGCCGTTTCGAGGGTTTCGATTTGCCGGTTCAGGTCCGAAATGGCGGCCTCTTCGGTGCGGAAGAGATCACCGGGCCGCAACATGTCGTAGATGGGCGGGACGAAGTATTCGTGGCTGTTGCTGCCGGCCAGATTACCTGAAAATGCGGTCAGAAAGCCTACAGTTCCGGCTGAATCCTTCACGACCAGCACTCCGAACATTTTACCCGCAGAGAGTTCTTCGGTCCACTCTTTCCGTTCGCACAAGTAGGCTTGCAGCTCCCGGGCCGCTAATTCGCACAGCGGATGCGGAGTGTAGTGGAATGGGTTGTTGAGCCGCGTCGGAAGCGAGAACGAAGCGATGGAGTGTCGGAAACGATGCAACATGGGGACTGTCTGCGGATTCGGGAGTCGGACCGAAAAAATATTTCGGGAAAAATGGCCGGAGTCGTTTGCTGCGACTTCGGAGTAGTTTGTTATCGTTCCGTTTCGGAGTCGATCGGCAGGGAGCCGATCGGTTTTGTGACGATACTATCGACCACGAATTTCGAGAATCCCCGCCAGGGAAGCGCTCCGAAATACTCCTTGTAGTGGAGTTCGATGTTTTTGCCGCCCAGCAGCATCAGCTTGCGGGCGAGCGCTTCGTTTTCGACGGAAAATTCGAATTCGTAGGATTGGATCGTACCGGCCGTTTTGGACCGTATGCCGGATTGGATCAGCTTGCCTTCGTAGGTTTTGAAGACGAGCCCTTTATAGACGACATAGTTCAACTCTCCGCTTTTGACGCCCTCGCCGAAGACGAAGAAGAAGCGGATGTAGAGGAATGCGGTCAGGGCGACGATAAGTAATACGGTGAAGACGATCCAGCGTTTTTTCATGCTTGCGGCGATTTGTTCCGATGCAAAAATAATCATTTAATCCGATTCCGGTCTTCCCTTCGTATTTTTTCCGGGAACCGGAGCGGTAGGCCGGGAAACGCTTGCGGGGGCGAATCGTCTGTCCGGCGGCATAGTCCGGGGTGCTATTCCTGCCGACCGTTTTGCAGCAAATACACAATGTTATAAAAAAAGAGTTGCATTGCTGCAACTCTCTCTCATTCTGTGGTGCCACCAGGAATCGTAACATATCCACAAGTAGCTGTATATCATTACTTTTCAGAATCACATTAACAGCAATCTCCTCCTATTGCTCCACCGTCAGACTTCCGCGTTCTGCGCATCGTGAAAGCGGATGATTTCTTGCTGGCAAAGATACTGATTTTGGGTGAGAAATTATCTATATCCCCTTTGTAAGTTTAAGCATTCAACAAAAATTGCCGAATTTTATCATTTATGGTTGATGATCTAATATCATTATATTTGATACCCAATTCGGATGCCATTCGATCTGTATTAACAAAGTACATTATTTCTTTGGAATATATTATACCCTTATTTAATAAGGCGTTAATCACTCTTTTTCCAATATCACTATTTCCAATTCTATTGTCAATTTTTTCTTTTAATCTTGCTAAATCCCCTTTACTATGTGAACGAAACATTAAGATTGTTCTTCGCATTTTTTGATATTTCTCTAAGATATCTATAGGGACATCTTGCTGTTTATTTTCTTGTCGGAAATCAACAAAAGGATAAGATAAGTTATTTTCACATAATATTTTAAGTTGATTTCTATCCATATTTCCCTTGTTTGATAACAAGGGAAGGCAACCTTTTTCATCACAACTTACTAAAAATTCCTTGCATTCAAGAACAACGCTATCATCTTTCTCTGTTCCTAAATTAAGCAAAATATCAGAAGCAGAACATAATATTTTATCACATTTAATATATGCAGGAGGTGTACAATCAATTTTATTTGATGACAATTTTATTGTTACTGGCAAATCAATAATCAAATTAGATATATCTGGACCGATTGAAATGGTATCAGACTTGCTTATTGCAACTACATAAGAGTAGTCATCTTCAGTGCTGTCAGCTTTAAAGAAAACAATCTCACCTTGTATTTGACCAGAAGTATCATCTATGGATTGTACAGTAAGCTCCATAGACGAATAATGCCCTTTCTTATCTAATGCCTTTAACGAGTCAAATAAATATGAAATAAAATCTTTATCAACAAGTCTATCTGCTCCAACAAGTTCGTCAAAAATATAGAAAAGCATGTATGCATTTCTAAAACATTTTTTCAAATAAAGATAGACATACTCTTTATATTCCTCTTTCCCGATCAATTTGGCTATTATATAGCTTTCGAAAACTACATTTTGAATTTTTCCATTGGAGAGGAATGGATGTTCATCTAACCAAGATTGTATTTGGTTATTATATTCTATGTCAAAATAGTTGTCTCCCGTAACAGGAATTGAGAATTCTACATTCAATCGTTTACAAAGTAAACGAACGCACTGCTCCTCAATCGTATATACATTTTCTATAGCAAGTTTCCTAAACGACTCATCTCTATCTTTTGTCAATGTTGGTAGCAATAGTTTATCAATTTTTTCTTCCTTATCACGTTTAAGTATTCTTTCAATAATATCTATTACCAACTGGATGTTTCGTCTATTGCTTGATTTCAAGTCCTCCAATAAAGCATGATAATTATTGTTGTCATTTAACAATGTGGAGATAGCAAGTAACACGGGAGCATACCCGATGAACTGTAAATATTGTTTGTGGTTTATTTCTGATTGATTTTTGAAAAATCCACCTATTGCATTTATAATATAGTCTCTAACTGTTTTATACTGCTCTTCAAATTTCGTTTTTCCTTCAGATTCAACATGCTTATCAATAAACACTTTAGCGGATTCTACGGTAAAAGGTTCTATTTGCAATAGCACGACTTTTACGTTCTTAGATTCAAGATACAATGTTACAAGTTCAACTATATTAGTTCTACCCAACATAATGAACGGAACACCTTTTGCTCCATTTGACATTTTGGCAACATCATCAAGAAATGAATAGAAGCCATCTATTGTCGTTTTCAAAAAACCCTCATCCAATGCATCAATAATCATGGAAGATTTTCCTTCTTTCAATTTCATTGAGAATTGGGCAAAATCCTGCAGTTCCATATTGTTGTAAAGTAATCCCGTCAAAGAATTACTTGCAACAGGGTCATGTTTACTAAGATCAAAGATAGGTATGCTTAATTCATTTGACAAATGTTCGGTCAAAGAGGTTTTGCCAGTAGCTCCTGCTGCAGATATAAGTATAATTGTAGCATCCTCAAATGATGTTTGATCCATACTTGATTGCTGAATAGAGAATATGGGCTCTACATATTTAGGATTTGAAGAATTAGCTAATTTGAAAGACTCTGTTTGGTTTATTACATAATTAAACTTATCTAATAAACATGCGTTAATCTTATTACGGAGTTTGTATAAACTAATAGTATTATCTGCCATGATTATTTAAATTAGTGATTTAAATTATTCTTGTTATTGTCCTTTAATCTTTTGATTTCTCTGTCAAAATCGCTTTCAAGCAGTTCCATTTCGCGCTTGCCGTAGATTTCAAACTCCTTTTCTGCCTTCTCAATCGCTTGCTTGTGCGAAATGTTGCCCTTGCCAATCAAGACCTTCCGTTTATGAGCGATAATCTGATTGTCCAATGCTTCTATCCAATCTTTCATCGTCATAGGATTCATTTCCAATGCTTGGAACTCGGCAAAGTCCAAGAAACCGGAAACAAGCAGGTTAAGACGTTGCAGTTCAATCTCTGAGAGATAGTTCTTGGCAATCTTCACATCGTCTTTGGTTACATAGTTGCCTTTGAAGTTCGTCATACCTACAAACGGCTTCTCATTATCCACACGATTGTAGATAACCTCCGCTGCCGTGTTCTCATGGACGGCGTAGTGCAGCTTGTTCTGTACGGTTGCAAAGAACATCTTTGTCATCTCGTCCCGTGGGTCATAATCTGTGGCTGTGGCATAGATGTCCGTCACCTGTTGATAGAAGTTACGCTCGCTACTACGAATATCTCTGATACGCTGCAGCAACTCACGGAAATACCGATTACCTCCTTGCTTCAACCGCTCATCATCCATCGCAAATCCCTTTTGGATATACTCATGAAGCCGCTGAGTAGCCCAGCGACGGAAACGGGTAGCCACCTGCGACTGCACACGATAGCCCAAGGCGATAACCATATCAAGATTATAGTGCAAAACACTGCGCTGCACTTGGCGTTTACCTTCTTGCCGAACTGTCAAGAAATCCTTTACAGTTCGATTTGGGTCTAATTCTCCATCATTTAGGATGTTGTCTATGTGCTGACTGATATTCTGCTTTGTCGTACAATATATCTCCGCCAACTGATTTTGTGTCAACCACAAATCTTCATCGGTAAAACGCACAGACACACGAGTTATCTCATCATCGTCCTGATAGAGTATTATTTTGTTTTCTACTGTCATAGTTACATCTTTTAGTTGTCATCTTCAAGGAACTCAAATTCTCGCTTTAATAATCTAAAGAATACATCATTTCTACTTTTAGCTAAATTGTAAATGTCCTCAAAAGAATACAATTCAATTCTTATTGGTATTTTGTTCTTAGGACTATTATTTATTGAAAAATCATCATCACCGTACCAAGAATCTTCTAAAAACGGAATCTGATAATATCCACGACTCACATTGTTGGAACTTAATTCTTTATCTATATCAGTCTTTCTTGCCAATATAATACCTGTATACTGTACTCGCTGTGTCTCTACCTTCCAATTGATAACCTTTTCGGGATTATTATAAAAATCTTGCGCATATCTTTTTACTTGCGCTATCATGCCTTCCTCTTTATCGCCGGCGTTATGGGCTTTGGTAGTTGATTTTAATTCAAATATCAAAATTTGTTTTGTCTTTTCTGGATCATCTGCCCAAATATACACATCGGATAAGGCTTGTCCTGATTTAGTACTTTTCGCCTTAAAATTATTTGAGAAAGTTGTAAATTTATCGTCAAGAATCCACAAATTATGCAAATGGTTAATGTTAGAAGAATCACTTAAAGTTGTTCCTCTATTAATAAATAACTCGTGAACGGTACTTTCTAATTCTGGTTTGCTTTCACCATTTTTATCAAATTTTTGAATTAGTGAATGTAATCGCTTAAGTACGCTTTCGCGATGTTTTACATAGATGTGCAAACTTGAATTTAAAAGTTTATGGCATTCATCCGAATCACTAAATCGCTCGTCTTCTTCGTTTATTGGAGATTTATCAATTTGATTCCAAAACTTTTTTTCAATTCTGCTTTTTTCATCTATCGCCGATTGTATAATTTCTCGTTCATTTACAATATTTTTATCTCCAATAATACTGTCCTCGGTGACAAATGCTTCAAGTGAAGGATATTTCTTTTGGAATGCTTTTAAATTCTTCTTAGATACTTTTTGATTGTTCGCGATTACAATTTTGAATTGTTCATTCAGAATTTCATTTATCTTATTCTGGATACTTGTAATATCATCGCATGAGACATCTATTCTTTCCCCTTTTGTATCAACATACTCATCAAAAAAATCAGATGTTAAATACAACGTATAACCCTCTCTATTATCTATAGAATAGTTCAATTTGCCTATAGATAAGTTTGCCCTTAGATTTCTAGCAAAACATGTAATCGGATTGTCACCATGCATTATTCCATCATTCTTAATCAACCATAATGAAAAAGAATGCCTATTATCATCTGATAGTGTTAATTCAAATGGCTTCCTTATTGTTTCTGCTACTATATTACTTTTCCTAATAGTAACCTCATCTCCATTTAAGGAGATGTTTACAACAAGTGTTTCATTGTTTATTATGAAAGGGAAAAATGTTTCTATAAACCATTGTTTAAACGATTTAGAATCTGAATAATTTTTAAAGAAAGTTTTAGCTCTACCAAATGTTTGTTGTTTATTAATTAGAATTGTCAATTTTGTATAGGTACTATTACCCGATTTTTCTTCCTCAAATTCAGAAAAACTAAAAAGACCTTCTGATGTACTTGGGTACGGTATAGTTCTCTTGTTAAATTTACCATTTTCATCTTTATACACAGTTTCGTATTCAGCAGAATCAGCAAAAAAAATAATCGCTAAACGTCCTTGCCCTAAAGGATGAAAGTTAAGTTTTTCCTTTTCTGGATTCCTTCGATCTAACTCTTCAAAGTATTTTCGATTCTTTTCGTTGAACCCTTCGCCATTATCTGATAACTCAATTTTACATTGAGAATCATCAAATGTTATGTTTAAATTCAGTTTGGGAATATAATCTTCCTCTTTAGTTTTTCTAATTAATACAGCATGTATAGCATTTGAGATAATCTCACGCAGCAAAAGAAAGAACTTTTCACGGCTGTTCTTGTATTCTTTTTCTGCTCTATATTGTACATTAGACTTTTGTTCCATATCTAATATTCTTATTGTAGTATATTTTGTGAATTTAATAGTTTATGCTATATAACCCTTTAACATAAGTATTTATGTCCTTTGAGTCTTGTAACGAAAGCAAACTTACACGTTGTTTGCTGCTCAGTACAGGTATTCCAAACCCTTTTACATAATTTTTTGCATAGGAATAGTATCCTGTGGCATAGGGTTTGGCGGTGTGTTGCATATAGTAGTCAAAAATTGAAGACTCGAGAATGCGTTTCAGCACAAGGAGCTCTTCTTCGTTTTCGCTGAAAATGGCATAGCCACAATAAATGAGCATATTCTCGTTATCAGTATAGACAAAACGCGGATGGTCGGTCATGTAAGGAAACAATAGCTTACGGCCACGGTCACAAGTAGCTTGCGAACGTCCGAAAGCATACCATGCCTCGTAGGTCTTTTCTCCTTTATCACGCTGCGACAATTTTATTTTATTAAGTGACAGATACTTGTACGCTTCCGGGTATTTGCTCATAAATACTGCTTCGGCTATAACTTTATTATTCTCATCGTATGGAAATATCACCTTTTCTATGATGTCGGGTATTTCTTCTTCTGTGTGCAGAATGTTCGGTTTTATGATGTCTCGGCAAATTCCTCTTTCAATAGGAAACTCCATATCTCCAACCTGTAGATAGAAAAACATCTCGTCCTCGTGCGTAGGACGGAATATATAAACATTGTTGGCGAGGGTTGCAATGCCGTTCTTTATTTGGAATAATTCGCCGAGCGGACGCCCCACACTCTCTATCCTGCGAATGTTTTGCAGGATTTCAGCGTTGTTAAGATTCCAACCTTTATGGTCATCAAGGTCGCTGTATGGTATGAGGTTGAAGTGTGCCGGTGTTTCAGCAAAGTCATTAACGTTTATCTGTCCTTTTGTATAGCATACTCCAGGCTCACCCAGTTTGTCAATTAAAACAATGCAGGTATAGGCAAGCGTTTTGCCAAAGATGAGTTGGTCTCCGAAATCAACGACTTCAAGAGCTGCGTTCGTACTGCGAAAATAACCACGCAATAGTCTTGCGTTCACACTTTTGAAGAACGAATTGAGCGTGATGTAGCCCAATACCCCGTCCTCTCGAAGAATGTTGCAAGCAATCTCGAAAAACGGCAGATAGAGGTCTGCGTTTCCACACCGAGCCACTTGCCAACGAGAAAGCAACACCTTTGACTCTGCGTCAATATGCTTTGCACGGACATACGGCGGATTACCTACAACGATGTCAAAACCACCGTTTTCTGCCACTCCCGGCATTGCCGCAAAATCAAAATCAAGTGAATTGCCCTGACAGATGCAAAAATCCTCATCCGTCAGTATCTCGTCATTCTGCAACGCAGCCAACGAAAGAAGAATTTTGCAGCGCGTTACACTTAATTCACTTACGTCCACACCGTAAAGACGATGTACTGCTTCACGATATGACAATTCGCAATGGGTGTGCAGATAGTCGGCAAGTGAAAATAGGAATGAGCCGCAACCGCAAGCAATATCGATTGCAAGACAGTCTTGCAATGGTTTTCTATGTGTGGCTACAACTCTCTCCAGAATGTAATCGCGAATGTATTTCGGAGTATAAACCGCACCGTTTTTTGTTTTCTCTTCTTTGGGGATTGCCAACTCGAACACGTTGATAACATCCTCTATCGACTTGATGCCAACGCTCGGCACATCGTTGCGATAGTAATTGGCAAGCAATCCGCCACGGACAATCAAAGCATTATTCTTGACGAAAGACGAAACAACAATACTGTCCAAGCAAAGTTGTTGCTCGGTATAGCGTGAGATTATGTTTTGCAGTTCTTTATTCATAGTGATGGTCGGTACGAGGGGTTGACATGATGATTTCTTTCTCAGAATCGTTCAATCCGTAGAGCTCACAACACAGACAATCAACCTCGTTCCAAAGGTTGTTCAATAACGGATATAGGCGAGAGGCGGAAGAAATGTTGGTTGTGATTGCCGTATTAGTTTCTTCAATACGTCGTGCCACTCTTGCGAGTTGCTGCATTCGTTCTCTGAACATGATAAATTCCATGCGCGGAAATGGAACTGGAGCGAGGAACTGTTTATTGAACTTATAGAAACCTCCTTGCTGTGGATTGGCTATTGACTTGGCAAAATAGGCAAACGGTGTAGAGTTGATTACAGCCGCCATTGCGTACAGTTTATCGTCTGTCACTTCCGGTATCTGCACAAAGAACATATTGGCATTGTCACAATAAGCATCCTCTTGCATTACGACCGCTGCTTGTGGGTTCTGCGTGGTCATGGGTATGCAAAGCTTCTTGTAAACAGCGTTGTGGTTATTGGCGCGGGTGAACAAATGCCAGTTTTCATCGCGGTCTAATGTCGGGAAACGGTCAGGTACGGTTTGCACATTCTCTTCAATCAGAGTGCGGTTCTCTCGCAGATAACGACCAGCCAAAGGATAGCGGCGTTCGTAATCAGAGAACAGGACAGGCTGGACATTGCCATCCGTCACATCATACGGAAACAATATGCAGGTCGTGTTTTCACGAACAGACAACGGCACAAAGTGTTCGTTGCAAAGCAACACCCTGCAAGCTCCACGCTCCACTTGCAGTTTCCCGCAAAGTGCTGTACTTCCGTAGATATAATTCTCATCAATGTGGTCAACTGCTATGTGGAAAGCCTCGTCCCATAACACTTGCACACCAACCTTGATGTTGCAGACCTCTCCTAACGTTCCCAGTTCGTTTGCGAGTCTTACCCGCAGTGCCGTGGTCTGGTAGTTTTCAAACGACCATGGAGTTTCTGTAATCGTCTCTTTGGCTATTTCAATACATTCGCTATTGGTGCTGTTAATGTACTTAATCATATCGTTGTCTGTAGCAGACTTGTCGCACACAACAATGGCAATGTAGGTTATTCTGTCCTCAAACAAATCTGTTTCCGCGTAGTCATAGACTGTGCGGAGCAAACGTCTTTCGCTCAACAGTTTGCGAATACCCTTGCCGTAATCTGTCTTGAAGAATCGCTTTTGTACAATGTAGCCAAGACTACCATGAGCATTCAGCAATTCTATTCCACGTTCAATAAATGGAATGGCAAGGTCTATTTTCCCATTCCTACTCGAAGCATAACGCTGCTTGATGTATGCGGACATACAAGGCAAAGCGACATTGTAATTTTTTACTTCAACGTATGGAGGATTGCCGATAACGTAGTCAAAACCACCGCGATTGAAAACATTGCTAAAAGCCGCCTGATAGTCGAAAACATTAGTTGCTACTAATTCTTCAAGATTTTCTGCTATATCAGAAACACGCTCCAGAATATCAGGCTCAACGAGTGAATTGCCACACTTAATGTTCACCCCCACTCCGTGCAGAATCTGAGAACCATAAAGACCGGCATTGCCGAAATCGCTCGGTTCGAAGCCATCAATTATTTTCAGTGATAGCGAGAGCTTTGCCACTTCAACGCACTCCTGATTAATGTCAACTCCATATAAACATTGGTTTACTATCAGTTTTCGTCCTTCTATATTCAAGTATTTCCTTCCGTCCTTTTCATAAAGATATTGATTTGGTAAAACATCTTTTCGTCCTTCTATGTTGTTTTCTATCTGCGTTGCCAAATAATCGTAAAGGTTCACAAGGAACACGCCACTGCCACAAGCAGGGTCTAAGAATTTCAAGTCAAGAACTTGCTTATTGGTAAGCGATTGCAGATATTCGGGGGGAATAGTGCAATCTATCGTGTTATGGACGATAGACTCGGGAGTTGTTACCGCTCCATTACTTTTTCTGAACTCCGACTTCAATACATTCTTAAGCATTCCATTGCCATCATATTCCAGATGATAACCAAGAAAAAGGTCGTAAATGTCACTGATGCTTCTCAACGGAATCACATCAAAGCAATAAGGCGATGGATAGTAAAAATAAGACAACAGCTCATCAAAGACAGCATTGTCAATAATTAAATCTTGAATCTGCCTAATCCGAGTAAACATCGGGCCATCATAATGCTCGTAAAAATCGATATAAGACGATTTTTTGAACTGTAACCAAAAGTCTGTTGCGGCAAAATCCCTCAATAGCCCGTCATGTTCCAACCCGCGAGCCTCACAGACACGGATGAACAATATGCGATTCAGAATTATCTGAGTCCAAAGGTTAATGTCGACAATACTGATTGTGCGGTGGTTACCATCAATGATTGCCTGTGCAAGTTTGAGCCGCACGCCATTCAAAGCCTTGGAAAAATTTTTGTCGATGGAATCCTTACCGACAAATCTCATACGAAGCCTATTGTTTATCGTTTCCTCACGCCCCAAAAAGCGATTGAAACAATCAAAATTATCCGTATAGTTTTCCGCTTTCAGGTAAACCAAACGAGCAAAATCGGCATTATCCGTGTGGCGAGGCATGGTCGTACAATCGTAAATCGCCAGTTCGTCCATGTTTGTCACCACTGAATAACTTGCACCGATAGACCAGCCATATGAACGAATCTGGAAAGCAACGCTCTTGTCTTCTTTTATATTGACAGTTCGTTTTTTCGCATCAAGGAAAAACAAGCGAACTCGCCCGTTCATTAGCGTATAGTCAGGACGTGTATTTGTAGAACCGATATCATTTAATGCCGCTCGCTCCATAATCTCAAGTGGAACTTCTTGCAATACTTGATTGGTATTTCTTACATCCCAGCCAAACACAGCAAGCATTTGGTTAATCCAAGTACGTGTGGTTTCTTCCGAAGCCATTTCAAGCTCCCCACGTTCACAAGCCTCTTTATAGCTTGCTACGAATGCCTTAAAATCTTCAATCCTTGCCATATTTATTCTCTATTTTTGTAGGATGATTGCCATATTCCCCCATTTCTTCTGCTACCATATAAAGGATGCCGTTTGCGTCTTTCTCCTCCTCAACAAGGCTATAGACTTTCCCCGCAAGCCAGTAACGACGTAACTCTTCATATGGAATATCATAGAAAAGAGCCAGTTGACGCACCTGTTCTTCTCGTGCTTGTCTGTCACCCTTCTCAATCTTGCAATATACGGCAGTATCCATATTTATTCCTGCTGCAACCTGTCGTTGCAGCAGATTATGTGATTCTCGCAGTTCTTTCAGTTTATCTTGGAAAAGCATGGTAGAATAATTTTATGGTGCAAAGTTACTTCTAATATTTCATTCAGACAATAAAATTGACAAAAAATGTCAAGACGCACATACACAAAATGCCATTATTTCTTATCACATATAAAAAACGAACGGTTTACATGATTATGCTGTATTTTCAAAAATCTGCGATAATGATTATATGAGAATACTTGCAGGGCACAAGGAGTGGATGCACCCACTTGGGCTTCTGATGGCGGTTTCGTGACCGTCACCTTCAAGCGACCTTACTTCAAGACAAACACTCTTAAAACTGACAGAGAGGATAACAGGACAAGTAAACAGGACAAGTACCGCTCAAGTTCAAGAAATAATTTTTTCAATGAGTGAAGACTATCTAACGATGAATGAAATAATGTCAAATATGGGATTCAAACATCGTACATCATTCCGAGAAAATTATTTCCTCCCTGCGTTGGAGGACGGTGCAATTGAACTGCAGTATCCAGAACAGCCAAAGCACCCAAAGCAAAAATATAGGCTCACGGAAGCGGCTAAAGAGTGGTTAAAGAATAATACCGATTCATCTAAATCGTAAAAGCAGCACCGCAGGTTTGAAAAGTTTTCCGACTTCGGAGGAAAACTCAGCCTCCTGCAAGGGCAAGGCGTTTTGAGCTGCTCGAAGTATTTTGAGCTGCCCAAAACATACCTTGCTGTGTTCAAGTGAACACAAGAATCCGTAAGAAACGGATTGATAAAAAAGCTTTCATAAGAGAACTACACCTTACAAAGTCGTCTTTGAGTTTAGATGATAACACGTATGTATGGTCATACGTTAATACAACTGACCATAATAATATGTGACCAGTAATATGCTTTATCAGACGTATGTATAATCGATATGACGTATGACTGATAAGATTGATATATACATTTTAATACACAAAGTTGTCGAACCATTCAAATGCGATATAGGACAATGACTACAACATCAGCGCAATATGCTGCCACTTTTGGAAAATCCATTGTCGGATAACGGATTATATATTCCTTTGCGGCAAAAGAAACAATAACAGTAAAGAATGATGTATATGGAAATCGTATCTATCGAAAGAAAGACATTTGAGGCGATGGTCGCCAAGTTCGACCGCTTCGTCCACCGTATGGAAGCCATCTGCCAGCGGCACGGCGAAAAGAAAATGAGTGAGTGGATGGACAATCAAGATGTGTGCCAGATGCTCAACATCAGTCCCCGCACATTGCAAACACTGCGGGATAACGGTACGCTTGCCTACTCGCAGATAAACCACAAGATATTTTACCGTCCCGAAGATGTGCAACGTATCGTTTCCGTTGTGGAGGACAGACGTAAGGAGGCGAAGTTCAAGGGCAAGACAAATTAACCACCATCTATAGTAATCCCACTAAATCCAAGTAACATGAATGAGTTAATCAATAAAGACAACGAGTGGATAATCCACTTCATGGGCAGTCTTGACCGACTGCTGGACAGCTACGAGCGTCTGACCGCCAACTATCGTCAGACATTGGGCGGTGAGCGTTTCTTTACTGACAAGGAAGTGTCAGCACGGTTGAAGGTAAGCCGAAGAACGCTTCAATACTACCGCAACGAAGGAAGGATAGCCTATATTCAGTTGGGCGGCAAAATCCTTTACCGTGAATCGGACATCGAACGGATGTTGAATGACGGCTACCGCTCCGCCTTCCGACAGAGGGCAACTTGATTAGCTATCTGATTTTCTTGAAGGAGCGCAGTTTGCCGTCTGCCCTATAATTTGCGGCAGCAATGGACTTACAACAAAAAGAAAAAGGAACGGCTTACGGATGAAGCATCAAGATTCCGCTTCGTCTGTAAGCTGTTCCTTTTCTCGTTCTTCTGATTTCCCGTCAGTCGCTTGTTTCCGTTGCTGGATGCCCTTTCTGCGTATGGTTGGCAGAGGCAAGGTTTTCGGGCTGAATACGCTCCGCAGGAGGAAGATTCTGCCCGAAACGGCTCTGCCGCTTGACCTTGTCGCTACCATCTGAACCATGCGCTACCTTTGCATCCGAGCATCGGGAACAAGTGCCTGACGGGATGAACCTCAACTATACCATCGGTTGTTACCTCTGCCACAGGGAAGAAACAATGTTATCGAAGCCTCTTTCTTGGTGATGCAGATTTCATTTACTACAAACTTTCTGAACAGGATACTTTCTCGACTGCATATCCTGAACGCAACGGCGACAACCATTTCAAGGTTGTAAACATCATAACTGATGCCGTCCGGTTGCCTAATATACTTCTGCGTTTCAACCTCATTCAGTTCCTTGTTCTTGTAGATTGACTGAATCGCCTTGCGAACAACACTTGAAAATACTCCGAAAAAGTCGGCTATCTCGAATTGGGTCATCCATATAGGTGCAGAGGGAGCACCCACCACTCCGTTTTTACTGATTGTGATTATTCCTCTTTCCATACTCATCCCATTACTTTAGCCATTATGTTTTTTACATTATTCATATCGCGCAGGATGGAGGAATCCAATACACGTGCATAGTGTTGGGTCATCTTGATATTAGAGTGACCGAGCATCTTGGCCGCATTCTCAATGCTCACACCGTTGGCGAGGCAGACAGAGGTTGCATACGAATGCCGAGCCGTATGTGTGGTCAAGGTCTTGTTTATCATGCATAAATCAGCAATCTCTTTCAGATAACTGTTCATTTTCTGATTGCAGGGAACAGGTAGCAACACATTTTTCTTTTGGCAAGTAGGATGTGTTGCGTATTTACGGAGAATGGCCATCGGGATGTCAAGCAGTGGGATGTTGCACATGTTCTTTGTTTTCTGGCGAGGCTTGCGAATCCAAAGATTCCCGTTTTGGTCTTCCACGATGTGTTCGGGAGCCAGTTGCTGCACATCTATGAAAGCTAACCCGGTGAAAGCGGCGAAAATAAAAACATCACGAACAACGGTGATGCGCTCCAATGAGAACTTCTTGTTGTATATGGTGAGTAGTTCATCCATTGTCAGGAACTCACGGATGACCTCCTTCTCGTGGAACTTGATGCCGATGAACGGGTCTTTGGTTATCCATTCGTTGGCAAGTGCGAGGTTGGTAATCTTCTTCAAACACTTCATGTAGCGGATAACGGTATTCTGCTGGCACTCTTTTTCTGTCTTGAGGTAAAACTCAAAGGCACGTATCAGTTCGCCATTGACTTCCGACAAAGGCAAATCCTCCTTGTCGTATTTCAGTTTGATAAGTTCCGCAAGATAACGCTTACAACTTTCATAACGGCGGACAGTAATCAGGGCATAGTCCTTTCCGACAAGTTCACGGCATTGGTCGTTATGTTCTTGGATGGTTTGGATAAGTGTACGGATAACTTCGGGTGCTTGGTCTTGTCCGAAAAACTTTTCTTGTAATAGGCGAGCGGTGATGAACTGTCCTTGTTCCTCCAGTTCCTTGAAAGTCTGGTGGAGTTTGATTCTTGCATCCTCGATATAAGCATTCAAGTCGCAGGATTTGCGGCTCTTGCCTTTGGCGCACTCCTTCGCCTGATTCCACAAGGCTGGTTCAATGCTTTTGCGGATATTGTTTTCCACTCGCGCACCGTTCACGGTGATACGCATACATACGGAGGCTTCCCCGTTTTTCAGCAACTTGGCTTTCTTGATGAAGAAAAGCACATTGAATGAGTCTCTTTTCATGTTCCTACAGTTTTTCGTTGTACAAAAGTAGGAAACCATGCACGCTTTCTTGATACGCAAAATGCTGCAAATCAGATAGAAAGAATCTTATTCGGTGGAGATGTTTGCCCCACCTATTTTGCTCCACCTTTTGGAACACCGCAAACGGTAATATATTGCCGTTTTTTGCGTTTCGCGGGAAAAGAAAAACTCCCGATTTCGTCTGGAAATCAGGAGTTTACTGCATTTTGCTTTTCTTTAGTGTGGTGCCACCGGGAATCGAACCAGGGACACAAGGATTTTCAGTCCTTTGCTCTACCAACTGAGCTATGGCACCATCATCGACTGAAACTCGTGTGGGTTTCGAATCGTGGTGCAAAGATAGATATTATTTCCTGAAAACCAAAAAAACGACCGAATATTTTCCATCTCAGACTTTCATTTCAGGAACGGCAGGCCGGAATATCGGAAAATTTTTTCGGCCAGGATACCGGAAATTCAGGATTTTGGTTATTTTTGTAAAAACTGTAAAGATTATGAAAACAAGCAGTTTGATGATGTGTGCGCTGGTTGCATTGACAGCCTGCGGTACCGGAGTGAAGCAGAGTGTCCGTACGCCCGTCGAAATGGGCGAGCGGATCGAATTGAAGACGCCGGATCCCAAGATGGGACTGACTATCAACGAAGCGCTTGCGGCGCGCAGCTCGTCGCGCGACTTTTCTCCGGAGATGCTCTCTCTGGAGGAACTTTCGGGTGTACTGTGGGCTGCTGCCGGGGTAAACCGGGAGGATGGGCATCTTACCGCGCCTTCGGCTATGGCGCTCTATCCCATTCGGGTCTATGCTTTCCTGCCTGAAGGTGTGTATCGTTACGATTCGAAAGCGAATGTATTGAATCGGGTCATCGAAGGAGATCGTCGGGAGCTTACCGCGATGCAGGATTTCGCTTACACTGCGCCGCTCAATTTGGTGTATGTGGCCGATTACAGCGTTTATGCGGACCGGAATCAGCCGGTGGACCGCATCCGTTTCTGGTGCGCGGCCGATGCGGGCGGATATACGGAGAACGTGAACCTTTATGCCGCCGGAAACGGTCTGAAGGCCATTACACGGGGCAGCTTCAAGGAAGAGGCGCTGTTGGAGTTGCTGGGGCTCGATCCCGCACAATACGGTGTGATTCTCGCCCAGACGGTTGGCCGGTAGTATTTTCGGAAAGAGTATCGACGAGGAGTTCCCGGAAACGGGTGGCTCCTCGCTGCGTTTTGTCAGGAGCGGGCAGACTGCAGGTCCGGTACCGGGTGGATTTTTCGGACGAACCGTGCTATCGTCGCTTTTTCCTGACAAATGAAAGGGGAATTTCACTATCTTTGACTTCGTTTTGGATACTCCGCCTCGGCAAAACGCAATAAAAATTTGCTTTTGCATTCGGCTTATTCGTAATCTTTGACTTTGTCTTAGATACTTCGCCTCGGCAAAATGCAAATAAAATTTGCTTTTGCACTCGGC
>OGJU01000174.1_pt1 | contig 81943 bp, 77 predicted proteins | sample 1572251 | NCBI WGS metagenome assembly OGJU01 (sample SAMEA2582144, study PRJEB24529) | metagenome | biome: Human gut stool | place: China | collected 2011
TACTTTGGCTTTTATATCCCACAGCGGCGGCAATTTCCGAAATAGATTTATCTTCCTGCAACAGCATATTTGATGCCGACTTCATACGGTATTCTTTCATGTAAGAAGCGATGGGCATTCCATAGACTGCTTTGAAAACGGATTTCAAAGTAGTGGTGTTCATCAGGTACTGTTTTGACAACTCTTCAATAGTATAGTGGCGTTTTAGGTCGGATGTCATCAGACTGTGAATTTCTTTGATAGTTTCCACCTGTCCGGAAACATACTGGTTCAATCTTTTTGTATTTTTTAAATCCAGCATATCTAAAAACAACAGCAACTCCTGAACTTTTAATTTGAAATAAGGTAAGTACATTCTTTCTGGCAAATCATATAATTCTGAAAAAAATGCAAGCTCACGAAAATCGAAATCCGAAGATTTTATTATAAAATCTTTGCAAGACTTGAAGAATTACATATGAGCCAGATTGAATTATCACGAAGAACCGGTATTGCAACCAGTACGATTAGCGACTGGCGTAAGAAAAAGATTAATCCACAGGTTGACAAGCTTGTGTCTATTTGTAAGGCACTTGATATGTCTCTTGCGGAGTTACTTTGTGATGAGGAAGTAGTAGAGCGGACAATTGAACCAGACTTTATGGTTGATGGACAAAATATTATTGAACTACTCAGAACATTTGATTTTGAAACGAAAAGAAGAATACTTAGATATTTTGAATTAATCGAAATATGCAGAGAAATCAATCGAGAAAACAGCTCTCAAAAAATCAAGAGAAATGTCTCTGTTATTCAGGACATTAACGGCAATAATATTGTTATGATTAACGATATACGATTTAAGGGAAAACGTTCTGTAGATCGGAAAGATGTCAGGGAATACTTAAAAGAATACGTTGGCGAGTTTTATACTATTGCTGCAACAGGAGCGTCATGGCTTTGTTATTATCGAGCATTACAAGAGGGACCGGCAAGTGTGGTAGTCCCAATTGATAAGCTTAGTATGTTGGTAACGATTGCATTTTCCTGGATTGTATTTCACGAAAAGCTGACAAAAAAGGCAGCGGCAGGTGTTTTGCTGATTACAGCAGGAACGGTTCTACTGGCGATTATTTAAAATGAGCAAAACTCATGTTGCCGTATGGTTGAGGATTTCGCCCTTTTATGATATGCTTTTACATACTGGTAACTATTCAGAGCCAACCTCCAAAATGCTACGCATTTCGGAGGTGTGGCGTATCCGCCAAATAAAATTTCAAAAACAGTCTAAAAAATGCAAGCATTTTATACCTTTTTTGAAATTTTGCTTGGCTCTGAACAGTTACACACATTATAGGTAAAAGCGAGGTGAGGGGTGTGCTGCACATAGGCATATGTGATGACAATCAAAAAGATATCAGTCGAGTTCAAGAACTGGCTGTCAGATTTTCAGAACAACACCCAGAAATGCCTGTACAGATACAGGCTTACAGTTCACCATATGATTTATTGGATGATATAGAAAAAACAGGTGGGTTTGATCTGTATTTATTGGATGTCGTTATGCCACATATGACAGGTGTAACGTTGGCCAGGAGGATTCGGGAGCGAAAAGAGAGAGCGGAAATTTTATTTCTGACTGTTTCTAAAGAATATGCCGTGGAAGCTTTTAGCGTAAAAGCCTCTGGATATTTGATAAAACCCGTGAACCAATCCGCTTTTGAGGATGCGGTACTTGACTGTATTCATCGATTGTCACCAGAAAATAATCCCTCTCTTTTGTTGAAGTCAAAAGATGGAATTCACCGTATATGAATTTGCGAACTGATGTGTGTTGAGAGCTTTAATCATAATCAGGTATGTACTTTGTCAGACGGTTCTATGTTAGAGGCATCAGCAACTTTGTCGGAATTGATGGAGGAACTAAAGAATTTTTCGGTCTTTGTCCGTCCCCATAGAGCGTATATTGTTAATATGGACTTTATCCGCCGGCTGACAGCCCGCGAGTTGTTGCTGACAGATGGGAAGAGAATTCCAATTTCTCAAAGTAGATATGGAGAAATAAAAAATAGCTATTTTACATATATGACGCACATATAAAATTTTATTATTTCACGCAGAAAAAGCGCTGTTTCACGAAAGAAAGCACTTTTTCTGCGTGTTTCTTTTAGTATTAATGTTAATTAGAAACTTTCAGATAGATGTTAACATTTATAGGAAAAAAGGTGAACTGTATGAAAGGTTTCGGAAGAGGAGAAAAAGGAGAGATGAACTATGGAGATTAAATGCGACAATAAACGGAATTGTCCCTGTACATACGATTGTCCGCGTCACGGGAAATGTTGTGCCTGTGTAGCTCATCATCGTGATCACAATGAAGGCGTGCCGGGATGTTTCTTTTCAAAAGAAGCAGAAGCAACTTATGATCGCAGTATTAAAGCACTGGCGAAGGATCACGGTATCATTTAAAGAGCGGAACAAAGAGTTTCACAAAGAGTCTCAAAGGATAAAATTGCTTGACGGAAACCAATGGATAATATACAATAAGATTTATCCATTGGTATTTTTTATATAATCATTTGAGAAGCAGGAAAGGCACCCTGCGCTCCTTAGGGAACCTGATATGATGGATACGCCGCCCATCCAAGTGTTTATGTCATAGCATGATCTTGAAAAAGGTTGTGCTTTTTTACGTTATAAGAATTAAGTAATCATGAAGATACAGTTTATTAGAGGTTAAGGAGAGAACGTGTTAAATATTATAGAAATCAACAACTTTAACGCACTGGAACTGGACGTCTATGCACGTTATACGGAAGCACAGCTTCTGAATAAAGATCGTCCGGAAGATGGACTTTTTATTGCAGAAAGTCCGAAAGTGATTGGACGGGCGTTGGATGCCGGATATATTCCAATATCTGTTCTGGTTGAAAAGAAACAGATGGAAGAAAATGAAGAGACGCAGGAAGTTCTTGCAAGATTTGAGAATACAGGCACTTCTATTTTTACAGCAGAGTTTGCTGTCCTTACGCAATTGACAGGATTTAAGCTGACGAGAGGAATGCTTTGTGCATTGAAACGCCGACCACTGGAAGATTTCAGGAAACTTTGCGAGGGAAAGAACAGGATTGCCATTTTGGAAGATGTGATGAATCCAACGAATGTCGGAGCAATCTTTCGTTCGGCAGCAGCGATGCATATGGATGCAGTGTTACTGACTTCAGGATGCAGCAATCCATTGTATCGAAGAGCATCCAGAGTGAGTATGGGAACGGTGTTTCAGATTCCATAAGTATTGACGATCCGCAACTTATGAGCGAAGAAAAGCTTGCAGTGATTCTTGGAACCGAGGGGGACGGACTTATGCAGGAGACAATCAAAGCTTGCGATTATACTGTGAAGATTCCAATGTCACGTGGTGTGGATTCTCTGAATGTGGCAGCAGCAAGTGCAGTGGCATTCTGGCAGTTGAGAAAATAAAGATTTATCGTAGGGATTCTTTTTCGAGTTCGGACGAAAACTGAAAATATGATTTTAGAAAGTCGATTGTTAGAAGAATGGTACAGGAACGCCGACTCAGGGTTACGCATACTGTTCATACTAGGAAAAACAACAGACTGCTAAAAGCAAAGAAAGGATTGACAAACTCGCTGCCACTCAGACAGTTGTCAATCCTTTCTTTAATGCAATCTATTGTTTTTCAAGTATGAGCAAGCATGCTCCACATTCGTCTTCGTCCCTGTACCATCCTTCTAACATGAAACTTCTCGGACTTCATATTTTCTGTTTTCTGTTTATTGAAAAAGATGAATTCAACGCTAAATTTTATTAGGTGGAAAAACGTTTGAGATATGGGCATCATTCTATCGAATTTCCGTTGCGCCTACTTCTCAAGTAAAGTTCTTTTTTCGAGAGAGTAGAAATCAGATAGCACTGAAAAATTTATTGATAGACAGACAGCGAGGGTTTGATTCAGGTGACTGTTCTGTGTGCTTGGAAAGACTTAAAAAACGGAAGGTTACGTTAAAGCAATGCGAGGCAACTGTCTGAAGCGGTAGCGAGTTTGGCCGAGCATTGCTTTGTTTTTAGTAATCTTCCGTTTTTCTTAGTCTTTCCTGTATACAGAACCCGGAGCCTGCATCAAACCCTCGCTGCCTGTCTATTCGAATAAACTTCATATGCGCTATCTGATTTCGTCCGAACTCGAAAAAGAATCTCTACGATAAATCTCTATTTTTCAGTAAGGTATAGATGAAAATCATGTATCATTTCCCCACAAAAAGAACGATGTCATATAAAATGTTACATTTTTCACAAAAGAAACCTTGCTGGTGTAAAGTTTTTGTAAAACAAGTGTCTTGTCACCTGTAAACAACAGTGATATAATGGGCAAGAATAAATCAACAGAGCAATAGACATGAAAGTGTGTTACAGCAGAATTTTATGTCAGGAGAGAATAAGAGAGGTACGTGCTATGACGATCAGAGAAGAGATAGAACAGTTAAAGAAAGAAAAAAATGCCGTAATTCTGGCGCATTATTATGTAAGACCGGAAGTTCAGGAGATTGCAGACTATGTAGGAGATTCTTTCTACTTAAGTAAAGTTGCGGTTGGTCTGAAAGAGAAAACAATCGTGTTCTGTGGTGTTTCATTCATGGGTGAGAGTGCGAAGATCCTGAATCCTGAGAAAACAGTGCTTATGCCGGATATGGCAGCAGATTGTCCAATGGCACATATGGCATCTGCGGAGACAATCGAGAAGATTCGTTCAGAGTATGATGACCTTGCAGTTGTCTGCTACATCAATTCAACAGCAGAACTGAAAAGACATTCTGATGTCTGTGTAACTTCATCCAATGCAGTGAAGATTGTAAAAGCACTTCCGAATAAAAATATTTTCTTTATCCCGGATCGTAACCTTGCACATTACATCGCAGGATTGGTACCGGAAAAGAACTTTATATATAATGAAGGATTCTGTATTGTGCACGAATATATGGAGGTTGAAGAAATCAAAGCAGCGAAAGCAGCGCATCCGGAAGCAGAGGTTCTTTCACATCCGGAATGTCCGGCAAAAGTTCTGGAACTTTCTGATTTTGTTGGAAGTACTTCAGAAATCATCGCGCAGGCAGGAAAATCAGACGCGAAAGAATTTATCATCTGTACAGAGAGTGGAGTTCTGTACGAACTTCAGAAGAGAAACCCGGAGAAGAAATTCTACTTTACAGAGACAACTCCAATCTGCAGAAATATGAAGAAGGTTACACTTGAGAAAGTTCTTCACGTATTAAAGACAGGCAAGAATGAAGTATTTGTAGATGATAAGCTTCGCGAAGAATCTAAGAAACCGTTAGAGAGAATGTTAGAACTGGCCAAGTAAACAGAGGGCAGATAGGATTGACAGCAATCGAAGATTATAGAAAATACAGATCAAATCGACTAATGCTGTCGGAATGGAGATATTTATTATGAAAATGGAAGCAGATGTAGTCATTGTCGGAACAGGTGTCGGAGGGCTTTTCAGCGCACTGAGTCTTCCGAGAGATCAGAAGATCATTATGATTACAAAGTCAGATTTAGAGAGCAGTGATTCATTCCTGGCTCAGGGAGGAATCTGCATGCTGCATGACAAAGATGACTATGACAGTTATTTTGAAGATACAATGAAAGCGGGACATTATGAAAACAGAAAAGAATCTGTTGATCTTATGATCCGCAGCTCAAGAGAGATCATTCATGACCTGATTGGCTATGGTGTAGATTTCCAAAAACAGGAGACAGATGAGTCTGGAAATGAAGCCGCAGACAACGGTGGTGAAAAGGCAGAGATTCAGGATATTTATGCATTTACTCGTGAGGGAGCACATTCACGTCCGAGAATTCTGTTTCATGCAGATATTACAGGAAAAGAAATCACAAGTAAACTGCTTGCACAGGTAAAGCAGCTTTCTAATGTAACATTACTTGAATATACAACGATGACAGATATCATTGTAGAAAATGATGAATGCAAAGGAATCCTTGCACAGGATAAAGACGGAAATGAATTCGAAATCCATGCAGAGAATACAATCTGGGCAAGCGGTGGAATCGGTGGACGCTATAAGCATTCCACAAATTTCCCACATCTGACAGGAGATGCACTTACTATTTCCGAAAAACACGGAATCCGTTTAGAGCATTTAGATTATGTACAGATCCATCCAACAACATTGTATTCCAAGAAACCAGGAAGACGCTTTCTTATTTCAGAGTCTGTCCGTGGAGAAGGTGCAGTTCTTCTTAACAGCAAGAAAGAACGTTTTGTAAATGAGCTTCTTCCAAGAGATGTTGTGACTAAGGCAATCAGAGAAGAGATGGAAAAGGAAGGCACAGATCATGTCTGGCTGTCCATGGAAAAACTTGGAAAAGATACGATCTTGGGCCATTTCCCGAACATTTATCAACATTGTCTGGAAGAGGGATATGATGTGACAAAAGAATGTATCCCGGTTGTTCCGGCACAGCATTATTTCATGGGTGGTGTCTGGGTAGATTCAGACAGTAAAACATCCATGGAACATTTATATGCAGTAGGAGAGACAAGCTGTAACGGTGTACATGGTGCGAACCGTCTGGCAAGTAATTCACTTCTGGAAAGCCTTGTATTTGCAAAACGTGCAGCAAATAAAATCTCAGGTACAGAGAATGAAGTAAAAGTACGTGAATTGGCATAATAATAGTGATATAATATTAATCTATGCTGAAAAAATAAAAGTTAAGAGAAGAGTAGAGAAAGAATATAGAGACAGGGACAGGAGATATAAAGATGAACGAAATTACAATGACACTTCAGGCAGATCATTTGATCCTTGAAGCACTCAAAGAAGATATTTCAAGCGAAGACGTAACAACAAATTCAGTTATGAAAGATTATGTAAAAGGTGAAGTAGAACTGATCTGTAAACAGGACGGAGTAATTGCCGGACTGGAAGTTTACCGTAGAGTATTTGAACTGTTAGATGCAGATACAAAGACAGAACTTTACTGTAAAGACGGAGACGAAGTAAAGAACGGCCAGCTGATGGGAAAAGTAACAGGAGATATCCGCGTACTTCTTTCCGGTGAGCGTGTAGCACTGAACTACCTTCAAAGAATGAGTGGAATCGCAACTTATACACATTCCGTTGCAGGACTTCTTGAAGGAAGCAAAACAAAACTTCTTGATACAAGAAAAACAACACCTAATATGAGAATCTTCGAGAAATATGCAGTTCGTGTTGGTGGCGGTTATAACCACAGATATAATCTTTCTGATGGAGTACTCCTGAAAGACAATCACATCGGAGCTGCAGGAAGCGTAAAGAAAGCTGTCGAGATGGCAAAAGACTACGCACCATTTGTAAGAAAGATCGAAGTAGAAGTTGAGAATCTTGAGATGGTAAAAGAGGCAGTAGAAGCCGGAGCAGATATCATCATGCTTGATAACATGTCAACAGAAGAAATGCAGGAAGCAATCAAGATCATTGACGGAAGAGCGGAGACGGAGTGTTCCGGAAATGTAACAAAAGAGAACATCGGACGCCTGACAGCTCTTGGCGTAGACTATATTTCCAGTGGAGCCCTGACACATTCCGCTCCGATTCTTGATATCTCGATGAAAAACCTTCATGCTGTAGAGTAAAAGTGATATAATTGTTAAAGAACAATTATTAGTATGGATTTCAATTTAGAAAGGAAGAGGCATGATGACAGGACCAGAAAGAAGAACTGCCATTATAAATCAGATAAAGACAAGCTCAGCACCGGTGCCGGGAAAGGCATTGGCTGCACAGTATGAAGTAAGCCGTCAGGTGATCGTGCAGGATATCGCACTCATCCGTGCCGCAGGACATGATATTATATCTACAAACAGAGGATATATTTTGCACGAATCACATTTAGTAGAAAGAATCTTCAAAGTGAAACATACCGATGACCAGGTTGAAGATGAACTCTATACAATCGTCGATCTGGGCGGAAGAGTTCGTAATGTGATGGTGAATCACAGAGTCTACGGTCATATGGAAGCATCACTTAATATTAATTCTAGACGAAATGCAGTAGAGTTCATAGATGACATCCGAAGTGGAAAGTCCACTCCGCTGAAAAATATCACATCCGATTATCATTATCATGTGGTAGAAGCAGATAGTGAAAATACATTGGATATGATTCAAGAAGCACTGGAAGAAAAGGGATTTTTGCTGGAGCAAGAAGAGTGGGAGAAAGAACTTTTTGCAAAATAAAGATTTATCGTAGGGATTCTTTTTCAAGTCTTTCCAAGCACACAGAACAGTCACCTGAAGCAATCCCTCAACATCTGTCTATCAGTAGATTTTTCGTCGCTATCTGATTTCTACTTTCTCGAAAGAAGAACTCTACTTGAGAAGCAGACGCACCGGATATTCTATAGAATGATATCCATATCTCAAACATGTTTGTATTTAATAAAATTTGTCGTAGGAATTCATCTTTTTCAATAAACAGAAAACAGAAAATATGAAGTCCGAGAAGTTTCATGTTAGAAGGATGGTACAGGGACGAAGACGAATGTGGAGCATGCTTGCTCATACTTGAAAAACAATAGATTGCATTAAAGAAAGGATTGACAACTGTCTGAGTGGCAGCGAGTTTGTCAATCCTTTCTTTGCTTTTAGCAGTCTGTTGTTTTTCCTAGTATGAACAGTATGCGTAACCCTGAGTCGGCGTTCCTGTACCATCCTTCTAACAAGCGACTTTCTAAAATAATATTTTCAGTTTTCGTCCTCATATTCGAAAAATGATTTCCACGATAAATCTTTATTTAGTCCTCTGTATCCCTTGACATCTCCTCTTTTATTCTGCAAAATAGTAAGAAGAGTCTTTCAAGATTCTACTTTATTATAGAAGAAAAAGAGGTCATTTATATGGAAGAAATCATACAGTTTTTAGCTGGGATTTTGAATAGAGAGTTTATTCGTGCGGTGTTTAGTAACCCGAGAGTAAAGGATAATGTAGTTAAGGCAAAGCTTCGACCGATGGAACAGAAGGGGGAGCTTTTGTTTCAGTTGGAGTCTTTTACAAAGACGCAGGCATTTCATAAGAATCTGACGGTAGAAGAGACGAAGGATGAGCTTGCGAAATTGTTGGAAGAGTTTCGTCAGGTTCAGGTTGAGACGGTGAGTGAGGATATCACGGTATTGATCAGTAAGAAAGGGAAAGCAACGATTAAGAGAAAGCGCAAGAAGGTGCAGGCGAAGGCGGCAGATCTGTCTCATAACAGGAAGAAAAAATATATTCTGGAGGAAGGGATTGTGGTTCCGTTTCTTCAGGATCTTGGAGTTATGACACAGGATGGAAAGATTGTGCGGACGAAGATGGATAAGTTCCGTCAGATTAATCGTTTTCTGGAGTTTGTTGAGGACATTCTACCGCAGCTTGACAAAGACAGAGAGCTTACACTTTTGGACTTCGGATGTGGGAAATCATATCTTACATTTGCGATGTATTATTACTTACACGAGTTGAAAGGGTATGATATTCGTATTATCGGATTAGATCTGAAGACAGATGTGATTCTGCATTGTAATGAACTGGCAAAGAAGTATGGGTATGAGAAGTTGACATTCCTTGTTGGAGATATTGCGGATTATGAAGGTGTGGATCAGGTTGACATGGTTGTGACGCTTCATGCGTGTGATACAGCTACAGATTATGCACTTGCGAAAGCGGTTGGCTGGAATGCGAAAGTGATTTTGTCTGTTCCATGTTGTCAGCATGAGGTGAACAAGCAGCTTGAAAAGCAGAGAAATCTGCATTCAGGCAAGATGAAATCGAAGACGGAAGTTATGGAAGTTTCAGAAATGCTGGGAGATCAACTAGCTTCCATGGAAGAAGTGCTCGGACCAATTATGGATTATGGATTGTTGCGAGAGCGTTTTGCAGCACTTGTGACAGATGGACTTAGAGCAAAGCGTCTGGAAAGCGAGGGATATGAAACTCAGGTATTAGAATTTATTGATATGGAGCATACGCCGAAGAATATTCTGCCGCGTGCAGTGAAAAAGGGGAGTCTTGCAGCAAAGAGCAGAAAAGAGGCAGAGGATTGTGAAAGATTTTTGAAGATTCAGCCAACATTAGGTATGCTTCTGGCAGAGCAAAAGGGAGATAAATAATGAAAAAAAGGGTAATAAAGATTGCCGCACTGGTTGTTCTTTTTGCGGCTGTGCTGGTGATCAGTAATGTGATACTGAACCGTGGAAATGATGATCAGGTTGTGGATATGGGAGATGCCACGTTACCTAGAGTCTCATTTATGATGGGGGAACAGAAGATAAATGCGTTGTCTGGTTATGTAGATGATATGGATATTGCCGCAATGCGAGATACCATTACACCATTAGAGAGTGATGGTACACTGAAGATGCAGATTGAGAAAAATGATAACCAGATCCGTGAGATCAGTTACAGTGTATATTCTCTGGATGGAACAGAGACATATGATAAAGGAACTCTAAAGTCTGCAGAAAGCGAAGATGTCACATTAAAGCTGGGGAAATCACTTGGAGATAAAATCCAGGAGGCAGTACTTCAGGTTTCGCTTGTGATCGGCGAGGAGAAAGAGACAAGGAAAGTTAATTTCTATACCAGAATTGAGAAAGCAGATGATATTACAGCATCACAATGTCTTACATTTGCACAGGATTTTCATACGAAAGCATTTAATAAGACGGATGTAGATTCATTGAATATTTACTTGGAACCTGGAGATGAAAGTGACAATACAACTTATCAGACAGTCAATATCCATTCAGATATTTCTCATATTCAGTGGGGGACTATGCAGCCACAGTTGCTTGGTGATGTGCGTTGGAGCATAAAGGAAAGTAATAGTGTGTATACCTCTCTCCTTGCGAATTACAGAGTTTCCTGCGTGGATGATGTCGGTGAGAATGCAGTTTATGATATTAAAGAATTTTTCCGTGTGAGAATCGCAGGGACTACAATTTACCTGTTGGATTACAATCGTGATATGCAGGAAGTATTCAGTGAGAACAGAAGCGTGATCGATGAAAACGGAATTCTGCTCGGCGTTACACCTTCAGATGTTCCGTATGAGACAAATGAGAAAGAAACGATTGCAGCATTTGTGGAGTCCAGAAACCTTTGGATGTACAATAAGAGTTCGAATGAATTATTAAATATTTTCGGATTTGCAGATGCAGATACGACAGATGAAAGGAATCTGAATGATCAACATGCAGTACGTATCATCAGTATGGACAATAGTGGTAATCTTGCATTTGCTGTGTATGGATATATGAATCGTGGCGAACACGAAGGAGAAGTCGGTGTCGGAATCTATTATTTTGATGTTGAGAGAAATCTGATCCAGGAGAAAGCATTTATACCAAGTAAGAAGTCCTATGCAATCGCAGCGGATGAGCTTGGCAAGATGGTTTATTATAATCATGCGGAAGAGCAGTTATATGTTTTGGCAGACGGAACTTTGTATCAGGTAGATTTGAAAAAGAATAAACAGACAACACTTGCAGAGAATCTTAAAGAAGGACAATATGCGGTTTCTGATGATGGACATCTGATGGCATATCAGTCAGAAGGAGATAAGAGTGGCGGAACAGTGATTCAGGTAATGAATCTAAGCAGTCTGGAGACGAATACTGTTGAGGCAGCAAGCGGAGAAAAAATTAGTCCACTTGGATTTGTCAATGGTGACTTTATTTATGGAAAAATGAAATCCGAGGACGCAGGAAAGAAAGCTTCCGGAGAATCGATCACTCCAATGTATGAACTGGAAATCCGTAATTCTAAGAACAAAAAAGTTGCCAGCTATTCCTTTGTTGATAAAGGCATTTATATTTCTGATATTTTAATCGATGACAATATGGTAACACTGAATCGTGTAGAGAAAAGCGGGGATATTTACAACGTTACTTCACAGGAGTTTATTACGAATAATGAGGAACGCAAAGATACGGCGATTAAAACAGAAGTATATACAACAGCACTGATGGAAAAACAGATGCGGATTACATTTGCAGAGGGAGCAGGAGAGAAGAGCGTGAAAGTGATCCGGCCGAATCAGCTGGCATCAAAGAATGAACTTGAGATGGTTCTTGCTGATAACAGCGAAAGTGTGAAATACTATGTTTATGGTGTTGGTGAACTGGCAGGAATTTATGATAAAGCTTCTTATGCAATTCAGAAAGCACAGAAGATTTCAGGAGTTGTGATCTCTTCTGACCAGAAATATGTCTGGGAGAAAGGAAATCGAGATCTTGCGTATTCGATAGAGGATGTTGCTCTTTCAAAAGAAGGAGAAGAGACATCCCTTGAAGCATGTGAGCGCTATATGAAGACATATGATGCTCAGAAAGTAGATCTGACAGGATGTACGCTGGATCAGGTACTCTACGTGATCAATAGAGGATGTCCGGTGATTGCACTTACAAGTGCAGATCATGCAATTCTTCTGACAGGATATACGAAGAATGATATTACTTATATCGATCCTGAAAATGGAGAGTCACAGACAGTTTCCATCAGTGAGATGGAAGGAATGGTTTCCGGAAGCGGAAATACATTTATTGGTTATATCAAATAGAAAGTGAAATAAAAACGACAGGTTCTTCAATAGTTCAAATGAAGATCCTGTCGTTTTTAGGTTGCATAAGAAAAATCTTATAAAGCTTTCTTAAAGATAATTCCTCTATATTTGTTGAGTGCTCCGTAAAGAATCAGACCAAGCACACCGGCGGAAATTACTTCTCCGATACCAACTGTCAGCATCATGAAAGGAATCGGAAGTGGAACCATATAAGCATATTTTAATACAAATGGAACCACAATGATATTGGCAACAACCGGAGGAACAGGGGCAAGGAACTTGCTCTTGTTTCTTAAAGACCATGTAAAGATGGCACCGATTAGTGTTGCAAGGCTGCCGAAGATAATGTCAGGCAGGATTGCACCTCCAAGTGTGTTTCCGATGAGGCATCCTACAAACAATCCAGGGATTGCAGCCGGAGTAAATACCGGGAGGATTGTCAGTGCTTCCGCAAAACGGATCTGCACCTCTCCAAAAGCCAGTGATGCACCGACAACAGTCAGTACGACATAGATGGCAGCGATCATAGCTGCCTGTGCCAGGTAAAGCACTTTGTTACTTGAGTTTTTCATTATTCAGTTCTCCTTTAGTTTTGTTTTACGTGTGGAAGGTCACGAACACACATTACTGAAACCCTGCTAGACCTTATTTTATAAGGGATTCAGCGGTTTGTAGTATAGCATGGTAAAGGTGAAAAATCAAGGAAAGTACCAAAAAAGTACCAAATGGGAAAATTATATACTGTTTGAAGCTGACAGGATCAGCAAAGAAGAAGCCACTGGGAACAGAAGCCTAGTGACGTTTTTGCGTGGGAATGTTAAGGTTCAGAAAGATATAAAGGGAGAGAGGAAAAAGAGAAATAGGATCCCAACCAATACGGCAAAGCCGCCGAAATGGTTAGGATTCTTTTATTAAATATTTTCTTTCTCTTTTTTGAGAGAATCTGAAAAACTTTCAAAAATATTAGATAATTTGTTTCTAAGATCACAATAAGAAACTTCGGATTCCATGCAATCATGCACTGTATTTATAATAAAATTAGCATATTCTTTTCGAATCGCAACTAAAGAGTTTTGTATCTGCAAAAGAAGAGCATTTGAGAAAATATCATAATCGTAAGAACACGAAGCGTGTAAAAAGTTATCATAAAGATTTAGCTCGTCTATAGGATACATTTCATCATCTTCAAAGTAAAAGTTATTAAAATGTGTAAAGTTTATAAAAAAATAATTTGTTAGATCACTAAGCAGAATATCATCATCAATTAGAATATTGATTGTCTTAAGCTGCAAAAAAGCATGAATATTAATCTGATCAGAATTTTCAGAGCGTTGCGAAGTATTTAGAGAACTTAAATATGATATTGCACGCTGCGAAAGTCCAGTTTTTTGAGAAATGGCTTGTGTGTCAATTTCCGGAACTGCAACATCAGATAATCCTATTAAATAATCAGAACTGACATTGTAATAATTAGCGAGCGCATATAGAGTATTTATATCCGGCTTACGTTCGCCGGATTCGTAATAGCTAAGCGTAGCTCTTGAGATTCCAATATCACGCGCAACATCATTTTGATTCTTTTCGCCGCGCAATTTTTTTAAACGATAACTAAAAATTTTAGTTACATCTTCCATTAAAATACCCCCTATTGTCTATCATTGTCACAAAAGAAAGAAAATGTGACAAAAGTATTGAAAAAGTAATAAATGTGAACTTATAATGTGATTGTAACAAAAGTGAACGACAAAAGCAATAGGCAGACAAACAGAGATAAATAGAAAGGGGAACAACATGAGAAGTAGAACGAACAGAGCAGCGATAGGAGAATCACGATTAATGGACACAGAAGAGTTAAGGGTATATACAAGCCTGGGAAGAAATGGAGCTATGAAGCTAGGAGAGGAAAGCGGCGCAAAAGTCAAAATAGGGAGACGTGTGCTGTGGGACAAAACAAAAATAGACAAATATATAAATTCATTGGTTGAGGTACTATGATGGAAAATAAAAACAGAAATAGCCAAGCGCACACGGGGCAGCAGTCCGGTAAACCCGTGGCATCAATAGAAAGTTTATTGCCTATAGGGGAAGAGAATGCAATATCAAAAGAAAGACTGATAGAGCTAACAGGCTGCGGATCAGTGCGAGAGTTAAGGAGAAGAATAGCAGTCGAGCGGAAAAACGGTGCAATAATATGTAGTGGCACAAAGGGCGGCTATTGGATACCAAAGAACCGGGAAGAGATAGAGCAATTCTGTAAGATAATGGATAAGAGAGCGGTACAGATATTTGATGCAACCAAGAGCGCGAAACATTATTTGAAAAAGGTTCAAGGACAGCAGGAACTAAAAGAATATTGATTGATACGAACCGGCAAGAAAAGCCGGTTCGACTTGTAATTACCGGGAAATATATCAAAAAAATGAGGGGAGCTAAAACCCTCTTGAGACTGGATAAGCATATTATCTTAAGAACCACAAAGGAGAGACATGCCATATATAAAAAGTATTTGCAAAGCAGGAAAGACGATAGAAGTGGCTGCATACTATACGAGAAGATATAAGCCGAAAGACGGACGGAGAGGGAAGAAAGAGAGGGAAACAACAGAGAAGCAACAGCAGATCAATGACAGGCAGCTAGAGAAAAAGCTGACAAGAATAATAAATGCAAACTTTGACGGAGATAGTTGGTATATCACACTAACATATAAGACGGAGAACAGACCCAAAGACGCGGAAGAACTGAAAAGGCATATAAGGGAGTTCTTGAAAAGGCTGCGGAAAGTATACAAGCAGGAAGGGAGAGAACTGAAATATATTGAAACTGCGGAAGTAGGAGAACGCGGAGCAATGCACATTCATATTCTTGTCAACGACATTGATACAAGAAAGATTGCAAGACTATGGGATAAAGGTTTCATAAATGCAAAGCCATTGGACAGCAGCGGACAATATAGAAAGCTTGCAGCGTATTTCATTAAGTACGCACAGAAAACAAGAAAGACATGCGAAGCAATTCAAAAGAAAGCATATAACTGTAGTAGAAATTTAATAAGACCGGAACCGAAGAAAATAGTTATGTATGGGAACAGATACAGAAAGAAAATAAGAATCAAAGATGGATATTATTTAGACAAAGAAAGTGTATACATGGGAACGGATGCGGAAGGCTATGAACGACTGGAATATACATTGATAAAAAAAGACCGATCATACAAGAGGGTGCATGATCGGCATAGAGATATAATAAAAACAACTGATTCTGTATAACTATTCTAAAACAAATCAAGCGCAGAAGTCAAGACAAAGGCAATGAAAACGGAAACGTTACGGTTTGAAAAAAGAAAAAGGTGATCGGATAAAAAGACGATCACGGGCAGCAGGCAACACCCCGGGTCAATTCTCTTGAGAAAAAATGAAATTGAAGAACGGGGATGTAGCCATGACTCCGGAGAAATCTCCGCGCGCGCGTGAGAGGGGCGAAAGGTAACGAAAAGCGGAAAGGGGCGCAAAAATGAGGAATTTGCACCGGTGCAACCGTGGGAAGATTTGAAAAAAAGACCGATTAGAAAGAAAAAAATAATGAAAAAACCGGATAAAAAAGCAGAATAAAGCAAAAAAACGTGGGAAGTTTTAATAATTTGCAGAGTGAGGGGAGAGTCCCATCAGGGTACAAAGTAGGCACATCCACGCAGTCTGACACTGATTTACACACAGAAAGTATATAGAGGAATCAAGCATGGACAATGAACAGTTAATAGCCAGGATAAGAGCAGGAGAAAACACAGCGGAAAATATGTTGATATTATGGAAACAAAACAAGGGATTTATTGCGAAGCTTGCAAAGAGATACAGCGGATACGCTGAAATAGAGGATTTACTGCAAGAGGGATATATAGGACTTTGTAACGCGGTTAATAAGTATGATCTTGAAGCGGATTACAAGTTTCTTACTTGTGCGAGCTTTTACATCCGGCGCGCAATGAATCTCTGTATTCTACACAGTCAGCCGGTAAAGATTCCGGGAGAGTGGAACACAAAACTAAATAAATACAATAAATTTATGGATGAACATTATAAAACTGCAGGTTGTGAACCGTCAGCGATACAGATAAGAGCTTTTACACACTTAGACGAAGAAGATGTTGCAAAGCTGAAAGAAATCGGAAAAATGCGGCAAATAGGAAGCCTAGACGCGCCAATAACAAAAGAGGACAGTGGAACAATAGGGGAGCTGATCGGATCCGGTGAGAATATGGAAGAAGATATAATAAACCGACTGGACAGGGGGAAAGCCTGGGAGAACCTATTGGAATCAATCGAAGCGTTACCGGAGAGTCAAAGAACTGTAGTGAAAATGAAATATATAGACGGCATGAAGCAAAAAGAGATTGCGGAAGTGTTAGGAGTGTCAGTTAATACAGTGAATAGATGCGATCACAACGCGACAGGGAGACTAAGGAGACAGGAGAGTAGAACATGGCATAGATATTACAGCACTATATATTTAAAGGCGGCTGTGGGGCATCATGTAGGAGTTAAAGCATTTCAGAATACATGGACAAGCGAAGTAGAGCGCGAAGCATTACGAAGAATGGAGAGACAAGAAGAAAGGAAAAGAGATAAGGGGGAGTGCGAAAAGTTTATAATAGATCAGCAACGACCGCATGACCAGGACAATGCGCGCGAAATTCCGAAAATGAAAATATAAGTGGTAATACAAGGCGCAGACGTACGGCAGATCGGCGCGACTGCTGCCAGTCTGAATAATCTGCAGGAATATAATTTCCGGAAGTTGCGCCGGCGCAATGAGAGCAGAAGAGAAGCTAACAGATATATCACAACATGAAAAAGCCGCCATGCTACTGGATGGTAGTGGGCGGCATATAATTTACTTGTAATGGTGAAAGCATAGATGGAGTGTTATTCCTGGGAGTCTTTTTCCATTCGTTGCTCAATAGCCTTTTTAATGTATCCATTGACAGATTCCCCAACTGCTGCCGCTGCTGCTGCAATCTTCTCTTTTTGTCCTTTCGGGAAAGTAACATTTATTCTATCGTAATTATTCTTCACATATTTATTTACAGCTTTTTGTTGAGCCTTGCTTACTTTTGAATTATCAGTCATTTGTATACCTTCTTTCTTGTGATGTAATTAGAGTTCACTTATTCCACTCTACTCGAATTATATATCATAAGTCTATTGATGTAAATATAAAATATTAACAAATATATTGGTGTAAATATGTATATATTGCCAATAGACTATTGGTGTAAATAGATATATAATATAATCAAGTTAAGGGAATACACAACAGCGAAGGCGGACGGGAGTACCGAAAGGGAAAGCAAGAACGCAACATAACACCGAAGAAGGATAAGAGAGATTGAGATGCACTGAGTAGAACGCTAGATGTTTAAAGCCTTCCGGGGATGTTGGGAACACCTTACTAGAAGGGAGATAGAAGCCATGAAATATAATTTGAAGAAGATCATGCAGAACGCCTGGAAGATTTACAGAGCGAATGAAATCACATTTGCAGAAGCACTGCACAGAGCGTGGTTATCAGCAAAATCAGAGGAAATCAACGCTAAACGCATTGAAATGAGCAAACAGGCAGCAGGAGCAATGGAAGAGACAAATACTTGGAGTGGATGGAAAAAGCTAGGATATGAGGTAATACATGGCTCAAAAGCATTATTTAAATGTTCATTGCTGTGGGGATCTAAAGGAGACGGAGCAATATATAAAGCAAGTTTCTTCAGTAGATCACAGGTAAGAAAATTAGCATAATAAAAGCCCCATATCAGTGCTACCAACACCGATAGGGGCAATACATAGCCGGAGCCATGCGGCAAAAATACAAAACTATAATAGCATGGATTTCCGAGGAAGGAAAGAGAAATGTTAAATAAAGTAGAAGCAACAAAATTATTTGAAAAAAAGGCATGCCTGGTTTGTGATCGGGATGTGATACCGGAGAGAGAAGCGAGAAAAATTGTTGGAGATAAGGCAATTACATTTGCAAATAGAATCAAATTCGGGAGCAAAAACGGGTATGGAATCGGAGACTATACAATGGATTATTTAACAAAAGAGGGATTCTTTTTAGCTGTAACATATATGAACGTAGATGAAGAGAGAAAAAAGCGAACGTGCAAGGTGAGCAGGGAGCTTGTGCGGAGTTGAACTCGGGGGGAACTCCGGGAAAATAGAAAACTGACCGAGTTTAGATGGTGTCGCTGTAAGTGACGCCCTTGAACTATTTTAATATAAAATTGAACGAAGTACGAGCGAAGCACGAGAAAAGTTTTAAACGTATTGATGTATTTTAATACTGCGAGGGGAACATATATTACTTTTATAAATGGAATGAAGAAAAACAGAAAATAAAAGTCCTACAGTGCGCCAACACTGCAGGACAAAACAGAAATAACCCAATACACACAATAAAGGGTCAACATGATTATAACTGCCATGTTGACCTATTGCAATATCTAAAAAATGATATTGAGAAAGGAGTAGACATGGCAACAGACAAGAGAGGAAGAAAGCTACCAAAGGGAATACAACAGAGATATGAGGGATTTGAGGGGCGTTTCATGTATCAAGGCAAAAGATACCTAGTACATGGGAAAACAGTCACAGAAACGCAGAAATTAATGACAGAACTCAAATATAAGCTAGAACATGGTTTATATGTATCAGCGAAGAAGATCACGCTGAATGAATGGTACAATACATGGTTAGAAGAATACAAGAAGAACCGGGTGAAGATTGGAACATACAACAGCTATGACAAGTATTATCAAAGCACGATAAAGAACCGACTAGGCAGCAGGAACATTGGAGACATTCGCGGCGAACATATTCAGAAATTATATAATGACCTTGTGAAAGAAGGATATGCAGTATCAAGTATTAAAATTGTATCTGCTGTCCTGCATGGATGTTTTCAGCAAGCGTATAGGAATGGACTAATCGAGAGAAATCCCGTTGAATTAGCTGAAATCCCACGCGAGACAGGCGAAAAAAAGAAAAGAATGGCTATGACAAAGGAACAGCAAGAACTATTCATGCAGTACGCAGAAGAAAGCTATTTATATCATTTTTTTGCGGTGATGCTGCGAACAGGAATGAGAAAAGGTGAAATGCAAGGACTTAAATATACAGACATTGACAAGAAGCAGGGCGTGATCCATGTTAGACGGACTTTGAAATATATCGAAAAGAAAGGTTATGTTGAGGATACGCCAAAGACGAGAACATCAACAAGAGATATTCCGTTGACTGCTGCCATGCTAGAGCATATCGAAGCACAGCGGAGCTACTGGGGATTCAAAGTAGTAAAGATGGATCAATATTTATTCTGTAATGAGAAGGGGGAACCGATCAGCAGAGAACGAATACAAGCAGAGATTGACAGAACGATTAAACGGATCCGGGCAGCAGGACACGAGTTCCCAAGAATCACAAGCCATGTATTTAGACATACATTTGCTACGAGGGCAATAGAAGCCGGGATGCAACCACAAGTCCTAAAAACAATCCTGGGACATAGTTCACTAGCCATGACAATGGATTTATATAGTCATGTTCTGCCGGACACAAAAACAGAAGAAATGCAGAAGATAGCAAACGTATTTTAGAGGGTGCAACAACCCTCTTTTTTCTATGTTACGCAGTACCAAAAAAGTACCAAATTGCATGGATGCAGATAACAGAGGATAAAAAGAAAAGAACCGAGAAACGTTGAATTTCAAGGCTCTTTGATAAATCATAAATCTATATAAACTGTAAAGAATAGAAGTTTTGTTTTACGTGTGGAAGGTCACGAACACACGATTCATTTTCGCGCAGCAATGAGTCAGGCGGCCATGCTTGCATGGACATTTGACGAATGCCGCGGAAGTCATATACAGTAAGTATATGACCTTACGCCGGAAATCGGCGAACCCCTTATAAGACCTTGTTTTTTAGGGTTTTGTAACGGGTGATAGTATAGCATGATAAGGGGAAAAAATCAAGGGAAGTACCAACTAAGGAAACAGGAGGTTACTGTTCACAGGTAATATCCCGCGAGGTGTTTTGCTATGAATATGGCAAAATCCCGAGACATACGGGGCAAAATTCCATCACCGAAGGTGATTTGGAATGAATTTCGACCAAGTTGCTGTGAACGGAGTGAACAGTAACCCCGAACGTTCGCATAACGGAATAAATAGAAAAAGGCGGTTGCCTGTCCGGTATCAACGTGATAATATACAGACAGGGAAACCAAAGCCAGGCGGCTACCCTTCTTTTACGGAGGGATAAAAACACCCTCCAAACGAAAGAAAGGAGGGCGATAAGATGATTACATATTCTGATCTGATTCAGTTTTGTATATTCATTGTTGCCCTTGTTGGTCTTTGTTATGAGATTTTCAAGGGTAAACGAAAATAGCCGCCAACTATTCGCAGTAGTTGACGACTATAAAAATATAGTTTGATACAATATTACGGGTAGCCGCTTGCGGTTTCCCTCTTTGTATTTTCAATATAACATATCTGACACCAGGACGCAAGAGGATAATGAAAACTTGCAAGATGCGTTGCTGGTCGCACATGGTGTGAACAGTAACTTCATCTTAATGAAAAATTAAGTTTAATTAAGGATTATAAAGCTACTGTAACCAGGCCTGATATGATAGACTATGAGTTGTGTAAAATATAATTCGTGGAGGGGAAAATGAGTAGAATATACAACGCCCTGATTGAACTTGTTGCAGCCGCAGTTTTTATAATTCCGCTTTGGTGCATATATGAGAAGATTTTCTTTCAGAGCTGGAAACGAACGATGGTTTATCTGATATTTGGATTTTATCTGGCAGTAGTATTAGCATTAGTGGGATTCCCGAATATTACGATGCTGCAAATGGAGCTTACAGTGAATCTGATTCCGTTTATTTATATGTTGTCAGATTTTGTTAATGCGTGTTTGAACGTACTCTTGTTCGTTCCGTTTGGTTTCTTTTTACCAATGTTATGGAAAGAGTTCAGAAGTATAAAAAGTGTTGCCCTGGCTGGAATTGTTGCAACGTCTTTTATTGAGATTTCTCAACTTTTTACTGGCAGAGCAACTGATATAGATGATATCATTACAAATAGCATCGGTACTTTGATCGGCTACTTTATTGTACGTTTTGTGACAGAAAACTTTACAAAGCGCACTTTATCAGATTCAAAAATTAATGATTTTTATTTGATCTGTGGTTCAGTAGGTGTTATTATGTTTTTTTTACAGCCATTTGTCTCAACATGGTTATGGGGAATACTTTTATGATAAGCCCGGATATCAGTTTCAATAAGGAGTGAGCGAACATGACATTACAGCAATTAACCTATTTAGTTACGGTTGCGGATTGTGGGAATATTACGGAGGCTGCAGAAAAGCTTTTTATTTCACAGCCGTCGCTTAGTGCAGCAATTCATAATCTTGAAAAAGAGATGGGAGTGACTGCATTTACAAGGTCTAACAAAGGCGTTACTGTTACAAGAGAAGGCGAAGAGCTATTGTCCTTTGCAAGGATGCTCTTAGAGCAGGCTGACAATATGAAAGAACATTTTGGAAATGGAGAGAGAAGAACACCAAAGTTTTCTGTGTCTTGCCAGCATTATTCGTTTGCGGTAAATGCTTTTGTTGATCTGATCAAAGAATATGATGCAGACCAGTATAGTTTTATTATAAGAGAGACACAGACGGGCGAGATCATTGAAGATGTGGCGAGCGGAAAAAGCGAGATTGGAGTTCTTTATCTTTCGGAACACAATGAAGATGTGATTCTGAAGCTGATAAAGAATAATCAGTTGAAATTTGAGGAAATGTTTGTTGCAGAACCGCATGTATTTATCTGTAAAGATCATCCACTGGCAGAGAAAGAAATGATTTCCATGGAAGATTTACGACCATATCCGTATCTTGTTTATGAACAGGGAAATAATAATTCGTTTTATTTTTCGGAGGAATTTATAAGTATGCTTGATTTCCCGAAGAGTATACAGGTGAGAGACAGGGCGACCTTATTTAACCTGGTGATCGGATTAAACGGATTCACAGTAAGCAGTGGTGTGATCGACCAGAAATTAAATGGAAGTAGTATTATAGCGAAGCCATTAGATGTTGATAAAACGATGAGGATCGGTATTATTAAAAAGAAAAATATTATTTTCAGTCGTTATGCATCTTATTATGTAGAGGCGCTGAGAAGGCATTTGTAAAAAATAAAGAGCAGGGATTTCGTCATAATGAAATCCCTGCTTCTTCTTTTACTAGCAGAAGAATTCTTTTGCAGCTCGTACCAGATACTCAGTATCTTTCACACCTGCAGTTTCATAAGGGGAATGCATTGCCAACTGCGGAAGTCCGATGTCAACGGTATTGAGCGCAACCTGAGTGTTGGAAATATTTCCAAGGGTAGAGCCACCGACCATATCAGAACGGTTTGTAAATGTCTGAACCGGAACATCTGCCCGCTTACATAGGTCGCGGAACATGGCAGCAGATACGGCGTCCGTACAGTACTTCTGGTTTGCATTGAATTTCAACACGATTCCTTCGTTCAGGTAAGGGCGGTTTGTCGGATCTGCTTTCTCTGTATAGTTTGGATGAACCGCATGAGCATTATCCGCAGAGATCATAAAGCTGTCTGCAAGATGAACACGATAATCTTCTCCATCATATCCAAGTGCTTCGTGAACACGGATCAGTGTGTCAAAAAGGAATGTGGATGCGGCGCCCTGTTTCGTACCGCTTCCAACTTCTTCATTATCCAGAACACAGTGTACAGCCATACAGTCTTTTTTCTCACCGGAAAGAAAACCTTGAAGTGATGCGAAGGCACACTGCAGGTCATCAAGTCTGCCGCTGGAAATGAATTCTTCAGAAGCCCCCCAGATGGAACCTTCCTGTCGGTTATAAAGGAATAGATCATGACCGAGAATTTCATCTTTTTCTACCCCGGCAGCTTCAGCAATCTGTTCCATAAAAGTTCCTTTAGGAGAACCACAGCCATAAAGTGGGAGAAGATCTTTCTGGGCGTTGTAGTTGTAACCGCTATTGATCTCACGGTTTATGTGAATCGCGAGATTCGGGATCATAACAAGGTCCCGGTCAATATTGACGAGTTTGCTCGTGAATTGTCCGTTTGTCTTATCTTTTATTATAACGCGTCCGGCAACAGAGAGCGGACGGTCAAACCAGGGTGCACAGAGCATACCACCATATTTTTCTACATTTAATTTCACATAATGTTTTTCTACCTCGATCTCCGGATTCTCTTTGATCTTAAAGGTCGGAGAATCACTATGACTTGTCAGAATGTGCATCTTGTCAATACCATTTTCCGGAATTGTAAACGCAATCAGGGAAGAGTCATTTCGTGTAACAAAATAGTGTTTGCCGCATTCTATATTCCAACGCTGATTTTCCTTTAGTTCAGTAAAATCAACTGCAAGAAGCTCTGATTTCATCTGTTGAACTGCATGAAACGCTGTGGGACTCTTTTGAAGAAATTTTAATAGTTCTTGAGAAACTGAATTGTTCATAGATATTTCCTTCTTTCAAATTGTTTTAAAAATCTTTTTTTGCTGATATATTTACTTTTTAGAATAGGGCAAATCAGAGAGAAATACAAGGCGGAAAAGCATAATAAAAAACTTTTTATTTAAGAAGAATTTCACAACATACTGTCTTAAAATGTGCTATAATCTAATTTGGAATGTCAGAGATTCCATTGGAGGAGTACGAATGAAAAAAATATCTTTGAAAATAAAATTAACACTAAAATATACAGGATGCATATTTGTGGCAACAGGCATTGCGTTGTTTCTTGCTACAATGATAAGTGGAACAGATGCGCAGACAGCAAAAGCAATGGCGAAGGTGATACTTCCAATCGTTTTCATCGCATCGCTTGCAATTGGATACTTTCTGGTAAGAGAGGTTCTGAAACGGACTGCAGATCTGGCAGAGTCAGCGGCGGAAATCTGTAGAACAAAAGATTTCTCCAGACAGTTGGAACTGGAAGAATCTGATGCGGAATTTGAGAGACTGCAGCTGACATTGAATGAATTACTTGAGGATGTGCGCGAAGAGGGACATTTTGCAGAAAATGTTGTACAGGAGATGTGGATGCCGGTCAGTGTGATTCTTACAAGAAGCGCATGGTGTCTTGGCGACTGGCGACTGTCCCAGCGTCAGCGTTGGCAGATTGAATTAGTGCAGAAGAAGGCACAGATTCTTTCAGATTTTATTCAGGAAGTCTCATTTTTTGCAAAGGCGGATCAGGGATGTCAGCCAGCTTATAAAAAACGCATGAATATCAGTGAACTGACAACAGGAATTATAGAAGGTCAGATCAGCAGACTTCAGGAAGCAGATGAACCGGTGCAGATAGAATATGAGATTGAACCGGAGATTTACGCAGAAGTGGATGAGAATTGTTATCGGAAGATGCTGTTAAATCTGCTGGAGAATTCCATTGATTATAGTCGAGAGATTGGACTGATCAAAGTTGTTGTTGAAAGCAAAGGCAGTGAGTTTACCTGTAAGATTGCAGATGCGGGAATTGGAATTTCGGAGACGGATCTGCCACACGTATGGGATCGGTTTTTCAGAGGAGATCCTTTAGGTGCCGGAGAAGGTCATTTTGGACTGGGACTTTCTGTTGTAAAATGGATTGCTGAAGTACACGATGGCTGGGTAGATGCAGAAAGTATTCTGGGATCCGGAAGCTGCTTTACAGTGGGGATGCCGTGTGAACCGAAGCCGGAGCCTGAAGCGGAAGAAGTGACTGAGGAAGAGAAGACGGTTGATGCGCTGTTAGAAGGAATTGCTGGAACGGACATAACAGAAGAGGAGACGGATGCAGATCTGACTACAGAAGCAGAAGGAGCAGTTGAGACAGATGCAACTACAGAAGAAGCTGAGACAGAAGTAACATCTGAAATAAATGAAACGGCTGAGACAGAAGGAGTTACAGAAATAAGTGCGGCGACTGAAACAGAGTCAGTGACCGAAAACAGAGATAGCTCAGAAGAGTCCGAAACTTTGGGTGAGACAATCGCGATGCCTGTGATTACAGAGGACACAGAGGACACAGAGGAACAGTCGTCAGAGAATTTTGTGCCGGATGCAGAGAAAGATGAAACAGACGTAAAGAGTGAAATTCCGTTTAGGAAAATCAAAATTTGTTTATCTAAAATCAAAAGCTTTCTTGAGGAAGAAGATGACGAAGAAGATTCAGACGAAGACGAAGAAGCTTCAAATGAATGCGAAGTGATTCCATTTAAAGGCAAAGAGGATTCAGATGAAAAATAAAGGTAACTGTTCAGAGTCAACCTCCAAAATGCTACGCATTTCGTCGGTGTGGTGTATCCGCCAAATAAAATCTCAAAAACAGTCTTAAAAATGCAAGCATTTTACACCTGTTTTATGAAATTTTGCTTGGCTCTGAACAGTTACAAATAAAGAGGGGGATTTTTGATATGAAAGATGTAGCAACAATGAAGGAAGAACTAAAGAAACTTATTGACACGGCAGCAGGACGAGTTCCGGCAGATCTGGTGATCAAAAACTGTAAGATTGTAAATGTATTTTCTGGAAAAATCCAGGAAGGTGACATTGCATTTTCAGGTAATCAGATTGCAGGTATCGGCGCGTATGAAGGTAAGAAAGTCATTGATGCAGAAGGAAGATATGCGGCACCTGGATTTATCGACAGTCACATCCATATTGAATCTTCTTATGTAAGTCCTGAAGAGATTGGACGCATGTTAGTTCCACACGGCGGAACAACCATTATGGCAGACCCGCACGAGATTGTAAATGTATGTGGAATCGCCGGCCTTGACTATATGATGAGAGCAGCTGAGAATACAGTGCTTGATGTGAAGTATGAACTTCCATCTTGCGTACCGGCTACACCGTTCGAGCACGCAGGTGCGGTGATCGACGCAGAGGCTATGAAAGAGCCGATTGCAAGAGAAGGAATTGCCGGACTTGGAGAGTTTATGAATTTTCCAGGTGTGATCAATGCGGCAGAAAGTGATCTTGATAAGATTGTTGTAGCAAAGCAGGAAGGTAAGTTTATTGATGGACATGGACCTGGAATTACAGGAAAAGAACTGAATGCATATGCGTCAGCAAGAATTGCGGCAGATCATGAATGTTCTACAGTAGAAGAAATGAATGATCGTTTGGAGCGAGGAATGTATATTCTGCTCCGTCAGGGATCTGCATGTCACAATCTTCGCACACTGATCAAAGGTGTGACAGCGGATAACAGTAGAAGATGTCTGCTCTGCTCTGATGACCGTCAGCCGAAGACAATTCTTCATGAAGGACATCTCGATAATCATCTGCGCATTTGTGTGGAGGAAGGTCTTGATCCTGTGACAGCAATCCGTATGGCAACACTTAACGCAGCAGAATGCTTTGACCTGAAGGACAGAGGAGCAATAGCACCGGGCTATCGCGGAGATGTAGTACTTTTGGATGATCTGAAAGATTTCCATGTAAACCGCGTGTTTGTAGAAGGTGAGCTGGTAGCAGAAGAAGGAAAGTATCTGCCGGAGATTAAGAAATGTGATATTGCATCTGTTAAAGGCAGTGTGATCGTAAAAGATTTTTCAAAAGAGAAATTTAAAATGCATCTGAAATCCAATAAAGTGAATGTGATTCAGATTCTCCCGGGTGGAGTTGTAACAGCGAAAGATATAGCAGAGATTGAACTGGATGCGAATGGAGAGTTTGTGAGAAATCCAGAGGTTGATCTTGTGAAAGTAGCTGTTGTTGAGCGTCATCAGGGGACAGGAAATGTAGCTTGCGGATTCTTGAAAGGATACGGAATCAAAGAAGGAGCTGTAGCACTTTCAGTGGCACACGACTCTCATAACATTATTGTTGTTGGAGTGAATGATGACGAGATGGAATTTGCCGTAAACAGTTTGGTTGAGCAGGAAGGTGGAATCGTTCTTGTAAAGGAAGGCAAAGTGATTGAGAGCATGCCAATGCCGATTGCCGGTCTGATGAGTGATCAGAGTGGAGAATGGGTAGATCAGAAATTAACAGACATTCACGAAAAAGCATACGAAGAACTTGGAATCTGTGGAGATGTGGAGCCGGTAATGACACTGTGCTTCATGTCACTTGCAGTAATTCCGGAGATTAAGCTGACAGATATGGGATTGTTTGATGTGACAACATTTTCATTCATTCCGGTGGAGGCCGAGTAAATCAAATGTTACTGTTCACACGATGTGCGACCAGCAACAATCAAATTCCAAAAACCTATAAATAAAGGAAAACACCATTGACGTACTGCGCGTATTTTGTTATACTTTAATAGTTAAATAAATACGGCGCAGTAGCCAAGCGGTAAGGCGTGGGTCTGCAACACCCTGATTCACCGGTTCAAATCCGGTCTGCGCCTCTGAAGAACCTGAAACTGATTTGTTTCAGGTTCTTTTTTTCGTTTCCCAGTTTTTCTTATAAATCAGATACAGCGGAAGTCCGACAAAAATCATACCACCGAGCATATTTCCAAGTGTAACCGGAATAAAGTTTGCAAGGCTGTGAAGTGGTGTCAGAGTCGCAATCTGTTCAGCTGTAATTCCGTAAGCGTCTTCTGCTTTCGCAACGTAAGCCGGATTAAGTGAGGCAAGGATACCAGCCGGGATATAGAACATATTGGCAACGCAGTGTTCGAATCCGCCGACTACGAAGGCACAGATCGGGAAGAAAATTGCCCATACCTTACCGGCAATATCTCTTGCGGAAGTAGCCATCAGTACTGCAAGACATACCAGGATGTTACATAAGATTCCGGAAGTGATTCCCTGCAGTGGTGAAATTGCGATCTTTCCAACAGCAACTTTGATTGTATAAGCACCAAGAAGCCCACCTGAGTAGTTTAGGTTTCCACTGTATACAATGAGCAGATCCACGCAAAGAGCACCGATCAGGTTACTGAAAAATACGATGAAAAGATCTCGGAATAATCCGCCCCATGTGACACGCTTGTCAAATACATCCATGATGATCAGGCAGTTTCCAGTGAAAAGTTCACCGCCGAGAAATACGATGAGCATCAGTCCGACAGGGAAGATACATCCGGCAAGAGCTCTTGCTACGCCAACATTTTCTACTGCGTGTGCTGCCGTGCTGCTTGTAGCACCGCCGAAAGCGATAAACGCGCCGGCCATGATGCCGAGCAGAATCATTTTTCCAAGGGGAAGACGGGTTTTGTTCTCGCAGGCCTTGATACTAAGATCAATGACTTCTGCGGGAGTGTTAAAATGATTGTCCATGATATAACTCCTTATTCTTTTGTAATTCGGCAGTCCTCTTGCTTTGAATGGTAACACAGTAAGAGAACTGCCGTTGTTATATTGCTATTCGTCAAGAATTTAACGAGAATATTTTATACTAGAAAATATTGGATTTCAAGAGTGGAAAGGTATGTTTATATATAGATACAAAATTCGGGATTTTTATTGCTTTAGGACAGTTATTTGTATGGTTTATAAGCATCCGTAAGCAATAGTAATTATGCAAAATATGTTTATAAAGTTATTCACCTGGAAAATTTTAGAAAAATATTGTTTTGTGTAGAAAAAAGATATCCTCATTTTATCAACAAAAAAGATGAGTTACGAACAAAAAACACATTGAAATTTCAAGTGCATCAAATTATTCTATATCTACTTCTGGCCGGGAGTAAAAAACAGAAGGAGAAACACTATATGAAAAATAAACTTCAACGCTATTTTCCTATAATCAGAACAAGAAAAGAAATTTTAAATGAATTGCGTGATAACGATGAATTATGGAGTCAATTTGAAAGCTGGGAAGAAGAGAATCAAGAAGAATATCTTGATATTTGTACAGGTGTAAAGGGAGTAAAGGTACTTTATGATACATTCTTTAAGGCAGTCATGAATCCGGATACGCGACCAGAACGATTAAATGATTTTCTCTCAACAGTTCTCGGAAGGACAGTGAAAATTCTAAAAGTATTGCCAAATGAATCGGCAAGAATTGCAGCTGAAAGTTCATTGCTTGTAATGGATATAGTTGTACAATTTGAAGATGGAAGTATTGCAAATGTCGAAGTGCAAAAAATCGGATATCTTTTTCCAGGGGAGCGTAGCGCATGTTATTCAGCTGATATGTTATTAAGACAATATAAAAGAGTAAGAAGAGAATTAGGAAAAAAATTTCATTATCGAGACATAAAAAAGGTATATACGATAGTTCTATTTGAAAAAAGTAATAGTGTTTTCAAAAGTTTTTCAAAGGACATTTATATTCATCGGTTTCAGCAACAAAGTGATTCAGGAATAGAACTGAATCTTTTGCAGGAGTACACGTTTATTTGCCTTGACATTTTTGATAACATCATTCACAATGAAGGCAGAAAAATAGACGGTAGATTAGAAGAATGGCTCGTATTTCTTAAAGAGGATGATCCCGATATGATTATAAAATTATTGGAACAAAATTCTGAATTCAGAGACATTTATGAAGAAATCTATAACATCTGCCGGAACAGCGAAAGGATGATGGGGATGTTTTCAAAAGAACTGGAAATATTGGATCGTAATACAGTAAAACTAATGATTGATGAGTTGGACGAGGCACTTGGAGAGGAAAGGGAAAAAGTAAAAGCAATAAAGCAGGAAAGGGAAACACTGAAAGCAGAGATGCAGGAGGCGAAAGCGGAGAAAGAATCGCTGGAGGCAGAGATGGAAGCTGAAAGAAAACGTGCTGAGGAGGCAGAAAAGGAACTGATCCGGTTGAGGGCAGAACTGGAAAAACTGAGAAAATAGATGAAATACATAGTGATATCGGTTGTTTCTTATTTACTCTGCACTCCTGGAGTGTTATAATAACTGTTAAGACTGCCGGGAGGCATCTGTTTGAAGATTCTGATAATAGAAAAAGATAGAAGAATTATTTAAGGAGTAAATGGTATGGAACTGACAACAATTCGTGAGTTATTTAAGAACAGAGAAGAATATCTGGACAAAGAGGTAACAGTTGGGGGATGGATCCGAAGCATTCGAGATTCTAAGACATTCGGATTTATCGTATTGAATGATGGATCTTATTTTGATACATTACAGATTGTATATCATGATAAGATGGAGAACTTCGCTGAGGTTTCCAAACTGAATGTAGGAGCAGCAATCATTGTTAAGGGTACACTGGTAGCAACACCACAGGCTAAACAGCCATTTGAGATTCAGGCAGAAGAGGTTGTGATCGAAGGAGCATCTGCACCGGATTATCCACTGCAGAAGAAGCGTCACAGCTTTGAGTATCTTAGAACAATTTCTCATCTTCGTCCGAGAACAAATACATTTCAGGCGGTATTCAGAGTTCGTTCTTTGGCAGCATATGCGATTCACCAGTTCTTCCAGGACAGAGGATTTGTATATGTACACACTCCGCTGATCACAGGAAGTGACTGTGAGGGTGCAGGAGAGATGTTCCGTGTTACAACACTGGATATGGACAATGTTCCGAAGAATGAGGATGGAACTGTAGATTATACACAGGATTTCTTTGGGAAAGAGACAAGCCTTACAGTAAGCGGTCAGCTTAACGGCGAGACTTATGCACAGGCATTCCGTAATATTTATACATTTGGACCGACATTCCGAGCAGAGAACTCTAATACAACAAGACATGCGGCAGAGTTTTGGATGATCGAGCCGGAGATCGCATTTGCAGATCTTGAGGATGATATGGAACTGGCTGAGGCTATGTTGAAGTATGTGATCAACTACGTACTTGAGAATGCACCGGAAGAGATGAACTTCTTCAACTCTTTCGTTGATAAAGGACTTCTTGACAGACTTCATAATGTAGTGAACTCTGACTTTGCACGTGTAACATACACAGAAGCAGTAGAGATCCTTGAGAAAAATAATGATAAGTTTGATTATAAAGTATCCTGGGGATGCGACCTTCAGACAGAGCATGAGCGCTATCTGACAGAGCAGGTATACAAACGTCCTGTATTTGTAACAGATTATCCGAAGGAGATCAAAGCCTTCTATATGAAGATGAACGAAGATGGTAAGACAGTAGCAGCTGTAGACTGTCTTGTACCGGGAATCGGAGAGATCATCGGAGGAAGCCAGAGAGAGGATGATTATGACAAGCTTCTTGGAAGAATGAAAGAACTTGGACTTAAGGAAGAAGATTATGGATTCTACCTGGATCTGAGAAAATATGGTTCTACAAGACATGCAGGATTCGGACTTGGATTCGAGAGATGCGTAATGTATCTGACAGGAATGTCCAATATCCGTGACGTCATTCCATTCCCAAGAACAGTAAACAACTGCGAACTGTAATAATGTAAAGAAATTTCAGAGTGTTATTCACACATGGAAAGCAAAATGTGTGGATAACACTCTTTTTTTCTGCCTGTTATGTGAATAACCTTTCATGCCAAATAGAAAATTTAACATTTCATCCATTAAATTAAATGGAACTTTAATAAAATTTTCGCTATTTAACATAGATTTAACATAACTTCACAGAGTTTTTTATAAATCCATGATAATCTCGGATATGTAAAGAAGAAAAAAACACTGCGTTTGAAAAACAGATGCAAGACAGTGATTTGTAATTGAAAACAGACATGAGAGAGGATCTGGAGGAAGAAAAATGAAGGAAAACATACAGATTGTTTTCGGGCTGCTTGGTGGCCTGGCGGTTTTTATCTATGGAATGAACATGATGAGTGAATGTCTTCAGAAAGCGGCAGGAGAAAAAATGAAGAAAATCCTGTCACTTTTAACGAGAAATCCTGTAATGGGAGCACTTGCGGGAATGCTTGTTACAGCCGTACTGCAAAGTTCAAGTGCAACGACGGTTATGGCGATTGGTTTTGTAAGTGCAGGACTGATGACACTGCCACAGGCAATTTCTATTATTTTTGGTGCCAATATCGGTACAACAATGACAGCACAGTTGATTGCATTTAAGTTGAGTGACTACATTTTTGCAATCATTTTTATTGGATTTATCGTATATTTTATTTCGAAATCAGAACGTGTGAAAAATGTCGGAATGACTATTTTTGCATTTGGTTTATTGTTCCTTGGAATTGAGACAATGGGAACAGTTATGAAGCCGCTGGCATCCAGCCCTGTTTTCACAGAGCTGATTGGCAAAGTGGCGGATATTCCGATTCTTGGAGTTGCCGTAGGTGCATTAATGACTGTTGTTGTACAGAGTTCAAGTGCAACGATCGCAGTACTTCAGAACTTCGCAGCTCAGCCTGGAGCGGATGGAGTGACAAGCATCATCGGTCTGGCAGGTGCGATCCCGATTCTTTTTGGTGATAATATCGGAACAACGATCACAGCGCTTCTGGCAAGTATCGGTCAGCCAAAGGATGCGAAGAGAACAGCACTTGCACACTGTATCTTTAATATTTCAGGATGCTTCCTGTTTATCTGGTTCGTAAAACCACTGGCAGCGTTTATCCAGTATATTTCCCCTAAGGGACCGGAGATTGAAGTGATTTCGAGACAGATTGCGAATACGCATACATTTTTCAACCTTGTGATGACGCTGATCTGGGTACCGCTTATTGGAGTTATGGTGAAAATCGTAATGCGTCTGATCCCGGACGGAGAAGTGAAAGAAGTCAATGCAGTGCAGCCAAAATTTCTTGATAACAAACTGATCAGTCAGCCGACAGTAGCATTACAGATGGCTGTAAGAGAGGTGATGAATTGTGGAGAACAGGTTGGGTTGATGCTGAAAAAGGCAGCAGAAAAGATTGATAGTGGAGATGGTGCTTCTGTTGAAGAATTTGTAAAGAGCAGAGAAGTGACAACTGAGCTTACAGGAAAAATCACAGATTATCTTGCAGAAATGGCAGCGGCTGGAGTTATGACAGAGCAGCAGGCAGCAAGAGCTGCAGAGCTTCAGTATGTATTGATCGATATTGACAGAATCAGTGAACTTACGAAAAATGTCGCTGTTTCCATGCAGACAGAAAAGCTTGTGAAAAAGGACAAGAAGAGTGCAAAAGAAGAAAGAGTACAGTTCTCACAAGAAGCATCAAAGGATATACAGAAGAGCATGGAACTTGTCAGTGAAATGTACAACATGGTCATGAAAATGGTTAATAACGAAGAGGCAAATGAGGCTGAAAATCTTGTCAAGATGAAAGAAAAGATCCGCAAGATGGATGGAGATATCAGAAAAGGACATATTAAACGTGTACACAAAGGAAAATGTAAGGCAGGACTTACGGCTGCATTTAATGAGATTCTACATAATGTGGAGAGAATCGGAAACAGCTGTGTGAATCTGGCAGATGCGGCAGAGGACGGAGTGAGATTCAGCACATTTTTAAGAGAGATGGAGTAGAGAACTTTATTATGAGCAGGCAAACTTTCAATAGAAGAGAGTTTGCCTGTTTTCTATTTCATGGAAATCCTTTTGATTTTATGCTGATAAAAGAAGAAAAACTGTGCTAAAATAGTTGAGACAACAAGAAAGAACAGTTATAATATTAATCTGTTAATAGAGAGAAAAAGGAACTTTTACTAATATAGGAAGGAAGTAGTAAATGAAGATAGAATTACCAAAGAAGGTATTGTTTATCATTAATAATCTGCAACTTGCAGGATATGATGCATTTGCAGTAGGTGGCTGCGTGAGAGATTCTATTTTGGCGAGAAAACCGCAGGACTGGGATATCACAACGTCGGCAAAACCAGAAGCAATCAAGGAAATATTTCGTCGGACGATTGATACAGGAATAGAACACGGAACAGTTACAGTAATGATTGGCAAAGACAGTTATGAGGTGACGACTTATAGAATTGACGGTGCATATGAAGATAGCCGTCATCCGAAGGAAGTCCGCTTTACCAATTGTCTGGAAGAAGATCTTCGCAGAAGAGATTTTACAATCAATGCGATGGCATATAATGATGATGTCCGTCTGGTAGACGTGTTTGGTGGAATGCAGGATCTGAATCATCATCTGATCCGCTGCGTTGGAGATCCGAGGGAAAGATTTTCAGAAGATGCACTTCGTATCCTTCGTGCGGTACGTTTCTCAGCGCAGCTGGATTTCCCGATTGAACCTGATACTGCCAAAGCAGTGAAGGAGCTTGCACCAAACCTTAAGAATATTAGTGCAGAACGTATTCAGACAGAGCTTGTGAAACTTCTGACGTCTCCACATCCGGAACGCATTCAGGATGCCTGTGAACTTGGAATTACAAAGGTGGTTCTTCCAGAATGGGATGCCATGGTAGGAGTAAAACAGAATACAATACATCATAAGTACGATGTGGCAGAGCATACACTTTATACATTGAAGCATGTGAAGAGAGATAAATACCTTCGTCTTACAATGTTGTTCCATGATATGGGAAAACCGGCAATGAAGACAACAGATGAGAAAGGAAACGATCATTTCAAAGGACATGCTCTAGAAAGCGAGAAAATTGCCCGTACAGTTTTGAAGCGGTTAAAATTTGACAATGAGACGATTCGCATTGTAACGAAGCTGGTCTGCTATCATGATTACCGGATGGAAGCAACACCGGCGAATGTACGTCGTGCAATGAATCGGATTGGTGTCGAATTATTCCCATACTATCTCGCAGTGCGTCTTGCAGATGCAAAATCACAGAGCACTTACATGAGAAGGGAAAAGATTGAAAATATCGTAGAGATAAGAAATCTTTACAAACAGATCCTGATGGAGAATCAGTGCGTGACTCTTCGACAGCTTGCAGTGAGTGGAAGAGAATTGATGGAACTGGGGATGAAGCCGGGACGCGAACTCGGTGCAATGCTCAGTGAACTGCTGGAATATGTGCTGGATGATCCGGAACGGAATACGAAAGAGAATCTCTGTAAGTACGTGAAAGAAAAAATGGAAAAAGAAAAGTAGGAAATGCCGGAAGAAAAAGAGAATACTCAGGTTGTCCCTTTCATACATTAGAAAGAAATCGTTGTCGGTTGCTGTTAAAACCGACAGTAAAAAGTCTGGTAACTGGAAAAGAATAACAATCCAGGTCAATGGGACAGGGGGCAGCCATGAGAGAATATGAGATGGAAGTACTGGAAAAGTACGAACTTGAAGTGAATAGCACCCGGCGGATCAGAGGTGCATTTTATTGCGATACAAAAGAAGGGACGATGCTTCTGAAAGAGACAAAGATCTCGGAGAGGCGCGTCCCTTTATTGTATCTTATTTTAAACCGATTAGAAAAGCAGGGATATCTGGTGGATACACCTGTGTTCAGTAAAGAAGGGAATCTGGTTCAGAATTCCAGAGATGGAACAAGATATTTGATGAAAAAATGGTATCCGGGGGAAGAGTGCAATCTGAAGAGAGAGGAAGATATTTTCCGGGCAGCAAGAAAACTGGGAGAGCTTCATCTGGGATTTCAGTGGTATGAGCCGGACTTGCAGGAGAAAGAAATATTTCAGAAATTCCAGAAAGAAGAGGTGCAGGAAATCCCACAGAATACACCGCAGTCAGTTTGTGAAGAAAAGAAAATTGACTGGACAAAGTTGTCACCATTGTTAAGTAAAAATCCATTGGAAGAAATGAAACGTCGTAACAGGGAAATGAAAAAAGTGCGGTCATTTATCAGAAAACGGGTTGCAAAAAATGAATTCGAATCCTATTATCTGAAGCATTATGAAGAAATTGCATGGCAGGCAGAAAAGGTGACAGAGCAGATAGAACGGTCTGGTTGTCGGAATCTATATGAAAGAAGTATACGGGAAAGGAAAATGCTTCATGGAGATTATAATTATCATAATGTCATGATCCTTCCGGAAAATGAGGTGATAACAAACTTTGAGCGGATGAGAATCGGAATACAAGTAGATGATCTATATTACCTTTTGAGAAAAGTAATGGAAAAATACCATTGGAAACAAAAAACAGGACAAAATATATTAGAAGCATATGAAAGCGTACGGCAATTAAAACCAGATGAAAGAGAGTATCTTTGCCTTCGACTGGCCTATCCGGAAAAGTTCTGGAAGACAGCAAGTGCTTATTCCAGATCAAATAAAGCATGGCTTCCGGAAAAGAGTGTAGAGAAGCTGCAGACAGCAGTAGAGCAGACGAAGGAGAAAGAAGTATTTTTGAGAGAGGTCTTCGAATAAAAAAAGCTCCGCAAACCGCGGAAAATGTGGATTTATCTTGACAAACAACAGGGAAACCGTTATAACAGTACATAAGGGTTTGAGGCAAGTTATCGTGCAGACTTGTAACCTGAATAAATAAAACTAGGAATAGAATTGTATTTGAGTACAATAAAGGAGGACATAATCCATGAACAAAACAGAATTTATTGCAGCAGTAGCTGAAAAGGCAGAGATTTCCAAGAAAGATTCCGAGAAAGCATTAAAGGCATTTGTTGATGTTGTAACAGAGCAGCTGAAAGCAGGAGATAAAGTACAGCTTGTTGGATTTGGTACATTTGAAGTCAGCGAGAGAGCAGCAAGAGAAGGAAGAAACCCACAGACAGGAAAAACTATGACAATTGCAGCTTGCAAGGCTCCTAAATTCAAAGCTGGAAAAGCATTAAAGGACGCTATCAACTAGTTCAGGGGATTTTGTAGAAGAATATATGAGACTGGATAAGTTTTTAAAAGTCTCCCGTCTGATCAAGCGAAGAACTGTAGCAAACGAAGCCTGTGATGCAGGACGTGTGCTGGTGAATGGAAAGACGGCGAAAGCATCTGTGAAGGTAAAGCCGGGAGATGTGATCGAGATTCAGTTTGGAACGAGAACCGTTAAGGTTGAGGTTCTTGAACTGCAGGAGACAACAAAAAAAGAAGAAGCAAAGGACTTATTTAAATACCTGTAAAGTCTGTCAGACAACAGGAATGTATAAGTCGATCAATGGTTATTGTTTTCAGTAATCTTAGAAAGGCAGGGAATATTTTACAAAGTGAGATATTCCCTGCCTTTCTGTATGCTATACGATAAAGCATCTTTGGACGCACATATATAAAACCCTTATCTGTCAGGAATAAGTATAAAAGCTCTGACATATATATAGAAAAGTACAGGGAACTGTTATCTGATTCCAGTAATATACTGTGGAGTATGCCAGAGAAGAGGGAGGTGCAGCGGATGGAGGAACAGCAAAAGACTGTAAAGGCTCATAAGCTGGTGGTTAATAACCGGAAGACAAGTATGGTGACAGGTGTTCTGGATGTGTTGTCTTTTGATTTGAATGAGATTCTTCTGGAAACAGAGCAGGGAATGCTGTTAGTAAAAGGAACAGACTTGCATGTGAACCGCCTCAGTGTGGAAAAGGGAGAAGTAGATTTGTCGGGAACAATAGACAGTGTTTCATATTCTAATATTTCACAGGCAAAGAAACAGGAAGAAAGCTTTTGGACAAAGATGTTCAAGTGAGGAAGAAAGAAGATGCTAAATATAAAAAAAGAACTGCTTGTTTTCTTCTGTGCCTGTCTCACAGGTGTGAATGTCCGGGCTGGGTACGAGATCCTGATTTTCTTAAGGAAAATGATAATACATAATAATCTGGTGAAAGGAATTGAGGATCTGTTCTACTGGATATTTATGAGTGCATATATTTTCTCACAGATATATGCAACTATGTATGGTAGTATCAGATGGTATTTTCTACTAGGTCTTGTATTTGGTGTTGCTGTTATTCAGAAACTGATTGCGTCTGGAGAAAAAATACACAAAAAAACAAGGAAAAACCTTGAAATTATTAGAAAAAACAGATAGAATGTTGATAATTGGGAAGTTTATAGGGAAGACTCCGTCAGTGAAGGCAGGATGGATTTCCCGGTAACGTTAAGAGTGTATTATTTTAGGGTGAATTTTAGATGGCAAAGAAAAAAAGAGTGACTGGACGGCGCAGCCATACAAAGCAGAGACGTCCGAGTCCGTACAAAAGAAGCGTTCTTATGATTTTGTCAGTATTGTGTCTTCTTTCCGGTGTGCTGGGAGTGAATGCAGTAAAGCTTCATGCAAAGAATACAGCGTATAAACAGCAGGAAGCAGAACTGAAGACACGGATTAAAAGTGAGCAGGCAAGAGCAGAAGAGATCAAAGAATACGAGCAGTATGTACAGACAGATGATTACATGAAAGAGATCGCAGAAGATAAGCTGAATCTTGTTGATCCGAATGAAATTGTGTTTAAACCAATCAAGTGAATAGTAACCGAATCTGCAAAGCCAGTGAAAGACGGATACAGAATTTTACGAAAGATAACTCCGGGAGAGAAAGTTCTCCTGGAGTTTTTCTTTTTTTACGCGAACAACGAGCCAAAGTCCGTGCCTGCACGAGACCTTGGAGACTGTCGTGATAACTTGAGAAACTTGCGGAGCGTGTTTCTCACAGTTTGAGTAACGAGGGGGGATGGAAATGGAAAATGGACAGGTATTACATAGTAGTCCGTATGTGGAACAGATTGATAAGTTTGCAGTTTCATTAAAACAGTTAGCGAAAACATTTTTGAAGTTAGAAGAAAAAAAGCAGACATTCTCAGAAGAAGAGATTGATGAAATGTTTGCCTGCGTAAGAGAAGAAGTGTGTGAAAAATGTGAGAAAAACAGTTGGTGCTGGGGTGAAAACTATATTCAGATGTATCAGATGGGATACGAGATTCTTGCAGCAGTGGATCAGTATGGAAATGAACTGGATGCAGAGACAAAAAGAAAACTGATGCAGCGCTGCATTATGGCTCCGCGGTTTTATCGGGGAATGCTTGACAGTTTTCACGAAGCAAGACAAAATATGATCTGGATCAATCGTATCGCAAGAAGCCGGGAAGGATGTGCAGCCCAGCTTGATCTATTTGCAGATATGCTACAAAATGTGGCGAAAAATCTGGAAGACAGCATATTTACAGATGAAAGGTTGGGGAAACGGATCTTATCTCAATTAAAGAGAAAAGGAATACGTGTACTTTCCATGCATTTTCTTGTGAATGGAGAAGGAAAATATGAATTGCATCTGACGATGCGTACCTGGAAATCGGAAAAGATTCCGGTGAAAAGTCTGGCAGGGACTCTGAGTAATCTGACAGGAAGAAGATTGATTCCGGGAAAAGAGGGAGCGCAGCTGATCGGAACGGATTATACAACAGTGGTCTTCCGAGAAGGACCATCCTATTACACAATGTCCGGGATAGCAAGAATCGGAAAAGGCTGCAGTAATATTTCAGGGGACAGTTTCACGATGATGGATCTTCCGGGTGGTAAAAGGGGAGTTGCATTGTCAGATGGCATGGGATGTGGGCAGGCTGCCTGTCGGGAAAGCACACTTGTGATAGAACTTCTCGAAGAACTTTTGGAAGCGGGATTCCCGGAAAAGACTGCGATCCAGATGATCAACACAACACTGGTCTGCGGAAGAGAAGAAATCCATTACTCTACGATCGACCTTACAGTGTTTGATCTGTATACAGGGGAATGCGAATTGATCAAGGCAGGCGCATCCTCAACTTTTATTCGAAGAAAGGATCAGATTGAGCATCTGACATCGACAAGCCTGCCAATCGGAGTGATGAATTCACTTGAAATAGATTCAGTGAAACGGCAGTTGACGGATGGGACGTATGTGATCATGCTGACAGACGGAGTGCTGGATGCACTTCCGGTAGGAGAGCAGGACTTCCTTCTTGAAACAATCATAAAAGGAACGGAAATACGAAATCCAAAGGAACTGGCCAGACACATTTTACAGCAGGTACTTAACTGGACAGGAAAAGAACCGGAGGATGATATGTCAGTTTTGGTTGCAGCTTTGTGGAAATGCAGAAAGTAGCCATTGACATAGAAGTAACCGTTAACGTATAGTTGAGGTATGATGGATAAAAGATTAGAAAAGATTGAAAGCTATATCAGACAATATCATATGATAGAAAAAGGAGACAGGATTGTCATAGGTGTATCGGGTGGCGCAGACTCTGTATGTCTGCTGATGGCACTTTGTTCATTGCAGGAAAAGCTGGGATTCCAGGTGCTTGTCTGCCATGTGAATCATGAACTGCGCGGAGAGGAGGCTGCACAGGATGAGGCATATGTGGAAATGCTTTGTCATAAAATGCAGGTTCCTTTTTTTGCATTTCATGAAAATGTGGAATTAATTGCAAAAAAGCGGAAAGAATCATTGGAGGAAGCAGGCAGATATGTGCGAAGACAGGCATTTGAACAACTCTGTAGAGAACAGGGCGGGACAAAGATTGCAACAGCGCATCATAGTAATGACAATGCAGAAACAATGCTTCTTAATATGGCAAGAGGAACCGGGCTTCGCGGATTGTGTGGGATAAGACCAGTGTATGGAAAATGGATCCGCCCACTTTTGGAATTGTCCAGGGAAGAAATTGAACAGTGGTTGAAAGATTGTGATATCAGATATTGTGTTGACGAAACGAATCAGGAAGATGAATACACAAGGAACCGGATTCGTCATCATGTAATTCCGACATTAGAAGAACAGGTTAATACAAGGACGGTAGAACATTTTGTGAAGCTCAGTGAACAGGCAGAAGAAATCTATGAATATCTGGAAAAACAGACAGATCAGGCATGGAATATCTGTGCAAAACAGACAGACGGACTTCAAAGCAGGAAAGAAATATTTCTCAAGGCAGAGGAAATGAAACACCTTGATCCTGTGATAAAGAAATTACTGATCCAAAGATCAGTAAGTGAAGTGGCAGGGGCACAGAAAGATATTGAAAGCAGGCATATCCTGGCGGTACTGCAACTGTTTGAACGGCAGACAGGACGGCAGATTGATCTTCCGTATAGTGTTACAGCCAAAAGAATGTATGAGGGAGTTCTGCTTACAAAAGGTGATAAAAAAGTTACATCTGTACATCAGAAAGAGAAAAGAAAAGAAGAGAGTGATTTTGTTCTACAGCTTCAGATTCCGGGAGAAACACAGATCCCGGGAACAAATTTGAAAATCTGCTGTACAATCAGCGGTGAAAATGAGAAGAATTCAGCAAAAGAGATACCACAAAAAAGCTACACGAAATGCTTTGATTATGATATAATAAAAAGCAGTCTCTGTGTGAGATACAGACGACCCGGAGATTATTTTACAATTGATGGGGAAGGAAAGAAAAAGAAGCTGAAGAGTTACTTTATTGATGAGAAGATTCCGCAAGAAGAACGGGACAGACAGCTTCTGATCGCAGAGGAAAGCCACATCGTATGGATTCCGGGCAGAAGGATGAGTTCGTACTACCAGGTGGGAGACCAGACGAAAAAGATTCTTAAGATAAAGATTATGGAGGAATAGAACAATGGCTGAGAAGATTAAAGTGTTAATTACAGAGGAAGAAGTAGATGCAAGAATCCGTGAACTCGGAGAAAAGATCAGTAAAGAGTATGAAGGAAAGCAGATCCATCTGATCTGTGTTCTGAAAGGTGGAGTATTCTTTATGTGTGAACTCGCAAAGAGAATTACAGTTCCGGTATCTATGGACTTTATGTGTGTTGGAAGCTATGGAGACGGAACAAAATCCAGTGGTGTTGTAAGACTTGCGAAAGATCTGGATGAGTCTATTGAGAATAAGGAAGTATTGATCGTGGAGGATATCATTGATTCCGGTAATACACTGTATTATCTGATGGACGTACTTCGTCAGAGAAAGCCGGCAAGTCTCCGTCTTTGCACATTACTTGATAAACCAGACCGCCGTGTGAAAGATGTGCACGTAGACTGGACAGGATTTGAGATTCCGGATGAGTTCGTAGTTGGATACGGACTGGATTATGCACAGAAGTATAGAAATCTTCCATACATCGGAGTAGTAGAAGTCGCAGAATAGAAAGGAAGCAATAATAAATTGAATAATGACAGAAAAAGCAGAGGTCTGAGTGGGGCAACGATCATCAGTTTTGTTGTGATCCTTGTTGTGGTTCTGTGGATGGCGAACCAGCTTCAGATGCATCAGCAGGAGATGACATATACCTCCTTTGTCTCTGCAGTACAGGAAAAAAATGTTTCTGATGTCTACATCAATCAGAACAGTGCAGTTCCGACAGGAACTGTCTCTGTTACATTGAAAGATGATGGTAATACAAGGAAAGTGAATGTGTCAGATGTTGAGCAGGTAGAGAAGCTTCTGACAGAGAATCAGGTGGAGTACAGGCTTTCGGATGTACCGAAGGATTCCATGTTGACAACAGTTGTAGTTCCGATGCTGATCACACTTGGTGGAGTATTTCTGATCTTTTTCCTGATGAGCCGTCAGAATGGCGGGGGGAATTCAAAGGCGATGAACTTTGGAAAGAGCCGCGCAAAGATGAGCACGAAGAATGAGATCAAGGTTACATTTCGTGATGTTGCAGGATTGAGAGAAGAGAAGGAAGAACTGGAAGAAATCGTAGATTTTCTGAAAGATCCGAAGAAATACATCCAGGTTGGAGCACGTATCCCGAAAGGTGTTCTTTTAGAAGGACCTCCGGGAACCGGTAAGACACTTCTTGCAAAGGCTGTGGCCGGTGAGGCAGGAGTACCATTTTTCAGCATTTCGGGTTCAGATTTTGTTGAGATGTTTGTTGGCGTGGGTGCTTCCCGTGTCCGTGATCTGTTCCAGGATGCGAAAAAGAACGCACCATGTATCATATTTATTGATGAGATCGATGCAGTTGCAAGACGCCGTGGAAGCGGTCTTGGAGGTGGACATGATGAGCGCGAGCAGACCCTGAACCAGCTCCTTGTAGAGATGGATGGATTTGGTGTAAATGAAGGCATTATCGTAATGGCAGCGACAAACCGTAAGGATATTCTGGATCCTGCAATCTTAAGACCGGGAAGATTTGACCGTGATGTTATTGTCGGACGTCCGGATGTAGGCGGCAGAGAAGAGATTCTGAAAGTTCATGCGAGAAATAAGCCGCTTGGAGATGATGTGGATCTGAAGCAGATTGCCCAGACAACGGCAGGATTTTCAGGAGCAGATCTTGAGAATCTTCTCAATGAGGCTGCAATTCTGGCAGCGAAGGAGAACCGGGTGTACATTCAGCAGTCTGATATCCGTCATGCATTTGTGAAGGTCGGAATCGGTCCGGAGAAGAAGAGCCGTATCGTTTCTGAGAAGGAACGCAGGATCACGGCTTATCATGAAGCCGGACACGCGATCTTGTTCCATCTGCTTCCAGATGTGGGACCGGTTTACAGTGTATCTATCATTCCGACAGGTGGAGCCGGCGGATATACGATGCCGCTTCCGGAGAAGGATGATATGTTCAATACAAAGGGACATATGCTTCAGGAAATTACAGTTTCCCTTGGCGGACGTGTTGCAGAAGAAGAGATTTTTGATGATATCACAACGGGAGCTTCCCAGGATATCAAGCAGGCAACAGCAATTGCAAAATCAATGATCACGAAGTTCGGTATGTCTGAAAGACTGGGACTGATCAATTATGATAATGACAGCGATGAAGTATTCATTGGACGTGATTTCGGTCATACATCAAGAGGGTATGGCGAAAAAGTGGCCGGAACGATTGATGAAGAAGTGAAACGTATTATTGATGAGTGTTATTTGAAAGCGCGTACACTTATTCAGGAGTATCATCCGGTACTCGAGAAGTGTGCACAACTGCTTCTTGAGAAGGAAAAGATAACAAGAAGTGAATTCGAAGCACTGTTTGCAGACAGTGAGGTTGAAGGATAGTAGTCATTATATGTATTTAGGATAAGATACCCTCTGCCGGCGGGCAATCCCGTGTTGGCCGGGGGTGTTCTTATTTTAGATAGTTTTAAGAATTGAGTTAAAGGAGGCTAAACAGGTGAATAGAGAAGCACTGTTTTGTGACGGTACAGGTGATTATGTCTGTCCGGCAGAGCCTGAGATAAATGAAAAAGTAGTGTTGCGATTTCGTACGGCACACAATGATGTTGATGAAGTGAAACTGCACATCGGAGAACAGGAGTATCCTATGTGGAAGACACGTACGGATGGTGAATTTGACTTTTACGAGATCGAGTATCAGCTTGGTGAGGATATCTTAAGATATTGTTTTGAAATCAAGCAGGGAGCAGAGATCTGTTTTTATAGTAGGTATGGAATAACAGGAAAAAAAGAAAACTATTACGATTTTATTATTTCGCCGGGATTTAAGACACCCGAGTGGGCGAAAGGTGCTGTGATGTACCAGATCTTCGTTGATCGTTTTTGTAATGGAGATCCGACAAATGATGTAGAGGATAATGAATATATTTATATTGGGGCACCGAGCCGCAAGGTGAAGGACTGGAATCAGGCACCGGAAGCAATGGATATCCGTAATTTTTACGGCGGGGATTTACAGGGTGTTTTAGATAAGCTGGATTATCTGCAGGATCTTGGAGTTGAAGTTATTTACTTCAATCCGTTGTTTGTTTCTCCATCGAATCATAAGTATGATATTCAGGATTATGATTACATAGATCCGCATTATGGAAAGATTGTTGTGGATGACGGAGAAGTACTTCCGGTAGGTGCAAAGGATAATATCCATGCGACAAAGTATCAGCAACGCACAGGAGATATCCGTAACCTTGAGGCAAGTAATCAGCTGTTTATCAAACTGGTAGAAGAGATGCATAAGCGTGGAATGCGTGTAATTCTGGATGGTGTATTCAATCATTGTGGTTCTTTTAATAAATGGATGGACAGAGAACGTATCTATGAGCCGCAGCCGGACTATCCGAAGGGAGCATATGTAAGTAAAGAAAGTCCATATAACAGCTTTTTCCTGTTCCATGATGCGAGAAATGAGCTCTGGCCTTATAACGGAACATATGATGGCTGGTGGGGACATGATACACTGCCAAAGCTCGATTATGAGGATTCACCACAGCTTGAGCAGTACATTATGGATATCGGAAGAAAATGGGTATCACCGCCGTATAACGTAGACGGATGGCGTCTTGATGTTGCGGCGGACCTTGGATTCAGTAATGAATACAACCATATCTTCTGGAAGCGATTCCGAAAGGAAGTTAAGGATGCGAATCCGGATGCAATTATATTAGCAGAACATTATGGAGATCCGCAGGACTGGCTCCAGGGAGATGAGTGGGACAGCGTTATGAATTATGACGCATTTATGGAACCGCTGACCTGGTTTTTGACTGGTATGGAGAAGCATAGTGATGAATATCGTCAGGATCTGTGTGGAAATGCTGATAACTTTGTCGGAGCGATGCGTCATTTTATGGCAAGTATGCTGACACCATCTCTTCAGGTGGCAATGAATGAACTTTCCAACCATGACCATTCTCGTTTCCTGACACGTACGAACCACAAGGCAGGACGCGTGGCACAGCTTGGAACAGAAGCAGCTGAAAAGGATGTGAATAAGGCAATCTTACGAGAAGCGGTTATTATGCAGATGACCTGGATCGGTGCGCCGACAATTTATTATGGTGATGAGGCAGGACTTTGTGGATTCACCGATCCGGATAACCGGAGAACTTTCCCATGGGGGAACGAAGACAAAGAACTTCAGGCATTCCACAAAGAAGTGATCCGTATCCACAAGGAAGAGAAGCCGTTGAAAAAGGGTTCTATCAAGCTATTGGCTTCGGATGAAAATCTGCTGGCCTATGGAAGATTTGAAGCAGATGAACAGATTGTCATTGTTGTGAATAACAGTGATGAACTTCGTACAGTGACCGTACCGGTATGGTATGCGGGGGTAGAGATGGAAGGACGGATGAAACGACTGATCTACTCTTATGAAAACGGTTATACGACAGAATATGACGAGTATATCGTACAAGATGGAGAGATTGTCCTGAATATGGGATCTCATTCAGCAATCATATTAAAGCCGGCAGAAGCATTGAGACTGATGCCGTAAGAAATGAAACGGTATCTTGCAGATAAAGAAAGAGTATTATACGAGAATAATAAAAATACGGGATGAGCAGTTTTAATATCTGTTCATCCCGTATTTGTTATTATCATTATTTTGTCAGAACCTCTGCCCCATTCTCTGTGATGAGTACCATGTACTCAATCTGGGCAGAAAGACCATCATCCATTGTATAAACAGTCCAGTCATTGTCCTCGTCTACGAAGAAGTCAGGACTACCTTCGTTGATCATAGGTTCGATTGTGAACATCATACCTGGAACGAGAAGCATCTCACTTCCCTTTGGTGTCACATAGCTGACAAAAGGATCCTCATGGAATTCCAGTCCGACTCCATGTCCACCGATATCTTCTACGACAGAGTATCCATTTGCACGGGCATGTGTATTGATCGCATCTGCGATATCACCTAAATGTCCCCAAGGCTTCGCAGCCTCAAGTCCAAGCTTCACACACTCTTCTGTGACACGGACGATGCGCTCTGCACGTTCAGATACTTTTCCCATCTTGAACATACGGGATGCATCAGAAAAATATCCGTCAAGAATAGTGGATACGTCAACATTGATAATATCGCCTTCTTCCAGAATGATATTCTCATCCGGGATACCATGGCAGATCTCGTTGTTAATAGAAGTACACACGCTCTTTGGGAATCCCTGATAATTAAGCGGAGCCGGGATACCACCGTGTTCTTTTGTGAATCGATATACGATGTCATCGATCTCCTGTGTACTCATTCCAACGTGGATCTGTCTTGCTACTTCATCCAGGATCGCTGTATTAAGCTCAGCACTTTTTCTGATCTTTTCAATCTGGAATGGAGTTTTTAAAATCTTACGTGTCGGAACAATCTCACCACGTTCAGCATGCATCATTATCTTTTCTTCAATCGGCATATGGCATTTCTTATATTTTTTGCCGCTGCCGCACCAGCACAATTCATTTCTTTCCATGATATTACCTCTTCTAAAAATCACTTATTTTCTCGGTTTCTACTTATTTTATCACAAAATTCGACAAAAAGATACATGTTATGCTTGCCGAGAACGTAAAAATATAGTACGATTAAGATTCAGATAGGAGTGATAATGTATATGTGGTATTGGGCGATTATGGTACTGCTGATTTTAGGGAGTATCGCACTTCTTTGCAGTACATTTATAAGTGTAAAAAAGAATAAGGCACAGGACGCAGAGCGGAGAAAGCAGTCCAAGAAAGGAAAGCGTAACAAGGCAGATCAGGGATATGATCCAGAAGAGGATCAGCCGCAGGGAAAGAAGAGACGCAGTTCAGGGCAGAACGGTTCTATGGATTCAGCGAAGCGTTCTTCTAAAAAGAGAAGACAGTGGAAGATTATCCTGGAAGATCTGGATACATGGCAGAAGTATAGCTTCATATTCTATGACGAAGTAGGAATCGGAAGAGCAAAGCGGAATGACAATTATGAGAAGTATCTGCCACTGCATGAGGATGGAAGAGTATCCAAGCAGCATTGTGTGATCATACAGAGAGGTGACTGTTTGTATCTGATGGATGATGGTTCCAAGAACGGAACATACCTGAACGGAATTCTGGTAGATCGTCCGACAGAGATTCAGAGAGAAGATGTGATCGGCGTTGGGGAGACCAGACTGGAGATTCTCAGAATCCTAAGAGAAAGTGAATAATGAAATTACAGGCAAGGAAGTCCGGCGGAAAAGTCAGGACTTCTTTTTCTTTTTGATCGTAAAATGAAGAATCTGTGTGAAAGTAACAGTTGAGTAAGGAAGATCATATAGTAGTTATATAGTTACTGTCAGTGGGAGTGAGCAACATGTACCAGAAATTGCCTTATTATATGGCCTATCCGATACAGACAGAATATGATGAGAAAGCGGAAAGGACAGACCTGGAGTATATGAAAAGCCTATATCCGGATCTTCCAAAGAGAATACTGCCTTATGTCGAAGAGGAATGTGACAGGATGGAATACACGGGGAGTGTGATGTTTGATGTTTATCCGGATAAATTGCAGCTACGCATCATGTGCAACAGAATTTGCGAAAATGTAAAAAAACAGGAGAAAATGTTTGCCGGGGAAGAACGGATGTTAAGAAATCTGGCGGAAGTCCTGTTGTATCAGGAAATCTACCGACGCAGGGGCGAACAGAGAAAAAGGAAACAAAAAATTTACAGTTATTGTTCATTGCCAGGAAAATCTGTGATATAATCATTCAGATTACAACGAAAGAAACGGATTCAGAAGAAGGGAACAGATACAAATGAAAAGTAATCTTATATTTATCGGTATGCCGGCTGTCGGAAAAAGTACAGTTGGTATTGTAGTAGCAAAAAGACTTGGAAAAGGTTTTATAGATTCAGATCTTCTGATTCAGGAACAAGAAGGAAAGCTTCTGCGTGAAATTATAGCAGAAGTCGGTGATGATGGGTTTTTAAAAATCGAAAATCAGGTAAATCGTGATATAAAGGCAGAAAATGCGGTTATTTCTCCGGGCGGAAGTGTTGTCTATTGCGAGGAAGCAATGAAACATTTCAAAGAAATCGGAATTGTTGTATATCTTCATGCTTCTTATCAGACAATAAAGAGAAGAATCAGGAATCCTCAAAAAAGAGGAGTTGTTTTGAAGGACGGTCAGACATTAAAAGACCTGTATGACGAGCGAAAAGTCCTTTTTGAGAAGTATGCAGATGTGACAATCAGTGAAGAAGGCTGTCAGATTGAAGAAACAATAGAAAATGTACTTAATGTTATTGAGGATTACTCTCAAAATAAAGCGTGAATATTACCGTCATAGAAAAAGGGGATTCCACAATGAAAGATTTTGTGTTATAGTTATGTATGGATTATATTGTAATTAAGGTAGAAAATTCTTTTCGTATAGACAAAGACACAAGAATAAATCGTTACTGAACACAGGATCTGTGGGAAGTAATACAGAATCGGACAATTGAGGTGCAAAATGGAGCAATATATTATTAAGGGTGGTAATCCGCTGGTTGGGGAAGTTGAAATCGGCGGAGCTAAGAATGCGGCACTTGGAATTCTTGCAGCTGCAATCATGGCAGATGAACCGGTTTTGATTGAGAATCTTCCGGATGTGAATGACATTAATGTCATGCTGGAGGCAATCGAGGGAATCGGTGCAATGGTACAGAGAATTGACAGACATACAGTAAAGATCAATGGAAATACAATCGGAGATTTCAGTATTGATTATGACTACATCAAGAAGATCAGAGCGTCTTATTATTTGTTAGGTGCACTTCTTGGAAAATACAAGAGAGCAGAAGTAGCACTTCCGGGAGGATGCAATATCGGAAGCAGACCGATCGATCAGCATCTGAAAGGATTCCGTGCACTTGGAGCAGATGTAGACATTGAGTATGGTAAGATTGTTGCAGAGGCGGAAGAGCTGAAGGGAACACATCTTTATTTTGATGTTGTAACTGTAGGTGCGACGATCAATGTGATGATGGCAGCAGCTATGGCTGACGGTCTCACGATCATGGAGAATGTAGCGAAAGAGCCACACGTTGTAGATGTAGCGAACTTCCTGAACAGCATGGGAGCAAATATCCGTGGTGCAGGAACAGACGTGATCAAGATCCGTGGAGTGAAGTCACTGCACAAGGCAGAGTACTCCATTATTCCGGATCAGATCGAAGCAGGAACATTTATGTTTGCCGCTGCGGCAACACGCGGAGATGTGACAGTGCTCAATGTGATTCCGAAGCATTTAGATGCAACGATCTCCAAGTTGGTAGATATCGGATGTGAAGTAGAAGAATTTGATGATGCAGTCCGCGTAGTGGCTAAGGGACGTCTGACAAGTACACAGGTGAAGACATTACCATATCCGGGATATCCGACAGATATGCAGCCACAGATCGGTGTTGTGCTTGCACTTGCAAAGGGAACAAGTACGATCACAGAAAGTATCTTTGAGAATCGTTTTAAATATTTAGATGAGCTGGCACGTATGGGTGCGAATATCAAAGTTGAAGGTAATTCAGCAACAATCGAAGGTGTTGAGAAATTTACGGCAGCAAGAGTCAGTGCGCCGGATCTTCGTGCAGGAGCTGCGCTTTGCATCGCAGGACTCGCAACAGAAGGAATTACGATCGTAGATGATATTGTTTATATCCAGAGAGGATACGAACGCTTTGAAGAGAAACTCAGAAGTCTGGGTGGAATCATCGAGAAAGTGTCCAGTGAAAAAGAGATTCAGAAATTCAAATTAAAAGTTGGCTAAACCGAGGTTACTGTTTACAACAAGCTGCGGCCGGCAGCGAGCCGATACAGACAGAATCCGAAGAAATATGATGTGAGAATGTATGCAGGTGTCGGAACGAAAGTTCTGATACCTGTTTTCAGTTTATGTGTCAGGAACTATGGCGTAATGGATGATCAGGCAGGCCGAATGAAACAGTAGCGGGATATCAATAAGAAAACAGCAGGAGCAACAAACGATGAATGAATTTGAACAGGCAGAAGAACGGAGAAAAAGACAGAGAGAAGAAATCAAACAAAAGAGGATCAGACAGCTCAGACGAAGAATGACGATTTCCGGCTGTATTTTGTTGTGCATAATCATAGCGCTGGCAGCCTTTGCAGTCAATGTGGCTAAGAAAAAGAAATTGGCAGCAGAACAGAAAAAACAGCTGGAACAGGAAATTGCACAGATGAATGAATCGCTGAATGATTGCTACAACACTTTCCTGACGGATAATGGAATGTCAGCGGAAAAATCGGATGTTACAGCATTTACGAAATGGCTGGAAAAGAACCATTCTGAAGAGATGGATGATTTATTTCTGGTCTATCAGAAGAATAAAAAGATAACAGCGCAGGATATTTATGATTCCTTTGGAGCAACTTTGCATGTTCTGTCAGATACATACGAAGGAAAATTAAAGGATGAAGCTACCGCTGCGAAGAATCATATCTATGAGAAGAAGGCAGCAGAGAACGGAACTGTGCAGATTACGGCAGCAGGAGACCTCTGTCTGGAGGAAGACGGATATGTTCTTGATTATTATGATACGGTAAATGACTTGTCAAAATGCATTTCCAAGACAATTCTGGATCAGACAAATGCAGCAGATCTTTTCTTCCTGAATCATGAATATTGTGTCAGTGACCGTGGAACCCCGCTGGAGGATAAGTATTATGTATTCCGTGCAAAACCGGAACGTATGAAGTTGCTGGAACAGATGGGGACAGATATTGTTTCAATTGCGAATAATCACATTTATGATTATGGTGCAGATGCGATGGATGATACGATTGATCTGTTGGATCAGGCGAAGATCAATCATGTAGGAGGCGGAACGAATCTGGATGAGGCAAAGCAGCCGACTTATTATATTATCAATGGAATTAAGATCGGATTTGTGGCAGCTTCCGAGGGAGAACAGTATAAATTTACACCGGAAGCAACAGATTCAACGACAGGTATTCTTGCATCTTACGACACAACAGAGTATAATCAGGTGATCGCTGATGCATCAAAAGAATGTGATTATCTGATCGCATATGTTCATTGGGGAACAGAAGATGAGGATATGTACAATTCGACGCAGACAGAGCATGGAAAAGAATTCCTGAAGTCAGGAGCAGATATCGTGATCGGAGGTCATCCGCACGTACTTCAGGGAATTGAGTACACAGAGGATGGACCTATTGTATACAGTCTAGGAGATTTCTGGTTTAATGATGAGACAAAATATACAGGACTTCTGAATCTTGAGATTACATCAGAGGGACTGAAACAGATGTCTTTCATGCCGTGTGAGCAGAAAGACAGCCAGACACAGTATCTGAATAATGCAGAATCCCAGAGAGCACTTTTTGATCACTTGCAGGAGATTTCACCGAATATTACAATTGATGATACAGGTGTGATCACTGAGTTGAAAGATGTTGATGCAGAATCATAGAAATATAAAAGTTTTATCAACTTCAGAAAACGGTATTGACATAATCAACAAGGTGTTGTATAGTCTGATACGAAACAAAATTAAATAAATGATACTTTCTCTTATTCAGAGCAGTGGAGATACAAAGGATCTAAGAAGCTGCGGCAACCCCTCGTAATAGGAAGGTGCCAACCTGAGCGAGTTATTTCGAACAATAAGAGGATTGTTAAGATAAACTGACAGTCCGCTTGATGCGGGCTGTTTTCATTATTGGCAAGGTAAGCAAATGAAGACAGCACAAGCGAGAGAAAGTGAGATATTGCTGTGGGGACAGCAATCGGAAAGGAGCAGAACAGATATGGAAAGAGAAAAGATTTTATTTACATCAGAATCAGTAACTGAGGGACATCCGGATAAGATGTGTGACCAGATCTCAGATGCAATTCTTGATGAGCTGATGAGACAGGACCCGATGAGCCGTGTAGCATGTGAGACATGCTGTACAACAGGTCTTGTAATGGTTATGGGAGAGATTACAACACAGGCATATGTAGATATCCAGAAGATCGTTCGTGACACAGTTCGCGAGATCGGATATACAAGAGGAAAATATGGATTTGACGCTGATACATGTGGCGTGATCACAACACTGGATGAGCAGTCAGCAGATATCGCACTCGGAGTAGACAAGGCACTTGAGGCGAAAGAGAACAAGATGTCAGATGAAGACATCGAAGCGATCGGAGCAGGAGACCAGGGTATGATGTTCGGTTATGCTTCTGACGAGACAGAAGAATATATGCCATACCCGGTTGCAATGGCTCATAAGCTTGCTCTTCAGCTGACAAAGGTTCGTAAAGACGGAACGCTTACTTACCTTCGTCCGGATGGAAAGACACAGGTTACAGTAGAGTACAACGAAGACGGTTCTGTAAAGCGTCTGGATGCAGTTGTTCTTTCTACACAGCATGACCCGGATGTGACTCAGGAGCAGATTCATGAAGATATTAAGAAATATGTATTCGATGAGATTATTCCGGCAGAACTCGTAGACGAAGAGACTAAGTTCTTCATAAATCCGACAGGACGTTTTGTAATCGGTGGACCACACGGAGACAGCGGACTGACAGGACGTAAGATCATCGTTGACACTTACGGTGGAATGGCTCGTCACGGTGGCGGTGCTTTCTCCGGAAAGGACTGTACAAAGGTAGACCGTTCTGCAGCTTATGCAGCACGTTATGCAGCAAAGAATGTTGTAGCAGCAGGACTTGCTAAGAAATGTGAGATTCAGCTTTCTTATGCAATCGGTGTTGCACAGCCGACATCTATCGCAGTTGATACATTCGGAACAGGAAAACTTTCTGATACAAAACTGGTTGAGATCCTTCGTGAGAACTTTGATTTCCGTCCGGCAGGAATCATCAAGATGCTGGATCTGAGAAGACCGATCTACAAACAGACAGCAGCTTACGGACATTTTGGACGCAACGACCTGGATCTTCCATGGGAGAAGCTGGACAAGGTTGACGATTTAAAGAAATATCTGTAAGATAGAAATATCTGATACAAGCACCGGAAGGTGCCTGACACCCGTCATAAAGTGTCAGGCACCTTTTTCAATACGGAAAGGAGATGCTTCTATGAAATTACGTACCAAACTGATTATTGCTTTTGTAGTTGTTATGATTTTTCCGGCAACATTTGCGCTGATTGCAATGCACGCATTTACTCCGGGGAGAGGAGCAGAGATACAGCAGCTGTATCTGATCGCAGTTGTCCTTACGACAGCATTTCTAATCTTGTGGATCTACAGATCGGTATCGGTCCCGCTGGAGAAACTTCAGAGAGCTGCACGTAATATCAAAGAGGGTAATCTTGACTTTGAGATCAAGGCAGAATCAAATGACGAGATTGGACAACTCTGTCAGGACTTTGAAGAGATGCGTCTCAGACTGAAAGCACAGGCGGAAGAGAAGGTCGCATTTGACAGAGAGAATAAGGAGCTCATCAGTAACATTTCACATGATCTGAAGACTCCGATCACAGCGATCAAAGGTTATGTGGAAGGAATCATGGATGGGGTAGCAGATACGCCGGAAAAGATGGACAGATACATCAGAACCATTTATAATAAAGCTAATGAGATGAATCTTCTGATCAATGAACTGACGCTTTATTCAAAGATCGATACGAATCGAATTCCGTATAATTTCACAACAATCTCTGCGAAGGGATATTTTGCAGATTGTGCGGAAGATTTAAGTGTGGAACTGGAATCAAAGGGAGCTGAATTTATCTACAGGAACTTTATGGAAGAGGACAGCAAGGTGATCGTAGATCCGGAGCAGCTTCGAAGAGTCATCAATAACATCGTATCAAATTCTATCAAATACACAGATAAGCCGAAGGTGAAGATTACGATGGATGTAAAGGACGTGGGAGACTTTATTCAGGTAGAACTGGGAGATAACGGAAAGGGCATTGCGGCAAAGGATCTGCCGAATATCTTTGACCGTTTCTACCGGACAGATGCTTCAAGGAATTCTTCCAAGGGAGGAAGCGGCATCGGTCTTTCTATCGTGAAGAAGATTGTGGAAGAGCACGGAGGAAAGATCTGGGCAACCAGCGAAGAGGGCGTTGGAACCACGATGTATTTTGTAATAAGAAAATATCAGGAGGTACCCGTAGAAGATGAGTAAACGTATTTTAATCGTAGAAGACGAGGAAAGCATTGCAGATCTTGAGAAAGATTATCTGGAACTGAGTGGCTTTGAAGTCGAGGTTGCGAATGATGGAGAGATAGGACTTAAGAAAGGACTTGAAGGAGAATTTGATCTGATCATTCTGGATCTGATGCTTCCGGGAGTAGATGGATTTGAGATCTGTCGTCAGATCCGCAGCCAGAAGAATACACCGATCATTATGGTTTCAGCGAAGAAAGATGATATTGATAAGATCCGTGGGCTTGGACTTGGCGCAGATGATTATATGACAAAACCGTTCAGTCCAAGTGAACTTGTAGCGCGTGTGAAAGCACATCTTGCAAGATATGAGAGACTGATCGGAAGTAATGTAGAGCAGAATGAAGTGATCGAGATCCGTGGATTGAAGATTGATAAGACAGCACGTCGTGTCTGGGTGAATGGAGAAGAGAAGTCTTTCACAACGAAAGAATTTGACCTTTTAACTTTCCTTGCAGGACATCCGAATCATGTGTACAGCAAGGAAGAGCTTTTCCGTGAGATCTGGGATATGGAGTCGATCGGAGACATTGCCACTGTTACAGTACATATTAAGAAGATCCGTGAGAAGATCGAGTATGATACTTCACATCCACAGTATATTGAGACAATCTGGGGTGTGGGATACAGATTTAAAGTATAAGAAGAAAGAGAGGACTCTGCCAGTGAATGGTGGAGTTCTTTTTTGTGGAAACAATAAGAATGTCAACTTAAACAAAGAATGGGTTGACAATCTAAAAAGACATGGATATACTATTTTCATATGTTGTAAATAAGATCAACAGAATAATAATGCAGAAGATGCGTTGCTGGTCGCACATCGTGTGAACAGTAACGCGTTGGAGATATTGTTATACTTATAGAATCAGAAGAAAGGGAAATATACCATGTCAAACAGATCAATTCATACATTACTGAAAAACTGGGATGAAGAATGTCCGCTTACAAGAGAAGAGGCAGTTGAAGTGCTGAGTCTTCCTGAAGAGGAGATGGACAGTCTGATGGAGTGTGCTTATGCACTTCGTACAAAATACAAAGGGAAGAAAGTAAGCGTTCAGCTTCTGACAAATGTTCGTAGCGGAAACTGTACACAGAACTGTGCTTACTGTGCACAGTCCAAGGATTCTCAGGCAGAGATCGAGAAGTATAAGAGAGTATCAGATGAAAAGCTTTATGGTGATAATGATCTGGTAGATGAGAAACATCTTGCAAGACATTGTATTGGATTAAGTGGAATCGGATTCTCAGACGAGGAGATTGAAGATCTTGCAGACCGTATCCGCGAGATGAAGAAGAAAGACACACAGATCTGCTGCTCCATCGGTTTCCTGACAGAGAAACAGGCAAGAATCCTGAAAGATGCCGGACTGGACCGTATCAACCATAATCTGAACAGCAGCCGTTCTTTCTATCCGGAGATTTGTACAACACATACTTATGATCAGCGTGTGAATAACATCAAGATGCTTCAGGGACTTGGATTCGAGATCTGCAGTGGTGGAATTGTTGGTATGGGAGAGAGTAAGGAAGATATCGTTGATATGCTGATGGATCTTCGTGAGATCAATCCGGAGTCTGTTCCAATCAATTTCCTTCTTCCAATTCCGGGAACAAAACTGGCAGACCGTGATATCTCTGAACTGACACCTGAATATTGTATGAAGGTTCTTTGTCTGGCGAGATTGATGATTCCGAAGTCTGATATCCGCTGTGCAGCAGGAAGGGAAGTTTACTTTAAGGGAATGGAACCGGAACTTTTCAAAGTTGTTGATTCTATTTTTGCATCAGGTTATCTGACAGCCGGAGGCCAGGGAATTGATGATACAATGAAAATGATAAAGGATGCTGGATTTGATGGAGAAATCGAGTCTACAGATCACTAAAAATGATTCAAACTATATAATAATTTTAAATAAACCGCCAAACGAAGGATACGCTGTTCTGAAGATGAATCAGAGCGGCGTATCCTTCGTTTTTATCGTTTTGTCAGCTTTTACTTGCGGATGATAAGATGGAGTGGTAACATGATGTTTAATAATTGTCATGTGAGAGTGAGGAAAGACAGGCATGTATGGATTTTATATAGATGAAGACAGGAGAAAAGCACGAAGAGCAAAGTGGAATACAGTGAGGATCATATCAATCGGATTTTTTGGTGTGATTCTTCTTGGAAGTCTGCTTTTATGGCTTCCGTTTTCAAATCATCAGCCAATTCGTTATATCGACGCACTGTTTACGGCTGTAACCTGCGTCTGTGTGACAGGATTGGTGACAGTTGTGCCGGCTGCACAGTTTACAGTGGCAGGAAAAGTGATCCTGCTTATTTTGATTCAGATTGGCGGACTTGGAATCATTGCATGTACAACTGCATTTTTAATTTTGGTTGGAAAGAGAATAAACATGAAGGAACGAGTTGTCATTCAGGAAGCCTATGGTCTGTCCACACTTCAAGGAATGATCCGGTTTATTGAAAGAGTATTGTGGGGAACATTTCTTGTAGAAGGAATTGGCGCAATCGGATATTCATTTCAGTTTATTCCAGAGTATGGTGTTGCGAAAGGAATCTTCTATTCCGTGTTTCACTCAATCTCTGCATTTTGTAATGCGGGTGTAGATATTCTTGGAGATTCAAGCTTTACGAGATATGTCAATACACCGGTGATCACAATTACGACAACAATGCTTGTCATTCTCAGCGGTCTTGGTTATCCGGTATGGATCGATCTTGCGAAGAATATAAAGATGACAATACAGTCCAAGGGAAAACGGCCAGTCGGAAGAACGATCACAAGACTGAGTCTGCAGAGTAAAATCGTCTTGACAATGACGTTGTTCCTTCTTACTTTGGGAACTGTGGGATTCTATTTGTTAGAACATCATAATCCGGCAACGATGGGAACATTGAACGCTGCAGGGAAATTCCAGGCGGCTTTTTTCCAGTCTGTGACGACGAGAACGGCAGGATTTGCCAGCGTATCTCAGTCAGGCCTTACGAATGGTTCGAAGCTACTGGCCAGCATGCTGATGATCATCGGTGGTTCACCGGCAGGAACTGCAGGTGGTATCAAGACAACAACAGTTGCTGTTCTCTTGCTTACAGCAATTTCTGTCTTGAGAGGAAACAAAGATACGGAATGTTATGGAAGAAAAATTACATTCGAAATTATAAGAGTAGGGATAACAATCACACTTGTGACATTTGTCTTCTGGCTGTTTGGGGTGACGGTGATGACAGTGATCGAGCCACAGCAGAAAGTCCTTGATCTGATGTTTGAGGCGACATCTGCGATGGCAACGGTTGGTCTGACAGCGGACCTGACGCCAGTACTTAGTGATATCAGTCATGTTGTACTGATGCTCATGATGTATATTGGACGAATCGGACCAATGACGATGGCACTTATATTTTCCGGCCATGCGGACAAGAAGAACCAGTTCCGTACTCTGCCGGAAGCAAAGATCATGGTTGGATAAGAAAAGATAAAAGAGAAGATAAGAGATACGCGATAAACAGTATATGAGAAGGAGAAAACGATGAGAAAGCAGTTTGCAGTTCTTGGGCTTGGAAGTTTTGGACGGAGTGTGGCCCTGACACTTGAGAGTATGGGATGCGATGTGATCGTTGTAGATAAATCACAGGAGACGATCCAGGAGATCGCGGACAGAGTGACCTATGCGATCACAGCGGATATTACAGAGAAAGAGGCATTGAGCGCACTTGGAACAAGGAATCTGGACGGAGCAATTATTGGAGTTGCGGAGAATCTTGAAGCAGGGATCATGGCGACTCTGCTTTGCAAAGAAATAGGAATTCCAATGGTTGTTGCCAAAGCCAAGAATAAGTTACAAGGAACTATATTGAAGAAGGTTGGGGCGGATACTGTTGTATATCCGGAGATTGAGATGGGTAGCAGGGTTGCCAAAAGCCTTTTGGCGACAGAATTCACAGACTGGATCGAACTGTCAAATGATTACAGTATGGTTGAGATCGCTGTTCCAAAACCGTGGATCAATCATAGTATGGCAGAACTGGGAATCCGTACGAAATATGGAGTTACAGTTGTAGGAATCATGCAGAACGGGAATGTTAATGTAGAGATTGATCCACAGATGCCGCTTCCGGAAAGTGGACTTCTGATTCTGGTGGGAGCGAATAAAGTACTCGAAAAAATTGGAAAATTGGAGAAATAGATTATGATAACAAGTACATCGAATGCACAGATCAAAGAACTGGCGAAGCTGCAGAAGAAGAGCCGCTTAAGAGATGAAAAAGGAATCTTTCTCGTGGAAGGACCAAGAATGACAGAAGAGATTCCGGCGGAACGAATTGAGAAAGTATATGCTTCAGAAAGCTTTGCAAAGAAGAATAAAGAATTTTTAGAGAAATTACAGGCGCCGGTCGAGCTTCTGACAGATACTGTGTTCGCTTACGTGTCAGATACAAAGACACCGCAGGGAATTCTGGCGATTGTGAAGAGACTCAATTATACGATGAATGACCTGATGCAGGTGAAAAATCAGAAGGCACCGCACCTGGTTGTGTTGGATAATCTGCAAGATCCGGGAAATCTTGGAACTATTTTCAGAACAGCTGAGGCAGCAGGTGTAACCGGAATCTTATTGAGTAAAGATTGCGTGGACGTCTACAATCCAAAGGTGATCCGTTCCACGATGGGGGCTGTATTCCGTATGCCGTTCCTCTATGTGGAAGATCTTCCGGAGAAGATCAAAGAGCTGCAGAAGAAGAGTATTAAAACTTACGCAGCACATTTGCGTGGAGAAAATGCATACGACGAGGAAGATTATACAACTGGTTGTGCATTTTTGATAGGAAATGAGGGAAACGGACTTCGTGATGAAGTTGCAGACTGCGCGGATTGTCTCATCCGTATCCCAATGGAAGGCGAGGCAGAATCCTTAAATGCGGCAGTGGCAGCGGCGGTTCTGATGTTCGAAGCAGGAAGACAGAGAAGAAAGAAATAATAAAAATGCATAAAAGAATGTATAAGTACTGAATAAATATGTATAAAACAGAGTAAAATAAAGTTTTAGTTGCATTTTTATACATGGATGTAGTATACTAAATTCATCGGTTACAATGTAGGTTCAAAGATATGAAGAAGAGAAGGACAGAGAGGGTTCTGATTCATATAGTCATAGAATAGAAAGGACGAGAACTATGGACTTAAAAGGAAGAAATTTTCTGACACTGAAGGATTTTACACCAGAGGAGATTACATACCTGCTTGATCTGGCAGCAGACCTCAAAGAGAAGAAGAAAAACGGAGTACCGGTGGATCATTATCATGGCAAGAACATTGCGCTGATCTTTGAGAAGACAAGTACAAGAACACGTTGTGCATTCGAAGTGGCAGCGCATGATATGGGAATGGGAACAACTTATCTTGATCCATCAGGTTCTCAGATTGGAAAGAAAGAGAGCATCGAAGATACAGCCCGTGTACTTGGAAGAATGTATGACGGAATCGAATATCGTGGATTCGGTCAGGAAATCGTAGAAGATCTTGCAAAATATGCAGGAGTACCGGTATGGAACGGTCTGACAAACGAATATCATCCGACACAGATGCTGGCGGATATGCTGACAATCCGTGAGAATTTCGGAGAACTCAAAGGCCGCAAGCTTGTATACATGGGAGATGCAAGATTTAACATGGGCAATTCCCTGATGATCGCATGCTCTAAGCTTGGAATGCATTTCGTAGCATGTACAACGAAAGAATATTTCCCGAATGAAGAGCTTGTTGAAACTTGTAAAGGTTATGCTGCACAGTCCGGAGCAACAATTACTCTGACAGAAGATGTAAAAGAAGGAACAAAGGACGCAGATGTTATCTATACAGATGTATGGGTATCCATGGGCGAGCCGGACGAAGTATGGGAGAAGAGAATCAAAGAACTGTCACCATACAAAGTAACAAAAGAAGTAATGGAAAATGCAAAGGATACAGCTATTTTCCTGCATTGTCTGCCTGCATTCCATGACCTGAAGACAAAGATCGGAGCAGAGATGGGACAGCGTTTCGGAATCGAAGACATGGAAGTGACAGACGAAGTATTCGAGTCTGCACAGTCCAAAGTATTCGATGAGGCTGAGAACAGAATGCATACAATCAAGGCTGTAATGGTTGCAACACTTGGTGAGTTCTAAGGGTATGCAATCTATTTGATAAACTTGAGAAATCAGCAGAAGTTTGGTATGATAAATGAGTTGAAGATCAGACCGGCTTCTGTGGAAAATAAGAATGAGCAGAAGGTGTCTGTTATTCCAGAGATGGGACAGACACCTTTCTTTTGTATAAAGGTCTGATGAGAGGTGGAATTAGAATGAAAGCTGAAATATTAAAATTGTTGAGGGAAGCGGACGGATATGTATCAGGCCAGCAGCTTTGTGAAAAATTCGGGGTGTCAAGAACTGCAGTCTGGAAGGTAATCCGTCAGCTGCAGGAAGAAGGATATCAGGTTGAAGCTGTGCGGAATAAAGGTTATCATATCGTAGATAGTCCGGATGTGATGACGAAAGAAGAACTCGACAGCCTGATGGATACGCAGTGGGCCGGAAGAAACATCGTTTATTACGATTCGGTAGACTCTACAAATCTCAGAATCAAGCAGATGGGAGATGAAGGCGCACCGGAAGGTACACTTGCAGTAGCAGATAAGCAGACAGCAGGAAGAGGAAGAAGAGGCCGTTCCTGGGATTCACCGTCAGGTTCAAGCATTTACATGTCCTTGTTGCTTCGTCCGGAGATTGAACCGGATCAGGCGCCGATGCTGACGCTTGTGATGGCATTAAGTGTAGCAGAGGGAATCATGGATTGCGGAGATTCCTGTGGAAACCCGGATGTAAAGATCAAGTGGCCAAATGATATTATCATTAATGGAAAGAAGCTCGTCGGAATCCTGACAGAGATGAGCACTCAGATCGATTACATTAATCATGTAACGATTGGTGTAGGGATCAATGTGAACCTGACAGAGTTCCCTGAGGAAATCCGTGAGACAGCGACATCACTCAGACTGGAATGTGGACATGTGGTAAAGAGAGCACCGTTGATTGCGGCAGTGATGAAACGCTTTGAACAGAATTACACGGTTTTCCTTGAACACGGAGATCTGTCCGGTCTGAAAGAACGTTACAGTGAATTGCTGGTAAATAAAGATCGTGAGGTCCGGATTCTTGGCGCGAAAGAACAGTACAATGCTTACGCACTTGGAATCAATCAGACAGGGGAATTGATTGTTCGGAAAGAAGATGGAACCGAAGAGGCGGTGTATGCCGGAGAAGTTTCGGTGCGCGGCGTATATGGATATGTATAACCAGGTGGATAAGACCTACGGAATGTGAATAAGTCATCGGGATTATGCAGTGAATGTGGAAAATATGGAAAGGTAAGTACTGTTTACAGAAACTGTGGGCAGTGATATAAGGTGTAAAAATTATGGATGAAGAAATGGTATTGTGTGCGGCCAGCTCCTATGAGCAGAAATATTATCTGAACCCGGAATTTGAATCTCTTCCGGAAGCAGTGAAACAGGAACTGCAGATCATGTGTGTGTTGTATACAGCGGATGTTGGAGGAGTTCTCCTGCTGGTGTTTGATGAGAATGGAAACCTTGAGTTGAAAGTAGAGCACAACGAGGGTGATTTCTCATTCGATGAGATCGGAAGTGTACTGAAGATCAAAGAGTTGCAGAACACAAAGGAAGAGCTTTTCAAGTCTCTTGAAATGTTTTACAAAGTATTCTATCTCGGAGAAGAGATGGAAGAAGAGACAGAGGAATAAATAGTTAGATAAATAGAGTATGGTTTATCTGTCGGATTTTTAAATTAGAACAAAGCCCATGGCGGAATCTGAAAGATAAGTTTGTTGAACTTATCAGAATTCCTGCTATGGGCTTTTGTTTCCGTTTAACGATATGTCACTTTTTATCCGAGCAATAACTTCAGAACGTCTCTTACCTTTTTCACCGGAGTGATTTTCAGCTTATCCTTTACTTCCGTAGCTACATCTTCGAGATCATCTGCGTTGTCAAAAGGAATCAGTATTTTTGTAATACCGGCCCTCTGGGCAGCCATCAGTTTCTCAGGAAGCCCACCGATTGGAAGTACACCTCCGCGGAGGGAAACTTCACCGGTCATGGCATAATCCGGGCTGACAGCCTTTCCAGTAACAAGGGAAGCAAGTGCTGTGGTTAATGTAATGCCGGCAGATGGACCGTCTTTTGGAACAGCTCCTTCCGGCACATGAATGTGCAGATCATGATCCTGAAAAACCTTGCTTTCTTTAGGATAAAGAGATTTCACAAGTGTCAGTGCAATCTGTACAGATTCTTTCATGACATCTCCAAGCTGTCCGGTGATGATCACCTTTCCTTCCCCTTCTGTCAGCTTTGTCTCTATAAACAGAATCTCACCGCCGGCCTGTGTCCATGCAAGTCCGGTGACAACACCAGGCTGTGCGGAAGTTAATTTCTGGTCATGATGCAGTTTCTTCCGGCCAAGATAGTCTTTCAGATTCGATTTATTTACTGTCAGAGTCTGCCCCTCTTCTTTCACAAGACGCACAGCAACAGAACGACAAAGCATATCGATCTGTTTCTTAAGTCCACGGACTCCGGATTCCATCGTATAATCTTCAATGACCCTGCGCAGTGCACCATCCGTTATCTTCAACATTTTCTTTTGGATTCCCATAGCGTCCATTGCCTTTGGAAGTAAGTGCTTTCTGGCAATATGGAATTTTTCCACAGCCGTATATCCTGGAAAATCGATCACTTCCATACGGTTCAGAAGCGGTTCAGGAATCGTATCTGTAGAATTCGCTGTGCAGACGAACAGAACATTGGATAAGTCATATGGAACATTCATATAATGATCTGTAAATGTACTGTTCTGCTCCGGGTCAAGCACCTCAAGCAATGCACTTGCCGGATCTCCGCCATAATCTTTCGCAAGCTTATCTACTTCATCAAGAACTACAACAGGATTGGAAACGCCGCTGCGTTTAATCCCTTCCATGATCCGTCCCGGCATAGCGCCGATATAAGTTCTTCTGTGACCGCGGATCTCAGCTTCATCTCGGATACCGCCGAGACTGATGCGGACATATTCGCGGTTTAACGCACGGGCAATACTCTGTCCGATACTTGTCTTACCGGTACCAGGCGCACCGACAAAAAGGAGGATGGAACCATACTGTTTCCGGTTCAGTGCCATAACAGCAATCTGCTGGATGATACGTTCTTTGACTTTCTTGAGTCCATAATGATCTTCATCAAGAATCTTTTCTGCCCGGTTTAAATCAATCGGTGTAAATTCCGGATGCTTCCAGGAAAGACTGGTGACAAAATCAAGATAGTCATAGAGAAGTCCATATTCATGGCTGTCTTTTCCTTCCTGCTTCATACGATTCAGGACTTTGTCCGCTTCCTTACGGGCATCTTCATTCATGCCGGATTCCTGGATCTTTTTTTCAAAAGCACGGACATCGGAAATGTTTTCCGGGTGCATCTCATCTAATTCTTTCTGAAGGTAATCAATCTGCTTCTTAATTGCAGCCTCTCTGTACAGCTGCTCCTGGTCACCTTTCTGTGCCTCCTGTGCTTCAGAAGAAACTTTGGCCACTTCCATGAATTCCTTGATCGCATTCTCAATCAATTCACAGCGTTCACGGCGGGAATCTGTCTCAACAATTGCATATTTTTCTTCGGAACTAATGTTCAGATAATCTGAAAGAGCAGAACCAAGGTCATAGATATTCTTTCTCTGGATAATGTAGCTTCTTGCCCAGATCCCCCACTGATAATTCTGAACAAATTTCAGAAGAGAGTTCCGCAGGTTTGTGAAAGTCTGCTTCTCTTCTTCTAAGGGAAGATCATCTACCTCCGGGCGGATGGAAGCTGTAGCTGTAATCTGTCCGTTCTCATCCAGCTCAATATCATCAAGACTGACACGTTCTAATGTACGAATCTGGATGCTGTCATCATCACCGATGGATTCGACTCTCGCAGACATACCGACCGGGTAAATATCATCTATAGTAACAGTAGTCACATCCACTTCATTTTTCAAAAATGGAAACAGAATATCTGTACCGACTTCAATCTGGTCTGCAGCAGCCCCCGGAAAGAAATCACGTTTAAAAAAATAAGTGATATCAGGGAGCAATAATATATTAAAAACAGGACGAATAATCATAAAAACACTCCTTTCGTCTCATGATTTATCATATCACCGTCAGCAATTCAAAAAGGTGGGATATGTTGTGTGATGCAGGCACTGTAAACAGAAAACTGCTTACAGCTGTGCCATCAGAAAATTTAACGATCCCACAGGATTCTCAGTTCCTTTTTCCAAAAGAGAGACAAGAGCAGAGATCGTCCGTTCAATCTCATCTGTTGTTGAAGGTACTAAGGTGTTATCCATCTTAACAGTCAGTACAATCAGTACGATCTCAGCAAGAGAAACAGGGTCAGCACAGCGGATTAAATCCTGTGCAATCCCTTGTTCAATAATGGAAGCAAGAACCGGCTTGAGTGAAACGATGAGATGATTCATATATTTTTGATGAAGAAAAGCCCGCTCTGGTGCAGCCTTTGTAGTTGATGGCTGGGTCTTTAAAAAAGCCGCAGAGGAATTTCGGCAAGCCTGAAAGATCAGAGCCATGCGTGTGAAAGGTGAAATCTCTCTTTGCTCTGCAAGATGTCTTGCTGTTGTTATTGGAGCTTCATAATTGCGTTCTACCAGTGCTTCAAGAATTGCATCTTTGGAAGAAAAATAATAATAAATACTTCCTTTTCCAATTTCAGCAGTCTGAGCAATCTCACTGACAGAGATATTAGAAAGTTCTTTGGTTTCCAGAAGCTTTTGAAGAGCATCTAGAATCTTATCGTATTTTAATTGTTTTGGCATAGAAGTCCGCCTCGTATATTCGTAAGTATATTTGGCCAGTTCCAGATTACGGGAATTGACCGATATCCTTTTAAGTATAGCACAATAAAGTCGGAAGAACCAATAAAATAGAAATAAAAAAGAGGACAAAAAAAGGACACTTTGAAACAAAAGATTGTCTGAAATAGATAATTGACCGTGAGTCGAAAAAGTGATAGATTAAAAACATAGCAAATCGACCACCGGTCGAAAAATGAAGGACTGAAAAGGAAAGGGAGAGAAAAATGACATACGCAGACATGTTTTCAAAAGTAAAAGGAATGATGATGGAAGCAGACGTAAGTACTGTGAATGAACATCTTGCATATCAGTTCAATGTAACAGGAGAAGCAGAGGGAATCTTTTATGCAGAGGTAAAAGAGGGAAAGCTGTATGTGGAACCATACGAGTATTATGACAGAGATGCGATTTTTACTTGTTCGGCAGAGACATTATTTAAGATCAACGAGGGAAAGCTGGATCCGGTTCTGGCAGTAACACTGGGAAAATTGAAAGTAGAAGGTAACATTGACAAAGCTTTGTATCTGAAAAAACTGATTGATAGCAGAAAAGCAGAACAGAATGCAATAAAGAAAACACAGAAACAGAAATAACTGTAAAAAGGAAGCAAAGGTGAAAAAGATGATGCATTACGGAAAACTTCTTGCACTTGCAGGTCTGGTGGGAATCGTATCAGCAGAGGCAGGTGGAAGTGCATACTTTTACAGAAGAACAATGATGCGTTATAACGCAAAGACAGAACGCACGATGAAGATGTCCGGGGTAGACTGGGATCAGTATTTCTCAAAGATGAAGGAATGCAGGGAGTGGATGATGGAGCAGCCTCATGAAGATGTCTGGATCCGGTCGGAAGACAGTTTGAAGCTTCATGGAACGTATTTCCAGGGAGCAGGAAATGTCGAAGAAAAGAAATGCAAAAAAGCAGTGATCTGTTTTCATGGCTACACGAGTCAGGGGCTTGCAGATTATGGAAGTATTTCAAATTATTATTTGAAGCGTGGTTATAACGTTCTTCTTGTCGATCAGAGATCGCATGGGCAAAGTGAAGGGAAATACATTGGATTCGGATGTAAGGACCGTTATGATGCATATCGATGGATTGAATGGGTGATTGGACAGGAAGGAGAAAATGTTCAGATTCTCCTGCATGGTAATTCTATGGGAGGCGCTACAGTATTGATGGCAAGCGGGCTTGATCTGCCGCAGCAGGTAAAAGGAATTATTGCAGATTGTCCGTTTACTTCGCCCAAGGCAGTGTTTACACATGTACTTCACAGTATGTATCATCTTCCGGCGTTTCCAATAATACAGATTGCGGATGCGGTAAATAAAAGACAGGCAGGATACGGACTGGATGAGTGCAATTCTGCCCGTGAAGTCAGAAAAGCGAAGGTTCCCGTCCTTTTGATTCATGGAGACGCAGATACATTTGTTCCATGCAGTATGTCTGAAGAAATTTATAAAAATTGTAAATCTCCAAAACAGAAGCTGATCATCCACGGGGCAGGACACTGCGAAAGTTATTATAAAGACAGAGAAGCTTATGAAGGAGCAATGGATTCATTTATAGGAGGAATCATAGAATGATGAAAACAAGAAAAGGATATCCTGTATACCCACTGACGGTAGCGCAAAAATTTCATTTGTATTATCTGCCATTTTGTCCGAATGCGGCAGTACTGAATATTGGCACAAGCCTGACAATTGGCACAGATCTGGATTGGGATGTACTCCGAGAGTCCATTTACAAAGCATATGAGAGAAATGAAGGGATGCGGATACGCTTTGCAAAGGACAAAGAGGGGAATGTATATCAGTATGTTGTAAGTGCAGAGCAGGACAGAAAAGAACGGGAGATAGAGTTCGTTGATTTCTCCAATGTGACTATGGAAGAGGCAGCTGATACGATGCAGAAATGGACAACAGTTCCATTCCCACTCGAGGATTCACCGATGACGAAGATTAAAATGATCCGCACTTCAGATGGATTCAACGGAGTGTATTTCCTCGGACATCACATGGTGGTAGATGCCCAGTCACTGATCACATTTCTGAAGGATATTATTGAGCTGTACTGTAATGCAAAATATGAAGGTGTCCCATATCCAAAGGATATGTGTTCTTACATAGATCAGGTAAAGAAGGATCTCGCATATGAAGCCGGAAGTAAAGCACAGCAGCGAGACAGGGAGTTTTTCAGGGAACTGATTGAAGCATCAGAGCCGGTTTATAACGGTGTTAATGGAACAGATAAGCTGGATGCAGCGAGGGAAATGTTTAAAAATCCAAAGCTTCGTTCTGCATTTAATGCGACAGATGATGTGAGTTCTGCATTGGATATCTTTCATTTGGAAGCAGAACCGACCAAACGTCTGATGGATTTTTGTGAAAAGTACCGGGTATCTCTGGCATGTCTTTTGTTGATGGGATTACGTACTTACTTCCAGAAAATGAATGGACAGGAGGATGTATCGATCAATAATGCGATTGCCAGAAGAGCTACATTAAAGGAAAAGAAATCCGGTGGAACAAGAATTCATTCGTTCCCGTTTCGTACCGTATTTTCAGAAGATGTGAAGTTTATTGATGCAGTATATGAAATCCGTGATAAGCAGAATGAATTATTCCGTCATGCAAATTATGACCCGACAGAATATTTCGCATATCGCTCCAGGACATATCCACAGCCACAGAAAGGACTGACGTATGAGCCGATGTCTTTGACTTACCAGCCGATGACATTGCAGGAGAAAGGACTGGAAGATCTTGGAGGAATTCAATATAAGACAAAATGGTATCCGAATGGAATGACAACACAGGCAATGTATCTGACAGTCATGCATCGACCAGAGGATAATGGATTGGATTTCAACTTTGAACATCAGAAAAAAGCAATCTCAAGAGAAGAGTTGGAATATCTGTATTATTATTTATGTAAAATTATGTTCAAGGGAGCAGAAAATCCTGAACTTACAATTGGAGAAATTATAAAGCTTGTATAAAAGAAAGATGATCCGGATCATGTTGAGAATCACGATCAGGATAGAAGGGAAAGGAAAAAATCATGTTTGAGCAGTTAGTAGATATTATTTGTAATTATGTAGAAATTGAACAGGAAAACATCAAGCCGGAATCACGTTTTATGGAAGATCTTGGATTCACATCCTTTGATTTTATGAGCATGCTTGGGGAAATAGAAGACGAGATGGATGTGGAGATTGAACAGGACAAGGCAGCAGATATCCGAACAGTCAGAGAAGCTGTAGCGTATCTTGAGTCTTTGAAGTAGAGGGAAAAGAAAATGGAATATAGAACAATTCGCGATATTCTTACAAATGCAGAAAAATGTTTTGGAAATGAAGACGCAATCCGTTACAAAACAGGAAAAAATGAAATTGCGGCAAAGACATACACACAGTTGAAAGAAGACAGTGAGAGAATAACAGCATTATTGAAAAAACTGGGAGATCCAAAAAGTCATATCGCATTGATCGGTGCGACTTCTTATCTATGGATTGCTTCCTATTTTGGAATTGTGGACGGCGGAAATGTTGCAGTACCGTTGGATGTGTCACTTCCGGCAGAAGAACTGTGTGAACTTATCGACCGTGCAGATGTAACAATCCTGATTCTGGATGAGATCCGTAAAGATGTGATCGAAGCAGCGAAAGAAAAGTGTCCAAAACTGAAGTACATCCTTTCTATGCAGAAAGAAGCGAATGAGGGCAATATACTTTCTCTTAAAAAATCAATGATGGAACAAACGATAGATGAGGATACAGGAGTAGAAAAAACAGAGATTACTCCGGATCAACTTTGTACGATCATGTTCACATCAGGGACAACAGGAAAGAGCAAAGGTGTGATGCTGACACATAGAAATCTCGTTGAGAACGCGACATGTCTGGATATGAAGCTCCCAGAGAGAAATGTGCTCCTGTCAGTTTTACCGATTCACCACGCATACTGCCTGAGTATGGATATCCTGAAAGGAATTTCTCTCGGTGCAATTATTTGTATCAATGACTCTTTGATGCGTGTGGCGAAAAATATCAAATTATTTAAGCCGAATATGATCCTGATGGTACCGCTTATGATTGAAACTTTTGCGAAAAAATTAGAAGACGTAAAAGACCTTCCGGAAAAAGTGGTAAAAGAAGCAGTATTTGGATCTCAGTTCCATACGATCTGCAGTGGAGGGGCATACCTAAATCCGGAGTATATTGAGCTGTTCGAACGTTTTGGAATCCAGATTCTCCAGGGATATGGAATGACAGAATGTTCACCGGTCATCAGTACAAATGTTGCATGGAATGTAAAAAAGAATTCAGTAGGACAACTTCTTCCAAACTGCGAGGCAAAGACCGTAGATGGAGAACTGTGGGTTCGCGGAAGCAGTGTAATGCAAGGATATTACAAGATGCCGGAAGAAACAAAAACCGCACTGAAAGATGGATGGCTTTGCACAGGGGATCTTGGATATGTAGATGAAGAACGGTTTATATATCTGACAGGACGAAAGAAAAACCTGATCATTACAAAGAATGGAGAAAATGTCTCACCGGAAGAACTTGAGAATAAATTAAGTTCTTCAAGACTGGTACAGGAAGTATTAGTAAGAGAAGCAAAAGGAGTGATCGAGGCAGAAATATATCCGGATGAAGAGTACGCAAAAAAGCAGGGACTTGAAAGAGAAGAGGAAGTCCGTGCAGAACTCCAAAAACTGATTGATGAATACAATCAGGGCGCACCGGCATATAAAAAGATTTATAGTCTGATCATTCGCGATAAAGAATTTGAGAAGACAGCTTCAAGAAAAATCAAGAGATATTAAAAGACAGATAAAAAAAGTCTGAATAAATGGAGGATTGCAAAAACCTTGCGATTGCCGGATTTATTCAGACTTTTTGTATGAATGCGAAAGAACAGATCATGTACGTTGACTTTTCGGCAGTTATTTACTATGATACTAAAGTCAAATAAGAAGAATAGTTATAGATTAGAAAGAATAGAATATGATGAAACAGTTGAAAATAGGAAATGTGACGCTGCCAAACCGTTACATCTTAGGACCGATGGCCGGAGTGACAGATCTTCCATTCCGTGTGTTGTGCAAAGAACAGGGAGCAGGTCTTTTGTGTATGGAGATGGTCAGCGCAAAAGCGATTTTATACAATAATAAGAATACAGAGTCACTTTTGGAGATCCATCCGGATGAACAGCCGGTGTCACTTCAGTTTTTTGGATCAGATCCGAAGATTATGAGTGAGATGGCAAAACGTGTGGAAGAGCGTCCGTTTGATATCATGGATATTAATATGGGATGTCCGGTGCCGAAGGTTGTGCGTAACGGGGAAGGCTCTGCACTTATGAAGAACCAGAAGCTGGTTTATGAGATTGTCAGTGCAATGGTGAAGGCGATTGATAAGCCGGTCACTGTGAAGATAAGAAAAGGATTTGATGACAGCTGCATTAATGCGGTTGAGATCGCGAAGATCATCGAGGAGGCCGGGGCAGCAGCTGTAGCCGTGCACGGAAGGACAAGAGAACAGTATTACAGCGGACAGGCAGATTGGGATATCATCCGTCAGGTGAAAGAGGCGGTCTCTATTCCGGTAATTGGAAATGGAGATGTGACAAGTCCGCAGAAAGCAGAAGAGCTGGTGAAACAGACAGGATGTGACGGAATCATGATCGCAAGAGGAGCACAGGGAAATCCATGGATTTTCTCCGAGATGATCACATATGAAGAGACAGGCGTGCTGCCGGAACGTCCGAGTCTGGAAGAGATTCGTGATATGATGCTCCGCCATGCCAGATTACAGCTGAAATACAAAGGTGAATTCATTGGTATCCGCGAGATGAGAAAACATGTGGCATGGTATACAAAAGGACTGAAAGGCTCTGCAAAATTACGCGAAGAAATCAACCGCGTAGAGTCCTATCAGGAACTGGAAGAACTGCTCTTTCAACTTGACAGAAAGCGCTAGTTTGAGTATAATATTGAAATTGCGGACGGACGCTGATGAGGGCATTGGCGTCGGTGAAAAAAGACAGCAGTCGTGCATTTTGAAACCGATAAGATCTGTAGACAAAATATAGAGAAGGAACTTTGAATGCATGAAAAGTATAGACAGAAAATAATTTGCAGAGAATCTGTAAATATCATAGGAAACGAAACGTTACTGCCGTAGACAGTGACGGTAAGGAAGTAGAAAGGAAGCAGGAACAATGGCAGAAGCAAAAAAAAGATTACTTACTTATGCCGGATTAAAGGCAATTGAGGACGAACTTGAGAATCTGAAAGTAGTAAAGAGAAAAGAAGTTGCAGGTAAGATCAAAGAGGCAAGAGAGCAGGGGGACCTTTCCGAGAACGCTGAGTATGATGCAGCGAAAGACGAGCAGAGAGATATCGAAGCCCGTATCGAGGAGCTTGAGGCAATCCTGAAGAATGCAGAAGTTGTAGTAGAGGATGAAGTTGATCTTGATAAGATTAATGTCGGATGTGCAGTAAAGGTTTACGACATTACATTTGATGAAGAGATGGAGTTCAAGATTGTTGGTTCTACAGAGGCGAACAGTCTGGAAGGAAAGATCTCCAATGAGTCTCCGGTAGGTCACGCACTGATCGGAAAGAAAATCAATGATGTCGTTGATGTTGAGACACAGGCAGGAGTTATCCAGTACAAAGTACTTGATATCAAACGTTCATAATCAGCTTAGGACAGACCTCTTACTATTAAGAGGTCTGAATTCGCTTAAAAAGACAATATAAAAAGAGAATGTTTTACGTTGATTTGTATAAAGTTGACTTATATAAAATCAATGTAAGAGCAGATAGAAACGGAAGGAGAACAGACAGTGGGACAGAATCAGAAGAACACACAGGAACCAGATATGAATCAGCTGAGAAAGGTTCGCCGTGAGAAACTTGCAGAACTGCAGCAGAACGGAAGAGACCCTTTCCAGATTACAAAGTTTAACCAGACACACCATTCACTCGAAGTGAAAGATCTCTATGAGGCACATGAGGCAGAGCTTTTAAAAGATCACCAGCAGCCGAACGTAGAAGGTATGGATGAAGAGCAGGCAAAAGAGGCTCTTAAGAATGATTACGAAGAGAGAAGAAGCATCATGGATGCAAGTCCGATCCACGTAGCAATCGCAGGACGTATGATGTTCAAGAGAGTTATGGGAAAAGCTTCTTTCTGTAACATCCAGGATTTACAGGGAAATATCCAGGTATACGTAGCAAGAGATGCAATCGGAACAGATGCTTACGCTGATTTCAAGAAATCTGATATCGGTGATATCTTCGGACTTGAAGGATTCGCTTTCAGAACAAGAACAGGAGAAATCTCTATCCACGCTGAGAAGATGACACTTCTCTCCAAGAGCTTACAGATGCTTCCGGAGAAGTTCCACGGCCTGACAGATACAGACACACGTTACCGTCAGAGATACGTAGACCTGATCATGAATGCAGACTCTAAAGATACATTTATCAAACGCTCCAAGATCCTTGCAGCGATCCGTAAATACTTAAGCGGAGAAGGATTCATGGAAGTTGAGACACCAATGCTTGTAGCAAATGCAGGTGGAGCAGCTGCAAGACCGTTCGAGACACATTTCAACGCCCTGAACGAGGATCTGAAGCTTCGTATCTCTCTTGAGCTTTACCTGAAGAGACTGATCGTTGGAGGACTTGAGAAAGTATACGAGATCGGACGTGTATTCCGTAATGAAGGTCTTGACACAAGACATAACCCAGAGTTCACTTTGATGGAGCTTTACCAAGCATATACAGATTACCACGGCATGATGGATCTGACAGAGAACATGTACCGCTTTGTTGCGCAGGAAGTCCTTGGAACAACACAGATCGTTTACAAAGGAATCCCGATGGATCTTGGTAAACCGTTCGAACGTATCACAATGGTTGATGCAGTTAAGAAATACGCAGGTGTTGATTGGAATGAAGTTGAGACTCTGGAGCAGGCAAGAGAGCTTGCAAAAGAGCATAATGTAGAATTTGAAGAGAGACATAAGAAAGGTGATATCCTTAACCTCTTCTTCGAGGAGTTCGTAGAGGAGCACCTGCTTCAGCCGACATTCGTTATGGATCACCCGGTTGAGATCTCTCCACTGACAAAGAAGAAACCGGAGAATCCGGAATACGTAGAGCGTTTCGAGTTCTTCATGAATGGATGGGAGATGGCGAATGCTTACTCAGAGCTGAATGACCCGATCGATCAGAGAGAGCGTTTCAAAGCGCAGGAAGAACTGCTTGCACAGGGAGATGATGAAGCCAATACAACAGATGAAGACTTCATGAATGCACTGGAGATCGGTATGCCACCTACAGGTGGTATCGGATTCGGTATCGACAGAATGTGTATGTTGCTGACAGGAGCAGAGGCAATCAGAGATGTGCTGCTGTTCCCCACAATGAAGAGTTTAGATAAGTAAGAATGGTTGAAAACGGCATAAATAAAGGATTCTTTGAGGATAACAGAAGAGAAAAATTATGATTTTACGCCCAATTTACGCCCGATTTTTAAGACTTTGGCAGAAACCGATATTTTAAAATTGAATATTTCATTAGAGAAAAAAGGAGATTGCTATTGATATATGGCAGTCTCCTTTTTCGGGTTAAAATGAATGATGTGATGTCTATTCAATTTCAATTTTTCCATGAGCCTTTTCAAAATCGGCAATGTGTTTTTTCATCAAAACTTCCAGTTCACGATTGGCAGAACGGGCATTATATTCAGCAACAAAACGAAATTTTTTCAATAGTTCCGGCTCGGTTCTTAATGTAAATTTTACTGCGTCAGACGGCATAGATATAACCTCCTTGTGATTCTAACATCATTATACTGTCAAAGTGACGGCTAAAAGCATATTGACGGCAAAACGACGGCATAATATAATAGAGAAGTAGGTAAAATAACAAAACGAAAGGAGAACATATGAAATTAGTTGAAGAAATATTTGAAAAGGCTACGGTTAGAGGATTTGTAGATTATTTGTTGTATGGTTTACCGCCGGAATCAGAGGAAAGAAATTATCAAGCACGTTTAGATGAGCCATATTTAGAATATGAAAAAGTCGCTTTAGAGTATGACAGTAATGGAGCGTCGGAACTATTATCATTAGTCAACGCTATGACTTGTGAAAATGCGTGTGTGTATATGGAATTGGGAGTGCAGGCGGGCATTTTGCTGATTGCTGACATCGTTCAGAATTTGCGGAGAGAAGAAATTGAGAATATCCATTATAGAAACAAGTGTGAGTTGTTAATTGAGGATATTAGGCAGGTATTAGAGATTATGAAAGATTCTATGACGGACGAATGTAAGCAGAACATGACAAACATTTTGAATAAATGGGGAGCAGAAAGAAAAGGGGAAGAATGATGTCCGAATTAAAAGAATTATTGGAAAAAGTTAAATTGGAAAATATCATGGCATTTATGATTTATGGAGCGGATTCGAGAAGAGATGCTTTTGAAAACTATGAGAAAGAAATTGAAAAATCCTATGATGAGATTTTTTATAGACTGGAACATTTATACTCAGAAGCAGATAGGAAAGATGATAAACTGTTTGATGTAGTGGCGGATTTTGCTATGCTTCACGACGATATATATTTTGAAGCAGGAGTATTGGTGGGATTTCAGTTGTTTAAGAACTTAGAGCAGGAGTATCAGAAACATGGGGAAGATTCCATATTGAATATTGTATTAAAGCCGAAAGGGAAGAAGTCAGTGTTAGAAGAAATTGCCGGATATAGAATGGACACAGCACTGGAGGAAACTTTGAGAACTGACAAGAAGTATCAAGAAGCAACAAAACGAATCAGTGAAAAAGTAAAAAAGGTGGATAGAAATGACTTCTCTGCGAAACAATGGGAAGTTATTGATGAAGCATTATCGGCTTGTAATAAAAAAAGTTCTGAATATGGGAGAGTGGCATACATGCAAGGGATTTCGGACACTGTGAATCTCTTTAAAGAAGCCTTATTGCTCATATGATTTTAGTTGAGAATATAAGAGAAACATAGTAGAATATACGTTAAAGAAATAGAGAAATAGGAATTTATGGAGGTAAAATAATGAAACTTGATAATTTTATTGGTATGATGACGGGACATTTTGATAACAAAGAGCAGTTTAATATGATGCAGACAGCAGGAAAAATATATCCTTATGCTAAACATGTAAATACAGTCTGCAATGACAAAATAAATAATATTCCTCAAGATTTCAATGGAAAATTTGTTGTTGAAGAAAGTTACTATGAGACCAATGGTAAACGTCATGCATCACCGCACCTTTTCCTTATTACGGAAAATGAAGATGGAATTTTACTTTCCTCCTATGAGATTCCGGAAGGAGAAGACAAAAATACATTTTCATATGATTCTATGAAAAATGTTGATTATAGTGAACTGAAAAAATCTAAAAAGTTTACTCCGGCACTTTATCATGAAAATGATGGCATCTGGGAGGGAGGCAGCACAAGTCAGTTTTCGCCAGTAATGACATTTAAGCTTTGGGAAAAGTTTTCTGATAGTTGTTTGGAAGTATCTGAAATTATGGAAGTTAACGGAAAGCGGACTTTTGGATACGATGATCCCATTATTTACAAACGTGTATAAATAAGTGATGAACATGGTGACAACTTTCAGTTTGTCGGAATCTTAATAATATGCGAAAAACCAGTGAGGTCAAGGAACAAGGCGAAGCCGATACGCCGTAGGGCAGTCCTTGACGGAACGGACGTTACCAATAACACCGTGATACAGCAGAGGACTTGAAAGGTCAGAAACCTTGCAAGTCCTCTTGTCTGTTATTATTGGGCGTTCTGTTTGAGATAGAGTGCTTCTTTTGCCAGTTCTTTTTCAAATTCTTCAATCGGACGGATAAACTGACCGTCTGTAATCTGATAACATTTCTCTGACTGTGAGTAGGTGAGTTCTGTTATCTCCGGCTCACACGTCTCTGTGTTGATTCCATAATAGTAAATTACAGAAGTTTCCAGTACCATATGAACACTGTCAAAATCCTTAGTAAAAGTGCTGTGTCCATTAGGGATAAGAAGTGCAGGCGGACAGTTATAAAACCTAGAACTGTCTTTCTTGATAAATATTGGCAGTAGGTGCATTTCATTCATACTCGGATTAACAAGGACAAGAAAACGTGGAACTAGTGCGGAATGTTCATTCATCAACCCGATATAAGTATCAAAAGTATCATCAATTAGATATTCGGAACAACTGTTATTGTAAAAGAGATACTGCTGTACGGTATCTGTATTCTGCGTTGCGGTCTGCATAGGTACATTTTCTCCGCTTAACCATTTTACATCAACATCTAAAGAATCTGCAATCAGTTGGAGTTTGTCCAGTTTGGGATTGTACTGTCCTGAAAGGTAGGAACTGAACGCTCCTTTGCTGATACCCGTATCCCGTACAATCTCTATCTGTTTCTTGTTTTTTACTTTCATGGCAAATTTAATCCGTTCTGCGATAGTGTTCATGAGTATACCCTCCATTTTCATATCTGCTCAAATTTCGTTATATCTCTTCATAAGTCCACTATAACACAAGTTCAGAAAAAAAGAAACATAAAGTTTATAAAAAACTAAACTTTTCTATTGCAAAACAGGAAACGGTATGTTAATATACAATTAGTTTAGAAATAACTGAACCAATATGACGTCATAAAAATACAGTAAAAATAAGAATGGCTGTCCTATCGGCAGAACGGGGAGAAATGGAGAATTGTGTATGCAGATTACTTTAACAAAGGAGCAGGTAAAAGAAGCGTTTGGGGAACTTCGTTACATGGGTGCAGATTATTGTTACCGATACGACAAGGAAACCCGAAAGAAAACAGAGGAAGTGGAAGCGTTAAGGCTTCACCTCGGAAGTATGAAACTTGGCAATAGTGTGGATATCCGGCTGGAAGCAACGGAACTTCCAAAGATTGAACCGTATTCCGTGGTAGAGTTGGAAAATGCAGTCTATGACCCTTATGTGATGAGAGGGAATTATCCGACACTGGTTGAGAGAGTGACATGTAAGGGGATTCGTACTGTTTCCGGCAAGAGCGCGTAGGCAGTCACGCCCGGAATCTCCCCACGAACCGTACAGCGTGAAAGGTCGGGGGAGAGATTTCGGGCGGTGGCGAAGCCACAAAAAAGAAAAGGCAGGTGGTAAAGAACGGAAAACAAAAGTTTTTCAGAACTCCCCTATACTAACAGGGGAGTAACTCGTCAGAAAGAAGAATTGTCGGCATTGATTGACTGGTGTCAGATAACGGTTAAAGATATTGATGTATTTACAATCATAGAGGATATATTGCGGATTCCACTGAACCTTATGGAACTTCACTATAAGGGAAAAGGCATAGCAGGACATGAATTGATAGCCGGATTTGATAATATTAAGATTCTGAAACCTACGGGAAATGCACAGTATGAGGGATTTCAGATACTTATGAGTGGTTCGGGGTGCAGGAATTATGAGAATTTTCTTACAATCAATCAAGAAACGTGGTTTGATTTCTTAGAAAGGGTTTGCAGATACAATGTGAATTTTCCCCGACTAGATTTAGCGATTGATGACAGAAAGACGTATTTGAGTATTCCTGAGCTTATTCGATTGAAAAATGAGGGATTGATTTCCAGTCAGTTGCAGGATATATCAGAAAACCGTTCGGATAAACTCAAAGAAGAGGAATTACAAGAAAATGGAAAAAGTCTGTACATGGGAAGTAAGTCAAGTGATTTCAGAATTGTTTTCTATGAAAAGGGTTATGAACAAGCGGAAAAGTATGGAAAGGAATTAGACACTGATTGGAATAGATACGAACTTAGGTTCCGGCAGAAAAAGGCAGTAAAGGTCGTGCAGGAATTGGTACATCAAAGAGACGTTGCAGGAATTGCATTATCTGTATTGAATGATAAGGTTAGATTTTTGCAAAAGCCGGAGAATAGCAGGACTACAAGAAAAAGGCTTTATCCAACTTATCCACCGTGGGAAGAGTTCATGCGCGATGTGGGGAAAGTAAAACTGACAATAAATCCACAGAAGAAAACGCTGGATAAGATATGGAACTGGCTGTCAATTTCAGTTGCTCCGTCTTTGAAACTTTTTGAAGAAATTGGGAAGTTGGATAATCAGGACTATATCGGCTTATTGGTGGAACAAGGGATAATGAATGATTCGCAACGAAAAATCTATGATGATTATAAAAAGTTTTCTCTTATGGCGAAGAAATATTAGAAACAATGAAGCATGGCAAAACCGATTTTATAGCAGAAACACCGCAAGGGTGTACCAATATACCATGCGGTAGAAATAAGGAAAGGAGAGTTTTTTGAGAAGAGAGATTCCGATTTGGGAGAAAAGTAATCTAACTTTAGAAGAAGCGGCGGCGTATTCAGGTATTGGCATTAACAAACTTCGGAAACTGACAGAATCCGAACAATGTTCCTTCGTTCTGTGGAATGGCACGAAACGCCTGATTAAACGCCGGAAATTAGATGAATACATGGATAGAATGTATTCTATCTGATGATTGAAAACTGAATAGTGATGTGTTATAAATATAGTATCGGTTTTTGTCATAGTCAGGAAAGGAGATTTTGATTATGGCAGAAAGACGAAAAGACAGAAAAGGCAGAGTATTAAAAGAGGGAGAATCCCAACGCAAAGATGGCAGTTATGATTTTCGGTGGAGAACGTCAGACGGGAAGAGACATTCCGTTTATGCAAGGACACTGGAAGAACTGCGAGAGAAAGAGCAGGCGATACAAAGAGACAAGAGCGATGGTATCAGGACGGACGCTAAGAATGTGACGCTGAACGATATTTACGATATGTGGATAGGACTGAAAAAGGGTTTGAAAGACAACACTTTTCAGAATTACCAGTATATGTACAATCAATTTGTATACCCTGATTTCGGACAGTTGAAAGTGGCAAAAATGAAGCGGTCAGATGTTCGGAGATTTTATAATATGCTTGCAGATGAACGGATGTTGAAGATCTCCACTATCGACAACATTCATACAGTGCTTCATCAGGTGCTTGATTTGGCGGTTGAGGACGAATATCTCAGAAGTAATCCCTCGGATAACGCCCTGAAAGAACTGAAACAGTCGCATAATTTTGACGTGGAAAAGAGAAGAGCGTTGACGGTTCAGGAGCAAAACGCATTTACTGCATTTCTTGCAAATAGCAGACAGTATAATCACTGGAATCCGATATTTACGGTCATGCTCGGTACTGGCTTGCGTGTGGGAGAGGTCACTGGCTTACGGTGGGAAGATTTGGACTTTGAGAATGGTACAATCAGCGTGAATCATACACTGGTGTATTACAATCACAGCAAGAACGGATGCTATTTCTCGGTAAACACTCCGAAGACAAAAGCAGGAAGAAGAACTGTGCCAATGCTTGATAATGTGAGAGAAGCCTTTATGCAGGAGAAGAAATATCAGGAAGAGAAAGGCATTTTGTGTCAGGTACGGGTAGATGGATATACGAATTTTGTGTTTGTGAACCGCTTCGGCAACGTACAACATCAGGGAACACTGAACAAGGCTCTTAGACGTATCATGCGTGACTGCAATCAGGAGATATTGGAAAAGACTGATGGTAAGAAAGAAGTTGTTTTGTTGCCCCGGTTCAGTTGCCACACACTCCGGCATACATTTACCACAAGATTGTGTGAATCAGGAATCAACATCAAAGTGATTCAGGACGTGTTAGGTCATGCGGATATCAGCACTACCATGAATATTTATGCAGACGTGACAAAGGACTTGAAAGAAAAGGAATTTGGGGTGCTGAATGACTATCTGCAAAGGGAGGAAATAGCGATTTGAGACATACGCCCACTGTACGCCCGATTTACGCCCAAAAGTAGAAAAGTTGCGTAGACTTATAGAGACATCTGTAAAATGGCGGATTGTAGAACATCAGGAAAATAGAGGGGCGTAGGGATATGTGGAGATGTAAATTGCAGATTGCAAGGCTCCCGACAATGAAGTCCATCGGTGGTGTAAAATCCGAAAATGGTGTAAGTTCTAAAGAGGTTTCTACACCAAATTCAGAGCCTGAGAAAATTGATTTTTCTAAGGTGAAGGTTGAGCCTTTGTTTGAAGAAGATGTTGATTTTGATACATTTTCAAAGTCAGATTTCAGAGCAGTTAAGGTTAAAGAATGCGTTGCTGTACCGAAGTCAAAGAAGCTGTTGCAGTTTACCCTTGATGACGGAACAGACACAGACCGTACCATTTTAAGCGGTATTCACGCATATTACGAGCCGGAAGAGCTTGTAGGTAAGACACTTATCGCTATCACAAATCTTCCTCCTCGTGCTATGATGGGTATTGACTCTTGCGGTATGCTCCTCTCCGCTATTCACGAAGAAGAAGGCGAAGAAAAGCTTCATCTCCTTATGGTAGATGACCATATTCCGGCAGGTGCAAAGCTCTATTAAGAAGTACCGTTTTACCTTACAAAACGGGATGTACTTCATTTGTGAAAAAGCTCTGAAAATACACAAATACACCAAATTTACACCAAATGGTGCTTGAAACGGTGCAGAGCCTTAAAAATCGCATATTTTAAAGATATATGGGCAGTTCCATTGCGGAATTGCCCATTTTCAGAAAGAAAAAGATAAATTGGTATTTATAAAGGAGAATATTGATGAAACTATTTTTATGTTCGCACTTTTCAAGTGT